>ERZ777003.478-NODE-478-length-77539-cov-63.477505_pt1 | contig 77539 bp, 66 predicted proteins | sample MGYA00374956_ERZ777003 | MGnify/ENA primary metagenome ERZ777003 (study PRJEB29302, sample SAMN06268252) | bioreactor metagenome | isolation source: Joint BioEnergy Institute, California, USA | place: USA:Joint BioEnergy Institute, California, USA | collected...
CGTGGATCTACATCGGCACCCAGGGCATCCTGCAGGGCACCTACGAGACCTTCGCCGCGGTCGCCGCGCGCATCCGCCCGGACGAGGGCTCGCTCGCCGGGACGATCACCCTCACCGCGGGCCTCGGCGGCATGGGCGGCGCCCAGCCGCTCGCGATCACCATGAACGGCGGGGTGGCGATCTGCGTCGACTGCGACCCGCGCAGCATCGAGCGCCGGCTGCGCCACGGCTTCCTCGACCTGCGCGCCGAGGACCTCGACGAGGCGCTGCGGCTCGCCTGCGCGGCCCGCGACGAGCGCCGCCCGCTGTCGATCGGCGTCGAGGGCAACGCCGCCCACGTCGTGCCCGAGCTGCTGCGCCGCGGCGCCGAGATCGACGTGGTGACCGACCAGACCAGCGCGCACGACCCGCTCACCTACCTGCCGCTCGGCGTCGAGTTCCGCGACATGGCCGCCGAGCGGGAGAAGGACCAGGCATCCTTCGTCCGCCGCGCCCGCGAGTCGATCGCCCGGCACGTGGAGGCGATGGTCGGGTTCGCCGACGCCGGGGCCGAGGTGTTCGACTACGGCAACTCGATCCGGGCCGAGGCGCGGCTCGCCGGGTACGACCGCGCCTTCGACTTCCCCGGCTTCGTGCCCGCCTACATCCGCCCGCTGTTCTGCGAGGGCAAGGGCCCGTTCCGCTGGGTGGCGCTGTCCGGCGACCCGGCCGACATCGCCCGCACCGATCAGGCCGTGCTCGAGCTGTTCCCGGAGAACCGGTCGCTCGCCCGGTGGATCCGGCTCGCCGGGGAGAAGGTCGCCTTCCAGGGCCTGCCCGCCCGCATCTGCTGGCTCGGGTACGGCGAGCGGGAGCGGGCCGGCGAGCGGTTCAACGACATGGTCGCCCGCGGCGAGCTCGCCGCGCCGATCGTGATCGGCCGCGACCACCTCGACTGCGGCTCGGTCGCCTCGCCGTACCGGGAGACCGAGGGCATGGCCGACGGCTCGGACGCGATCGCGGACTGGCCGCTGCTCAACGCGATGGTGAACGTGGCCTCGGGCGCCTCCTGGGTGTCGATCCACCACGGCGGCGGGGTCGGCATCGGCCGCTCCATCCACGCCGGGCAGGTCACCGTGGCCGACGGCACCCCGCTCGCCGCCGAGAAGATCGCCCGGGTGCTGAGCAACGACCCGGCGACCGGCGTCATCCGGCACGCCGACGCGGGTTACGATCGGGCCATCGAGGTCGCGGAGGAGCACGCCGTACGCATCCCGATGCGCGAGGCCTGACCGGGCGAGGATCCCGGCCGATCGCGCGCGCAATCCCCCACGGCGGGCTCGCCCGCCGCGCGCGGGCACGCACCTCGCCCGACGCGGCGCCCGCGATGCGTGGAGACGCCGGGATCGGGGAAAGGCCACACGGACCCCCGCGTATCCGCCGAGGCCCCCACGGTGCGGCGACGCGGGCGGCGACGGGTGGCACCGGAGACGGACGGACCCGAGGGGGACGGGCATGGTGATGAGCGCGGAGAGCCAGGGCCTCCAGGGCATGTGGCGCGCCCTTGAGGGGATCGGCCGGGACGGGCGGACCGGCGGCTACCGGCGCGACGCCTGGTCACCCGCGGATCTGGAGCTGCGCGAGTGGTTCGCGCAGGAGGCCGACCGGCGCGGGCTCGACCGGTACGAGGACCGCAACGGCAACCTGTGGGCCTGGTGGGGCGACCCGGACGAGCGTCCCGGCGTGGTGACCGGCAGCCACCTCGACTCGGTGCGGGACGGCGGCGCGTTCGACGGGCCGCTCGGCGTCGCCTCCGCGTTCGCCGCGATCGACCGGCTGCGGGAACGCGGCTTCGCGCCCGCCCGGCCGATCGGGGTGGTGTGCTTCGCCGACGAGGAGGGGGCGCGGTTCGGCGTGCCGTGCGTGGGCTCCCGGCTGCTCACCGGCCTGCTCGACCCGCGCCGGGCGCGCGCCCTCGCCGACGACGCCGGGGACACCCTCACCGACGTGCTCGCCCGCGCCGGGCGCGACCCGTACGGGCTCGGCCGGGACCACGAGGCGATGCGCCGGATCGGGGTGTTCGTCGAGCTGCACGTCGAGCAGGGGCGCGGGCTCGCCCCGCTCGGCGCGCCGGTGGGCGTGGCGAGCGCGATCTGGCCGCACGGCCGCTGGCGGTTCGAGTTCCGCGGCCGCACCGACCACGCGGGCACCACCGCGCTCAACGACCGCCAGGACGCGATGCTGCCGTTCGCCGCCACCGTGCTCGCCGCCCGCGAGGCCGCCCGGGAGCACGGCGTGGTCGCCACCTTCGGCAAGGTGCGGGTCGAGCCCGGCAACGCCAACGCGATCCCCGGCCGGGTCACCGCCTGGCTCGACGCCCGGGGCGCGGACGAGGCCGCGGTGCGCCGCCTCGTCGCCGAGCTCGCCGACGGCCACGAGGTGACCTGCGAGTCGTGGATCCCGCTCGTCGCCTTCGACGTCGCGCTGCGCGACCGGGTCGCCTGGGTGGCCGGCCGGGCGCTGGAGGAGGCCGCCCGGGCGGGCGGCGAGGCCGCCGGCGGGGAGAACGGCAGGCGGCCGGGCCGGGGCGCCGGGAAGGCGGCGGGCAACGGGACCGCCGCCCGGGGCGACGACGGCCGTGCCGTACCGGTGCTGCCCACCGGGGCGGGGCACGACGCGGGCATCCTCGCCGCGGCCGGGATCCCCAGCGCGATGCTGTTCGTGCGCAACCCCACCGGGGTGTCCCACTCGCCCGAGGAGCACGCCGAGCCCGAGGACTGCGAGACCGGCGTGGTCGCGCTCGCCGCGGTGCTCGAGGACCTGTGCACGGGCGGGGCGCGGCGGAGGCAGCGGACGGGGGAGTGATCGGCGCGACCGGCGGGGGAGGAGCGGGGTGAGGTGATGTGGAGGTGAGCGGCGACATGAGCGTCCCCACGCCGGACGGCGCGCAGAGCTACTGGTGCGAGCTCGCCTGGCTGCCGCAGGGCGAGGTGGCCGAGGGCGTGCTCGTGCGGGTCGAGGGCGACCGCATCGCCGACGTCGTGCCCGGCGTCCCCGCCCCGCCCGACGCGGTACGGCTCGCCGGGCTCACCCTGCCCGGGCTCGCCAACGTGCACTCGCACGCGTTCCACCGCGCGCTGCGCGGCCGGGTCCAGCCCGGCCCGGGCGCGCCCGCCGCCGACGAGGCCGGGGACTTCTGGGGCTGGCGGGAGCACATGTACGGGCTCGCCGCCGTGCTCGACCCCGACGCCTACCTCGCGCTCGCCCGCGCCGTGTACGTCGAGATGGCGCTGGCGGGGATCACCTGCGTGGGCGAGTTCCACTACCTGCACCACGGCCCGGACGGCGTGCCGTACCACGACCCGAACATCATGGGCCACGCGCTCATCCAGGCCGCGCGGGACGCGGGGCTGCGCATCGCGCTGCTCGACACCTGCTACCTCACCGGCGGCATCGGCATCCGGCTCACCGGCCCGCAGCTCCGGTTCGGCGACGGCGACGCCGACCGGTGGGCGGCCCGGGCCGAGGAGCTCGCCGCCGCGTACGCCGACGCCCCGGACGTGGAGATCGGCGCGGCCGTGCACTCGGTGCGGGCCGTGCCCGCCGAGCAGATGCCGGTGGTCGCCGAGTTCGCCGCCCGGCACGCGGCGCCGATGCACGTGCACCTCGCCGAGCAGCGCGCCGAGGTGGAGGCGTGCGTGGAGGCCTACTGCGCCACCCCGGCCCAGGTGCTGTACGACCGCGGGGTGCTCGGCCCGCGCGCCACCGCGGTGCACGCCACCCACCTGTCCGACGTCGACATCGCGCTGCTCGGCGGCTGCACCGCGTACGTGTGCCTGTGCCCCACCACCGAGCGGGACCTCGCCGACGGCATCGGCCCGGGCCGCCGCCTCGCCGAGGCGGGCTGCCCGATCACCCTCGGCTCGGACAGCCACGCGGTGATCGACATGTTCCAGGAGGCGCGGGAGGCCGAGTACGGCGAGCGGGCCACCACCGGTCACCGGGGCCACTGGGGCGTGAAGGACCTGATCAACATGCTCACCGTGGACGGCAACGCCTCCCTCGGCTTCCCCGGCGCCGGGCTGCTGCTCCCCGGGGCCCGGGCCGACCTCGTCTCGGTCCGGCTCGACACCCCGCGCACCGCGGGCGCCACCGCCGCCACCGCGGCCGCCACCGTGGTGTACGCGGCCACCACGGCCGACGTGCACACGGTCGTCTCCGGCGGGCGCCGCATCGTGGCCGACGGCGCGCACGTGCTCGGCGACGCGGGCGAGCTGCTGGGCGAGGCGATCGCGGCGATCGACCGGGACGCCGGGGCCAGGCCGTGAGCCGGTCGGTGCTGATCGACCGGATCGGGCTGCTGCTGTTCGCCGATCCGGAGCGCGAGGAGCTCGCCGACGCCGCGCTCGTCATCGAGGGGGAGAAGGTGGCCTGGGCCGGCCCGGCCGCCGGCGCCCCGGCCGCGGACCGCCGCGTCGACGCGGGCGGCCGCGCCGTGCTCCCCGGGTTCGTCGACAGCCACACCCACCTGGTGTTCGCCGGGGACCGGGCCGCGGAGTTCGCGGCCCGCATGGCGGGCGAGCCGTACCGGGCCGGGGGCATCCGCACCACGGTCGCCGCCACCCGGGCGGCCTCCGACGCCCAGCTCGCCGAGCGCACCGGGCGGCTCGCCGCCGAGCTGCTCGCCCAGGGCACCACCACCTTCGAGATCAAGAGCGGGTACGGCCTCACCGTCGAGGACGAGCGGCGCTGCCTGCGCGTGGCCCGCGCGTTCACCCCGGAGACCACGTTCCTCGGCGCCCACGTCGTGCCCGAGGGCGTCGACGCCGACGCCTACGTCGCGCTGGTGGCCGGGCCGATGCTCGAGGCGTGCGCGCCGTACGCCAAGTGGGTCGACGTGTTCTGCGAGCCCGGGCTGCCCGGCGCGTTCGACGGCGACCAGGCGCGGGCCGTGCTCGCCGCGGGCGTGCGGGCCGGGCTCGGCGCCCGGGTGCACGCCGGGCAGTTCGCCGAGGGGCCCGGGGTACGGCTCGCCTGCGAGCTGGGCGCGGCCTCGGCCGACCACTGCACCCACCTGTCCGACGCCGACGTGGCCGCGCTCGCCGGCTCCGGCGTGGTCGCCACCCTCCTCCCCGGGGCGGAGTTCGCCACCCGCTCGCCGTACCCGGACGCCCGCCGCCTGCTCGACGCCGGGGTCACCGTGGCGCTCGCCACCGACTGCAACCCCGGCTCGTCGTACACCTCGTCGATGCCGCTGTGCATCGCGCTCGCGGTGCGCGAGATGCGGATGACGCCGCTGGAGGCGGTGCGGGCCGCGACCCGGGGCGGGGCGGCCGCGCTGCGCCGCGACGACGTCGGCACGCTGCGGCCGGGGGCGCGCGCCGACCTGGTGGTGCTGGAGGCGCCCTCGTACGTGCACCTCGCCTACCGGCCGGGGGTGCCGCTCGTCGCCCAGGTGTGGCGGGCCGGATCCCGCGTGGCCTGAGCCGATATCGGGCGTCCCCATTTCCGGGAAACCGGTCGCTTATGTCCGTGCCGTCCCCGCCGGATGCCGTGCGGAAGGCGCGCATCCTCCTTCGGGAGGATTCCAGAACCGTTCTCCGGTCGTATTTCTCCTGGGAATCTTTGCCGCGGGCCGGACGTTGTCGGGGCAAGTGACAAAGGCGCGGCGGAAGAGGTGCCAACGCATGGCTACGGGGAATCGCGTGCAGGACAACCTGGCTGGGGACCGGGACCTGCTGGGGACCTACCTCGCCGAGATCGGGCGGGTCCCGCTGCTCACCGCCGAGGAGGAGGTCGAGCTCGCCAAGCGCATCGAGGCCGGGCTCTACGCGGAGCAGCTGCTGGACGGGCCGGCGCCGCCGGCGGGCGAGAGCCGTACCCTCACGTCGGACGCGACCGACGAGGAACTGGAACGCATCGCCATCTCGGGCCGCCGCGCCAAGGACGAGTTCATCCAGGCGAACCTGCGCCTGGTGGTGGCCGTCGCGCGCAAGTACTCCGGACGGGGGATGCCGCTCATCGACCTCATCCAGGAGGGAAATCTCGGCCTGGTGCGGGCCGTGGAGAAATTCGATTACCGGCGCGGCTACAAATTCTCCACCTACGCCACCTGGTGGATCCGGCAGGCGGTGGGCCGGGCGATCCACGAGCAGGCCCGGCCGGTGCGGCTGCCCACCCACGCGGGCGAGCAGATGACCCGGCTCATGCGGGTGCGCCGGGACATGCTCGCCGAGCTCGACATCGAGCCGACCGACGAGGACCTCGCCGAGGAGCTCGACCTGCCGCTCGAGCGGGTGCAGGAGCTGCGCCGCTGGGCGTCCGAGCCGATCTCGCTGCAGCTCGGCGTCGGCGACGAGGACGAGACCGAGCTCGGCGACATGATCGCCGACGACTCGTGGGCCGACCCCGAGCAGCAGGCGATCTCCACGATCGAGCGCGAGCGGCTGGAGGAGTGGCTCACCGGGCTCGAGGGCCGTACCCGGGAGATGCTGCGCTGGCGGTACGGCCTCGTCGACGGCCGCGAGCACACCCTCACCGAGGTGGGGGAGCGGTACGGCATCGGCCGCGACCGCGCCCGCCGTATCGAGCGCGACGCCCTCGCGCGGCTGCGCAAGCTCGCCGCCGCCTGAGCGGGCGGCGGCCTCACCCTCGGCCGGACGCCGCTTTTCCGATCCGACCTCCGACCGGATCGCCGGCCCGCCCCGGTGATCCGGCCTCCGCCCCGGCGTCCGGCCTGACCTGGGCGGTCCGATCCTCCGCCGTATCCCTCCGGCCCCGTCATCGATGCCCGATCTCACCGCCGGATGAGCCGGGTGGTGAGACCCGTGCGGCCGGAAACGCAAATGAAACACGTGCGTGGCGAGTTTCACACCCGCGAAACACATCGGGTCACGACCTGAAACGGCGGAAGAACACGCTGTCGCCGGACGGGTTGAGCGGCGATCCGGCGGCGGCCGGTGACAGGTCGCGGACCGGCGGGGTGCGACGTTCGGCCCGGTCCCTCTATCAGTGCGTCAGCCGGTCAACGTCGCCCTGCGCGAAGAGCACTGGTACCGCGATAGCCGGCCATATGCCATACGTAAGGAGGGTCGGATCGGATGGAGATCGATACCGGCAGTACCGCCTGGGTGATCGTGGCAGCCGCCCTCGTGCTGCTCATGACGCCGGGCCTTTCGCTCTTCTACGGGGGGATGACGAGGGCGAAGGGCGTCCTGAACATGATGATGATGTCGTTCGTGAGCATCATCGTCGTGACCGTTCTGTGGGTGCTCTACGGCTACTCGCTCGCGTTCGACGAGTCGGGGAACTCGTTCCTCAACAACATCATCGGCGGGCTTGACAACCTTGGCCTGGCGGGTCTGCACGAGACCGCGACCGCGGACGACGGGTCCGGCATCCCGAGCCTCGTCTTCAGCGCCTTCCAGCTCACCTTCGCCATCATCACCGTCGCGCTGATCAGCGGTGCGATCGCCGACCGGGCCAAGTTCGGCGCCTGGGTGGTCTTCGCCGCGCTGTGGGCGACGCTCGTGTACTTCCCCGTCGCCCACTGGGTCTGGGGCGGCGGCTGGCTGGGCAGCCTCGGCATCATGGACTTCGCCGGCGGCACGGTCGTCCACATCAACGCCGGTGCGGCCGCGCTCGCGCTCGCGCTCGTCGTGGGCAAGCGGTACGGCTGGCGTAAGGAGCCGATGCGCCCGCACAACCTGCCGCTCGTCCTGCTCGGCGCCGCCCTGCTGTGGTTCGGCTGGTTCGGCTTCAACGCCGGCTCCGAGCTCGGCGTCGACATGACCACCGCGCTCGCCTTCATGAACACCCAGATCGCGACCGCGATCGCCGCGGGCGGCTGGATCGTCGTGGAGAAGCTGCGGGACGGCCACTCCACCAGCCTCGGCGTCGCCTCCGGCGCCGTCGCGGGCCTCGTCGCCATCACCCCCTCGTGTGCCTTCGTGGACTCGCTCGGCGCCGCGATCATCGGTCTGCTCGCCGGTGTGATCTGCGCCTACGCGGTCGGCCTGAAGTACAAGCTCGGCTACGACGACTCCCTCGACGTCGTGGGCGTGCACCTGGTCGGCGGCCTGATCGGCTCCGTCGCCCTGGGCTTCGTCGCCGCCTACCCCCTCGAGGGGCAGAGCGCGGGCCTCTTCTACGGCGGCGGCGTGAGCCAGCTCGGCCTCCAGGTCCTCGGGCCGGTCGTGGTCATGGTCTACTCGTTCGTGGTCGCCTGGATCCTCGGCAAGATCATCGACAAGGTGATGGGCTTCCGGATCAGTGAGGAGGCCGAGATCACCGGCATCGACATCACCACCCACGCCGAGACCGGGTACGACCTCGGCACCATCCACGCCTCCGGCGTGGCCACCAGCAACGGGCCGGTCACCCTGCCCGCCGCGCAGCCCAGCGAGAAGAAGGTGGACGCATGAGGCTCATCACGGCGATCATCAAGCCGTTCAAGCTCGACGACGTCAAGGCCGCCCTGGAGCAGGCCGGGGTCAAGGGCATGACGGTGAGCGAGGCGAGCGGGTACGGCCGGCAGCGCGGCCACACCGAGGTCTACCGCGGCGCCGAGTACCAGGTGGACCTGGTGCCCAAGGTGCGGGTCGAGGTCCTCGTCGAGGAGGACGACCACGAGGACGTGCTCGACGCCATCGTCAAGGCCGCCCACACCGGCAAGATCGGCGACGGCAAGGTCTGGTCCGTCCCGGTCGACACGGTGATCCGCGTACGAACCGGCGAACGCGGGCCGGAGGCCCTGTAGCCGGATGAGGAGAGGCGAGCCCTTGTCGCGCGCACGCTCGTATGCCGCGGCCCGCAAGGAGCGGGCCGCGGACATCGACCGCTGGCTCACCGACCTGTTCCGGGCCGCGACCGCGCAGCCGTACGGTCGGGAGGGCCGGGGTGTGGCGCCCGGCAGGGGTACGCCGGACCGCTTCGACGAGCGCGGCGCGGCCACCCACGCGGGTGGCGGCGTCGCGCTCGTCGCCGTCGGCAGCCTGGGGCGGGGCGAGCTCGCCCCGGGCAGCGACCTCGACCTCGTCCTGCTCCACGACGGGCGGGACGACATCGCCCGCATCGCCGACCGCATCTGGTACCCGATCTGGGACTCCGGGGTGGGCCTCGACCACTCGGTGCGCACCCCGGACGAGGCCGCCAAGGTGGCCCGCGAGGACCTCAAGGCGGTGCTCGGCCTCATCCAGGCCCGGCACATCGCGGGCGACGCCGAGCTCACCCGCGCGGTGCGCGAGGTGGTGCTCGCCGAGTGGCGGGCCGAGGCCCGGCACCGGCTCGCCGAGCTGCGCGAGGCCGCGGACAAGCGCGCCGAGTCGAGCGGCGAGCTCGCGTTCCTCCTCGAGCCCGACCTGATGGACTCCCGCGGCGGGCTGCGCGACGTGCAGGCGATGCAGGCCGTCGCCGCCGCGTGGGTCGCCTCCGCGCCCGGGCCGCGGGTGCGCGAGGCCTACGAGCTGCTCCTCGACATCCGGCACGCGCTCCACCTGGTCACCGCCCGCGGCACCGACCGGCTGGTGCTCCAGGAGCAGGACGCGGTCGCCGCCGCGCTCGGCCTGCTCGACGCCGAGGCGCTGATGCGCCGCGTCGCCGAGGCCGGCCGTACCATCGCGCACGCCGTCGACGGCACCTGGCGCACCGTGGACCGGCTGCTCCATGGCCCGGCGCCGCGCGGGCGCCGCCCGCTCGCCGACGGCGTGGTGGAGCACGGCGGCGAGGTCGTGCTCGCCCGCGGCGTCAACCCGCGCAACGACCCGGTGCTCGTGCTGCGCGCCGCCGCCGCGGCCGCCGAGGCCGGGCTGCCGCTCAGCCCCGCCGCGGTCGCCACGCTCGCCGCGCAGTCGCCGCCGATGCCGGTGCCGTGGCCCGCCGAGGCCCGGGACGCGCTCGTCGCCCTGCTCGGCGCCGGGCGCGCCGCGGTGCAGGTGTGGGAGGAGCTCGACCAGGCGGGGGTGATCGTCCGGCTCATCCCGGACTGGGAGCGGGTACGGCACCGCCCGCAGCGCAACCCGGTGCACCGCTACACGGTGGACCGGCACCTGATCGAGACCGCCGCGGGCGCGGCGTCGTTCACCCGCGAGGTGTCCCGCCCCGACCTGCTGCTCCTCGCGGCGCTGCTGCACGACATCGGCAAGGGCTGGCCGGGCGACCACTCGGCCACCGGCGAGATCGTCGCCCGGGACATCGGCGCCCGCATGGGCCTGCCGCCCGCCGACGTCGAGGTGCTCGCCACCGTGGTCCGCCACCACCTGCTGCTGCCGGAGACCGCGACCCGCCGCGACCTCGACGACCCGGTGACGATCAAGCGGGTCGCCGACGCGGTCGGCTCCCGCGAGGTGCTGGAGCTGCTCGCCGCGCTCGCCGTCGCGGACGGCCACGCCACCGGACCGGCCGCGTGGAACTCGTGGAAGGCCGGTCTCGTCGCCGACCTGGTGCGCCGGGTCCGCTCGGTGCTCTCCGGCACCCCGCCGCCGCCCGCGCCCACGCTCTCCCCGGAGCAGGCGGCGCTCGCCCGGCACGGCGGCGGCGCGGTACGCGTGGTCGGCGGGCAGGTCACCGTGGTCGCGCCGGACCGGCCCGGGCTGCTGTGGCGCGCGGCCGGGGTGCTCGCCGCGCACCGGCTCGTGGTGCGCTCCGCGTCGGCCGCCTCGGCCGGTTCCACGGCGGTGATCGAGTTCTCCGTGGTCCCCGAGTACGGCTCGCCGCCGGACCCGGCCACGCTCGAGGCCGACCTGCGGCTCGTGCTCGCCGGGCGGCTCGACATCGAGCAGCGGCTCGCCCGGCGGACCCGGTCGCTGCGGCCGCCCCGGGTGCCGGTGGCGCCGCCGCGGGTGACCATCGTCGACGACGCCTCCAGCACCGCCACCGTGGTCGAGGTGCGCGCCCACGACCGGCCGGGGCTGCTGTGGCGCATCGGCCGGGCGTTCGGCGAGTGCGGGCTGGACGTGCGGGCGGCCCGGGTGGAGACCCTCGGCGCCGAGGCGGTCGACGTCTTCTACGTGGTGGACCGGGCGGGGCGGCCGCTCGTCGACGAGGCGCAGCGGGCGCAGGTGCGCGAGCGGGTGCTCGCCGCGCTGCGCTGACCCCGCCCGGGGCCCGACGACGGGATCCACCCGTTTTATGCCCATTGGTAATACGCCGGTTCCGGGAGCGGGTTTCCCGCCTAGCATCGGTGGCCCGTGCCGGCCCGCCGGGGTTCCGGCGTGCCCGCCGCGAGCCCCGCGCCGGCCCAGGGGACGCGCCTTCCAGGCCCGAGGAGATGGAGATGTCCGCTGGCTTCTCGCACCCGGCGCCGGCCGTACCGGCGGGGCGGCGGTGGCTCGCCGTACCGGCGCATCCTCCCGATCCGCGGCGGCCGCTCCGCGCGGGAGGGCTCCGATGACCGGCCTCAGCTCGGCGGCCCGCCGGTTCGACTGGCTCGTCACCGAGTTCGTCCGGGAGACGCCCGGGGTGGCCCACGCGGTCGTGGTCTCCGCGGACGGGCTGCCGCTCGCGGGCTCGGCCGGGTTCCCCGCCGACCGGGCCGACCAGCTCGCCGCGGTCGCCGCGGGCCTGCAGGCCCTCACCGCCGGCGCCTCCCGCGTGTTCGACGGCGGCACGGTCAACCAGACCGTGGTCGAGATGGAGGCCGGGTTGCTGCTGCTCACCGCGATCGCCGACGGCTCCTGCCTCGCCGTGCTCGCGGCGCGCTCCTGCGACCTGGGGCTGGTCGCCTACAACATGACGCTGCTGAGCGACCGGGCGGGCAAGGCGCTCACCCCCGCCCTGCGCGCGGAACTGCGCGCGGCGCGGGCCCGCTGAGCCGGGCGGTGGGCGGCGGCGCGCGGGCACGTCCGGCGGCGCCGGGGCCGTCCGGGCGTCGCCGATCGGTTGCCTCGTCGTTACCGGTCGCCGATCCGGGCCGCGATACGATCACGCAGTGGAGACGCTCGTCTCGTCCGCGGCCGTCGTCGCCGACGATCCGTCCGTGCCGACCACGGACCCGCTCCCGGCCCGCCGTGGGCCCGCGGGGCCGGTCGGCACGCCGCGTCGTCCGGTGCGCTCTGTGGCTGAGATCTCCGTATCGGATCCCGCGCCGACCCTCGCGCCGGATCCCGTTCTGGAATCCCGCGCCGCTCCGCGTTCCGTCCGGCGTGGCACGGGTGCGCACGACCGCCCGGCCGATGAGGGCCGGGCCCGTCCGCACCAGGCCGTGTCCGGTCGGCGGGCGGCCGTCGCTTGATCTGCTCGAAAGGGTACGCAGTGGACTTCGGAGGCTCTGGCCCCTACGGCCGGCAGGGCGCAGCACCCGCCCTCACCTCGACGAAGATCGTCGTGGCCGGGGGTTTCGGCGTGGGCAAGACGACGTTCGTCGGGGCGGTGTCGGAAATCCTCCCGCTGACCACCGAGGCGGTGATGACCGACGCCAGCGTGGGGATCGACGACCTGGGCATGACGCCGCACAAGACGACCACCACGGTGGCGATGGACTTCGGCCGGGTGTCGCTCGACCAGGACCTGATCCTCTACCTGTTCGGCACGCCCGGTCAGCACCGGTTCTGGTTCATGTGGGACGACCTGGTGCGCGGCGCGATCGGCGCGGTGGTGCTCGTGGACACCCGGCGGATCGCCGACTGCTTCCCGGCGATCGACTACTTCGAGGAGGCGCAGCTCCCGTTCATCGTCGCGATCAACGGCTGGGACGGCCGGTTCCCGCACGGTGAGGAGGAGGTGCGCGAGGCGCTCACGCTCGCGCCGTACGTGCCCGTGGTGCGCACCGACGCCCGCAACCGCGAGGCCGTCAAGGCGACCCTCATCGCGCTGGTGGAGCACGCCCTGACCGTGCGCACCCGGTACTGACCGGCGGGCCGTACCGGCGGCGGCGCACGGCCGCAGGGGGCGGGTGATCCGGGAATCCCGGGCGCGCGGCGGCGATTTCCGGTACGCCATACCCATGCGGTCCCTCACCCCGCGGCGTGCGCGGCGTGACCGCGCCCGGGCCGCCGGATCCGCGGCGTCGCCCGTGGCCGTCGTGGCCGGTCTCGCCCTTCTCCTGGCCGCCTGCGTCCCGGACTCCGGCACGGCGGGGGAGAGCCCCGGCGCCCACGAGCGCGCCCGGCGGCTGTCGGTGACGATCCGGCGCGGCCTCGCCCCGCCGGACCTGGTGCGTACCGCGGGCTCGGCGCTCGGCCTCGAGGTACGGCTGCGCGTCCACGACGGCACCGCGGCCGCGGTCGCCCGGCTCGCCCGCGCCGCCACCGCGACCCCGCGGGCCGCCGCCGGAGGCGGGGAAGGCGAGGGCGGCGAGGGCGTGGACGTGGCGTTCGTCTCCGGCCACCACGCGCAGGCGCTCGCCCGGGCCGGGCTGCTGACGCGGCTGCGCCCCGAGCTCATCCCCAACCTCGGCAACCTCCACCCCGAGGCCGGGCTGCTGCCCCACGACCGGGGCAACCGCTACTCGGTCCCGTACACCTGGGGCACGACCGGCATCTGCTACCGCGCGGACCTGGTGCGCCGCCCGCCCACGAGCTGGAACGACCTGCTCGACCCGCCGGCGTGGGCACGCGGCCGGGTGACGATGATGACGGCCGACCGGGCGCTCGCCCTCCCGGCGCTCAAGGCCCTCGGCTACTCGGTCAACACCACCGACGACGAGCGGCTCGCCGCGGCCGCCCGCAGGCTGCTCGCGGCGAAGCGGACCCTGCTCGCCTACGACGACGTCACCGCGGGCGAACGCCTGCTGCGCGGTGAGGCGATCCTCGCCCAGACCCGGGACGGGGCGTGCCCGACCGGCGAGCCGTACATCCGGTTCACCGTGCCGCGCGAGGGCGGCGACCTGTGGACCGAGACGATGGTGATCCCGCGCGGCGCCCGCGACCCGGAGGCGGCGCACGCGTTCGTCAACCACATGCTCGCGCCCGGCACGCACGCCTGGGTGCCCGAGCACACCGGCTACAAGGTGCCGAACCGGCCCGCGATGGAGCGGGCCCTCGCCCGCGCCGGCGAGGACCGGCCGCAGCTCCGCATGACCCCGGCCGACCTGCTGCGGCACGAGCCGCTCGTCGACCTGGGCGAGCACGCGGGCAAGTACGCCCGGCTCGCCGCGCGGGTGGCCGAGGGCTGACCCCGCCGCGTCCCGGCCGAGGCGGTCCCCGAAGCCCGCCGCGCGATGCCCGGGCGGGCGCCGTCCGGATCGGCCCGGAAGGGCGTTCCCCGGCCGCCGCGGGCCCCGTCGACCGGCCGGAGCGGCGGCGGATCGCCGTCCGGCAAGGGCCCGGTTACGAGTAGGTCATGCACGGGGCGGCTGAGTCAGGGCAACATGTAGGGTGCCGGTGTGAAATTTGGCAGTATGCCCGCTTTGGCGTCGTTGGCGACGCGAAGCTCGGTTGGCCGATCTGGCAGGGTTGTGTTCCAATTACCCTCGCCTGCATCACGTCACGGACGTCCCGTACGTCTCGCGAGTGACCGCGCAAGTGACACGGCCGGGCGCACGTCGGGTCCGGCGAGAGGGTGCGACGACCAGTGAGGAAGACCGACCCCCAGGGTGGACGCGGCTCCGCGAGCGATGCCTCGCGGGTGTCGCGCCGTGCGGGAACCGGCGGTCGCCCGCGCCTGCGGGACCGGCGGGTCCGTACCCGGCCGGCCACCCTGATCCTGCTCCCCACGGCGGTCGCGATCCTCGTCGCCGTGGTGCAGCCGGTCGGTGCGTTCGCCGCGTGGGCCGACCACCGGCGCCTCGCCGAGATCGCCACCCTCACCGAACGGATCGACACGCTCGCGCACGAGACGGGCGCCGAGCGCACCCTCACCGCCTGGTACCTCGCCGATCCGACGCGCGCCCGGCGGGAGCGCGTCGACGCGCAGCGCGCCCGGGTGGACGCCGCCGCGGGCCGGGTCACGGCCCTGCTCGCGTCCCTCGACACCGGCGGCGACGCGCGCCTCGGCCGCAAGGTGAAGGCGGTGCGCGAGCGGCTGGCGGGCATCGAGACCCTGCGTGACGAGACCCTGCGCGACGGCGCGCGGCCCGGGGCCGCCCTCGACGGCTACCGCCCCGTGATCGACGCGTTCCTCGCGCTCGCCGACGAGCTCGGCCGGTACGGCGCGGACGCGGGCCTCGACGGCGACGCGGTCGCGCTCGGCGCGCTGAGCCGCGCCAAGGAGGAGCTCTCCCGGCAGCTCGGCACCCTCCTCGTCGCCCTGGAGACGGGCCGGTTCGACGACGACCGGATGTCGGCGTTCCTCGCCGCCCGGGAGCGGGAGCTGGCCGAGACCAACCTGTTCGAGAGCGAGGCCGGGGCGGCCACCCTCGCCCGGTACCACAGGGCGGTGGGCGGCGCGCGCGTGGCCGAGACCGACCGGGTGCGCGGCCTGGTGACCGCCCGCCTCCGCGAGGGCGGCGAGCCGCGCGGGATCGACCCCGACGGGGACGACGACGCCCGGCACTGGTACGACAACGCGAACGCCGTCCTCGAGCAGCTGCGCACGGTGGAGCGCGAGCTCGCCGCCGATCTGGCCGCCCAGGCCGCCGAGCTGAACGAGCGGGCGCGCATCCGCGCGCTCGTCACCGGCGCGGGCTGCGCGCTGCTGCTCGCGCTGACGCTGCTGATCACCGGCATGGCCGCCGCCTCGCTGGCCCGCCCGCTGCGGCGGCTGCACGCCCTCGCCCTGCGGGTCACCGGCGACCGGCCGCACGCCGCCGGTGCCCCGCCGTACGGCGAGGCGGACGACGACGGCGAGGTCGGCGAGCTCGCGCGCGCCTTCGACGAGGTCCGCCGCGAGGCGGAGCGGCTCGCCGCCGAGCGGGAGCGGCTGCGCGGCGACGCCGCCGCGCTGCTCGCCAACCTCTCCCGGCGCGGCGAGGCGATCGCCGAGCGGCAGCGCATGCTGCTGGCGGAGCTGGAGCGGGGCGAGTACGACGAGCGGCGGCTCGGCGCCCTGGTACGGCTCGGCCGGCTCGCCGACCGCATGCGGCGCACCGGCGAGAACCTGCTGCTCGTCGCCGGGCAGGAGCCGCTCCGCAGCTTCGGGAACCCGGCCCCGCTGACCGAGGTGGTGCGCGCGGCGCTCGCCCAGGTCGCGGACGGCGACCGGGTGATCGTGCAGGTGCGGCACGACGTCGTGGTCGCCGGTGAGGCGGTCCGGGACGTGGCCCACCTGCTCGCCGAGCTGGTGGAGAACGCGCTCGACGCCTCCGGCGGCGGTGGCGCGCCGGTCATCGTGACCTCGAGCGCAGGGGAGAGCGGCGGCGTGCTGCTGTCGGTGAGCGACCACGGCGCCGGGATGACCGACGAGGAGCTCGCCGAGGCGAACGCGGCGCTCGCCGCCGCGCCCGTGGCGGAGGGCACCGTGCCGCGGCACCTCGGCCTCGCCGCGGCGGGCCGCCTGGCCCGGCGGCACGGCGTGCAGGTGCGGCTGCGGCGGCGCGAGGAGGGCGGCGTCGGCGCGATGGTGCTGCTGCCCGACGCGCTGCTGCGGCCCGGCGGCCCGGCAGGCGCGTCCTTCGCCGCGGATCCGTACGGCACGGGCGCCTACGGCGGCGGCGCCTACGGCGGGGGCGTCCCGGCGGCGGACGCCGTACCGGCCGGTCCCGCCCACGGGACGTCCGGGCACGAGCGGCACGCGACGCCGACGGCCCCCGTCGACACACCCTGGCCGGGCAGCCTGCCTCTTCCCGGGAGCACCACCGGGAACGCCACATCCCCGGCGGCCCCTGCCAGGGACGAAGACCTCCGGGACCCCCAGCGGCGGCAGGAGCCCTGGGACCCGTGGAAACCGCGGTCGCCCGCGGGCGCCGGGGCCGGTGCTCCGCCGGCGGTCGAGGAAGCCACCCCGGTCGGCGGTGCGGAGTACCTCCCGATCTTCGCCTCCGTCGAGTCCGAGTGGTTCAGGCGTGCCGGCCGTCCCGCCCCGGCGGGCGGCGGCGCATCAGCGGAGGAGGAGATCGTCGTGGTTCATGGGGAGGAGGGCGGACGCGCCGCCCGCCGGACCGGAGGGTGGAGCTCACCCGCCGACGCCGGCTGGCGCGCGGCACAGGCGATCGGCAACCCGGTGGCGGGCGGCATGACCGACGCCGGGCTGCCCAAGCGTGTGCCGAGGGCGAACCTCGTCCCCGGATCGGTGGGCACGGACGCCACATCCCGGCAGTACCCGGCGCCGGCCCTGTCACCCGAGGGCGTGCGCGACCGGCTCGCCGGATTCCAGCAGGGGGTCCGGCAGGGTCGTGCGGCGGCCCGCGGGATGCGCAACCAGGAACAGGCCCATCCGGGCGGCATGCCCGGTGTCGATGGTTACAAGGAGGACCCGTGAGGGAGATGAGCCAGGCCGCACGCGGCATCAACTGGCTGATCACGGATTTCGTGAACAACGTGCCCGGCGTGGCGCACGCGGTGGTCGTCTCGTCCGACGGCCTTCCGCTGGCGTACTCGGAGGGCTTCCCGAAGGACCGGGCCGACCAGCTCGCGGCGGTCGCCGCGGGTCTGATCAGCCTGACCCAGGGCGCGTCGAGGGTCTTCGAGGGTGGCATGGTCACCCAGACCGTCGTGGAGATGCAGCGCGGGCTGCTCCTGATCATGTCGATCAGCGACGGCTCCTGCCTGGCGGTGCTCGCCGCCGCCGACTGCGACATGGGTCTGGTGGCCTACCAGATGACCCTGCTCGTGGACCGGGCCGGTCAGGTCCTCACTCCCGCGGTGCGCGCGGAGCTGCAGGCGTCGCACCCGCGGTGATGCCCGCATGAGCTGGACGTCAGGGTGGAACCAGGCCGGGGTTAGGAGGACGCCGTGGCCGAGCACGGTTGGGGCGGTGCCGGCGGCCCGCTGAGTGGCGGATCGCCGTACGCGCCGCGGGACGCCGGAGGCGGCTACTCCGCCGGCGCGTCCCCGGATCCGGGGACGCCTATGGAGCCCCGTTCGCTGGTCCGGCCGTACACGGTGACCGGCGGCCGCACGTCCCCGCGCATGAACCTGGCGCTGGAGGCCCTGGTGTCCTCCGCGATGACGGTGCATCAGGATGTGTCGTCGTTTACGCCGGAGTATCAGGCGATCATCTCGCTGTGCCGGCAGGTGCGCTCGGTGGCGGAGGTGTCCGCCCTGCTGCGCATACCGCTCGGGGTGGTACGGATCTTGATCGCCGATATGGCGGCCGAGGGCTTGGTGCACGTGCATCAGCAGCGTCTTGATGCCGGCAAGCCCGATCTGAACTTGCTGGAGAGGGTGCTCAGTGGACTTCGCAGGCTCTAGGTCAGGCACATCAGGAGCGCTGACCTCGACGAAGATCGTCGTCGCCGGCGGCTTCGGCGTGGGCAAGACGACGTTCGTCGGTGCCGTTTCGGAGATCATGCCGCTCACCACCGAGGCGGTGATGACCGACGCCTCGGTCGGGATCGATGACATCGGCCTGACTCCGCACAAGACGACCACGACGGTCGCGATGGACTTCGGCCGGGTGTCGCTCGACCAGGACCTGATCCTCTACCTGTTCGGCACGCCCGGTCAGCACCGGTTCTGGTTCATGTGGGACGACCTGGTCCGCGGCGCCATCGGCGCGGTCGTGCTGGTCGACACCCGCCGTCTCGCCGACAGCTTCCCGGCGATCGACTACTTCGAGGAGGCGCGCCTCCCGTTCATCGTCGCCATCAACGGGTGGGACGGCCAGTTCCCGCACAGCGAGGAGGAGGTGCGCGAGGCGCTGGCGCTGACGCCGGCGGTGCCGATCGTGCGCACCGACGCCCGCGCCCGCCAGGCGGTCAAGGAGACCCTCATCACCCTGGTCGAGCACGCGCTCGCCATGCGGACCGCGGCCCAGGGCTGGGCACGCTGAGCCGTACCGGAGCGGCGTGGGTACGGCCGGGGCGGGGCGGGTCCCGACCGGTGGCGACGCCCGGCCGCGGGTGCCGTACGGGCCGGCGCGTCCGGCCGGCCCCGGCGAACGGCGGGAACGTGTGCCGCCTCCTCGCCCGCCGTGCCCGGGTCACGCCGCGGCTCCTCCGGCGAGGTCGGGAACCGGGGATCGTGGACGACGGCGTCCGGCCGTCGACGGCCCGTCCCCGGTGACCTGTCGGACCACGGGACCGGCGCACCCGGGACACCTGCCCGGAGTGCCCGCCGCCCGTGCCCCGCGAGGCCGCCCGATCCGGCCCCGCCGCCCAGGGTTCCGGCAGGCCGCCGACGAACTCCGGTGACACCCGAACGGCGCGACCGCGCTCGCGCCGGCGACGTGACGAGACACCGACCTCCTCCGGCCGGTCGCCGACCACGGCACCGGCCGAATCTCTTCGCGACCGCAGGACCAACGGCGGGCCCGGCGCTCGCACACCACCGCGCCCCGGCTTCCGGCACCGGGTGCGAGCCGCGGCGCCGCACGATCCGCCGCCCGCACGGCGCGACGTGACCGCGACGTACGCAAGGCCCGCGGGCGGCGCGGATCCGGCCGCCCACGCCGGCGTGGTCATCTCCCGTTTCTCGCCGGACGGCGTTCCGGACCGGCCGCCGGCCCGTGTCGCGGGGCCGTCCCGGCGCGGACGCCGGACCGCCGGGCGAACCGCGTCCGCCGGGGACGCGCGAGACAACCGGACGCGCAAGGCATGCGCGATGCCGTACCCACCTTGACGGCCCGCCGCTCACCCGGTGAGGCGGGACGCACGACGACGGACCCGGCGAACGATCGGCCGGCCGTACCGTCGCCCATCCGGTCGCCGTACGGCGAGCCGGGCAAGGACCTGCTTCACCGCGCCGCGCGGTGAGCCACCCGCCGCGACGCCCCGGTGCCGGCGGCGGGACGATATGTGAAAGCCTCACGGCACCCCCGCGCGCAGGGGAGTGCCTTCGGCGCTCGGGAACGCATGCCCGCCCGCGCGGCCTCGCGGACGTCGTCCGAGGTACGGGCAGGCGAAACGGCCACCGGCCAGGCGGCCGTCTTGAGGTGCGCAGCTTATAGCAGCACAGGCCCGCCCCCGTAACAGGGGGCCGGTAACCGCGGCGGCAGGGGCCCGTGAGGGGTGCGACACCTTGTTATATGTCCCTGGATGGGCCGTTTGTCGGGTCTTGGATCGTTCCAGCATCCGGAGAGTGAGACATCCGTCACGATTGTGCGCATTGCCACCACGTGAGGCGGTTGCCGTTTCGTTACCCCGGCACTTTGCAATTTGGACCGTTTGAAACCCGCGGTCCTATTGGTCGGTGTAGTCTCGTTATGCTCAAATTGCCCGTGACTTGACGCAGCTTTCAGGCGCACAAGACAACCTCCTCCCACGAGGGCGAGCCGTCGAGAGGTCGCAACCAGTGAGGACAGCAATAAACGAGGGCACCAGCCCGCCTGAGCAGGAAGCCCCCAATCAGGCGGCTCCGTCGGCCGGGAGTCCCCTCGCCCTGCGCAACTGGCGGGTCCGGACGCGACTCATCGCGCTGATCCTCATCCCCACCACCGTCGCCGTTCTGCTTGGTGCACTCCGGGTCACCACGTCGATCAGCAGTGCGGCCCAGTACGAGCGGGTCAACACCGTGGCGGAGCTGGTCAACAGCCTCGCCACGCTGGCGCATGAGTTCCAGGATGAGCGCGACAAGACGGTCGCGTACATCGCCGCCGGACGCCCGCAGGGCCCCAGCCTGGTGGCCATCCGCAACCAGCAGGACGCCGTGGACGGCGCGATCGCCAAGGTACGGGCGAGCGCCGAACCGGCCCGGGACGCGCTCAGCGCCTCGGGTCGCCAGCGTCTGCAGGCGCTGCTCAACCGACTCAACGACCTCAACACCCTGCGCAACACCGCGATCGGGACGAAGCTGCCGCCGCTGCCGGCGATGGACCGGTACTCGCTGGTCATCAGCGACATGCTGCAGCTCTACGAAGAGATCCGGCAGGGGAGCACGAACGAAGAGCTGAGCGCCACCGCCTCCGCGCTCGGCGCCCTCGCCCGGGCCAAGGAGGAGACCTCCCGGCAGCGCGGCCTGCTCGCCGCGGCGCTCGCCCGGCGGCCGCGGCCGCAGTTCACGCCGATGGAGCAGGACGCGTTCAACAACGCGGACGCCGGCCAGGACAGCCAGCTCGTCGCGTTCGGCCAGTTCGCCACCCTCGCGCAGAGCCAGCTCTACGCCGACACCGTCACCGGCCAGAAGGTCGACCGCGCCGAGGGCCTGAAGGCGCGGGCGAAGTTCCTCACCGAGTCGAACCGGCCGCTGCGCGGACTGGAGTCGGCCAACACGGCGCGCGACGCCGAGCGTTGGTACGACGCGATGACCGACACGGTCGACCGCATGCACAAGGTCGAGAGCGAGCTCATCAAGCAGATCATCACCAAGAGTGACGAGCTGCAGGGCGCCGACCAGGGCTTCGCGGCCCTCAACGTGATCCTCGTGGCCGGCCTGTTGATCCTCGTCCTCATCGTCACCTCGGTGGTGGCGCGCTCGCTGGTGCGGCCGCTGCGCCGGCTGCGGGCCGAGGCCCTCGAGATCGCGGGCAACCGCCTGCCCGCCATGGTCGCCCGGCTGCGGGAGGCCGACGCGGCCCCCGCGAACGTCGCCGCCGAGGTCAAGCCGATCAGCGTGGCCTCCAGCGACGAGATCGGCGAAGTGGCGCGGGCGTTCGACGAGGTCCACCGCGAGGCGGTCCGCCTGGCGGGCGACGAGGCCGCGCTGCGCAGCAACATCAGCGCGATGTTCGTCAACCTCTCGCGCCGTACGCAGACGCTGGTGGAGCGTCAGATCAGCCTGATCGACAGCCTCGAGCAGGGCGAGCAGGACGAGCAGCGACTCGCCAACCTGTTCAAGCTCGACCACCTCGCCACCCGAATGCGGCGCAACTCCGAGAACCTCCTGGTTCTCGCGGGCCAGGAGCCCGCCCGGCGGTGGAGCCAGCCGGTGCCGCTGGTGGACGTGGTCCGCGCCTCGCTCTCCGAGGTCGAGAACTACGAGCGGGTCGACATGCAGGTGCTGCCCGGCGTCGCCGTCGCCGGCCAGGCCGTCAACGACGTCATCCACCTGCTCGCCGAGCTGATCGAGAACGCGATCTCCTTCTCCTCGCGGGACACCAAGGTCACGGTGACCGCCAACCGCATCGACGGCGGCGGCGTGATGATCGGCATCACCGACCACGGCATCGGCATGACCGCCGAGGAGCTCGCCCAGGCGAACTGGCGGCTGTCGAACCCGCCCGTCGTCGACGTGTCGGTGTCCCGCCGCATGGGCCTCTTCGTGGTCGGCCGTCTCGCCCTGCGCCACGGCATCCGGGTGCAGCTCCGCCCGCACGACGGCGGCGGCCTCACCGCGATGGTGCTGCTGCCCGAGACGCTCGTCGGCGTCACCCAGCCCGCGATGCCGTTCGGCCAGTCCGGCGCCTTCGCCGGCGGCATGGCCGCCGCGCCGGTGGGCGGCTCCGGCTGGGACGCCTCCAGCGACTCGGGCCGGTTCGCCACGAGCGACTCCGGACGGTTCCCGACCGGCGACTCCGGCCGGTTCGCCACGAGTGACTCCGGCAGGTTCGGGGTGTCCGCCCCCGCGCTCGAGGAGCCCTCGCGGCCCGGCGCGATGCAGGGCGCGGGCCTGTCCTCCGGCTCCTCGCAGGGCATGGACTCCGGCCGGGGCGTCGAGGCCACCCAGAGCTTCGGCGCGGTCGAGGGCTTCGCCGGCGCCTTCTCCGGCGGCCCGTCCTCCGGGGCCTCCGGCCCGCAGGGCTTCGGCCGCGGCTTCGGGCAGGGCTTCGGCTCCGGCTCCTCGTCCACGTCGCAGGACCTGCCGAGCGGCGTGCAGACCTTCGACACGCCCTCCGGCCCGGTCTTCACCGGCCCGCAGCAGAAGACCGACGGCGGCGGCGAGTCGGCGTTCGGCTCGGCCTTCACCAAGCCCGCGAGCTCCACGCCGAGCGGCCCGCAGAGCTTCGACAGCCCGTCCGGCCCGGTGTTCGGCGGCAACAGCGGCGCGCACCCGACGCTCCGGCCCGGCCAGCAGCCGAGCTTCAGCAGCCCGCCCCCGGCGATCGGCCGCATGCGTTCGCGCCGGTTCGACTTCCCCGACACCGACGGGGCGACCGGCCCGATGCCGGCGGTGCCGGAGTCGTCGCCGATGGAGCAGCAGAACGAGGAGTACCTGCCGATCTTCGCGGCGGTCGAGTCCGCGTGGTTCCGGCGGGCTCCGGCGAACTCCTCCGACGACAACGACCCGTCCGGCGGCTGGCGCGCCTCCTCCGCGGACGCCGGCTGGCAGGCCGCCCAGGTGGTCCGCGACCCGGTGCGCGAGGGCAAGACCGCGTCCGGTCTGCCGAAGCGGATCCCGAAGGCCAACCTGGTGCCGGGGTCGGTCCCGACCTCCGGCGGCGACTCCGGCCGCCAGTCCTCCTCCGGTCCGCAGCGGCCGCTGCTCTCGCCCGACCGCGCGCGCAGCCGGCTGGCGAGCTTCCAGCAGGGCATCCGGCAGGGCCGTGCCGTGGCCCGCGGCGAGCTGAGCGAGGACGAGGCCTACCCGAGCGCCTTCCGGCGGTTCGATGAGGGCAAGGAGGACGCGTGAGGGAGCTGAGCCAGGCCGCTCGCGGCGTCAACTGGCTGGTCACCGACTTCGTCAGAAGCGTCCCGGGCGTGGCGCACGCCGTGGTGGTGTCCTCCGACGGCCTTCCGCTGGCGTACTCGGAGGGCTTCCCGAAGGACCGGGCCGACCAGCTCGCGGCGGTCGCCGCGGGTCTGATCAGCCTGACCCAGGGCGCGTCGCGGGTCTTCGAGGGCGGGCCGGTCACCCAGACCGTGGTGGAGATGGAGCGCGGCCTGCTCCTCATCATGTCGATCAGCGACGGCTCCTGCCTGGCGGTGCTCGCCGCGCCCGACTGCGACATGGGCTTGGTCGCCTATCAGATGACGTTGATGGTGGAGCGAGCCGGTCAGGTTCTTACGCCGGCCGTCCGTGCCGAATTACAGGCCACGCAACCCGGGTGATGAGTATGGATCAGTGGGGAAATCATCAGTACGGAGGTCCGGGTCCACACGAGCCGCCGTCGCCGGTACGGCCGTACGCGATGACCAAGGGCCGTACGGCGCCGCGAACCAACCTGGCCTTGGAAGCGTTGGTGTCGTCGGCCACGGTGACGCAGGTCGACCTGTCGGGGATGACCCCCGAGTACCAGGCGATCTCCTCGCTGTGCCGTCAGGTTCGATCGGTGGCGGAGATCTCGGCGATGCTCCGGATACCACTGGGCGTCGCGCGGGTTCTGGTCGCGGACATGGCGGCCGAGGGACTTGTGCACGTGTATCAGCCGCAGCTTGACGCCGGCAAGCCGGATCTGAACCTGCTGGAGAGGGTGCTCAGTGGACTTCGCAGGCTCTAGCCGAGGCGGTGGCGGCGGCGTGCTCACCTCGACGAAGATCGTCGTCGCCGGTGGCTTCGGCGTGGGCAAGACGACCTTCGTCGGCGCCGTCTCGGAGATCATGCCGCTCACCACCGAGGCGGTGATGACCGACGCCTCGGTGGGCATCGACGACACGGGCCTGACCCCGAACAAGACGACCACGACGGTCGCGATGGACTTCGGCCGGGTGTCGCTCGACCAGGACCTGATCCTCTACCTGTTCGGCACGCCCGGTCAGCACCGGTTCTGGTTCATGTGGGACGACCTGGTCCGCGGCGCCATCGGCGCCGTGGTCCTGGTCGACACCCGCCGCCTCGCCGACAGCTTCCCCGCGGTGGACTACTTCGAGGAGGCCCAGCTCCCGTTCATCATCGCGATCAACGGATGGGACGGGCACTTCACCCACAGCGAGGAGGAGGTGCGCGAGGCGCTCACCATCTCCCCGCACATTCCGATCACTCGCTGCGACGCGCGCGTCCGCGAGTCGGTCAAGGAGACCCTCATCACCCTGGTCGAGCACGCGCTCGCCATGCGCGTAGCCGTACCGGGAGGCGGCTGGGGCCGCTGAGGCCCGCCGAACAACGAGCCGGAAGGCCGCGGGCCGCCCCCGAGCCGGCCACGGTACGGCCGTACGGCAGGCGCGGACGCCGCCCGAGACGGGCGCGGAATCGGGCGGTATCCGCGTCGCCGGGGGCGGCGCCGGTCGGCGCCGCCGTTCCGGCGTTTCCGGGATCGGGTCTTCGGCCGGTCGCTCCGGGACGATCGGTCCGGCTCGGCCGGTACGGCACCGCGATCACGGTGCGCCGTCGCGGCGCCGCCGGTTCGGGCCGCGCCCTCGCGGGGAGGCGGAAGCGGATAGGCTGGGGCTAGTCGCAGACGACGCAGTAAGCACGGACCATTCGCGCAGAGGCTGGCCAACACGTGTTTGAGACCCTATCCGACCGGCTGACATCGGTATTCTCCTCCCTTCGCTCGAAGGGCAGGCTCTCCGACGCCGATATCGATGCGACCTGTCGGGAGATCCGGATCGCCCTGCTGGAGGCGGATGTCGCGCTCCCGGTGGTGCGGGCGTTCGTCGCCCGGGTCAAGGAGCGTGCGCGCGGCGCCGAGGTCTCCCAGGCGCTCAACCCGGCCCAGCAGGTCGTGAAGATCGTCCATGACGAGCTGATCGAGGTGCTGGGCGGGGAGACCCGCCGCCTGCGGTTCGCCAAGACGCCGCCCACCGTGATCATGCTGGCGGGTCTGCAGGGTTCCGGTAAGACCACGCTCGCGGGCAAGCTCGCCCGCTGGCTGCGCACGCAGGGCCACGCCCCGCTGCTCGTCGCCTGCGACCTGCAGCGGCCGAACGCGGTCCAGCAGCTCTCCGTGCTCGCCGAGCGGGCCGAGGTGGCGATCTTCGCCCCCGAGCCGGGCAACGGCGTCGGCGACCCGGTCGACGTCGCCCGCCGGTCGATCGAGTACGCCCGCCAGAAGAACCACGACATGGTCATCATCGACACCGCGGGCCGGCTCGGCATCGACCAGGAGATGATGAAGCAGGCGGCGGACATCCGGGACGCCGTCCAGCCGGACGAGATCCTGTTCGTCGTCGACGCCATGATCGGCCAGGACGCGGTCACCACCGCCCAGGCCTTCATGGAGGGGGTCGGCTTCGACGCGGTCGTGCTCACCAAGCTCGACGGCGACGCGCGCGGCGGTGCCGCGCTCTCGGTGCGGCACGTCACCGGCCGGCCGATCATGTTCGCCTCCACCGGTGAGAAGCTCGAGGACTTCGACCTCTTCCACCCGGACCGGATGGCGTCGCGCATCCTCGACATGGGTGACATCCTCACCCTGATCGAGCAGGCGCAGCGCACCTTCGACGAGCAGGAGGCCGCCAAGATGGCGGGCAAGCTCGTCTCCGGTGAGGAGTTCACGCTCGACGACTTCCTCGAGCAGATGATGATGGTCCGCCGGCTCGGGCCGATCAAGAACCTGCTCGGCATGATGCCCGGCATGGGGCAGATGCGCGACCAGCTCAACAAGATCGACGATCGCGACCTCGACCGGATCGCCGCGATCATCCGCTCGATGACGCCGGCCGAGCGGCGCGACCCGAAGATCATCAACGGCTCGCGGCGGGAGCGCATCGCCCGCGGTTCCGGCGTGACCGTCACCGAGGTGAACAACCTCGTCGTGCGCTTCTTCGAGGCGCAGAAGATGATGAAGCGCATGGCGAGCGGCCTCGGCTTCCCCGGCATGCCGGGCGGGCGCAAGGCCAAGGCGCAGAAGAAGGCGAAGAAGGGGCGCCGGGTGAGCGGCGACCCGCGCAAGGCCGCGCTCGGCAAGGCGGGCGCCCGGCCGCCGCAGGACACCCCGCCGCTGCCCCCCGGCCTCGGTGGGCTCGGCGGGCTGGGCGGACTCGGCGGCGGCAAGCTGCCGCCCGGGCTCAACCTGCCGCCCGGATTCGATCCGTCGAAGCTCAAGTTCCCCGGCAAGAAGTGACCGCCGCGGGGTGATCCCGGCAGCGGAAGGGAAACCACATGACCGCCGAGCACGAGGACGACGAGGACAAGGACGCACGGTTCCACCGGCGCGTGCGGATCATCGGGGCGTCGATCCTGGTGGCCTTCATCGCGCTCACCGCCCTGCAGATGCTCGGGGTGATACGCCCGAAGTGAACGCCCGGCGGGCGGCGGGCCCGCCTCCCGCGCCCGGGCCGGGTGCGACGACGGGGCGAGGCCGGTAGCCTAGTGGGCTACCGAGTACCGTGCCGGGCGAGGCCCGGGGCGGGCATCCGGCGTGCGACGCTCCGGCGGCTGCGTCGCGGAACACTCTGCGGTTCTGGCAGAATGACATGTTGGAACACCGTGGCCGGCCGGGCGCCCTCTCATCTCCGGCGGTCGCGCTTGTCCCTGGAGCGTCCTTTCGTCGTGCCCCACTCGATGTGACGGCGCTCAACCACGTCTCGAAGTCCAGGAGTTGACCACACCCGTGGCAGTCAAGATCAAGCTTAAGCGGCTCGGCATGATCCGCAATCCGCAGTACCGCATCGTCGTGGCCGACAGCCGGACCAAGCGGGACGGCCGCGCGATCGAGGAGCTCGGCATCTACCACCCGAAGGAGCACCCCTCGCGCATCGAGGTGAACTCCGAGCGGGTGCAGTACTGGCTGGGGGTCGGGGCCCAGCCGACCGAGCCGGTTCTGAAGATCCTCAAGCTCACCGGTGACTGGCAGCGGTTCAAGGGCGACCCGAACGCGGTGTCCAAGGTGCAGGTCGCCGAGCCGAAGCCGGATCGCCACGCGATCTACGAGGCCGCGGCGAAGGAGGCCCTCGCCGGGGACACCGGCGCGCCCGCCCCCACGCCGCGCAAGTCGAAGAAGAAGGAGACGGCCGAGAACGCCGCGGAGTCCGCCCCGGCCGAGCAGTCTTCGGAAGGCGGAGCCTGAGGTGCTCGAGGAGGCCCTCGAGCACCTGGTCAAGGGCATCGTCGAGAATCCCGACGACGTCCGGGTCCGCGCGCGCCGGGTCCGCTCCGGGCGGGTCCTGGAGGTCCGGGTCCATCCGGAGGACCTCGGCAAGGTCATCGGGCGCAACGGCCGTACCGCCAAGGCGCTGCGCACGGTGGTGAACGCGCTGGCCGGCGGCAAGCACGTCCGGGTCGACCTGCTCGACCTGAACGAGGGCCGCTGAGCCCGGGCGCACCGCGCCGGACCGTCACCGGCCGCCGGTCGCGCGGCCGGTCCGCACCGGACCGTGGCCGAGCACGCCCGCGTCCGGGTGCCCGTGGCGCCGTCCGCGGTGTCGCCGTGCCGTACAGGTGCAAGCCCTCCTCCGTCAGGGGACCTGCCCCGCCCGTGGCCGGGCGTGCGGCGGTCCCCTGACGCGCTGTGGGGGCCTCACGCAACGTCTGCGAAGAAGGGGATCGTCACGTGCAACTCGTCGTCGGCCGGATCGGGCGCCCCCACGGCATACGCGGCGAGGTCACGGTGGAGGTCCGCACCGACGATCCGGAGCGGCGCTTCGCGCCCGGGGCGGAGTTCGCCACCGATCCGGCGTCGGCCGGGCCGCTCGTGGTGGCGGCGAGGCGCTGGCACTCCGGCGTGCTGCTGCTGCGGTTCGAGGGGGTGGCCGACCGCAACGCGGCCGAGCGGCTGCGCAACACGCTGCTCCTCATCGACTCGGCGGACGTCCCACCGCCGGAGGACCCCGACGAGTTCTACGACCACCAGCTCATCGGCCTGCAGGTGGCCACGGTCGGCGGCGAGGTCGTCGGCGAGGTGACCGACGTGCTCCACCACGGCCAGGACCTCCTCGTCGTCCGGCACCGGGGGCGCGAGGTGCTCGTCCCGTTCGTCAAGGCGATCGTGCCCGAGGTGGACCTTGCCGCCGGGCGGCTCGTGATCGACCCGCCGCGCGGGCTGCTCAACCCCGACGAGGCGGTGTGATGCGCGTCGACATCATCTCGATCTTCCCCGAGTACTTCGCGCCGCTCGAGGTGTCCCTCATCGGCAAGGCGCGCAGCCGCGGCATCCTCGACATCCGGCTGCACCAGCTCCGGGACTGGACCCACGACGTGCACCGCACCGTGGACGACACGCCGTACGGCGGCGGCCCCGGCATGGTGATGAAGCCCGAGCCCTGGGCCGATGCGATCGACGCGGTGATCGCGTCCGCCGAGACCGAGGGCGCGCTGCCGCGGCTCGTCGTGCCCACCCCGAGCGGGCGGCCCTTCACCCAGAAGGTCGCGCTCGAGTACGCCCGGGAGCCCTGGCTGCTGTTCGCCCCGGCCCGGTACGAGGGCATCGACGCCCGCGTCGTCGAGGAGTACCGCGAGCGGCTGCGCGCCGACGAGGTGAGCATCGGGGACTACGTGCTCGCCGGGGGCGAGGCGGCGGTGCTCGTCATCGTCGAGGCCGTGGCGCGGCTGCTGCCCGGCGTGCTCGGCAACGCCTGCTCGGTGGCCGACGACTCGTTCGCGCCGGGGACGATGGAGAACCTGCTCGAGGGCCCCGTGTACACCAAGCCGCCGGTGTGGCGCGGGCACCAGGTGCCGTCCATCCTGCTGTCCGGGCACCACGCCGCGATCGCGCGCTGGCGGCGCGACCAGGCGCTGCGCCGTACCGTGGAGCGGCGGCCGGACCTCGCGGCCCGGCTCGACCCGGCGACGCTCGACCGGCGCGACCGCGAGGTGCTCGAGGAGGCGTGGCGGGCGGTCCGCGGCGAACCGCCGGCCGAGGAGGAACCGGCGGTCGAGGGTGAGCGGCCCGGCGTCGCCTGACGGCCCGGCCGTACCCCGGCGCCCCGGTGGCGGCGAAACCGGGGCGGGAGCGGGGCGAATCAGTGGAGAACACACCCGCTCGGGCGCTTTGTTTCGCGCCGGGAGCGAACCTGTGGCAGACTGAATCGCTGTTGCCAACTGTCTTCGACCTCGCGATCGGACGCACGGTTGGCGCGGTCGGCCGGGTCGCCACCGTCCCGGCCAGGTAGACGTATCCAGCCCAGTGCGTGTGTCCCCCTCGCCGTCGCGCGTCGGCGTGACCGGGTGGACCTCCGCGCGCTCGCGTTTGATGAGGAACCGCTGTCATGCACACCGCGATCCAGGAACTCGAGAAGGCCTCGATGCGCACCGACATCCCGGACTTCCGTCCGGGTGACACGCTGGAGGTGCACGTACGTGTCGTCGAGGGCAACCGGTCCCGCATCCAGGTCTTCAAGGGCTTCGTGCTGCGCCGGCAGGGCGGCGGCATCCGGGAGACCTTCACCGTCCGCAAGGTGAGCTACGGTGTGGGCGTCGAGCGCACGTTCCCGGTGCACAGCCCGGTCATCGAGAAGATCGTCGTGGTGAGCCGTGGCCACGTCCGCCGTGCCAAGCTCTACTACATGCGGGACCTGCGCGGTAAGGCCGCCCGCATCCGGGAGCGGCGTGAGGCGGCCCCGGCGGCCAAGTAGCCTCGATCGCAATGAAATGGCCCGTGCCGCCTCTGGCGCGGGCCATTTCTCGTGTGATCGTGCCGAGTCGGACGCCCGTGGCGCGGGCCATATCATCTAGGCTCGTCAGCGATGGCTAGCGAGGACCAGGGGTACGGCGCACCGGCCCGCCGCCCCGCCGGGGACGAGGTGGACGTGGTCGCTGAAGACACTCAGCCGCCCGCCGCACAGGGCGGGAAGGGGAAGGGCAAGAAGGACAAGGAGGAGAAGAAAGGCTCCTTCTGGCGGGAACTGCCGGTGCTGGTGGTGGTCGCGCTCGCGCTCGCGCTCGTGATCAAGACGTTCGTCGTCCAGGCCTTCTACATCCCGTCCGAGTCGATGGAGAACACCCTCCTCACCAACGACCGGGTCCTGGTCAACAAGCTCGTCTACCACGTGCGGGACATCGAGCGCGGCGACATCGTGGTGTTCTCCGGCGTGGACTCCTGGGACCCCGAGGTCGAGATCGAGGAGCCGTCGAACCCGGTGGCGGCGGCCGCCCGGTGGCTCGGCACCGCGTTCGGGTTCGTGCCGGGGGAGAAGGACTACATCAAGCGCGTCATCGGCATCCCGGGCGACAAGGTCAAGTGCTGCGACAGCGAGGGGCGCATCACGGTCAACGGGGTGCCCCTCGACGAGAGCTCCTACCTGTACCCGGGCGACCAGCCCTCCGAGCGGCCCTTCGAGATCACCGTGCCGGAGGGGCGGCTGTGGGTGATGGGCGACCACCGCTCGGTGTCCCTCGACTCGCGGGCGCACCAGGGTGACCCCGGTGGCGGCACGATCCCGGAGGACCGGGTGATCGGGCGCGCCTTCGTGATCGTGTGGCCGTTCTCCCGCATGGGCACCCTGCCGATCCCGGACACCTTCAACCAGGCGGCGCTCAAGGCCGCCGGCGCGGTGACCGGCCAGGCGCCGCTGATCCTCGGCTGCATCGGCGCGCTGCCGATCATGGCGCTGCGGCGCCGCCTCACGCGTCCGGTGGGTGAGGTGGCATGAGCCGTACCGGCAACGAGACGGGCAGCGTGCCCGAGAACGCGCCCGCGGCCCCGGGCGAGGAGACGACGGCGGCGGCGAACGCCACGGACGAGAAGGACGGGAAGACGGCGAGCGCCCGGCCGGCGAAGAAGCGCAGCGCCTGGCTGGAGTCGCTCATGCTCATCGCCGGCGGCGTCGCGGTGGCGCTGCTGCTGCGCGCGTTCGTCATCGGCACCTTCTGGATCCCGTCGGAGTCGATGGAGAACACCCTGCTCGAGCACGACCGGGTGCTGGTGAACCGGCTGTCCGGCCCGCCCGAGCGCGGCGACGTCGTGGTGTTCAAGGGCTGGGACGGCCAGGAGTGGATCAAGCGGGTCATCGCGGTCGGCGGCGACACGGTGAAGTGCTGCGACAAGAAGCACCGGCTCTCGGTGAACGGCGTGCCGGTCGACGAGGAGTACCTCTACCCCGGCGACTACGCCTCGGGCGAGTCCTTCGAGGTGAAGGTGCCGAAGGGACGGCTGTGGGTGATGGGGGACCACCGGGTCGCGTCGCGTGACTCGCGGGCCTTCATCAACGACAAGCACTCCGGCACGATCTCCGAGGACGCGGTGGTGGGCCGGGCGTGGGCGGTGTACTGGCCGCTCTCCCGGATAAAGCTGCTGTCCACGAAGGCCTTCGAGAAGGTCCCCTCGCCCTCCGGGGCGTCGGCGTCCCGGTGACGTGCTCCGCCGTGGGCCGGGCCCGGCCGCTCGGCGGCCATACCGGACGGGACGGCCGGGCCGGGAGTGGCGGTTATCGTATGGCCGCGGCGGCGCGAGGCGGCATACGCTGCGTACTGTCATGACTGTTGCCTATCGGCCGCGCCCGAGCGTCGTCCGGCGGGATTCGGGGCTCTACGGCTACGAGCGTGCGCTCGCCCGGCGAGGGCTGTCCCCGATCGCCGGGGTCGACGAGGCGGGGCGGGGTGCCTGCGCCGGGCCGCTGGTGGTCGCCGCGGTCATCCTGGGGCGCGAGATCGACGGGCTCACCGACTCCAAGCTGATCACGCCCGCGCGGCGGGAGGAGCTGTACGAGCGCATCATGGCGACGGCGCGTGCCGTGCACGTCGTGGTGATCCCTCCGGCCGAGATCGACGCCCGCGGGCTGCACCGGTGCAACGTCACCGGGATGCGGCGCGCCGTCGCCGGGTTGAGCTGTGAGCCCGGGTATGTACTCGTCGACGGCTTCGCGGTGCCGGGGCTGCCGGCGCCGTCCCTGGCGATCTGGAAGGGGGATCAGGTAGCGGCCTGCGTGGCGGCCGCGTCCATCGTGGCGAAGGTGACCAGGGACGGCATCATGACCACCTTGCACGAGTCCTTTCCGGAGTACGGCTTCGCCGAACACAAGGGGTACGTCACCCCCGCGCACCGGGCGGCGCTCGCCAGGTACGGGCCGAGCCCGCACCACCGCTTCTCGTTCGTGACGGTGGCGCGGTCCGGCAGGGGGGAGAGGATACGGGACAATGAACTGGGGGCCGGCGTTGCCTGATCGGGCATGCCGATCTGGGCGCGATGCGGCGCGATATCGGGCACCGACCGCGCGAGACCAGGTGCATGCGACCCAGAAGCACGGAACAGGAGGACCGGAATGAGCGCAGAGGATCTCGAGAAGTACGAGACCGAGATGGAGCTGCAGCTCTACCGGGAGTACCGCGACGTCGTGGGCCTGTTCACCTATGTCGTCGAAACCGAGCGGCGGTTCTACCTCACCAACTCGGTCGATCTCGACGTGCGCACGGCCGAGAACGGGGACGTCTACTTCGACGTGCGGATGCAGGACGCCTGGGTCTGGGACATGTACCGCCCCGCGCGGTTTGTGAAGAACGTCCGCGTGGTCACGTTCAAGGACGTCAACATCGAGGAACTCGCCAAGCCCGACCTCGAGATGCCCAAGGAGGGTTTCTCGAGCTGATCCGTTGCGCCCCGCCCGCCCGGCGCCCGAGCCGATCGGTGCCTCGGCGGAGGCACCGGGCGAGCCGGCAGGGGCCTCGTGAGCGGCACGCCGATCGTCGCGGTACGCGGGCAGTGGCCCGCCTACGGTCTCCGCTGACCGTCGTACGCGTCTCCCATCGACGACGCCCGGCCACCGGTGCCTGGCCGAGGTGCCCCGGGTCTCCGCCCGCCGTGGGCCTCGAGGGGCGGATGGGCGCGTCCCCTGGCGCCCTGCCGTGTCACGGGGTGGTCGTCGCCGTCATCCGTGTCTCGCATCGCGGCCGTCCGACCGTGAGGTCGAACCTCCCGCCTCTCCGTTGATCGCGCCGCCGTTCGTACGGCTCGGCCGGCTGTTTCCACAGGCCGTGGTTGTCCACAGAATCGCGCTCTAACGCCGTGCCGGGGTGCCGCTCCCGCGATGGTTGTGGGCCGGAGGTGGTCCCATGGCCGTTGGTAATGCGCTCGGCAGACACGGCGAGGAGATCGCGGCCGCGTTCATCCGGAACTCCGGCATGCGCATCCTCGAACGCAACTGGCGTTGCCGGGAGGGCGAGGTCGACATCCTCGCGCGGGACGGCGACACCCTGGTCGCGGTCGAGGTGAAGACGCGCTCGGGGCACAGTCACGGCACGGCGCTGGAGGCGGTGACCCCGGAGAAGGTGGCCAGGCTGTACGGCCTCGCGACCCGCTGGCTGGCCGGTCGGCGCGAGCGGTTCGCGCGTGTGCGGGTCGACGTGGTGGCGCTCGAGCGGTTCGCGGGCGAGTTCGTCGTCCGCCACGAGCGGGGGGTGAGCTGAATGCCCGTCGCCCGCACCCGCTGCGTCGCGCTGGTCGGCATCAGCGGCCGGGTGGTGGAGGTCGAGGCCGACGTGGGCCGCGGCGTGCCGGGCATCCATTTGATCGGCCTTCTCGACACCGCGCTGAGCGAGGCGCGGGGCCGCGTCCGCTCGGCCGTCATCAACAGCGGGTTCGCCTGGCCCGACGCCCGGATCACGGTGAGCCTGTTTCCCGCCGGCCTGCCGAAGAAGGGCGGCCACTTCGACCTGGCGATCGCCGTCGCGATCGCCGGAGCCGCGCGGCTGGTACACCCGGACCGGATCGCGGAGCCGTTCTTCATCGGCGAGCTCGGCCTCGACGGATCGATCCGCCCGGTGCGCGGCGTGCTGCCCGCGGTGCTCGCCGCCGCGGAGGCGGGCGCCCGCACCGCGATCGTCCCCGCGGCGAACGCGGCCGAGGCGCGCCTGGTGCCCGACATCACCATCGTCCCGGCAAGCTCGTTCGCCCGCCTGGTCGAGTGGCTGCGCGAGGACGGCGCGCACGGCCGGTCGCCGATCGACGCCGCGGATCCGCCCGAGGCCCGTACCGCCGAGACAGGGAACGCGCAGGACCAGGCGACGGGTGCCGCCGCGGACGCCGGCGGTCCCGGGCACGGCGACGGCGTGGAAGCCGCGGAGCACCCGGCGGTGCCCCAGCCGACCGGGCTGTGGGAGGCGCGCCGCCCGCTCGACCTCGCCGACGTGGTCGGCCAGGCGGAGGCGCGGCACGCCCTCGAGGTCTGCGCGGCCGGTGGGCACAACCTGTGGATGCTCGGCCCGCCGGGCACCGGCAAGACCATGCTGGCCGAGCGCCTGCCCACGCTGCTGCCCCCGCTCGACCGCGACCAGGCGCTGGAGGTCACCGCGATCCACTCGGTGGCGGGTGCCCTGCCGCCCGGCAGCCCGCTGCTGACCCGCGCGCCGTTCGTCGCCCCGCACCACACCGCCACCGCCGCGGCGATCATCGGCGGCGGCACCGGCCTGGTACGGCCCGGCGCGGTGAGCCTCGCCCACAGGGGCGTGCTCTTCCTCGACGAGGCGCCGGAGTTCCCCGCCACGGTGCTCGACTCGCTGCGCCAGCCGCTCGAGTCGGGCGTGGTCACCGTGGCGCGGGCCGCAGGCGCCGTGACCTTTCCCGCCCGGTTCCTCCTCGTCCTCGCCGCCAATCCCTGCCCCTGCGGCCAGGCCGGCATGGCCGGTGGCAGCTGCGGCTGCACCCCCAACATCCGCCGCCGCTACCTCGCCCGGCTCTCCGGCCCGCTGCTCGACCGCGTCGACGTGAAGGTCACCCTCCACCGGTTCACCCGCCGCGAGCTGCTCGCCGACCGCCGCTTCATCGAGTCGAGCAAGACCGTCGCCGAGCGCGTCCTGCTCGCCCGCGAACGCGCCGCCCGCCGCCTCGCCGGGACGCCGTGGCGCTGCAACGCCGAGGTCCCCACCTCGGTCCTCCACCGCGAGCTCCGCATCCCCGAGGACGCGATGGCGCCGCTCCAGCGGTGCCTCGACACCGGCGAGCTGAGCGCCCGCGGCGTCGACCGCGCCATCCGGGTCTCGTGGACCCTCGCCGATCTCGCAGGCAAGGACCGTCCCACCGCCGACGAGACCCACGCGGCCCTCACCCTCTGGCGAGGTGCGCCATGAACATCCGCCGCACCCGCCCTTTCACCCGCGTCGCGATACGCGCGTCTGTGCCGTGCGGCCGTCCAGCAGCCGTCATCGCTCCGCACCGGCAGCCACCTCCTGGCGAACGGGACCGTCGAGACGGCGAGCCTCGCGTCGCCGATGTGCCGGTTCGCCGCAGCGGCCCGCCCGGACATCGTGGTGATCGGGGACGGCTGCCGGCCGGTGCCGCGGGGTCGGAATCCGCGGCCCCTGCGCTCGACAGGCTTCGCCTTGGGTCGGGTGGTTCCGAGGCAGGTGGTGCCGCATGGTGAACCCGCACGCCGAGAGCCCAGGATCCGCCGCGCGACCGGTCTCCGACGACGAGCGTGCGGCCCGGGCCACGCTGATGCGCGTCGCCGACCCGGGTGAGCGGGTCATGGGTCACCTGCTCGACCATCTCGGGGCCGTGGAGATCCTGCGGCGGCTGCGTCAGGGCGGAGACGCGCGGCGTCTTGCCCGTGAGCTCGCCGCCGAGTGCCGCGCGGCCCAGGAGACCGCGCGGGACGGTGCCGTGGCACCTGCCGACGTTGGCGTCCCAACCCGGTCCGCGGACGGGGAGACGGCCGAATCCACGGACGGTGGCGGCCCGGACGGTGGCGGATCGACCGGTGCCGGTGGGGAAACGGACGCGGATGGCGCGGATGGCGCCGCGCCCGGAGAGCGGGCGGGGCCGGTGGTCGTCGGGACGCGGGGTGATCTGCCGCGGCTCATCGAGGCGTGGCGGGCACGGCTCGAGCTTGCCGATCCGGAGCGGGACATCGCCGCAGGGGAAAGCGTGGGGGCACGGCTCATCGTGCCGGGCGACGTCGAGTGGCCCACCCAGCTCGACGATCTCGGCACGGCCCGGCCGTACGGGCTGTGGTTGCACGGGGACGCCGACCTGCGCTTCTCGTGCCTGCGGTCGGTCGCCGTCGTCGGCTCCCGCGCCGCCACCGCGTACGGGGTGCACGTGGCGGCCGAGTTCGGCGCCACCCTCGGCGACGCCGGCTGGACGGTCGTCTCCGGCGGCGCCTACGGGATCGACGGGGCGGCGCACCGCGGCGCCCTGGCGAGCGCGTCACCGACGATCGTGGTACTCGCCTGCGGCACCGACGTCGACTATCCCCTCGGCCACCACGACCTGTTCCGCGCGGTACGGGACAACGGCCTCCTGGTCAGCGAGTGCGCGCCGGGCGTGCGGCCCACCCGATCCCGGTTCCTGGTCCGCAACCGCCTCATCGCCGCGCTGTCCCGTGGCACGGTCGTCGTGGAGGCCGCCCTGCGCAGCGGCGCGCTGAACACCGCCGGCCACGCCGAGTCGCTGCGGCGCCCGGTGGGCGCGGTGCCGGGCCCGATCACCTCCGCCGCCTCGGCCGGATGCCACCGGCTCATCCGGGAGGGCAGGGCGGTCTGCGTCACGAACGCCGACGAGGTGGTCGAGCTGGTCGGCGTCATCGGCGACGACCTCGCGCCCCGGCGCCGGGGACCGGTGCTTCCCCGCGACCTGCTCAGCGAGCCCATGCGCCGGGTACTCGACGCGGTTCCTGCGGGGGTGGGCGCCGGCCCCGCCACCATCGCGGTGGCGGCCGGGGTCGATCTGCCCACCGTGCTCAGCTGCCTCGGCGGCCTCGCCGCCGCCGGATACGTCGAACGCCACCGGCGCGGCTGGCGGGTGCGGCCGGACCGCGGCCGCTGAGCCTCCGGGCGGCGGTATGGCCATGGCGGGCGGCGATCGGCAGCGCGCCGAAGGGATCCAGGCACCGCGTCACCCGCGTATCGCCCGCCGCCCGGTCGCCGGACGGTCGCCACGCTGAGGGCCGCATCAAAGGGTTGATCGTCACTGCTCGCATGGAGCTGCGGGCTCGGCTGCGCGGGCCGACGACCGCGGGTTCATCGGGGGTCAGACCGCTTCTGCCCGGCATGCGCATCCGACTGGGAACGCCGAGGGGAACCTGCCAGAAGGGAAGCAGCGGATCGAGGAGCCGCGTGACCAGCGCTTCCGGGATGTTCGCCCCAGCGGCGTGCGCCGCGTACGCCATGAGCGCCTCGCGCTCCAGCTCGGCCCGCAGCACCACTGGATCGCGCGATGGCGGCTCTCGGTGTGCAGGCGAAGCCGCCGCCAGGTGCGGTAGACCAGCCCGGCGACCTGCCGGTCCCGGTCGAGCACGGTGACGTCGAGGCGGCGGCCGTCGCATAGGCCCACCACGTACCGGCGGCTGCCGAGCGTGTCGTCCCCGATCCGCCGGGCGCTCGGCCGACGGGAAGCCGAGCCCGCCGGTCGGTGGTCAGCGGGCGAGCTGTGGCCGAGCGTCAGGCCCGTGCGGTGATCGTCGCTGTTTCCGAGGCGCAGTGGACTGGGCTGCGCGGGCCGGCGACTGCGGGTTCATCAGGGGCATACCGCCTTCTGCTCGGCATGCGCATCCGACTGGGAGCGCCGAGGGGAGCATGTCGGATGGGAAGCAGCGCATCGGGGTGCCGCGTAGCCCAGCGCTTCGCCCGCCGGTCGGTTGTCAGCGGGCGAGCTGCGGCCAAGCGCATATCCGCGCGCGATGATCGTCGCTGTTTCCGAGGCCTTGTGGACTCGGCTGCGCGGAACGTCCGTGAGCTCATCGAGGGCTGTGCCGCCTTCCGCCTCGGCGCGCTCACCCGCTGGGAGCGCCGAAGGGAACACCCCAGATGGGGAGCAGCCGCACCCGGGCGTGGCCCAGCAGCAGGAGCGGGTCGAGGTACCGGTCCCCGCGGAGCAGACCCCAGTGGAGGCAGGACGTGGGGCAGTGGCCGGGCAGCGGCTCCAGCACGCCGATCACGTCGCCGGGCCGTACGGTCGCGCCACGCTCGACCAGCGGGCGCACCGGCAGGTACGTGGTGCGCAGCCCGCCCTCGTGCTCAATCGTGACCACGCCCCGCCCGGCCACGTCGCCCGCGTACCCGACGCGCCCGGCCCCGGCGGCGTGGATGCGCGCCCCCGGTTCGGCGGCGAGGTCGACGCCCCGGTGCCCAGCCAGCCACGGCAGGGCGGGAGGGCTGAAGTGCCGCAGTACCCGGATCGGCGGGTCCAGCGGGGCGCGCCAGCGCGGCTCGGGTGTCTCCGGCGCCGTGGGCGTCGGGGCCGGGGTGGCGAGCAGGAACACGGCGAGCGCGGCCAGGGCGGGCACGCCCCGCGCGCGGGCTGCGGCGCGGACGCCGAGCCGGGACGCCACCCGCAGGAAGAGACGCGGCCAGGTCGAAAGCCAGGTCATGTGCCGTACTCTCGCGGCGTGGACCCGCTCTCCGCGGCGGTGAACGGGATTCTGTGGACGACCACGGATCGCGTGTCGCCCTTTCCGCCGCTTCCGCCACAAGCGTCGCCGTGATCGCCATGGCGAGGTCTCGGCGATCTGGCGGCTCGGCGATGAGGCCGACCGGCTCGCGGTGGCACCGGTGGACGGCCTGTCGGCCGGTCGTGGGGTGCGCGTCGCCTGCCCGCGCAGGGGCACGGTCGGCAAAGGTGGGCGGGACGGTCAGGGGGAGGTCGGAGGGGTGGTGCGTTTGGGGACAGGGACGCGGAGCAGGTCGCGGGCGAGGACGATGTCGCCGGTGTAGTGCTCGGCGGCCTCGGCGAGGAAGCGGGGCTCGTCGTCGGCGGAGTAGCGCTCGGAGAAGTGGGTGAGGACGAGGCGGCGTACGTTGCACTCGGCGGCGACCCGGGCGGCCTGCGCCGCGGTGAGGTGGCCGTAGGTGTCGGCGAGATCTTCCTGGGCGGACAGGAAGGTCGACTCGATGACGAGCAGGTCCACCCCGTCGGCGAGGGCGAAGACGTTGTCGCACAGGCGGGTGTCCATGATGAAGGCCGCGCTCTGGCCGGGACGGGGGACGCTGCACTGCTCCAGCAGTACGGTGGACCCGTCCGGGGCGGTGACCCGGCCGGTGGCCTGGAGCTCGCGTACGGCCGGACCGGTGATGCCGTACCGGGCGAGCCGCTCGGGGAGCATGCGGATGCCCGCGGGCTCGTCGATCCGGTACCCGTAGGCGTCCACGGAGTGGGAGAGCGGCCGGGCGGTGAGCTTGACCGGTCCGGCGTCGAACTCCGCCACGGCGCCGCTCACCGGCACGGGCCGGATCACCTCGGTGTCGGTGAACTCCGCTGCGTGCCGTAGCCGCCGCCAGTACGTCTCCCCGCTCGCCGGGTAGACGACGTGAACCGGGTGGGGCACTCCGTCCCGGGCGATGCGCTGGACCACGCCGGGCACGCCGAGGCAGTGGTCGCCGTGGAAGTGGGTGATGCACAGCCAGTCGATGCCGTGCGCCGTCACCCCGGCGTGCAGCATCTGCCGCTGGGTCCCCTCGCCTGGATCGAACAGGAAACCGGCCCCGTCCCACCGCAGCAGGTACCCGTTGTGGTTGCGCATGCGGGTGGGAACCGCGCTCGCGGTGCCGAGGATGACGAGTTCACGGATCGACACGAGCGCGATGGTATTCGCGGCCCAGGCGATCCCTCGGCTCCGCCGGGGCCCGGCACGCGCCGGAACCGCATGTCGACGCATGTGGCGTTCCCGGGGCTCGTGACCGGCGGCTCGCCGGAGGCGGGGCGATCGGCGGGATCGGCGTCAGCCGTCCGGGCCGACCCGGTCACCGAGGTACGGCCCGGGTGCGGGTGTGCACTGCCCCGGCCGGACGCCGTCATGCCGCCCGCCGCCAACCGGCGTCCGTACGCGGTACGGCACCGTCTGACCTGTCGCGGGTTCCCGGCGGCCGGGCCACGTGGCGGCCCTCGGGAAGCGGTACCGCATTCACCAGACCGCCGCGTCGCGGGCGGCCGTGGGCGTTCTACACAGCCGCGGAGCGGGACACCGGCACGGCTTAAAGGGGCCGCGACCTGTCGGCAGGGCCACGTCTCGTGAAACGGCGTGACCGCCCGGGCCGGCATTCCGCAGCCCGCGAGCGGGTGGTATGACGGCTGCGCGCGGGCCGCCGTGTTCGTGGTAATTCCGTAATCTTCGTCACCGGCGTCGTTTGTCCCCGTCGGCGTCAGGGCAGGGGGAGCGACGCGGGACCGGCCGGGAATGGAACCCGTCTTGCTTGTCGCGGGCGGCGTCACCGGCCGGAGGCCGCGCCCTGCGCCCGCGGCGGCGGGTGGTGCCCGAGGTCAGCGGGCATGGTGCCGGGCGGCTGCGCGGTGTGTTGCCCGGAGGCGGTGAGGCGTGTTCACCGCCGCCCGGGCAGAGGGAGCCGGGGCGTGGCCCGCCACACGCGCCACCGGCCCACGAAGCGGCCGCGTTGTCAAGACGACGGTCGGGAGGGGAGGCGGTTACCGGTAGACTTTCCGGTGGCCCGTACTGATCGGGCCGACTTCGCACGCCCGCACGAAGGCCGAACTCTCGGTCCGGAGCGCGTGCTCCGGCTGTTCGGTGCCGGGCGTCAGGGCGAAGGCCGCCGGCCTTCGCGGTAACCGAGGCCGTGCCTGCGGGCACACGACCATGGAGGTCCAGACCATGGCCCCCGTCGTCACGATGCGGCAGCTCCTGGAGAGCGGCGTCCACTTCGGCCACCAGACGCGCCGGTGGAACCCGAAGATGCGCCGCTTCATCCTCACCGAGCGCAACGGCATCTACATCATCGACCTGCAGAAGTCGCTGTCCTACATCGACCGCGCCTACGACTTCGTCAAGGAGACGGTCGCGCACGGCGGCACCATCCTGTTCATCGGCACCAAGAAGCAGGCGCAGGAGGCCATCGCCGAGCAGGCCAAGCGCGTCGGCATGCCGTACGTGAACCAGCGCTGGCTGGGCGGCATGCTCACCAACTTCTCCACGGTGCACAAGCGGCTGCAGCGCCTCAAGGAGCTCGAGGAGATCGACTTCGACAACGTGGCCGGCTCCGGGCTCACCAAGAAGGAGCTCCTCATGCGCCGCCGCGAGAAGGAGAAGCTGGAGCGCACCCTCGGCGGCATCCGTGACATGAACCGCGTGCCCAGCGCGATCTGGGTGGTCGACACCAAGAAGGAGCACATCGCGATCAGCGAGGCCCGCAAGCTCGGCATTCCCGTGGTCGCGATCCTCGACACCAACTGCGACCCGGACGAGGTCGACTACCCGATCCCGGGCAACGACGACGCGATCCGTGCGGTCAGCCTGCTGACCCGGGTCGTCGCCGACGCCGTGGCGGACGGTCTCATGGCCCGCGCGGGTGCCACGCGCGGTGGTGAGGACAAGCCGTCGGGGGTTGCCGAGGGCGAGCCGCTCGCCGAGTGGGAGCGTGAGCTGCTCACGGGCTCCGGGGAGAACGCCGAGGCCGCGCAGCAGGCCGGGAGCGGTGAGAAGAGCGGCGAGAGCACCGCTCCGGCCGCCGGGGAGCAGCCGCAGGCCTGACGTCGGCGGGCCGTCGGCCGGTCCGTACGGCACCGCGAAGCCGAACCGCCGGGTGGCCTGACCGCCCGGCGGACGGCGCACCACCCGAACGACAACACCAGACGGACTTTCACAACGGGAATCAGGACAATGGCTTCTGTGAGCATGGCCGACGTGAAGCGGCTTCGCGAGCTGACCGCCGCCGGCATGATGGACTGCAAGAAGGCCCTGGAGGAGGCCGAGGGCGACTTCGACAAGGCCATCGACATCCTCCGGGTCAAGGGCGCCAAGGACGTCGGCAAGCGTGAGGCCCGTACCGCCTCCAACGGCCTCGTCACGGTCAAGCACGAGGGTGACTCGCTCGCCGCGCTGCTCGAGCTGAACTGCGAGACCGACTTCGTCGCCAAGTCCGAGCGCTTCCAGGAGCTCGCCGCCCGCGTGGTGGACCACATCGTGGCGACCAAGCCCGCGGACGTGCCCACGCTGCTCGCGTCCGAGCTCGACGGCAAGACGGTCAAGGAGCACCTCGACGAGACGAACGCCGCGCTCGGCGAGAAGATCGAGATCCGCCGGTTCTCGCTGCTCGAGGGCGGCTACATCACCTCCTACCTGCACAAGACCGACCCGCAGCTGCCCCCGGCCGTCGGCGTGCTGGTCCAGCTCGACAAGCCGAACGCGCAGGTCGGCAAGGACATCGCGCAGCACACCGCGGCGATGGCGCCGAAGTACCTCAGCCCGGACCAGGTGCCCGCCGAGGTCATCGAGAAGGAGCGCGGGGTCTTCGAGCAGATGACCCGCGAGGAGGGCAAGCCCGAGGCCGCCATCCCGAAGATCGTCGAGGGCCGGCTCAAGGGTTGGTACCGCGACTTCACCCTGCTCGAGCAGGCCTGGGTGAAGGACAACAAGAAGACCATCCGCCAGGTTGCCGAGGAGGCGGGCGTGCAGGTGCTCGCCTTCACCCGGTACCGGGTGGGGCAGCCGTAGGCTGGTGTCGCAGCGCGGCGTTGTCCCGGCCGCGGTGAGGCCCGGGGCGACGCCGCCGACCCGAACCCGCCAGGCCCGGCCGGACCGGCCGGGCCGAAGCCGAACCGGTACAGGCAGGAATCGGACGACCGGCTGAACATCTCCAGCCCACCGAGAACGGAGGAGGCCGCCGCCGTGCAGGACAGAACGAAACCCGCCACGTCGGCGGCTTCGTCGCAGGACGGGCAGCTGCGCTGGAAGCGGGTCATGCTCAAGCTGTCCGGCGAGGTGTTCGCCGGCGGCGAGCCGCTCGGCATCGACCCGGCGGTCGTCGCCCGCCTGGCCGACTCGATCGCCGAGGCGGTCAGCGTCGGTGTGCAGCTCGCCGTGGTCGTCGGCGGGGGGAACATCTTCCGGGGGGCGGCGCTCTCCGAGCGTGGCATGGACCGGGCACGGGCCGACTACATGGGCATGCTCGGCACGGTCATCAACTGCCTGGCGCTGCAGGACTTCCTGGAGAAGCGGGGCGTGGAGACCCGCGTGCAGACCGCGATCACCATGCAGCAGGTCGCGGAGCCGTTCCTGCCGCGCCGGGCGATCCGCCACCTGGAGAAGGGCCGCGTTGTGATCTTCGGTGCGGGTCTCGGCTCGCCCTTCTTCTCCACCGACACGTGCGCCGCCCAGCGCGCGCTCGAGATCGGGGCGGAAGCGCTGCTGAAGGGCACCAAGGTGGACGGCGTCTACGACGCCGATCCGCGCACGAACCCCGATGCCGTACGGTTTGACCGGCTCGACTACGGTGAGGTCCTCACCCGCGGTCTGGGGGTCATGGACGCCACCGCGATCAGCCTCTGCATGGACAACGGCCTTCCCATCGTGGTCTTCGACCTGATGGGCGAGGGTAACATCCTGCGTGCGGTACGCGGTGAGAAGATCGGCACGCTGGTGAGTCCGGCGGGAAAATAGGGAGCCGCGATGATCGACGAAACACTCCTCGAAGCCGAGGAAAAGATGGACAAGGCGGTGGAGGTCGCGAGGGAGGAGTTCGCCGGCATCCGCACCGGCCGGGTCACGCCCGCGATGTTCAGTAAGATCACCGCCGAGTACTACGGCACGCCGACCCCGATCCAGCAGCTCGCGTCCTTCCACGTGCCCGAGCCCCGCTTGGTCATCGTCCAGCCCTTCGACAAGAACGCGCTCGGCGCCATCGAGCGCGCCATCCGGGACAGCGACCTCGGTGTGAACCCGAGCAACGACGGTCAGGTGATCCGCGTGGTGTTCCCCGAGCTGTCCGAGGAGCGCCGCAAGGAGTACGTGAAGATGGCGCGGTCGAAGGCGGAGCACGGCCGCGTTTCGGTGCGCAACATCCGCCGCCACGCCAAGGACGCCCTCGACAAGATGGTCAAGGAGGGCGAGGTCGGCGAGGACGAGGCCCGGCGGGCGGAGAAGGAGCTCGACGAGCTCACCCAGAAGCACGTCGCCAAGATCGACGAGATGCTCAAGCACAAGGAGGCCGAGCTGCTCGAGGTCTGACCGGCGGCCGGTCATGATGCCGGCGTCGCCCGGTCGGGCCCGCGACGGTTCGGCCGACCGCAGTGGTGTGGCATGGTGTGCGTGCACGCCCGGCGCCGTGGCGACGCCGGGCCCCCTCCCCGGCCGGGGCACCCGAGCCCGGCCGGACGGCGTCGGAGGGGCGTGTTCGCCCGGGCCGCGGCCATGGCCACCGGCACCGGGGCACGAGGATGATCGGCGTCCGTCAGGCATGTCACCATGCCCCGGTCCTCGGTGGCGCTGAGGACCGCGACGCCGATCACAGACGCCGGGAACGGACGGCGTGTGACCGCGCGGCCCGGGCAACGGGCCCCGGCGGGTACCGGGTGTGCCGGGAAGCGCTTTCTCCCCCGAAGCGGCGTCGCGCGACGGGACGCGTCCCGGAGCCCCGCCCCGCCGGTCGGAGCGCCCGCGGATCACACCGCCGAGGAGCAGCGGTCAGGAAAGCGCGGAACCCCCTTGGAAGCAGCGGCGGCGAGACCAACCCCACCGGGTGGCTCGGGTGGCGACGGCACCCGGGCCGATGAGCACGATTTCGGCGCGGGTACGGCCGGCCGGGTGGGGGTCGACCCGCCGCGGCACGACGCCGCCGAGGCGGCCGGGCCCACCGAGCCCGGCGCCGCGGCCGGCGAGGACGTCCCCACCGGCCCGGCCGTCGGCGCGGCGCATCCCGCGCCGGAGACCGTGAGCGGCGCGGCGGCGCCCGCCGCGGCGGGCGGGGGCGGGAAGCGGCCCGGCGGGCGCGCGGGCCGGAACCTGCCCGCGGCGATCGCGGTCGGCGTCGCGCTCGGCGCGGTCACCCTCGCCGCGCTCTACGTCGTCAAGGTGCTGTTCCTGCTCGAGGTGGTGCTGGCCGTCGGGATCGGTATCGTCGAGCTGGCCAGGGCGTTCGCGACCAAGGGCATCCAGGTGCAGGTCGTCCCGATCCTCGGCGGCATGGTGCTCATGGTCGTGGGCACCTACTGGGGCGGCCCGGTCTTCCTGCTCGCCTCCTTCGCGCTGACCCTCATGGTCACCCTCGCCTGGCGCATGCTCGCGCCACCGGGGTCCGCCAAGGGGGTGGTGGCCGCCACCTCGGGCTACGTGCGGGACGCCTCCGCCTCGGCGTTCGTCTGCGCCTACCCCGCGCTGATCGCCGGGTTCGTGCCGCTGCTGCTCGCCGAGGACGACGGCCCGCACCGGGTCGTGGTGTTCATCGCGGTCACCGTCTGCAGCGACATCGGCGGCTACACCGCGGGCGTGCTGTTCGGCAAGCACAAGATGTCGCCCATCATCAGCCCGAAGAAGACCTGGGAGGGCTTCGCGGGCTCGGCGCTGAGCTGCGTGGTCTGCGGCGCCCTGCTCGTCCGCTTCCTGCTCGACGGCGAGTTCTGGCAGGGCGCGCTGCTCGGCGCGGTCGTCGTGATCTGCGCCACCCTCGGTGACCTCATCGAGTCGGTGATCAAGCGCGACCTCGGCATCAAGGACATGGGCACCCTGCTGCCGGGCCACGGCGGGGCGATGGACCGCCTCGACTCGCTGCTGTTCACCCTCGTCCCGGTCTGGGGGCTGCTCTACCTGTTCGGCTGATCCGGCGGCGAGCCGGTCGTCAGACGGGCAGCCGGCGGGCGACCCGCCACGCCAGCCCGTCGGGGTCGTGCCCGGCGGCGCCGAGCTCGGCGTCGGTGACCGGGACGAGCCACAGCCACCGCACGCTGTCGCCGCCGAAGGCCAGCCCCGACGGATCGGGCAGGTGGCCGAGGCCGGTGAGCATGAGCACCCCGCTGTAGCCGCCGGGGACGGGGAAGCCGGCCTGGTCGTGGTACCAGCGGGCGGTGTGGCCGTGCCCGAGCCAGGTGACGGACCGCCAGGGGTAGCGGGCGAGCCACAGGAACAGCCGCGCCGCGTCCCGCGGATCGCCCCGGGTGGCGAACGCGAGCTCCACCCGGGCGTACGCGTCGGGCCGGTCGAGGTACTGCTCCACCTGCGGCATGCGCTGGCAGCTCATGCCGACCGTGCTCAGCACCGCGTAGTCCCGCCCCGGTACGGCCGGGCGCTCGGTGACCCCGACGGCCGGCAGGCCGCCGTCGCTGACGTCCCAGTACCGCCCCGCCGGGCCGACCGTGGCGTCGAGGTGCGCGAGCACGTACCGGAGGTAGGACTCCCAGGCGCCCTCGGTGCGCCGCCAGGCCCAGTAGGCCCGCGCCCGCGCGATCCGGGGCCCCAGCCCTTCCATCGCCTCCTCCAGCGACCAGGCGAACGGCGTCTCGCCGATCGCGTCGCGCGCGTACCCGGGCAGGCCGTGCTCCATGTCGGCCCAGCCGGGGATCACGGCGAGCGGCGCGCCGTCCTCGAACAGCGCCACCCCGTCGCCCTCCTCGAACCAGAGCACCTCGAGCCGCGCCGGGTCGAGCGGCGGCCGCCCGCCGGGATGGCGGGTGCCGGCCCGCGGCATCACCGGCGGCAGGCCCGAGGTGAGGCGCCGCGGGTCCACCGCCGCCGGGGCGGGGATGTGGTTGGCGAGCCAGACGGCTCCGTGGACCACGCCGTGCGGATCGCACAGGTAGGCTACGGAGGATGCCTCGTCGCCCTCGACCACGAGGGTGCGGCTGCCGTAGGGATTGGTGTCGGTGAGCACCTCCCTTCCGGCCGGAGGTGTTCCGCCCCGAAACGTCGCCATAGGTCAGGACCTTAAATTGATGGGCGGCGGGGAGAAACCGCTCACCCGCAACCGATACCGACATCGGAGATCCACGATGACCACCCAGCTCACCTTCGTCGCGCCCCGCCGGGCCAAGCCGCCCCGCCACCTGGCCGACATGACCATGGCCGAGCGCCGGGCGGCCGTCGCCGAGCTGGGGGAGAAGCCGTTCCGCGCCGATCAGCTTTCCCGGCACTACTTCGCCAAGCTGACCGACTCGGCCGAGCAGATGACCGATCTCCCGGCCGCGGCCCGGGAGCGCCTCGTGGCCGACCTGCTGCCGAACCTGCTCACCCGGGTACGCGAGGTCGCCTGCGACGGCGGCGCCACCCGCAAGACCCTCTGGCGGCTGTTCGACGGCGCCCTCGTCGAGTCGGTGCTCATGCGCTACCCCGACCGGGTGACGATGTGCGTCTCCTCCCAGGCGGGCTGCGGCATGGGCTGCCCGTTCTGCGCGACCGGGCAGGCGGGCCTCACCCGCAACCTGTCGACCGCGGAGATCGTCGAGCAGGTGGTCGCGGGCGCCCGCGCGCTCGCCCGCGGCGAGGTCCCCGGCGGCCCCGGCCGGGTGAGCAACATCGTGTTCATGGGCATGGGCGAGCCGCTCGCCAACTACAAGGCGGTGCTCGGCGCGGTGCGCCGCCTGGCCGCCCCCGCGCCCGAGGGCCTGGGCATCTCGGCCCGGCACATCACGGTCTCCACGGTCGGCCTCGTCCCGGCGATCGAGCGGCTGGCGAAGGAGGGCCTGCCGGTCACCCTCGCGGTGTCCCTGCACGCCCCCGACGACGAGCTGCGCGACACCCTCGTCCCGGTGAACACCCGCTGGAAGGTCGCCGAGGTGCTCGGCGCCGCCTGGGACTACGCGCGGCGCACCGGGCGGCGGGTCTCCATCGAGTACGCCCTGATCAGGGACATCAACGACCAGGAGTGGCGGGCGGACCTGCTCGGCCGCCTGCTCAAGGGCAGGCTCGCCCACGTCAACCTGATCCCGCTCAACCCCACGCCCGGCTCCAAGTGGACCGCGTCCCGGCCGCGGGACGAGCGCGCGTTCGTCCGGCGCCTGGAGGCGCACGGCGTGCCGGTGACCGTCCGCGACACCCGCGGACGCGAGATCGACGGTGCCTGCGGCCAGCTCGCCGCCACCGAGCCCGGTGGCCGATCCGGCGAGCGGGCGGGCCGCCCGCGATCCGCCGCGGCGCGCCCGGCCCGCGCGGAAGGTTCTCCGCACGACGGAAAGAGATCTTCGACACGGCGGGCGAATCTGGCACGCTAATACCCACCGATCGGGACAATAGAGCAAAGATCCACGGAACTCGGGGGCGCGGACCGGAGGAGTCAGTGAACCGCTTTCCACGGGTGCCGGCGGTGGTCCCCGGCTACGATCCGGACGAGGTGGACGCCCTGATCAAGCGGATCGAGGCCACGCTCGGGAAGGGCGTCCTCGAAGACGAACCGGTCACCGCGGACGAGATCCGTGCCGCCCGGTTCCGGGTGCGCCTCGGCGGCTACAACGAGATGGCCGTCGACTACGCCCTTGAGGCGTTCATCATCGCGGTGGAGAACAAGGACGTGCCGCCCCGCCGGGCGGGCGAGGCCGCGGCCGCCGAGCAGGCGCCGGAGCGGAACGGGCACGCCCCGGCCGCGCCGCGCGACGCCGGCGCTCCCGAGCAGCCGCCGCCCGAACCGGCCGCGGCGTCCCGGGCGGGTGCCGCGGCCGCGTCGGGTCCGGAGGCGAGGGCCGTACCCGATGGCGGCGCAGCGCGCCGGGCCACCGGTACGGCGAGCCCGCCGTGGCCGACCATGCCGGAGGACGCGATCCCGCGGAACGGCGCGGCGGACGGCCCGCCCTGGCCGACCAAGCCGCTGCCCAGGCCCGAACCGGCCGAGGCCGCCACGCGGAACGGCGGCGCCGCCGCGGCCGAGCCCAAGGAGCCCGCGCAGGCCCCCGCCGCCGAGGCCGCGGCGGACGAGGCCGACGGCCCGGGCGAGGAGTGGTTCGAGGAACAGGCCCGGCGGGTCGAGCAGGTGAGCTTCCGCTCCGGCCGCCTCGGCATGGGCTACAGCGAGGAGGAGGTCGACGCGTTCCTCGACCGCATCGTCGCGACGCTGCGCCGTACCACCGACGAGCCGCTCACCGCGGAGGACGTGCGGCAGGTGAAATTCTCCACCGTGCTGTTCCGCCCGGGGTATGCCATCGGCGAGGTGGACGAGTTCCTCGCCGAGATCGCCGAGGTGATCGCCAGACGGTGACGCCGGACGGGCGGCGGCCCGCCCGGGCAGCACACAGGGAAGGAGCCATGAGCAGGTACGTCGACCTCTCGGTGCCGATCGCGACCGGCATGCCGGTCTACCCCGGTGACCCTGCGGTGGAGCTGACGCCCACGGCCACGGTCGCCACGCACGGGTGCAACGTGCTCGGCCTGCGCCTCGGCTCGCACACCGGCACGCACGTGGACGCGCCGTACCACATCGACGACAGCCTGCCGAAGCTCGACGAGCTGCCGCCCGACCGGTTCGTCGGCCCCGCCGTCGTCGTCGACGCCCGCGACGCGGGCCCGCGCGCCCCGCTCGGCCCCGAGCGGTTCGCGGACGTGGCCCGCCCCGGCGCGATCGTGCTCGTCGCCACCGGGTGGTCGGCGCACTGGGGCACCGAGACCTACCAGGAGCACCCCTACATCGACGCCGAGGCCGCCCGGCTGCTCGCCGAGGCGGGGGTGGCCACGGTGGGCATCGAGGGCTTCAGCGTCGACCCCACGCCCGACGAGGCGTTCGCCGCGCACCAGGCGCTGTGCGGCGCCGGCGTGGTGATCGCCGAGAACCTGGCGAACCTGGCCGAGCTGGTCGACGCCCAGGCGGCCGGGCACGCGATCGAGGTGTCCCTGCTACCGCTGCGCCTGGCGCAGGCGGACGGCTCGCCGGTGCGGGCCGTGGCGCGCGTGGCGTGACCCCCGCGGTCAGAGCGCGACCTCGAGCTTGGTCTCGCCCGGCTCGTCGAGGGTGAAGGGCGCCGTCCGGTCGCCGGCGGTCACCGCGTACTCGCCGAGCATGCCGGCGACCCGGATCCGCCCGTCGGCGTCGGTGCGCACCGTGGTCGGCGGCAGCCACCACTCGCCCTTGATCAGGGAGCGCACCGCCTCGTAGGCGGGCTTGGGCGTGCCGTCGGTGCGCACGAACCCGCCGGGGGCGCCGAGCCAGCCGCCGTCGACGAACCCCCAGTACGTCATCGCCTCCACCGCCGGGTGCGACAGCAGCGTCTTGTAGTGCCGCACCAGCTCGTCGGCCTGCCGCTCCTCGCCCTCGGGCGTGCTCGGCCACTCGGGGATCTGATAGTCGTTGAGGTCCTCGATCTCGGGCGGCATGAGGTGCCCGGAGACGAGCGTGGTCTCGGTGAAATGGATCGGCAGGCCGTACCGGGCGAACCGGTCGATCGTCTCCAGCGTGCGCTCCTCGCCCCAGTAGCCCTGGTGCATGTGGCTCTGCAGGCCGAGCGCGTCGATGCGCACCCCCGCCTCGAGCAGGCCCTCGATGAGGCACTCGTACGCCGCCGACATGTCGAAGTCGTTGAGCAGCAGCGTGGCGTGCGGGTTCGCCTCCCGCGCCGCGTCGACGACCATGCGCACCAGCGGGATGCGGCCGATCTCGCGGCACAGCCGGGTGAGCGCGTTGTCGTACTTGGCGAAGATCGGCATGATGACGACCTCGTTGATGACGTCCCACATGTCGATCAGCCCGGCGAACCCGCTCACCTCGCGCCGGATGCGCTCCACCTGGAGCCGGGCGACCTCGTCGTTCGGCAGCTCCAGCAGCCAGTCCGGCGCCAGGGTGTGCCAGGCGAGCGGGTGCCCCTTCACCGTGCAGCCGCGGTCGGCGAACCAGCGCCCCGCGGTGCGCACCCGCTCGGTGTCCGGCCGCCCGCGCACCGGCTCGAACCGCTGCCAGTAGAACGGCAGCGTGACGAAGTTGAACAGCTCGAACCACAGCTCCGCCACCTGCGCCACCTCGGCGTCCGAAAGGTTCCGCACCGGGTCGAGGTCGTCGCCGGCGCGCGCCGTGCCGTACGGCTCGCCGTTCGCGAGCGGGATGAACTCGAAGCCGATGCAGCCGAAGAGGAACCTGTGGCGGCGCTGGGCGACGACCACCTCGCGTTCGGCGAGCGGCACGCCGTCCCGGGTGACCGTGACGAGGGCGTCGGCGCCGCGGTGCGGGTAGGCGGAGGCGCCGGGAACGGAGACGTGGGGGGATGCCGACATGGCGAAACGTCCTCCAACGGTCGTGCCGGTACCGGTTGGTGGAGCGCTTCCGGCGGGCCCGCCCGGGCCACGCCGGGATCAACTGTACGGCGCGGCGCGCCGCGTGTCAGGCCCCGGAACGTTCCCGGCGATGACACACGGCGGCACACGTGACCCACTCCCGGCACGATCTTCAGGAAACGCCTCGCGCGGCGCCGGAGCGGTACGCCCACCGCGAACACGGGGGCCGGTCAGCGTGTGCCCCAGGAATAGGTCTCCTTGCGCAGTTTGAGATACACGAAGGTCTCGGTGGCCCGCACGCTGGGAATGCCGCGGATCTTTCCGAGGATCTCCAGCAGGTGCTGGTCGTCCTCGCACACCACCTCGACGATGATGTCGACCGATCCGGCGGTGAGCACCACGTAGTCGATCTCCTCGAGCGAGGCGAGCTCGTCGGCCACCCGCTCCAGGTCGCCGTCGCACTTGACGGCGATCATCGCCTGCCGGGGGAACCCGAGCATGAGGGGATCGGTCACCGCGACGATCTGCATCACGCCCGAGTCCAGCAGGCGCTGCACGCGCTGCCGTACCGCCGCCTCGGACAGCCCCACGGCCTTGCCGATGGCCGCGTACGGCTTGCGCCCGTCCATCTGCAGCTGCTCGATGATTTGCTTGGAGATGTCGTCGAGCACCACCGGGGCCTGCCGCGCGTCGCCGCTCCGGCGCGCTCGCCGTGGCGGTGTCGTCATCGTCGGTCCTTCCATCCCCTGCGCCGGTCGCTGTGCCGGATCCCCCCTACGCACGGCCGCACGCCGACATGAGGCCGGGTCGGGTTACACGGGTGCTCCCAGTATGGTGCAATCGTGGTACGGCAACCTGTCGGATGATCATCGCCGCAGAATGGAATTCGTGGGAATTTGATATCTTCGCCACGAAATCGATTGTCGTAGCCCCGTTCCCCCCTCAGAGCCGCGGTGACTCGGGGGTCGCGTGTGTCAGCCACCACGAGGAGGTCGACGATGGCCAGCCGCCTGCGGAACTACATCAACGGCGAGTCGGTCGACGCCCGGAGCGGCCGGTACACCGACGTCGTCGACCCGTCGACCGGGGAGCCGTACCTCGAGGCGCCGGTCTCCGGGCAACAGGACGTCGACGCGGCCTACGCGGCCGCGGCCGCCGCGTTCGAGTCGTGGGGCGTCACCACCCCCGCCGAGCGCTCCGCGCTGCTGCTCAAGATAGCGGACGCGATCGAGGCGCACGCGGACGAGCTGGTGGAGATCGAGTGCCGCAACACCGGCAAGCCGCGCCGGATCATGGCCGGTGACGAGATGCCGCTGTGCGCCGACCACTTCCGGTTCTACGCGGGCGCGGCGCGCACCCTGGAGGGCCCGACGGCCGGCGAGTTCCTGCGCAACCACACCTCGATCGTCCGGCACGAGCCGATCGGCGTGGTCGGCCAGGTCACGCCGTGGAACTACCCGCTCATGATGGCGATCTGGAAGATCGCCCCGGCGATCGCCGCGGGCAACACCGTGGTGCTCAAGCCGTCGGACACCACCCCGGTCTCCACGGTGCGGCTCGCCGAGATCATCGGCGAGATCCTGCCGCCCGGCGTGGTCAACGTCGTGGTCGGCACCCGCGAGACCGGGAAGCTCGTGGTGTCCCACCCCACGCCGCAGATGGTGGCGATCACCGGCTCGGTCGGCGCCGGTGTGCAGGTCGCCCAGACCGCGGCGAACGACCTCAAGCGGGTGCACCTGGAGCTCGGCGGCAAGGCCCCGGTCGTCATCTTCGACGACGTCACGGACGTGGCCGCGATCGCCAGGACGGTCGCGTACGCGGGGTACTACAACGCCGGCCAGGACTGCACCGCGGCCTGCCGGGTGCTCGTGCACGAGAGCCTGCACGAGGAGTTCACCGCCGCGCTCGTCGCGGAGGCGCGGAACACCGTCACCGGCGGCCTCGAGGTGGCGGACGCGGACTACGGCCCGCTCAACAACGCCGACCAGCTCGCCCGGGTGCAGGGGTTCCTCGACCGCGCCCCGGGCCACGCCAAGGTGCTCACCGGCGGCCACCGGATCGGCGAGAAGGGGTACTTCTTCGCGCCGACCGTGGTCGACGGACTGCGGCAGGACGATGAGATGATTCAGACCGAGGTGTTCGGCCCGGTCATCACCGTGCAGACGTTCACCGACGAGGCCGACGCGCTGCGGAAGGCGAACGGCGTCAGGTACGGCCTGTCCGCGTCAGTGTGGACGAGCGACCACGGCCGTGCCATGCGCATGTCCAACAAGCTCGACTTCGGCGTCGTGTGGGTGAACACCCACCTTCCGTTCATCTCCGAGATGCCGCATGGCGGCTTCAAGCACTCGGGGTACGGCAAGGACCTGTCGGTCTTCGGTCTGCACGACTACACCCGGGTCAAGCACGTCATGCACTACCTCGGCGAGTGACGCACCGTGGCGAGATGAGAGCCTAGTTAGCCGTGTGCTGACCCGTTGGATGAGGTGATAACCGCACCCCGGCGCTCCGTTCCGGAGTCGCGCGGGGTCCCGGAAGAGAAGGATGGCCTGGAATGACGGAGATCCAGGTGGGACACGCGGCGGCCGGCCCGGCCGCCGTCGGCCGCCCTCCCGATTGGCCCGAGGTACCCGCCATCGAGCTGGAGGGGGTCGTGAAGGATTTCGTCTCCCGTGGCGAGGTGGTCCGGGCGGTCAAGGGCATCAGCCTGTCGATCGCCGAGGGTGAGTTCTTCTCCCTGCTCGGACCGTCGGGCTGCGGGAAGACGACGACCATGCGCATGATCGCCGGCTTCGAGGAACCCACGAGCGGCACGATCCGCCTGCACGGCATGGACGTCACCGACGTACCGCCCAACCGGCGCGACGTGAACATGGTGTTCCAGTCCTACGCACTGTTCCCGCACATGAACGTGTGGGAGAACGTGGCCTTCGGGCTCAAGCGGAAAAAGGTCCCGGAGCCCGAGATCAGGCGACGCGTCGGCGAGATGCTCGAGATCGTCGGCCTCACCGGCCGGGAGAGGAGCCGTCCGCGCGAGCTCTCCGGCGGCCAGCAACAGCGCGTGGCGCTCGCCCGGGCCCTGGTGAACCGTCCCCGCGCCCTCCTGCTCGACGAGCCGCTCGGCGCACTCGACCTCAAGCTGCGCCAGCAGATGCAGCTCGAGCTCAAGCGCATCCAGCGTGAGGTGGGGATCACCTTCGTCTACGTCACCCACGACCAGAGCGAGGCGCTCACCATGAGCGACCGCATCGCCGTCATGAACGACGGCGCGGTCGAGCAGCTCGCCGATCCGCGCGAGATCTACGAGCGCCCGGCCACCGCGTTCGTCGCGAGCTTCATCGGCACCTCGAACCTGTTGTCCGGCCAGATCTCCGCCATCTCGGGCGACGTGGCCACGGTACGGCTCGGCGACCGCGGCCGGGTGCTGCTCAACGGCGGCGGGCACCGCCTCGGCGAGTCCGTGCAGATCACGGTGCGGCCCGAGAAGATCAGGATCCTGCAAGGCGAACCGGAGGGCGACGTCAGCGCGGTTCCGGGCGTCGTCTCCGAGGTGGTCTACCTCGGCACCTACAACAGCTACGCGGTGACCTTGGACGGTGGCGCCGAGGTGACCGTCTTCGAACAGAACGCACATGACAGCACGAGCACGGCGGAGCGCGGTGACTCCGTGTGGTTGTCGTGGCAGCCACACCACTCGTACGCGATAGGAAGTTGAACCAGCCGATGAGCGACATCCCCCCTCTTGCTTCCCCTGCCGGCCTCGCCGGTGACCCCGCCGTCCTGCGCGGCATGACCCGGCGCCGGGTCGGCCCCGGCCGGCGCGACGTGTTCCGCATGGCCGGCCTGTCGGCGCTGGGCCTCGCCCTCGCCGCCTGCGGGGTGGAGGGTAAGAAGGCCGCCCCGCCGCAGCAGTCCGACGTGGAGAAGTACTGGTCGGGGAAGACCAGGAACGGCCACGTGGACTTCGCCAGCTGGCCGCTCTACATGGACCCCAAGCTTCCGGAGCTGAAGCAGTTCACCGAGCGCACCGGGATCACGGTGAACTACAAGGAGGTCATCCAGGAGACCGGGAGCTGGTTCGCGAAGATCCAGCCGCAGCTCGCCGCGAACCAGTCGATCGGCTACGACCTCATGGTGATCACCAACGGCATCCAGTTCACCCAGCTCGTGCAGCTCGGCTACCTGGTGCCGCTCGACCACTCCAAGCTGCCCAACTTCGCCAAGAACGCCGGTGAGGCCTACAAGCGCCAGGCGTTCGACCCGGGCAACGTCTACAGCATCCCGTACGCCTCGGGCATCACCGGCATCGCGTACAACCCCAAGTACGTCGACGAGCCGCCGAAGAGCATCGCCGACCTGTGGAACCCCAAGTACAAGGGGAAGGTCGGCATGCTCGCCGACACCCAGGAGATCGGCAACTTCGGCCTGCTGCTCATCGGCGTCGAGCCGGAGAAGTCCACGCCCGCCGACTGGGAGCGGGCCGCGGCGAAGCTGCGCGAGCAGCGCGACTCCGGCATCGTGCGCAAGTACTACGAGCAGAACTTCATCGACCCGCTCGGCAAGGGCGACATCTGGCTGTGCCAGGCCTGGTCCGGCGACATCTTCCAGAAGAACCTCTCCGACGGCACCGACCTGCGGTTCGTGATCCCCGAGGAGGGCGGGACGATCTGGACCGACAACCTGGTGATCCCGAAGACCGCGGCGAACCCGGTCGACGCGATCACGCTCATGGACTTCTTCTACGAGCCGGAGATCGCGGCGAGCCTCGCCGAGTACATCAACTACATCACCCCCGTGCCCGCCGCGCAGGACGTCATCCGGCGGCACGCGGCGGAGGAGAAGGGCGACCGGAGGAAGGAGCTGGAGGCGATCGCCGACAGCCCGCTGATCTTCCCCAGCGAGGAGGATTACGCCAGACTGCACAACTACCGGAGCTTCAGCAACGCCGCCGAGCAGAAGCAGTACGACACGATCTTCCAGGCGATCACCACGGCCTGAGGAAGGGCGCGCATGAAGGGCAGCAGGCTGCGTGCGGCGCTCACGCCGTACCTGCTCATCCTCCCCGGCGGTCTGTGGCTGGCGATCTTCTTCGTCGTCCCGATGATCGTGATGCTCTCGTTGTCGCTGCAGAGCGGCAACATCGTCGACGGTTTCGCGTTCACCTGGAACTGGCGGAACTACCTCGACGGCATCGCGAACCACCACGACCAGATGATCCGGTCGATCGGGTACGGCCTCGCCGCCACGGTCATCACGATCGTGGTCGGGTTCCCGGTGGCGTACTGGATCGCCTTCCGGGGCGGCAGACGCAAGAACATGTACCTGCTGTTGCTGCTGATGCCGTTCCTCGTCTCGTTCGTGCTGCGCACGATCTCCTGGCAGTTCTTCCTCGCCGACGACGGGGTGCTGCTGGGGCCGCTGAAGAGGATCGGCCTGCTGCCCGAGGACTTCCACATCCTCGCCACCGGGACCGCCGTGGTCCTCGGCCTCGCCTACAACTTCCTGCCGTTCATGGTGCTGCCGATCTACGTGGCGCTGGAGCGCATCGACCCGCGGATCCTGGAGGCCGCCGCCGACCTCTACGCCAACCGGGTGCAGACGTTCCTGCGCGTGGTGCTGCCGCTGTCGCTGCCGGGGGTGTTCGCCGGGGTGCTGATGACGTTCGTGCCCGCGTGCTCGGACTACGTCAACGCCTCGATCCTCGGCGGCGCCAGCAACACCATGATCGGCAACGTGATCCAGAACCAGTACCTGGTCACCCAGGACTATCCGGTCGCCGCGGCGCTGTCGTTCACCCTGATGGCGGTGCTGCTGATCGGTATCTTCGCGTACGCCCGGGCATTGGGTAGCGAGGAGGTCCTGGAGGTGACGGCCCGATGAACACGCTCGAACGCGCCGCCGCCGGGCCGCGGAAGAACGCGCCCCGGCGGCGGCGCCCGGGGCGCCGGGGTGCGTTCTTCCGCGGGCGGCTCCTGCACATCTGGACCTGGCTGGTCATCGCGTGGCTGTTCCTGCCGATCGCGGTGATGATCCTGTTCGGGTTCAACGACACCCGGGGCCGCTACAACCAGACCTGGCAGGGCTTCACCCTGCGCTGGTACGGCGAGCTGTTCGCCATCAGCGACCTCACCGTCGCGCTGGTCAACTCGCTGCTCATCGCCCTGCTCACCATGCTGATCGCCGGGGTGCTCGGCACGTTGATCGGGCTCGCGCTCGGCCGCTACCGGTTCCGCGGCTCCGGGCTGATGAAGCTCGTGATGTTCGCCGCGATCTCCTGCGCCGAGATCATCATGGGCGCGTCGCTGCTGTCGATGTTCGTCACGCTCGCCGTACCGCTGGGCTTCTGGACGATCGTCATCTCGCACGTGATGTTCTCGGTCTCGTTCGTCGCCGTCACCGTGCGGGCCCGGGTGATGGTGGTGGACCGCTCGATCGAGGAGGCCGCCCGCGACCTCGGGGCGAGCAGCTGGGAGACCTTCCGCCTCGTCACGTTCCCGATGATCTTCCCCGGCGTGCTCGCCGGCTCGCTGCTCGCGTTCGCGCTCTCCATCGACGACTTCGTGATCACGAACTTCGTCTCCGGCGGCACCGTGACGTTCCCGCTGTGGATCTACGGCGCCACCCGCGTGGGCATCCCGCCCCAGGTCAACGTCATGGGCACGCTCATCTTCGCGGTCGGCGTGCTGATCGCCGTGCTGAACGCGTTCGGCGGCCGCCGCGGCGGCACTTGACCGCGCCCCGCGCGGTCACCGCCCGGCACGTCCCTGCCTCCTCGCCCGATCCGTCCGGCGTTCCCGCCGCCGCCCGTCTCCGGTGACCGAACCGCCACCTGCGGCGGCCCTGTCCGTCACACCGCAACCACCATTCAGGCCATTGAAAGAGCTGAGCATCGGCCGCGGACGGCGGCCCCGTCCGCGCACCCATTGGGTCGTGATACCTCGTGGATCCCAGCAAGGCCCTCGCCGACGCCGAGCGCCGGCCGTACTGGCTCGACAAACCCGATCGACCTGAACCCGTACCACCGCTGACCGGACGCACCACCGCCGACCTCGCCGTCGTCGGCGGCGGTTACACCGGACTCTGGACGGCGCTGCTCGCCAAGGAGCGCGACCCGTCGCTCGACGTGGTCCTGCTCGAGGGCGACGTCATCGGCTGGGCCGCCTCCGGCCGCAACGGCGGCTTCTGCTCGGCGAGCCTCACCCACGGCCTCGGCAACGGCCTGCTGCGCTGGCCGGACGAGCTGCCCGTGCTGGAACGGCTCGGCCGGGGCAACCTCGACGACATCGCCGCCACCATCGACCGCCACGGCATCGGCTGCGACTTCGAACGCACCGGCGAGCTGCACGTCGCGGTCGCGCCCTGGCAGCTGGCGGTGCTGCGCAGGCAGTACGCCGCCGCCCGCGAGCTCGGGCTCGACGTCGAACGGCTCGGCCGCGACCGGCTCCGCGCCGAGCTCGACTCGCCCACCTACCTCGGCGGCCTGTGGAACCGCACCGGCTGCGCGCTGCTCGACCCCGCCCGCCTCGCCTGGGGCCTGCGCGACGCCTGCCTCGCGCTCGGCGTGCGCGTCCACGAGCACACCCCGGTGCGCCGCCTGACCGACGCGGGCAGGGCGCTGCGGCTGTACACCCCTGCCGGGCGGGTGGACGCGCACCGGGTCGCGCTCGCCACCGGCGTGTTCCCCCCGCTGCTGCGGCGGCTGCGCGCCTACCTGATCCCGGTGTACGACTACGCCCTGGTCACCGAGCCGCTGCCGCCCGGCCGGCTCGCCGAGATCGGCTGGCGCAACCGGCAGGGCGTGGGCGACGCCGGGAACCGCTTCCACTACTACCGGCTCACCAGCGACAACCGCATCCTGTGGGGCGGGTTCGACGCCGTCTACCACACCGGCGGCCTCATCCGGCCCTGGTACGAGCAGCGGGACGCCACCTTCGAACGGCTCGCCGTACACTTCTTCGCCACGTTCCCGCAGCTGGAGGGGGTGCGGTTCACCCACCGGTGGGGCGGCGTGATCGACACCTGCGCGCGGTTCAGCGCGTTCTACGGCACCGCGTACCGGTCCCGGCTCGCCTACGCGGCCGGGTACACCGGCCTCGGCGTGGGCGCCACCCGGTTCGGCGCGAACGTGATCCTCGACCTGCTCACCGGAGAGGACACCGAGCGCACCCGGCTGCGCATGGTGCGGGAGAAGCCGCTGCCGTTCCCGCCCGAACCGGTCCGGTCGGCGGTGGTGCAGCTCACCCGCTGGTCGCTCGCCCGCGCCGACGCCCGCGGCGGCCGGCGCAACCTGTGGCTGCGGCTGCTCGACCGGCTGGGACTCGGATTCGACTCGTGACCCCACGGGAAGGAGCACAAGGTATGCGCATCGGACTCTACGCCACCGCGCCGACCGGGCCGGACGCGATCGACCGCCTGCACACGGAGATCGTGCAGGCGGAACGGGACGGGTTCGCCACGGTCTGGCTGTCGCACATCTTCGGCCTTGACGCGCTGACCGCGCTCGCCGTCGCGGGCCGGGGCGTGCCGCGGATCGAGTTCGGCACCGCGGTGGTGCCGATCTACCCGCGGCACCCGGCGGCGCTCGCCCAGCAGGCGCTCACGGTGAACGCCGCGCTCGGCGGGCGGCTCACCCTCGGCATCGGGGTGTCCCACAAGGTCACCACCGAGGACATGTACGGCTGCCGCTTCGACCGCCCGGCCCGGCACATGGACGAGTACCTGTCGGTCCTGCTGCCGCTCATGCGCGGCGAGCGGGCCGACTTCGAGGGCGAGACCGTCACCGCCCACCTCGCCCTGGAGGCCCCGGGCACCGGCGCCTCGGTGCTGCTCGCCGCGATGGCCCCGCGCATGCTGCGCATGGCGGGGGAGCGGGCCGACGGCACCGTGCTGTGGATGACCGGCCCGAAGACCGTCGCCGAGCACATCGTGCCCACGATCACCGCGGCGGCGGAGGCGGCCGGCCGTCCCGCGCCCCGGGTGGTGTGCGGGCTGCCGATCTGCGTCACCGACGACCCCGAGACGGTCCGGGCCCGCGCCGACCGGGTCTTCGCGGGGTACGGCGAGCTGCCCTCCTACCGCGCGATGCTCGACCGCGAGGGCGCCAAGGGCCCGGGCGACGTCGCCATCGTCGGGGACGAAAAGGCGGTCTCCGCCGCGCTCGAGAACCTCGCCGCGGCCGGCGTCACCGACTTCGCCGCCTCGGTGTTCGCCCGCGGCGAGGAGGCGGCGCGTACCCGTGCGCTGCTGAAATCCCTCCTGTAGCCCGCTCTGGGATCCTGTGGGACCCCGCGCACCGCGGCGGATAATGGGCCAATGCGTGACATTGTTCGCACGGTGCGACGGTGGCGGGAGGAAGAGGTGGCCGGCGCGGTGGTGCGTCCGGTCGCCGAGAGCGGCCTGGGCGCCCGCCGGGCCGACGCCGCCCTCGCGATCAGCGCCAAGGGCGAGCGGGCCGGCGACCTGTACGGCGGGGCCGCCGACGCGGCGGTCTCCGCCACCGCCCGCGAGGTGATCGACGACGGCCGGGCCCGGCTGCTCGACGTCGAGCTGTCCGAGTCCGCCGCGGTGTCCGCGGGTCTCGCCTGCGGCGGGCGGGCCCGGCTGCTGTTCCAGCCCGTCGTGGACCTGCCGCCCGCCTGGTGGGAGGCGATCGAACGCCCCCAGGGCGCGGCGCTCGTCACCCCGCTCGGCGACGCCCCCGGCCCGAGCACGGCGGTCACCCCGGACGGCGCGGTCCACCCGGGCCCGGACGGCGGCGACCTGCCCGGCGAGGTGCTCGACGTCGCCCGCAGGCGGCTGGCGAAGAACCGGGGCACCCGGGAGATCGTCACGGCCGCGGGCGCCGACTACCTGGTGGAGACCGCGGCGGCGCCCCCGCACCTGCTCGTGGTCGGCGGCGGCGAGCTCGGCGCCGCGCTGGTGCGGCAGGCGCGGCTGCTGGGCTGGGAGGGCGAGTCGGTGCCGACCGCGGCCGAGGCGGTCGCCCGGTACGCCGCCAACACCTGCCTCGTCGTGCTCAGCCACGATCCGGCGATCGACACCCCGGCGCTCACCGCGGCCCTCGAGGCCGGGATCCCGTACGTGGGCGCGCTCGGCGCCCGGCACACCCAGGAGTCCCGGGCCGAGCGGCTGCGCGCCGAGGGCGTGTCCGACGAGAGGATCGCCTCTATCCGCGGGCCGGTCGGGCTCGACCTCGGCGCCCGCAGCCCGGAGGAGACCGCGCTCGCCGTCTGCGCCGAGATCCTCTCCGTGCTCTCCGGCCGCGCCCCCGTGCCGCTGCGGGACACCACGGGCGCGATCAACGCCTGACCGCCCGCCGCGTGGGCGCGCACACGCACGAACGCCGCGCGGTCGCCGTGATCCGCGACGACCGCGCGGCGTTTTCATGAGGGGGCCGTTTTTCCGCGTGACGGTGCGGGAAATTCGCGGACGCCGGAAGGCGGGCCGAAACCGGCCGCGGCCGCCGCCCGCGGTTATTCGGCGGAAAGGCGCGGGACGTCCGCGGCGGCGCCCCGGGTCAGGGACGCACCTCCCGCAGCCGGCCGGTTTCCACCTCGTATACGAATCCGCGGATCGAGTCCTTGTACGGAATGCACGGGTCGGCCTTGATGCGGTTGATCGACTGGATGACGTCCGCCTCCAGGTCGGTGAAGGACTCCACCGCCCAGTCGGGTTTGACGCCGACCTCCTCCTCGATCTGCCGTTTGAACGAGTCGTCGGTGAACTTCTGCATGCCGCAGTCGGTGTGGTGAATGAGAATGATCTCCCGGGTGCCGAGCATCCGCTGGCTTATCGCCAGGCTGCGCCGCTCGTCCGCGGTCACCACCCCGCCCGCGTTGCAGATGACGTGCGCGTCCCCCTCGGCGAGTCCGAGCAGCTTGTACACGTTGATCCGGGCGTCCATGCAGGAGATCACCGCAACCTGCTTGGCGGGCCGTGACGGAGGGTGGAGGCTGCTTAATTGCGGGCCGTACTTCTCGGCGTTCGCGACGAGTTCATCGGTGACGCTCATCGGTACCTCCGCGCCGGACTCCGGTCCGTCCGGCTTTTTCACGATCCACTTGTGAATATTCGGGTCCGCCGCATCTGCGTAGGCCCGGATGACCGCGTGCCGCGGGCGTGGAAAAGGGGAGAGCGCACCGACCGATTTCAGGAGGATCCGGAGGGCTCGGCCGGTGACCATATCCTGACGCGAACGGCCGGATGAGAAAAGATCGGTGAGACGAAGGTCACAGCGGTGATTTCCGGCGGCGGGAAAGCGTCCGCGCATTACCCGGAACGCGGCGATACCGTCCGGTGGTATTTCCGTGCCGCCTGCCCGGCGCGGGCCCGGGCCGCCGCGGCGCGCCGCCGAATTCGGAACGGACCCGGCGGTTATTCACCGCCCGGACGGCCCACGCGACGGCGTACCGGACTCCGCCCCGGACGCGGCGCCGCGGCCACGACGCGAGCGGTCGTGTGCTCCTTCGGGACGGTCCGTCCGGCGCGCCGGGAATTGTCGGACCCGCGGCCTACTCTCGCTCACGTGGACGAGCCGAAGACCGCCGTACGGACCCTCACCCGTCGCGAGCTCAACCGGGCGCTGCTGGCGCGCCAGGGCCTGCTCGACCGGTTGCCCCTCGCACCGGCCGCGGCGGTCGAGCGGGTCGGCGCGCTGCAGATGCAGTACTGGCCGTCGCTCGGCCCGGCGCTGTGGAGCCGCATCACCCCGTGCCCGCCCGGCGCGCCGTTCGCGGCCCACGCCTCCGGCGAGCTGCTGACCGGCACGCTGCTGCGCGGCACCATCCACACCGTCCCCGCCGCGGACTACCCCGCGTACGCGGTGGTCACCGGTGCCTCCGCGGTCCCCCAGTGGCGCAACCGCACCGATCCGCCACCGGCCGCGCCGGTGGCCGAGCTGCAGGCGGAGCTGCTCGCCCACACCGCCCGGCCGCGCACCGTGGCGGAGGTGTGCGCGTTCATCGAATCCTGGGTGGCGCGCAACCCGGGCGTGTTCGGCGACGCCGAGCTGAAGTACCAGCGCGAGCGGAACTGGCGGCCGTTCTGCGGCAAGGTGTGGCTGGTGCGGGTGCCGCGGGACGGCCGGTGGGACGGCCGTACGCCGACCGCGCTGCAGGCCGCGCCGGTCACCGAGGGACCGGATCCGGACGAGGCGCTGCGCACCGTGATCCGCCGCCACCTCGCCGCCTTCGGCCCGGCCGCGGCCGAGGACGTCGCGAACTGGATCGGCTGGAACCTCACCCCGGTGCGCGCCGCCCTGCGCGCCATGGACGACCTGGTCGTGTTCGCCGACGAGGCGGGCCGGTTGCTGTACGACCTGCCCGACGCCCCGCGGCCCGGCCCCGACGCCGAGGCTCCGGTGCGCCTGCTGGCCTGGTTCGACAGCGTGCTGCTCGCCTACCGGCCCGCGCACCGCGACCGCATCCTGCCGGAGCGCCACCGGGACGAGGTGTTCTGCAAGCGCAACGGCCAGGTGAAGGCGTCCTTCCTGGTGGACGGCATGGTCGCCGGCATCTGGTCGGTCGACGCCGCCCGCCGCGAGGAGGCGGTCGTCACGCTCACCCCGCTCGAGTCCGTGCCGCGGGCGGCCCGCGACGCGCTGCTCGCCGAGGCGGAGGCGATGGCCCGCTTCTGCCGCCCCGGCGCGCTGCGGCATCGCGTGCGCCTCGAGGAGGTGCGCTGATGGCGGCGATCCGGCGGTCAGCCGGGCACCAGCAGCCACGCCTCCGAGGCCGTGCCCGGTTCGTAGCGGGAGTCGAGGCGTTTGGCGACGACGCCGGGCAGGCCGCGCTCGCGCGCCACCTGCCGTACGGCCGCGTCCGCGCCGGTGAAACTCGGCGCGGTCTGCCAGTGCGGGCCGACCAGGCCGAGCCCGTCGAGCAGCTCCCGGCGTCGGCGGTACGGCTCGTCGAACAGCGTGCGCCCCTCGAGGTACAGCAGATCGAAGATCACGTAGGTGGAGGGGCCCGCCGCGTCCGTGATCTCCCCGTCGAGCACCGCGGACCGCGCGCCGAGCTGCTCGCCGAGCCCGCGCAGCCCGGGATACTCCCGGGTCACGTCCGCGCCGTCGGCGTCGGTGAGCCGCACCCGGCCACCCTCCGCGTAGGCGAGCACGCGCCGTCCGCCCCAGGCGAACTCGAAGGCGTGGCGCTCCGGGTCGTCCGGCGGGCGCGCGCGCCGTACCGCCCGCATGGGCGCGACGGCGCTGGGAAGCGGCTCCTCGGCGGGATCGGCCGGCGGGTCCATGCGGTGGATCAGCCAGTTGCGCCCGCGGGTCCGGAACAGCACGTACCGCCCGGACACCCGGGTGCCGTGGAGCACGACCTTCACCTCGCGGTCGGTCCACTTCTCCGTCTCGTACCTGCCGCGATCCCAGATCAGCACCCGACCGGCGCCGTACTCCCCGCGGGGGATCTCCCCCGCGAACGCCGCGTACTCCAGCGGATGGTCCTCGGTGTGCACCGCGAGGCGGTTATCCGCCGGGGTGCGCGGCAGCCCTCTGGGCACCGCCCACGACACCAGCACCCCGTCCCGCTCCAGCCGCAGATCCCAGTGCAGCCGACGGGCGTGGTGCTCCTGGATGACGAACGTGTCGTCCCCGCCGGTGGGAAGCGGGCCCGTGGCGGGCACGGGCTCGGGCGTGCGCTCGCGGTCGCGTCTGCTCCGGTAGTCGGCGAGTCGGTCAGCCGTCATGCGGTCTCTCTACCCGGTGACCGCGCCGGCAGCGGGGGCCCGGGGGAGACGCGCGCCACGCGCCGGAGTGGCCGCGGCGGCGCCGGATGGGGTCCCCGGAGCCGGGCGTCCCCTCGCCCGCGCGCACGCAGGGTGCGACCGACGTGGCTTTCCCGGCCGGAACGACATGGAACCGACCCCTCCCGTGGGGAGCGGGACCGCACGGGCCGTTGCCGCCACGGGCGTCCGGGCAGAGGACCGACCGGGCGAGGCAACGGCGCGAGAGCCGATGACCGATCACAGGATGGGAGCAAGGACCATGGCCAAGAACAGCGGGTACGAGGGGTTCACCGCCGAAGAGCGGGCCGCGATGAAGGAGCACGCCGAGGAGCAGAAACGGGCGGCCCGCCGTACCGGCTCGCGCGCGGAGAAGGCGGCGCAGGCCGAGCGCGAGGTCGTCGAGAAGATCGCCACCTTCGAGGACGCGGACCGGGAGATGGCCGAGCGCATCCACGCCATCATCAAGTCCACCGCCCCGGACCTCGCGCCGCGGCTCTGGTACGGCATGCCCGCCTACGCGCTCGACGGCAAGGTCCTCTGCTTCTTCCAGCCCGCGGCGAAGTTCAAGACGCGGTACGCGACCCTCGGCTTCAACGACGTGGCGAAGCTGGACGAGGGCACGATGTGGCCGACCGCGTTCGCGCTGACCAAGGTGACCCCCGAGGTGGAGGAGCAGATCACCGCGCTCGTACGGCGGGCCGTGGCGGCCTGACCCCCTAAGCCGTGGCCGAGCGCGCCCCGGCGGCGCTCGGCCGTGGACCGGCGTCGATCCGGACACCGGAGCCCACGGAGACACGGTGCCGTCGCGCATGGGGGACGCGAGGACCCGTCGCCCGCCCATCCGACCGCCTGCCAGATGGGCGGGCGGGCCTCGCCGCGGCTCCGCCACGCGCCCCGGCCCGCCCGGGACGCCGGGCGACGGTGACCCGCGCTCCGGCCGTGGCCCGATCCGACGCGCCGGCACCGATCCGGGCACGGAGGGGCGGTGGCCGCGTGCGTGACGACGGGGAGGGGGAACTGCGGGCGCAGCGGCCCGGAGGTCAGCTCATGGTCTTGCCGCCGTTGACGGCGAGGCGCTGGCCGGTGATGAACCGGGCGCCGGGGGAGGCGAGGAACGCGACGGCCTCGGCGACGTCGGCGGGTTTGCCCATGCGCCCGAGAAGCACACCGGCCTGGTACTCGGAGGTGTCGAGGCCGGCGTGGCGCTCCACCGGGATCCAGCCGGGCTCGACGGTGTTGACCGTGATGCCGAGCGGGCCGAGCTCCCGCGCCCAGGAGCGGGTCAGGCCGTGCATCGCGGCCTTCGCGGCGACGTAGTGGCCGAATTCGGCGTTGCCCAGGTCGGTGACCTCGCTGCCGATGTTGATGATCGCCCCGGAGCCGGCCGCGCGCATGCCGGGCAGCACGGCCTGCAGGATCAGCAGCGGGGCCTTGACGAAGAACCGGAGCTGGTCGAGGTGGTCCTGCCAGGTCTGCTTCTCGAGGGGGATCTCCGGCTGCGGACCGGTCGCGTTGTTCACCACCACGCTGATCGGCCCCCAGGTCCGCAGGATCTCGTCGATGCCCTGGCGGACGGACCCCTCGTCGGTCACGTCGAAGCGTGCGGCACGCGCGGAGTTCCCCTGCGCGGTGATCCGGTCGACCACGGCGGTGGCCCCGGAGGTGTCGTGGGCGTAGTTCACCACGACCGGCCAGCCGTCCGCCGCCAGCCGTTCGGCGATGGCCGCCCCGAGCCCCCGCGAGGCGCCGGTTACGAGAGCGCATCCCATGAAATTTTCACCCCGTTTGTAGAGATACGCCCCACATTTTGGGGGAATGTCGGCGCGTGTACTACTCGGCCGACACTCCGGTGGGGAGTTTCGCGGGGTCCTCCGTCTCGTCCACGGCGCGCGCCGCCGCCTTGCGCCGCGTCCTCCGGCGCCGGACGTACCGGACCACCTCGACGACGATCGTCACCCCGATCGCGATGGCGAAGCCGAGCAGCAGGCCCCTGATCGGGTCGTTCTCGAACGCCGCGCCGCCCACGTAGCCGATCGCCACCGCGTAGCAGCCCCAGGAGATCGCGGCGATGGCGTCGAAGAACGCGAACCGGCGGCGCGAGTAGCTCACCGCGCCCGCGGTGATCGTTGTCGCGGTGCGCCCGCCCGGGATGTAGCGGGCGATCACCAGCACGAGCCCGCCGCGTTCCCGGAGCGCCCGGTCGGCCCAGTCGAACACCGCCTGCGCCCGCCCGCGCCGGCGCAGCCGCCCGAACGAGGACCTGCCGAGCAGGTACGAGATGTGGTCCCCGAGGAAGGCGCCGACCGCCGCGACGACGATGACGAGCGGGACCTCGGGGGTTCCCGTCGACGCGGCGAACACGCCCGCGGTGATCACCGCGGTCTCGCTCGGCACGGCCGGGAAGAAGGCGTCCACCACCGCGATCGCGAAGATCGCCACGTACAGCCAGGGGGACGCGATCGCCTGGTGGAGGAAGTCAAGGATGGCTTGGGACACGAGGGTCGCACTCCGGTCTTGTCGGCGGTCTGGTCGATTGCGTCGATCTCGAACCGGGAGGCGGCGTCCCGGCGGCATGCACCAGCGTGCCGCCGTAAGGCCGCCATGCCTATACGGGATCCCCCCGAGTTCGCCATCCGAGCACCCTGAAATCTTCCCCGATACGGCCGTCGCGTGTGACCGGTACCCCTACGCCGCGGCGGAAAGGGCCTTGGGCGCCTCGACGTGCAGGCGGCGCAGCAGCCGGAGGAAGGCGAGCACCGAGAACGCCGCGGCCGTGCCGCTGATCGCGGCGACGGCGGCGGTGCGCACGATCAGGTAGGTGCCGATCGACTGGTTCAGCAGCAGCCAGATGCTCATCACCGAGTTGGTGAGCAGCACGAACGCCCAGAGCAGGGTGATCCGCGCGAAGAACCGCCGCACCCGTTCGTGCCGCAGCACGAACGCGGGCAGGTGGATGTAGTCGCAGGTGAGCCGCTCGACCAGGGGACGGCGCAGCCGTACCGAGGCGAGGAAGGCGAACGCGATGCAGATCGTGCCGAGCTCCGGCTGGATGAAGTAGACCACGGCGCTGCCGCTCCACCAGCCGAGCGCGGCCCGCGCCGTGATCGCGATCGCGGCGAGCAGCATCGTGCCGGGCACCGGCCGGCGCCGGATCAGCCGCCAGCCGACACCCGCGTACACCCAGGCCACGGCGGCGATCAGCGCGCCGGTCAGCCCCAGCGCGGCGAGCGCCGCGTAGAAGACCACCAGCGGTGCCACCACACCCTCCAGCAGCCGGGGAATGGCCTGCCTGATCAGCGCGGTCATCCGGGGGAGAACCACGGACGACGGGTGCGTCATGCTGCTGCTCCACGGAGAAGACGGGATTCGGGCGTCACGATTTCGTCGTCTACCCGGTGGCGGGGTCGTCACGACGACCGGCGACGCCCACCGGCGACGCGCATCGCACACCTTACGGCAACAGCAGCCCAAGTATCACGCTTTAGCCACAATTGATGCCTGAAACGGTAAAGCTCCGCTGGAAACGCAGGAGCCCACCGCGGCACGGGAAGAGGGCGCGGGGGTACGGCCGGGCGGCCGGGGCGGTCAGGCGAGGCTGGCGGTGGCCAGCTTCGCGCCGAACCCGAGGAACAGCGCCCCCACCGTCGAGGCCATGCCGGCCGACAGCTTGCGGCGCCGCCGGAACTGCGTGGCGAGGAAGGTGCCGCCGAAGATCAGCACGCTCAGGTACGAGATGCTGAAGAACTGCAGGATCGCGCCGAGGATGAGGAAGGACAGCGCGGGTGAGCTGTACGACGGGTCGACGAACTGGATGAAGAACGAGACGAAGAAGAGGATCGCCTTGGGGTTGAGCAGGCTGATCAGGAGCGCCCGGCGGAACGGGTCACCGTTCCGGCCATCGGCCGCGGCGATCGCCTGACCCGGCTCCTCGGCGGGCCCGGCGGCGACCTCGGTCTTGGGCGCGCGCCACGCCCGCCACGCCGCGCGCAGCATCTGCAGGCCGATCCAGCCGAGGTAGACCGCACCGGCGTACTTGACGATCGCGAAGAGCAGCGGGTGCGACTTGAGCAGTGAGGCCACGCCCGCCGCGGACAACACCATCAGCACGGTGTCGCCGACGAAGACCCCGGCGGCGGCGCGGTACCCCTTGCGGACCCCGTCGCGGGCGGCGGTCGCGAGCACGAGCAGGGAGTTGGGCCCGGGCATCAGGATGATGAGGAACGCTCCGATGACGTAGGTCCACAGATCCGTGATGCCGAAGAACATGCCTCACCGCTCCAGTGACGCAACAGGTGATAAGGGGATAACTGTCTATCATCCTCACATGTCGCCACAGATGGGCGGTACCGAATTCCGCCCCGCCGCCTCCGTCCCGGCCATGCGCCCGTGACGCCACGAGCGTCGCGGCCTCGCCCCACGGGCGGCGTGCGCCGTGTCGGCCGCCGTGCCCATCCCCATGCCCGGCGCCGCGTGCGGCACAAGGCGACCGCGCGATTCACCGGCGGCCAGGACGACCCACCGCCCTCCATCCCGCACGGTGCGTCCGCCGCCACGCGCTCTCCGGTCGCGCGTACGGCGCGCTCGATCCGCGTCGGCAGGCGTGGTGTCGGCCGAGACCGGCTTGGTCCGGCCGCGGCCGTGAAGGCCGAGGTACGGGATCGGCCGCCGGGCGGCCAGAGCCCTTCGGCGCCCGGCGGGCGCGGACGCGTCGGCCGGGGGTGCGCCAGGGCGCGAGCGCAGGGCTGCGCGCAGGACGACAGGAAGGCTGAGACTTAGAAACGTGTTCATCCTGCTTCTTCTCGGGACGACGTGCGCCCTGCACGGGTACCTGTGGTGGCGCCTCGTGCGGAACACGACCGCCCGGGGTACGGCATGGCGGCGGCTGGGCACCGCGCTGGTCCTGGCCGGACCGGCACTTCTCGCCATCGTCCTGATCGGCGGGCGCAACGGCCTGCCGTTCGAGCTGGTCCAGATCCTGGCCTGGCCCGCGTACCTGTGGCTCGCGCTGGCGGCGTATCTGACGATCGCCCTTCTCGCCGGCGAGATCGTCCGGCCCGTGCTGCTGCGGTGGCTGCGCCGCAGGCACGCCCGCCGCCAGGTGGCCGTGCCCGTCCCGGCCCCGGCGGCGGTCGCGGTGCCGTCGGCCGCCGCATCGGACGACGCGGAGCAGGGGGCGCCCACCGCGGAGTCCCGGGACGGCCGCGCCGAGGACGACCTGCAGGATCCGGCGCGGCGCAGGTTCGTGGCCCGGCTGGTCGGCGGGGCCGCGGGCGTGGTGGCGGCGGGCACGGTCGGCTACGGCACCTACGGTGTGCTGCGCGGCCCCGGCGTCAAGCACGTGACGGTGCCGCTGGCCAAGCTGCCGCGCGCGGCGCACGGGTTCCGCATCGCGGTGGTCAGCGACATCCACCTGGGCGCGGTGCTGGGCCGCGGCTTCGCCGAGAAGGTCGTGGCGACGGTGAACGCCACCCAGCCGGACCTGATCGCCGTGGTCGGCGACCTGGTGGACGGCACGGTGGAGGACCTGCGCTCGGCGGTCGAGCCCCTCACCGGTCTGCGCGCCCGCCACGGCGCCTTCTTCGTGACCGGCAACCACGAGTACTTCTCCGGCGTTGAGGAGTGGACCCGGCACGTGCAGGAGCTGGGGCTGCGGTTGCTCGCCAACGAGCGGGTGGAGCTGGCCGCGTTCGACCTGGCGGGGGTGAACGACGTCACCGGCGAGCGCTACGGCGACGGCCCCGACTTCGCCGCCGCGTTGGGCGACCGGGACCCGGCGCGGGCCACGGTACTGCTGGCGCACCAGCCGATCGTGATCCACGAGGCCGTGCGGCACGGGGTCGACCTGCAGCTTTCGGGGCACACCCACGGCGGCCAGATGTGGCCGGTCACCCATCTGGCGGGCCTGGTGAATCCGACGGTGGCCGGGCTGGATCGGTACGGGGACACCTATCTATACGTGACGCGTGGCGCGGGCGCGTGGGGTCCGCCGACCCGGGTGGGCGCGCCGTCGGATGTGACGGTGGTGGAGCTGGCGTCGACCCAGGCCTGAACCCCGCGCGAGCGCGCGTTCGCGGCCACGACCTCGGCCCGCCCATGGGGTCGGGCGGCATCGGGAGCCGTGCACTCCGGTACGGCCGCAGCGATCTGCTGACGTCTTCGGTGCCCCGTGCCGGAGTCGAACCGGTCGCCTTCAGGGTGAAAGCCTGATGTCCTTGCCGTTAGACCAACGGGGCGGTGAACCGGCCGATCGTCCCGGACGACGACCGGGTTCGGCCTTTCCGCTCCACGGCGTGCCGTGCAGCCGGATGGAGGCCATTACGATGCGACGGCCCCGGTGAGCGGTGCCATGATCGCGGGTCGCCGTCCGGATGCCGGCGCGAGGTGTCGCTCGGCCGATCGCAGGGTGGCGACCTCGCCCTGACATCGGCGACGCCGCCACCCCGCGACGCGGTCCCCGCCACGGTGTCCCCATCCACCGCGCGGTACCTTCTCGATCCCCTTTCGAGCACACGGACCTTTGCCCGCGTGGTGCCGCCCCCGGGATTCGAACCCGGATCTTCCGCGCCCTGAACGCGGCGCCTCTGCCGATTGGGCCAGGACGGCATGTGATGGCCTGATGACCCGGGACTCACCATCGACCTCGGGCCGGACGCCATCACAGGGTGCCTTGCGGCTGTCCGCGCCCCATGTGGCGTGGCCCCGTCGGTGACGGCGCGCCGGTCGTCGTGAGCACCTGCGGTCACCCGGCCATGCGGTGCGCGGCCTTGTGGGCCGCGTGGTCCCCCCGCCCGGAATCGAACCGGGTGACCGGGCTTCGGAGGCCCGGCCGCACGTCCATTGCCGAGGGGCGAGCCCGCGCCTTGCGGCACGGGGCGCGCGTCCGTTCCGGTGGCGTGGCCGTACGGACGCGAGTGGCCGTCAACCGGGCGGGGGTCGCCACTCCCGCCGCCGAGTACCGGCCGATACCGGGCGTTCCGCCGTACCGCCGACGCCGTCCGCCGACCACGCCCCGGCGTCGTACGGTCCGGCCGGCCGTTCCCGGTGCCCTATTCCTTCAGGGCCGAGCCGCAGCGGGGAGTCGAACCCCGTCCTACCGGTTGGAAGCCGGTCGCCTCACCCCTTCGGCTTCTGCGGCGTGGGCGTCCGGAGTCCGAGTGGCAGGATTCGAACCTGCGTCCTTCTGCTCCCAAGGCAGACGGGCCGGCCTGGCTGCCCCACACTCGGTCGTCGTACGGCACCGCCGCACACCGGACGCCCTCGTGGACCGACAGGGAATCGAACCCTGAACTCCTGCTTGCAAGGCAGGTGTGATCCCGTTTCACCATCAGCCCGAGAAGGTGCCCGTCGCGGCCGCCGGAAAGGGCTCGGTAAGGACGGAAGGGGGGCGGCCCACGGGCTCTGCCGCCGTCCGCGCTCACGGGCGGACGGCCCCACCGCGTCGGCGGATTCGGGAATGGCAGCGTTCGGAAACGCCGTGTCGTCCACTGTGAAGTTGTCGAAAAACCACGCCCCGATCATGTCGACGGGCATGACGGAATTTCGCTCGGGCACTGAATTCGGCTCGCCCGCCACCAGCCGTGGGCAGGCGTCCATTCGACGGTCGAAAACGATTGGGAGTGGCGGTGAATTCCGCTCCGATATGACGAAGCCGCCCATCGGGTGCCTACCCGGGGCGGCCTCCGTGCATCGGCTGACTACACGGATACCGCCGGTGGCGCGAGCCCGGCACCACGGGCGACGCGCCGCAGACCGGGCGCACGCCGCTCGGACGCGTGCCAGGCGAATTCGTGCGGAATCATCGTCGTGCTCCTCGTGCCGGTCTCGCCGTTCGGTTCCTGTATTCCTTACGATAGAGCGCCCTCGCCGGGCCGCCAAGTGATTTTCCAGAGAGATCGCCGGACCCTCCGGTTCGCGCGCGACGAGCTTTTCGCCGTTCGCGCATTCAGGACGGTAACGCGGGACGGCGCCGATCGGCCACACAATTCAACGCCGACCGCAGGCGTGTTCCCGCGGTACCACCGATGCCCGGCCATCCCGGTGGACGCCCGCGCCGCCCCGGCCACGGCCCACCCACGCCCCGGGGTCACCGGCAATGCCGGTGGAAACGCAAGCGGCCCGCACGCCCTCCGGCGGCGACACCGGAGGACCGCGCGGGCGCGAAGCGCGAGAACCGAGTGGATCAGATCATCGGAAGTTCCCGCTCGGGGCGGGTGGAGCCGGTGTAGTGCACGTCGTCCTCGTCGATCTCGACGCGTTCCTTCCGGACCTCACCGCGCACGGTCTCCTCGACCGGAACCTGCTTGACCCGGATGCGGATGCGCTCCACCGGATAGGCCTCCGTGGTGACCACGGGCCGCTCCTCACGCAGGATGATCTCCTGCTCGTCCTCGCCGATCTCCCGGATCTCGTCGACCGTCGGGTCGGTGATCTGCTCCCGCTCGACGACGATCTCCTCCCGGACGAGCTGGATCGTGCCCTCCGCCTCCTCGGTCTCCACGAAGCGGCGCACGCGCACCCGCCCGGCCTCACGGGTCTCCTTGGTGATGCGCAGCCGCTCCTCGAACCGCGTGATCGTCAGCTCGCCCTGGCCCTCGCCGGCCGTCCGGGCCTCGAGCCGGGCCGGGTCATAGCCGAGCGCGGGGTCGTACCCGAGCGCCGTGTCGTACCCCGGCGTGGTCTCCTGCGTGGTCGTCGTGTCGTAGCCGGGAATCGGGTCGTAGACGTTGAGGTCGGGCACGGCGTGCGAGGAGGTGCGCGTCCGCCCTAACCCGGCGACCGAGGAGTGCGCCTCCGCCGTACCGGCCGACCCGGTCGCGCCGTCGCCGTGCACCGGGTCCAGCACGTCGGCCCGGTGCCGCGCGGTCTGCGGGGCGCTCGGCACGTGCGGCTGGGCGAGGCCGTAGTGCCGGTAGAGCTGGGTCTCCTCCTCGACCGACAGATGCTGCCCGACGTCGAGGTGCGGGGCCTCCTTCACCAGGTTCTTGTCGTACGGCACGTGCAGCTCCTCGCCGACGTGCCGGGCGTGGCGCAGCGGAACGAAACTCTCCCGCATGCCGAACAGGCCGGTGCGGACGGTCACCCACTCGGGTTGTCTCGACGCGTCGTTGAGATAGACCTGCCCAACCTTGCCGATCTCTTCCCCGTTGACACCGATGATCTTGCACCCGATGAGTTGTTTGACCTGAGTCTCCGTGGCCATGACCACTGCCCCCCGTAGAGTCCGCCGCGCAGGCCCGCAAGCGGGCCGACCGGTATCAGCAGTGCGTGATCGCACGCTCACCCTTTGTCATATCAGCCAAACGCTTGGAAATCAGCCACCACCGGCGAGAAGTTACGCGCGTGTCATCCCACCGCAGGTCGTACCTTCGCCGACGCCGCCCGCCCGGCCGTACGGAGGAACCACAAAGGGGTACGGCGGGCCAGGACACGATCCGTGCACGATGCGGTCGTGATCGGGTTGCCGAGTGGGCGTAGGGCGGCGAGATCCGGCAGGCTATGACCGCCATGGACTACGCAATTCCCACAGGGATCATCCTTGTCACCGGTGTCGTGCTCGCGATCGTCGCCCAGTGGAAGGGGTGGCGGCCGTCACTACCCGTGATCCTCGCGGTCGGGATCGCTTTCCGAGTGACGATCATGGCCATGTCGGCGGCCGACAGCTGGCAGCCGGTCGACTACGAGAGAAGCTTTTACCCGGCCGGGCAGGCGGTACTGGAACGGCGTGACCCGGTGCTCGAGGGCAACCACGGCTGGCACTTCCTGCCCATGATTCCGTACGCCTACGCCCTGCTGCTGTGGATCGGCATCCCGTGGGAAGTGGCCGGGCGGCTCGTCACCGTGGTCTGTGACATCATCCTCATCCCGCTCGTCGGCAGGCTTGCCGGCGGCGAGAAGGCCTCGCTGCGCGCCTTCCAGTACGCGTGCAACCCGCTCGCGATCCTCGTCGCCTCGGTGCACGGCCAGGTCGAGCCGGTCTCGCTGGTCTTTGCGGTGGCGGCGTTCGTCGTGGCCCGGAACGCGCGGACCGAACGGCCGGTGCGCAACGCGATCCTCGCCGGCCTGCTGATGGGCCTGGCGCTGTGCGCCAAGAGCTGGCCGATCTGGCTCGTCCCCGGCATGCTGCTCTTCCTGCCCGACCTGCGCGCCCGCGCGTACGCGTTCTTCAGCACCGGGGTGCCGCCGATCTTCTTCTTCGTCACGCTGCCGATCGGCGCGGGCACGGAGATCTCGCAGCTGCCCGAGGTCGTCAGGATCATCGGCTCCGTCCGGCCGATCATCGGTGAGTGGGGCTGGACCGCGATCGCCGTCGACGGCAACTGGACCCTCGACGCCGACCTCGCCCGCATCGGCCAGTACATGATCTACGGCACGCTGCTCGTCGTGCTGATCCTGTGGCGCAAGGCCGACCCGATCGACCTCGCCACCGCGATGCTGCTCGCGTTCATGGTGGTGACGCCCCGGCTCGGCGCGCAGTACCTCATGTGGTTCATGCCGTTCCTCGTCGCCCGCCCGACCCGGTTCGCCTGGCCGGCGATCCTCGGGTGCTCGCTGTGGGCCGGGCTCGGCTACATGTACCTGACGCAGTCCCCCGAGCTGTGGGCGGCCATGCACTCGCCGTGGGCGAAGAGTTCGGTCATCCTGCTGCCGATCCTCGTGGCGGCGATGCCCTGGGACCGGCGGAAGGCCCCGGAGGATCCCCGGCGACCGGGGAAGGAGCCCTCGGTCGCGGCGGCGACCACCTGATCCGAGCGTGCCGGACGGGCACGCCGGTGATCTGCGCGGGTACGGCGAGATCCGGTACGGCCGGCCCGGCACGTGACGCGTCCGGCCGTGCCTCAGCGTGCCGCGGCCGCCCCCGGCGGCGGGGGACGGTCCGGGCCGGGCGGCGAAGGCGGCGGCCCGGAAGGCGACGGCGGGGCGGCATCCGACGTGGGGGGCGGAGCGGCCGGCCGCTCCGCCTCGGGCCGCTTGTCCTGCGGTTTCTTCTCCGGCGTCGGGCGCGACCCCGCCCTCGACCGGTTCTCCGGCGGTGGCTCGCCGGACAGCAGCACCGCGGCCCATTCCGCGCCGGGATCGCTGTCCACGAGCAGCGCGCGGGTGAGGAGGCTGAGCGGGATCGCGAGCAGCGCGCCCAGCGGCCCGAGGACGAAGGTCCACAGGATGAGGGACAGGAACGTGACCGTGGTGGACAGCCCGACCGCGTCGCCGAGGAACTTGGGCTGGATGAAGGACTGAATCACCACGTTGATCGCCACGTACGCGACGATGACGAGGATCATCGTCCGCAGGCCGCCCTCCAGCAGGCCCAGCAGCGCCGGCGGCGCCAGCCCGATGACGAAGCCGATGTTCGGGATGTAGTTCGTGATCAGGGCGAGGATGCCCCACAGCAGCGGCAGCGGCACCCCGAGGATGTAGAGCGCGGCCACGTCGAGGACCGCGCAGATGAGGCCGAAGAACGTCGACACGATCAGGTACCGGCGCACCTGCTGCGCGAACTTCACCAACGCCGCGATCGGTCCCGCCCGGTTCTCCCCGAGGTGGCCAAGGGCGCGCGCGAACTTCGGCGCGTCGAGGCTCATGGCGAGCAACAGCACGGCGATCAGGAACAGGCTGGACAGCACGCCGATCAGGCCGGCCAGCAGCTGCTGGGCGAGCTCCAGCAGCTGCCCGGGGTCGAACGACTCCAGCGCCCGGCTGATCTCGGCGCTGCCGTACCCGAGCCGGGCCGCCCACCGCTGTGCGTCGGCCACGAGCTGGTTGAGCTGGTCGGAGTACGTGGGGATGAGTACGGCGAGCTGCGCGATCGACAGGGTGAGCACGGCCACCATGCCCAGCAGGAACACGATGAGCAGGGCGAGCGGCGCCGCAATGATCGCCCAGCCGGGCGCGCGCCGCTCGGTGAGCCACTCGCGCACCGGCGACACCGCGATCACCAGGACGAGCGCGAGCACGACCGGCCCCACGATCGACGAGACCTCCCGGATGCCCGCGAGGACCACGATCGCCGACGCCGTGCCCAGCAGGACCGTGAGGGCACGGGGGATCCGCTGCTCAGCCACGCCCCCTACCTACCCGGCGCGGTCGGGAAACCTCGGCGGAACGCGACCCGCTTCTCGATCGTTACCAGGATTGGCAAGAGCTGATCCGGGGAACTGCTATGGTTTTGGACGTCGGCGAGATCGACGCGGTCCCCGGTACGCGGACGCGAGTCCGGTGGGGAGCCGTCGATCGACCGGTCGGCCTCTGGCGAGCTCATCCCAAGATCAATTCGCGTAGCGGATGTGGGATGGGTAGGTTTAGGGGCCGCCCCTGCAGGGCAGGGGTGCGGATCCAACCGGATTAGTACGGTCTGGGGGGTTTACCCCGATCCAAGGGTGATTCGCCCGGACTGGACAG
>ERZ777003.479-NODE-479-length-77490-cov-46.436908_pt1 | contig 77490 bp, 76 predicted proteins | sample MGYA00374956_ERZ777003 | MGnify/ENA primary metagenome ERZ777003 (study PRJEB29302, sample SAMN06268252) | bioreactor metagenome | isolation source: Joint BioEnergy Institute, California, USA | place: USA:Joint BioEnergy Institute, California, USA | collected...
AGGCCGAGTACCAACGCCTCTCCAGGGTGGGTCAGGATGTACCCGGGCTTGACGGAACAGGGCGGCCTCTACGTTGACAGAAGCGCGTGGTTGTCGTAAATTAGTAGTCTGTCCGGGTCTACAAGCGCACTCGCGGTGTGCACGGACGGACGGCAGGGTAGCTCAGCCGGTTAGAGCACGGCACTCATAATGCCGGGGTCGCGGGTTCGAGTCCCGCCCCTGCTACTGAGCGAGAATGATCGAAGGCGCTGCGAAGGTTGAACCCTTGCAGCGCTTTTCGTCGTTCCGGGGGCGGTTGCGAGGCGACGTCGCGTTCGCCGGATCCCGGCCCTACGGGACCCACGCCCCGGGCTACGCCGGCTCCAACCTGCTCTCACGAACCGCTGCCGCGAGATCGTGGCCCGATGGCCGCTGATAGACGCGCAGCCCGAACTCCGGCACGATGGCCAGGATGTGGTCGAAGATGTCGGACTGGATCCCCTCGTAGACCCCCCACCGGGTGTCGTTCGTGAAAGCGTAGATCTCGATCGGGAGGCCGTCCGGCGTGGGCTGGAGCTGCCGCACCAGCAGCGTCATGTCCTGGTTGATCCCGGGGTGCTGCCGGAGGTAGTTGACCAGGTACGCCCGGAGCGTGCCCACGTTCGTCAGGCGACGGGCGTTCGCCACGAACGACGGATCCGGACAGTGGATCCGGTTGTACTCCTCGAGCTCCTTCTTCTTCCTCGCGATGTACTCGGACAGCAGCACGAATCTGGAGAAGCGGTCGATCTCCTCGTCCGAGAGGAAGCGGATCGTCGCCATGTCGATGTAGACCGACCGTTTGATCCGGCGGCCGCCGGACTCCTGCATGCCACGCCAGTTCTTGAACGAATTCTCCAGGAACTTGTGCGTGGGGATGATCGTGTAGGTCTTGTCCCAGTTCTGGACCCGGACGTAGTTGAGGGCGATCTCGACCACGTCCCCGTCCGCGCCGAACTGGGGCATCTCGATCCAGTCCCCGACCCGGATCAGGTTGTTGCTGGTGATCTGGATCCCGGCCACCAGGGACAGGATGCTGTCCCGGAAGATCAGCAGCAGAATGGCGGACATGGCGCCGAGCCCGCTGAAGAAGATCACCGGGGACCGGTCCCTGAGCGTGGCAATGACCAGGATGGCGCCCACCAGGTGGGCCAGGATGCTGATGACCTGGAGCAGCCCCTTGATGGGGCGGTCCTTGGCCATCGGGTAGCGGCTGTAGATCTCGTTGATCGTGTTCAGGAGGCCGGCGAAGGCGCGGACCGCCACCACGATCAGGAGAGAGGCGGCGAGCCTCCGGACCAGGGTCTCGACCAGGTCCGGCAGGTGGGGTACGAGCGTGACGCCGTTGTAGAGGATGATGAGCGGGACGGCCCAGCTCAGCCGCCGGAAGACGATGCGGTCGAAGAAGAGCTCGTACCACCAGGAAGGCGTGCCGCGCTTGAGGATGGCCCCGATGGCGGCGAGGACGTAGTGCCTCACCACCACCAGGGCGAGCCACGCCAGGGAGAACAGGATCGAGAGGCCGGTGATCGTGGCGAGGACCGGATGGTCCTGAAGCCAGTAGACGGCCGTGCTCACTCCGGGGATACGGGTCCAGAACTCCACTGCGGCAGCCGTGTCCGGACCTTCCTGAACCACGCCGACGGCAGCCTGGATCGTGTCCTCGATCATTGCACCTCGGGTTCGACGCCTGAGGAGGCCCGGGCGAGCCGGGCCGGACTCAGCGGCACGTCTCGCTGACGACCTGCCCCTCGATGATCACGCCGCACACGTGGGACGTGAATTCGAACGGGTCTCCGTCGAAGAGGACGACGTCGCCATCCTTGCCGCGCTCCAGGGACCCTACCCTCCGGTCCTGCCCGATGATCCGGGCGGCGTCGATGGTGACGGCCGCCAGGGCGTCCTCGGTGGACAGGCCGTAGGTCGTCGCTGCGGCCGCTTCGAACAGGACCACGCGGGTCTTGGGCACGTACGCCTCGTAGCCGCTCTGGAGCGCGAACGGGATCCCCGCGTTCCGGAGGCGCACCGCGGTCTCGAACGTAGCGTTCTCGAGGGAGCCGGTATGGCGCGCCATGGTCGGATGCAGGATGACGGGGATGCCTGCGGCCTTGATCTCGTCCAGGACGAGGTAGGCCTCCGCCGCGCCGTCGAGGATGAGGCGGAACCCGAACTCCTTCTGGAGTCGGAGCGCGGCGAGGATCTCGGTCGCGCGCTGGGCGGTGATGAGGGCGGGGATCTCGCCATCGAGCACGCGGGCGAGGATCTCCAGCTTCAGGTCCCTGGCGGGCTGCCGGCTCTCATCGGCCGCCTTGCGCCGTTTCGCGTAGTCCCGGGCCTTGATGAACTCGGCGCGGACGAGGGCCATGCCCTTCGCACGGGTGCCCGGACGGCCGTTGTAGTTCGCGGAGACCTCGGGCCCGAGCGTCATGGCGACCATGGTCACGGAATCCACGAGGGCCTCTTCGACGGTGCGGCCGCGGGTCTTGACCACCATGGTCTGGCCGCTCATGAGGGCGCCCGGGCCATGACCGGTGTGGATGGTCGTCACGCCGTGCTCGCGGAGCCAGCGGACGAGCGCCTCTTCGGCGTTGTAGGCGTCGAAGGCGCGGAGCTCGGGTTGGATCGCGTTCGTTCGATCGAGATGGTCCTGTTCGTGGGGCTGGTTCAGGTAGCCGGAGAGCCCGACGACGGTGTGGGCGTCCACGAGCCCGGGGGTCGCGACCTTCGCGGTCAGGACGCGGTACCCGTCGGGGATCCGGACCTGGGAAGCCGGGCCGACGCGCTCGATCTTGCCATCGCGGCCGATGAGGACCACGCCGTCGTTGATGGCGGGGCCCGCCATGGTGTAGAGGGTCTCCGCGCGCACCGCGACCTGGGCGGCGGCGCGCGACGGTATCGCCGCGAGTGCGAATGCGACGGCGATGCCCGCGGCCGCGAGCGGGCGTACCGCAGCCATCGTCACGGCGGAGAACGGAGTACGCCGGATCATTCGTGCCCCTCCATGTCGTGGTGGTGGAAGCTGACGGTGGGTCGCGAGACCTTGTGTCCGCCGACGGCGTAAGCGCGGTCGGCAGGGTCGGCGAGGTCGAAGACCTTCACGCCCTCGACCCAGGTCTGCTCCACGCGCGTGCGCACGCTGAGCGGGTCGCCGGAGAGGACGATGAAATCCGCGTCCTTCCCGACCTCGAGGGAGCCGATCCGGTCCTGGAGGTCCAGTATGCGCGCCCCGGCCATGGTCATGCCGTAGAGCGCGGCGTCCCGGGACATGCCCGCGCGCACGGCAAGGGCGGCGGAGCGGAGGAAGAACCGGGAGTCGGTGATGCCGTCATCGGTGTGGAACCCGACGAGGGCGCCGGCCCGCTCCAGCGCGGCTCCGTTTTCGTTGCTCACGTCGATGGCCTCGAGCTTACCGCCGGGCGCATCCAGGACGATGATGGAGGCAGGCACGCCGGAGCGAGCGATCTCGTCCGCGACCTTCCAGGCCTCGCTCACGTGATGGAGCACGAGGCGGAACCCGAACTCCCGCTGGAGGCGGAGCACGGTCAGGATGTCGTCGTGCCGGTGCGTATGATGGTGGACGATCCGCTTGCCCTCCAGGACCTCGACGAGAGTTTCGAGTTCGAGATCCCGTTGCGGCAGCCTCGACTCGTCCCCGTTCGCCGCCTTGATCCGGTCACGGTACTCCTGTGCCTTGATGAACAACGCCCGGACCTGGGCCGCGGCCTTGGCGCGGGTACCGGGGCGCGGCGGCTCGCCGCGCGGGTTCGTGCCGTTCGCCATTTTCAGGCCGCCGCAGATCTGGGAGAGCACGTCCTTGCAGATGAGCAGGTCGTAAATGGTACGACCGTCCCGCAGCTTGACGTACGCGGTCTGGCCGCTCATGAGCAGCCCGGACCCGGGCATGATGTTCGCCGTGGTGATGCCACCCGCCTGCGCCTTCTGGATGCTCTCGTGACGTGCGTCCAGGGCGTCGATGACGCGCACGTCTCCGTGCATGGAGTCGGAGCGGTCGCCGCCGTCCCCGCCGCCGATGTGGGAGTGGGTGTCCACCAGCCCGGGCATGATGACCTTGCCGGACACGTCGTGGACCTCGGCGTTGTTCGGGATGGCGACCCGGTCTGCCGGGCCGACGGCCACGATCCGACCACCCTGTACGACGAGCACGCCGTTCTCGATCGGCGCGGAGGTGATCGGAAGGATCCGGGCGCCGCGGAACGCCAGGGGGCGCTCCTGGGCGCCGGCGGGCGAGACCACGGCGAGGCAGAGGGTGAGGAGTATCCAGCGTGCTCTGGACATTTCGGGCCCCCGGTCGTGGTACATGGTGACACGTGCGCCGCCGACGGCCGCGCGGAAAGCCGGTCTCCGGACGGATCGGCCGCGCTGCGGCGCAACGTGGGCTCATTGGATCGGTTTGCGTAGGATGCGGGCCGAGCCGGGGGGTGTCAAGCGACGTCGCACGGCACGCTGCCGGCGCGAGCGGCCTGCGCGACGAGGGAGCGGGCGTAGACCGCGGCTTCGGCGAGGAGCCGGCGACGGTCCCCGGACGACGTCGCCTCCCGGGAGGAGAGCTCCGCCTCGCCGTAACTGCAGGCGGCGTAGACGGGCATGTAGGCCTCGACCGCGGCCGCGAGCTCGCGCCAGGATTCACCGCCGGCCCGCGCACAGCGCCGGACGAGAAGGTGCAGCGTGGCCGGATCGAGCTCGAACTCGACGGCGGCGCCGGCCAGGTCCCACGCGGCATCGGTGGGACCGGGGAAGCGGAAGCCGTCACCGTGGTCCAGGGCATCGACCTTGACGTAGCCGTGGGGCGTGCGGAGCCACTCGAACGGCCGGAGCCGGGCATCGGGGATGACGGCTTCGCGGCAAGGGAGCGCCTCGAGGCGGCGGGCCCAGACCGTGAGGGCGGGCGAGTCCGGCCCGAGCGCGGCGGCGGCGTTCTCGAGGAGCATCTCGAGGAACAGACCAATCCACACGGGCTCACCGGTCCGGAAACGGCCGGCCCGGCCCACGAGATAGCGCTCCAGGGACCGGAGCAGCGCTCGATCGGGCGCGCATCCGCGATGGAGGGGGCGGCCGTCGACCCACGGCGCAACGATGAATCCCGCGCTGGCCGCGCGGACAGGCATGCCGAGCCCGGCGGCGGCGAGGCGGTCGGCGCGGGCGCACAACTCCTCCAGCCAGCGGCCGAGCCCCGCGTAACGGATCTGCCAATACCGGCCGGCAGAGTCCCGGGCCCGGTACTTCGCCCGCTCGAACCCGACGCATGCCGGGAACGATGCGGCGCCGCGGACGACGGTCCGCCAGCGGCCGGCGCCGAGCGCCTCGGGCGTGGAGAGGCCGAGCCGCGCGGCGATCGTGGCTGGCCGGTCGTCCGAATGGGGCGGCAGGAACTTCCGGGTCTGCCGGAACCAGTTGCGACGCGGCTCCGGTGCCAGCGGCATCGCCGAATCCGCGCTGACCATGAGGACGATCCGGTCGGGTGGCACGCCGATCGAGCGCAGCCAGGCGGTCACACACTCGACGGTCTCGCCCGTGGCGCCCGGACCCTCGTCCACCACGAGCACGTCGCCGGCGCCGTCGAGCAGGCTGCGCATTCGCGTCATGAGGCTACCATCCGCACGGATGTGGCGCGCGCCGGTCGAGCCGCGAGGTCGCACCGTGACCGACCGTTCGGTGCCGCAAACCGCGGGGACGACCGCGGAGAGGCTCGTCCCGATGGTGCGCACGCCAACCACGAGGGCGCGCCGCGCGGCCGCCGCGCCGACATCCCGCACGTAACGGTGCGCGGCGTCCGCGTACGCGGCAGGGTCGAGGCCGTAATGGGCGTATCCCTCGGGCGCCTTAACGAGCAAGGAAGGGGGAAGGTCGGCGCCGGCGAGCCGATCGAGGAAGTCGAGAGCCTGCCGTTGCCATGCGGCCGCGGCTCCGGGGCCGGGCCGCCGGGCAGGGTCGATCCGGGCCGCTATTTCCGGCGGGGCCTGCTCGGCCGAATTCGCCTCGCCGCGTCCGGGCGAGAGGGCGACGAACGCCGTGCCGGCCGCGAGACTCAGCCCGCGGAGGAGCGCAGCCGTGTCATCCCAGGCGTCCCGCCGATCGTGGAGGGCATCGAGCACGCCCTGCTCGAACTCTCCGGCCTCGACCAGGAACTCCGTCACGGTCTCCGGCCGGACCAGGTGCCGCAACCGTGCCACGGCAGCAAGCGTATCGATTCGCCGGATCACGTCCCGATAGACGATCATCCCGTCTCCGACGCACCGGCGAATCCCCGGCGGGACTCCGGGGAGGCCGCCGGCTCAATCGAGGGCGCGCACGCGACCCGCACCATGGTGCCAGGACAGCTCGACGATCGTCGAGCGCCCCACGTCCACGCGCAGGAACTGGTCCAGGGACTCGCCCAGGGCGTGCAGACACGCGACGCGGATCACGGCCAGGTGGGTCACGCACAGCGCCGACCGGTGCCGGGAGAGGATCCGGTTGAGGGTGCCCAACACCCGGGCCTGGAGCTGGTGCAGCGTTTCCCGGCCTTCCAGCTCCAGCCGTGAAGGCGACAGCGACCAGGTGGCGAACGCGTCCGGGAACCGGAGCGCGATCTCCTCTTCCGTGAGCCCCTGCCACGGCCCCGGCTCGAGATCGCGGAGCGCGTAGTCCAGCCCGAACGGCACCGGGTAGTCCACCGCGAGGAGCGACGCCGTCTGCTGTGCCCGCGGCACCGGGCTCGACCAGATGGCATCGATCCCGAGGTCCCGGATGCGCTGCGAGAGCTGCATGGCAGCGATGCGCCCGCGAGGGTGGAGCACGGCGTCCGGGCCGACGACCCGCCCGTCCACCTCCGCGTCCGTGACCGCCGGCCGGACGAGATAGAGCCGTCTCGATCCAAACGGGGACGGCCAACCCATGGTCATCGCCTCCTCTTTCGCGGGCCGCCGATCCTGTGCCCGGCGAAGACATCTGTAATGTCGAGTTCGCGTGCACGGCTCGCCGGGTGGGCCCCGGGGTCGCGGGGGGCAAAGACGAGGCGCGGGAGAACAGGAGACCGCTTCGCCTGGATTCCCCCGCGTCGGCGCGACGATCGGGCAACCGGCCGGGCGCGGCCGGAATCACCCCACCCCTCGGGAACCGCCGGACCGCGGTCCCTACGGTTGCGGGGCAATTCATGGGCCGCTCGACCGGGCCGTGCCGGGTCCGTTGCGGGCATGCGGGTTGCGCATACAGGTTGGCGGTCCGTAGCCAAGGAGATACCCATGACCATCCGGCTCCAGGAAGTCCACCCGTCCGTGGTGCACATGCCGATCGCCTTCCTGCCTCTCTCCATCGTGGCGGACATTGCGGGCAAGGTGACCGGCAACCGAACCCTCCTCAGCGTGGGGAAGTGGGGGATGGCACTGACCGTTGGTTCCGCGGTGCTGGCGGGGATCACCGGGCTGATCGCCCAGGAGGAGGTCCGCGCCGAGGGACGCGCCCGGGATCTCCTCGTCACCCACCGGAACATCAACCTGGGCGCGGCGACGGCCGCCACGGTCATGATGATTCGCCGCTTCCGCCGGAAGAGCCCTAGCCTGGGCTATCTGGCGGCAGGGCTCGGGGCCATTGGCGCCGTAGTCTACTCCGCGTATCTTGGCGGCAAGATGGTCTACGAGCACGGCGTGGGCGTGCGCGCGGCGGATGGGATCCAGCCGGGGCACGCGCCGGAGTTGAAGCTGGACGAGGTCCGGGACTGGGCGCGGCACTCGGCCGGCGAGGTGGCGAGGGGCGCGCGTCGGGCGGCGCGGGAGATCGCCGGGGGCGACATTGCGCCGGCGCTCACGCGCCGTGCGGCCTGACCGGGTTCCAGGGCGATCCGGGGTTCCGGTATGGACCTGGGGAACGTGGATTTCGAGGTCGAGGTCGACCGGTCGCTGTGGCGGATGCTGTGCGAGACGGCGTCGGCGCTCGGTCCGGCGGGCGGCGGGTATTCGTGGCATCCGGAGCACGAGGATGAGATCGGTGTGCATCTACGTGCCACGGATGCTCCCGAGGACTGGATGGACCGGGTGAGTCCGGCGGGCGTGTACGGGGCGGGGGAGCGGCGGATAGCGCGTATTCACTACAACGGCGGTCGCCCGTACGCCCGGATCGAGCCGGAGCACGAACCCGTCGAGCCGGCCGTTCCGGAGCACGAGCAGGAAGCGATGCGACGCAGTCTGGAGGCGTGGCTGCGGCACAAGTGGCACGACCTCATGCGGAGGTCGGGGCAGCATTACGACCGGGGGCACCTGCCGCAGGCGTGAGGGGCCGGGAGTCGAGGACGGGTGGTGGCGGCAGGTGAGCGGCCCGGGGAGGATGGTGGGGTGGGTGGGCGCGCGCGGCGTCGCGGGTGCCCGTGCGGGGCGTTGTGGCCTCGAATGAACCGGAGGATGGCCGATGAAGGTCGGGGGACGGTGGGTGACGGATGAGAACGTCGCCCTACTGACGGACCTGTACGAGCTCACCATGGTCCAGGCCTACTGGCGGGCGGGAATGGCCGGGACCGCGGTGTTCAGCCTGTTCGTGCGGCGGCTGCCGCCCGCGCGCAATTACCTGCTGGCGTGCGGCCTGGAAGACGCGCTGGGGATCCTGGAGGGGTTCCGATTCTCCGAGCCGGCGCTCGAGTACCTGTCGACGTTTCCGCAGTTCTCTCCGGATTTCATTTCGTGGCTCCGGGATTTCCGGTTCACGGGGGGTGTGTACGCCGTGCCGGAGGGGACGCCGGTCTTCGCGAACGAGCCGTTGCTGGAGGTGGTGGCGCCGATCGCGGAGGCGCAGATCGTCGAGACGCTGGTCATGAACCAGGTGCACTTCCAGACGGTGGTCGCCTCGAAGGCGTCGCGGGTCGTGACGGCGGCGCGGGGGCGGGCGGTGGTGGACTTCGGGATCCGGCGCATGCACGGCGTGGATGCGGGGCTCAAGTCGGCGCGGGCGTTCCACGTGGCCGGCGTGTCGTCGACGAGCAACGTGCTCGCGGGGCAGGTGTACGGGGTGCCGGTGTCGGGGACGATGGCGCACAGCTACATCCAGGCGTTCGACCGGGAGCTGGACGCGTTCCGGACGTTCGCGGAGCTGTACCCGGAGACGATCCTGCTCGTGGATACGTACGACACCCTCGAGGGGGTCCGGCGGGTCATCGAGCTGGCGCGGGAGCTGGGACCGGCGTTCCGGGTGCGGGGGATCCGGCTGGACTCGGGCGATCTGGCGGAGCTGGCGTTCCGGAGTCGGGAGATGCTGGACGCGGCAGGGCTGGAGCACGTCGAGATCTTCGCGAGCGGCGGGCTCGACGAGTACGAGATCGACGAGCTGGTGAAGCAGGGCGCGCCGATCACGGGTTTCGGGGTGGGCACGAGAATGGGGCTCTCCGCGGACGCGCCGGCGCTGGACATTGCCTACAAGCTGACGGAATACGAAGGCAAGGGGCGGGTCAAGCTCTCGCCGGGCAAGGTCCTGCTGCCCGGGCGGAAGCAGGTGTTCCGGGTGGAGGAGGGGGGACGGGCGGTCAAGGATGTGATCGCGCGGTACGACGAGGAGCTGCCGGGCCGGCCGCTCCTGGTGCAGGTCATGGCCGGCGGGCGGCGTACGGAGGTGGGGCGGGGCACGCTGGACGAAGCGCGGGACCGGGCGCGGGAAGAGCTGGGCCGGCTGCCGGAGCGTCTGCTGTCGCTCGAGCCCGCGGATCCGCCGTACCCGGTGGAAGTGAGCCCCGCATTGGCCGCGGCGCTGGAGGAAGCGGCCCGTCGGGCCGCGAGTTGAGAGGCGCACCGGACAGCGTGCGAGATCCGGCGTACGCGGCGGGGGCCAGGGGGCGAGTGGCGCCGCCGTGGTCCGGGCGCTCGATGGCCGGGATCGACGCGACCCGACGAATCGTATGCACCGGAGAGCCGGCCCGAACGGAGCCGCGACGGCCGCGGCGATTCGTTCCGGGGCGGGACCGGTGCGTCCATGACGGGCGCGTGCCCACACCCGAGGAGACGACCGGTTCCCGTACGCGGCTAACAGCGCACGCTCATTGCGACGTCGTACGGCCGCGTTCGCGGGCTCCGGCTCCGTGTCCGCGCCGCTCCCCCTCTCGCGTTTCGACCGGACGGTCCAGCTCCGGTCCGGGGGGCGGCGGCTCCCGGTCGCGGAGCGTTCTCGTCCTCAGCTCCCGCATGCGGTCCGGGAGCGCCTCCTCTTCTTCGACGATCTCCTCTTCGGGGCCAGGCCCCAACGGATAACCTGCGACGTTGCTCCTCCGATCCTCGCCCATGATCGCCGCACCTCGTGGTCGTGGACTGTAGACGCGGTCGAGGGGTGGGGATGCAAGGGTGGGGCAACCTTCGTCGTAATGCCGCCTTGCCGGGTCGTGCACGGGGGCAACCTTCGTCGTAATGCCACCTTGCCGGGTCGTGCACGTGCACGAGCACGAGCACGAGTAATGGGGGAGGGTGTGCGGCGTTGGGGGATTCGCGGTCATGGTCAGGGGGGCTGGCGTGGGGTTGCAAGCCGGCGGGCATCGGGCCAGGTGCGCACGAGCCGGGGGGCCATGCCCGGGAGACAAGCTTCCTCGCCGGCGGTCGCCGGAACCGTGCCCGTCGTCTACGGCGCCCCCGAGCCCGGGACCCGCTCCAGGCCCGCGAACGATCCAGGGCCGTGAGCACGGCGCCGGTCGTACTCGCAGATGACGGCCACCATCGTGACGGGTCCGGGAGGGCGCCAGCGGTTCTCGGCGAACGTCAAAGGGCACCCGGCCACGTACCCGGGGATTCGTGCGTACCCAACCCGGAACGGTACCCCTACCGCGAACTGGCCTCCCACCCGTGCACGTGCTCGTGCAGGTGCTCGTGCTCGACCCGGTGACGAAGCCTCACCGCGAAGGCTGCCCTCCGTGCTCGACCCGGTGACGAAGCCTCACCGCGAAGGCTGTCCCGGCACACAATCTGCCCCACGGGATGGTGGCTGACGCACCCTGGACCGGAGAGGTCGATGCCCCTGCACTGGCGCCGATTCCGCGATCGAGACCGGGACCGTGCATCCGGGTACGGGAGGGAGCTCGTACGGGCGCCCTGGGATGAGCATTTCCTGCCGACCTACACGGGCGGCGGGATGCTGTACGGGCTGGAAGGGGCGGCCTGGGACGCGGCGGCACCGTTCGGCGTGGACCCGTACGCGTACGCCTACGGCTACGACTACTGGCACGGCTACATCTCGCCGCACGGGACCGCGGAGGAGAGTCCCACGTACGGACGGCGCGCGGACCGGGAGCTGCGGAGGTGGGCGCGGAGCCACGGCTACCGGCTCGGACCGCCCATGACCGGGCGGCGCGGGCGGCCGGCGGGCGGCCCGGGACGCTCCCGGCGACGTCCGCGCCCGGAACGCTCACGCCGGGCACGCGGCCGCCCGCGCCGCTACTGACCCTCCACGCGAGCGGCTCCTCGCGTCACCGGAGCCGTATCGGCCCTCCCGGGGAGGCGGCTCCCTCGCGCCCTGCCGCGATCCGTTGAACGATCCGCAGCGGCCATGGTATCAATTCCGGGGCTGACCGGTTCACCGGATCGCTGGGGCACACTTGCGCCGGCCGGAAGTCCACCCGCACGCCGCGACCCCGCAACACGTACCCGATAGGTCCCCGCGGACCCGTTGACGGAGGCGGAGAGGGCCGCCGCCCGCCGCCTCGAGCGACGCGGCCCCGGGGTCCACCTCGGTGTTCAGAGCGACCGCGCCATCGGCCGCGGCCACGGTCGCCGAGGTCGCGGGAACGGCGGGCACGGACGCGGCGCTGGGGCACGCGGGCGCCGCCCGCAAGACGGAAGACCTGGCGTCTCCCGGCGGCTCGCAGCCGACCCGCGAGACACCCCACAGACGTGCGGCGGGCCGTGGCGTTCGTGCGGACCAAGAGGCCGGCCCCGGCGGTCCTCGCCCTGCCCAGGTTCCCGGTGCCGTGGATGGCGGCGGCCGCGGCGCCCGGAGCGACGTGGGCGGTCACCGCCGGCCGTCCGCGCGGCCCCACGCGCGGTAGCGGGCGCCTCCGCACGGTCGGTGGCCGGGGGCGGGAGCGCAGGCTGGCCGTTGCGCACCGAAGGCCGCCTTCGCCCGGTCGGGATCCGGGGGCCGCAGGCTATTTCCTGTTCGCCCGCCGCTGAACCGGGATGGCCGCAGCGCACGACGAAAAGCGCGGAACCCCGAGCAGACGTTCGTACCGACCGTTCCGTGGGCGCTCGAGCGGGTCGGATGGAGCCGGCCGCGCCATGGCCGCGGCGAGCAGGGGAGCGGCCCGCCCGACCCACCGCATCGCCGACGGCGAGGCGATGCCGCAAGGGATGAAGCGGGGGCCGCGGCCCGCTCCCGCTGCGCAGCCAGGAGCCGGCCGGACGGCGGAATCCCCAATGCGATGAGCACTGGATCATCGAGAGAGATCGGATGGACATAACCCCGGAATTCTGGTCGGAGCTCCCGCATGGTGTCCGGCTGGTCCTGATCCCGGTCGTGGCGATCGCGGCGCACCTCGCCGTACGGGCGGTCCATCGGCTGGGCGAATGGATCCTCACGCCGGCGAACTCGCCCCGGGTGGCCCGTGAGCTGGTCAAGCGCCGCCACCCGAAGGTGGCCACCGTCGCCGGGCTGGTGGTCAGCGCCGTTACCTTCGCGCTCTACTTCTTCGCGGTCGGGCTCATGCTGAACGAGCTCGGAGTGGAGCTCAAAGACTATCTGGTCACCGCGACGGTGGTGGGGCTCGCGGTCGGTTTCGGCTTGCAGGGGCTGGTGCAGGACGTGGTGACCGGACTCACCCTGATCTTCTCGGACGTTCTGGACATCGGCGACGTCATCGAGGTGGCCGGCCAGGTGGGGCGCGTGGAGAAGATCGGACTCCGGTTCACCACGCTGGTCACGTTCGTCGGCGCCACGGTCAACGTCCCGAACCGCAACATCGCACACGTCAGCCGCTATCGGCGGGGGATGATCCGGGCGTACGTGGACGTGGAGGTCCCGCCGTCGGTGCCGGAAGCTGAAGTGCAGGAGACGGTGGAGCGCATCGCGCGGGGGATACGGAGCCAGTATCCGGCGGTCGTGGTGACCGACCCCGAGTCGTTCGGGGTTTTCGATGCGGAAGGCGGGTGGCGGTACCTGCGGGTCAAGTTCCGTCTCTGGCCGGGACAGACCCAGGTGATCGAGACCGCCTTCCGCCAGCGGCTCCTGGCCGCGCTCAAATCGCTGGATCCCGCGTACCAGGACTGGATGGTCTCGGTGACGTACCGGGTCCCTCCTGGCCGTGCGCCGCAGGATGGGGAGAAGGTGCACGCCGGGCCGCGGGCGAACGCGCCCCGCTCCGCCCGGTCGGACGGGCAGCCATAGCGCGCGGTCCCTGCGCGTCCCGCGGAGGCAGCGCATGCGAGGCGCGCTACGGGCGACGTCGCACGGCGGACCGCTCCCCGGCGCTCGACCCGCCCGGCTGCCGAACCCCCGCCACGACTTGCCCGGCAACGACGCTCGCCGATCGCACCTCAGACCGCCTTGCCGCCGACTGCCGGGGCCATGCCCGATCCGACGCCACCGGCTCGGTGGTCGTTCAGATCCCTGCGGGTACGTCGGCCGAGCCGGGCATCCGCTGTCGAGTCTCACTTCCACGCCGCACGGCCGCAGGTGCGTCCGGGCGATCGTTCCCGCGGCGCTGACGGGGGCGAACCATCCGGACGGGAGAGGGAGGAGGCGGGCCGGCTCCGGGTGCCCGGTCTCCTCCGAGCCCCCGGTCGGGGCGGCCGAGCCGCGCCGGGGTTGCGGGTTCGCCGGGCGCGGCCGGCGATCCCGTGCAGGGTGCACGGACGTGATCAGGCGCGTACCGGGGTCGTGTCCGGGACGGTGTAACGGGTGTCGCGCCAAGGGGTTGCGCCGGTGGTGAGGCGTGTGGAACGAGACTCTTGCGTGGCTGCGGACTTCCATCGCATATTGATCACACACCTGTATACGAACACGCATTCAATCGCGGGCGAGGGGGCTTCCGGAGAGGCGCGGGCGCTCGCGGCAGACCCCCCTCGGTCCTGAACGGGACCGAGGGGCGGGACACCGTGTGGGCTTGCGGGCCGGCCAGACCGTCGCGTCGCGATGACGGGCTGCACGCGCGGTTGCGCCGTGCGGGTCGGAAAGGGTTCATCGCGCCCCTGCCCGGCCCCCGGAGCGGCGCCGGCGCGCGGGGCCAGCCGTGCCCGCCTTCAGGGGCACCGTGAGCCGTGCGGGTGCTCTCCGGGCCCTCCGAACGATCAGCCAGCGCATCCAGGGTTTCGGTCCGACACCCATCGACGGGTCGCACTTCATACGGCCGCGCGCAGATGCGCGGCCGCCGCTCGCCTTTCGTCCGAACTTTCCCGCACCCCATTCCTTCGCGGACCAGAACGGAGCAAATTCCGCGACTGACCCATGGATGGAAGCTGCCCGGGTTGTGGCTCAGAACGCACTCGCGGAAGCTAGTGCGGGCGCGGGCGACGCGCGGGCGCGCAGGAACGGAGACCGGAGGAACGGACCGGATGGCGGGGAGGCCGTACATACTGGCGGAGACGCCGTGGAAGACGGTGTCGAACACGAGGTACGAGGTGGCGGTTCTGCCGTGGGGCGCGACGGAGGCGCACAACCGCCATCTGCCGTACGGCACGGACACGTACGCGACGGAGTACGTGGCGGCGGAGTCGGCGAGGCGTGCCTGGGAGGCGGGGGCGAGGGTGGTGGTGCTGCCGGCGGTACCGTTCGGGGTGCAGACCGGACAGCTCGACATACCGTTGTGTCTGAACGTGAATCCGAGCACGCAGGCGGCGTTGCTCGCGGACCTGGCGGCCGCGCTGGAAGGTCAGGGGATACGCAAGCTCGTGATCCTCAACGGGCACGGCGGCAACGACTTCCGTGCGATGGTCCGAGAACTCCAGCCGCGGGTCCGGCTCTATCTCTGCGTGGTGAACTGGTATGCGTGTTTGAACGCGCGGGAGTTCTTCGAGGAGCCCGGGGACCATGCGGGGGAGCTGGAGACGAGCGTGATGCTGCGGCTGAGGCCGGAGTTGGTGCTGCCGTTGTCGGAGGCGGGGCCGGGTCGGGAGCGGCGCCCGCGGGTCGCGGCGCTGGTGGAAGGCTGGGCGTGGGCGCCGCGGCCGTGGAGCCGGGTCACGGAGGATACGGGGATCGGGGACCCGTCCGCGGCCACGGCGGAGAAAGGCGCGCGCTTCCTGGACGCCGTGACGGCGCGGATCGGGTCGTTCCTGGTGGAGCTGGCCGCGGCGGATCCGGTGACGATGTACGAATGAGGGCCGTGGGACGGCGCCGTGTGATCCTGCGGTCCCGCGCGGGGCGGACCGTCCCGACGTTTCAACGAGCAGTACGGTCGAGCAGCAATGGAGCGAGATTCGAAGGGGACCATCCTCCTGGTGGATGACCAGCTGGAGCTGCGGTCCATCCACAGCGCGTATCTCCAGAAACACGGTTACGAGGTCCTGACGGCGAGCGATGGCGAGAGCGCGCTCCGGTGCGTGCGGGAGCGGCGGCCGGACATCGTCTTCCTCGATCATTCCCTTCGTGGCCAGACGGGATTGGAGGTGGCGCGGGAGCTGAAGCGGGACCCCGAGACGGCGAACATCCCGATCTTCATGTTGACGGGGCACAGTTACGGCGCGGTGGGTCGGCGGGCGCTGGACATCGGGTGCGCGGGATACCTGTCGAAGCCGGTTTCCCCGCAGCGGGTGCTCTACGAGGTGGAGCGCATCCTGGGGGAGGAGCACGGCGGGGTGGGGAGGAACGGGGCGGTGGACGGGGCGACGTCCGCGGCCGGCGATTGAGCGGGTGAGCGCACCGCCGTTTGCCCCGGGGGCGGGCGGTGCGTGCCGGCGGGCCGCCAGGTACGGAGGCCGGTCGTCAGGCGACGTCGCCGCAGCCCGCTCCCCGGGCGACCGCCGCGCACCGGGCGCGGATCGTGCGGCCGGGCGCGGGCGGTGTAGGCGTGAGCGCCGGCTGCGAGGGGCCACGTGTCCTTGCCGGTTCGGGTCGGCGGTCCTACACTCCGTGAACGCGGCCGGCGGGTCTGTCGATCGGCGCCGTGGGCTTCCCGCCTCCCGGCGCCGGGACGGCCCCGCCGGGTCGCGGGTCGCCGCGACAGAGGAGGTGCGCCCCGATGCACTACCCGTTGACCCGTGTGGCGATGGCAGTGGCGCTGAGCCTCGGCGCGGCCGGTGCGGTCTCGGCGCAGTCGGTCCGCGGATTCCTGCTGGAGGCGGAGACGCGCCAGCCGATCGTAGCCGGCACCGTTGCCCTGCTGGATGCTCAGGGCAAAGAGGTGGCCAGCGCCGTGACCTCGGAGTCCGGGGCATTCCTCCTCGAGGCGGACGTCCCCGGCGCATACTGGCTGCGCGGCGAGTCGCTCGGGTACCGATCGGCGTCGGGTGGTCCCATCGAGCTCGGGAACGGCATGGTCGTGGACGTGGAGTTCCGGCTCGCGGTGGACGCCGTGCTGCTGGAAGCTCTGTCCTTGGTTGCGGCGCCGCGCATCGAGAATCTGGAGCGCGTGGGGTTCTACGAACGGAAGCGGATGGGCATCGGGTGGTTCCTCACGCGGCAGGACATGGAGAAGAAGCCACACGTATCCACGTCGGACGCGCTCCGCGGAGTGCCGGGCGTGCGGCTGGTGCCGCGCGGCTTCGGGCAGAACCTCGTGCTCCTGCGCGGGGCGGCGCGCTGCGGGCCCCAGATCATCGTGGACGGCGTCCGGCTCGTGGATCGCGGCAACGTGGATGTGGTGCTGCCGCAGGACATTGACGGGATCGAGGTCTACATGGGGGCGGCGGGTCCGCCCATCGAGTTCGGCGGGCTGGAAGCCGGCTGCGGCACGATCCTGATCTGGACGCGGGAGCCGGGCACGTGAGGGACGCGAGCCGAGGTTGACGGCCGCATCGCGGCCAGAGGCACTGCCCGGCCTCCAGCGGCTCGCCGGCAGCCACTCCATCCGGTCCATCTCCCCGCTATCTTTCCCTGGTTTCACAGGCAGTACGGGTCGCTCCGGCGGGCGCACGGGTGGGAGCGGCCGCGGGCCGGCGTGAGTGGCCGTTCCCGGGGATGGGCGTGAATCCGCGCATGGCTTCCGGTGTACCTGGCGGGGGCGGGGCCGGGTCGCCCGCTCGGTGACACGTGTCGGGAAATACCTTGGTAATGAGGTGTTCGTTGCAGATGACCCACAGAATCACTGCCGGCCTGTTGCTGGCCGTGCTGGCGCTCGGTGCGTGCAACCGTGGCGGGGACGGGACCTGGTCCACCGATGACGGGGCGATCCCGGTGGTCACCTTCGAGGCGGGGAAGGTCCGGATCGAGACCGGGACGGACACACTGGAGCTCCGCGTCGAATTCGCGGACCGGGAGGACCAGCGGATGTACGGGCTGATGGAGCGGGACCACCTGGATCCGGATGCCGGGATGCTCTTCCGGTACGATGAGCCTCAGGAGGGGAGCTCCGGGTTCTGGATGTACCGGACGCGGATCCCGCTGGACATCGCGTTCCTGGACGAGGACGGGCGGATCGTGGCGATCCGGTCGATGGAGCCGTGCACGAGCCCGAATCCTCGCCTCTGCCGGATCTACTCGCCGGGGGTCGGTTACAGCAGCGCGCTGGAGGTCAACCGCGGGTACTTCGCCCAGCACGGGGTCGCGGTCGGAGACCGGGTGGTCGTCGTGGAGTGAGCTTGCGCCGGGGGACGCAACGGGTGGAGCCGGAGCGACCGGGTCTCGAGGGCGTGAGGGAAGGGGGAGCAGGCCCGTGACGGGGAAGGGGGCGCCGTGGCGCACGGTCATGGTCGATGGCTTCGAGATCCTCGTGGGCAGGAGCGCCCGGGACAACGATGAGCTGACCTTCCGGGTCGCGGAGCCGCGGGATTTCTGGCTCCACGCGGCCGGGTACGCGGGGAGCCACGTGGTGGTCCGGAACCCGGATGGACTCGCCGAGCTGCCGCGCCATGTGCTGGAGCGGGCCGCGGCGCTCGCGGCGTGGCATTCGAAGGCGCGGAACGCGGGGGGCAAGGTCCCGGTCCACGTGTGCCGCGCGGCGGATGTCAGCAAGCCGAGGGGCGCGAAACCGGGCGAGGTGCGGCTGCGCCGCTGGGAGACGGTGCGGGTATATCCGGCCGCGGTGTCCGGCGCCGAGGAGTGACGGGTCGGACGGGCTGGGGGAACCGGCAGCGATCGCTGCGCGCGCGGTCGATCGTCACGCTCGACACGGCGAGCGCCGCCCGGGCGATCGAGCGGCCCCGGGCGAGCTGCCGTCGCGGCGCCGCGCCCCGTCCGACGGCCGGCCGCCGAGCAATCCGGAACGCCTCCGCTTCGCAGCCGATTCTAGCATAGGCGAAGGGACGGTCACGGGCTCCGCGTCAGTCCGGCAGGCGGATGGTCGGATTCTCCGGGTGGGGCCGGTAAAGGATGACGGTGCGGCCGATGACCTGGACCACCTCGGCGTTCGGGATGCCGGCGGCGACCGCTTCGCCGGTCTCGCGGGCGCTCTGGGGAGCGGCTTCGAGGACCTTGAACTTCAGGAGCTCGCGAGTGTTGAGGGCGTCCTCCACGGCCTTGATGGCCTCGGGGGATGCGCCTTCCTTGCCGATCTGGAGGATCGGCTTGAGGGGGTGCGCCAGTCGCTTGAGGTGCGCGCGCTGCCTGGACGTGAGCATTCGCCGGCCCTCCGATCGGCTCAGCGCAGTGAGCGAACGAACAGTCAGATCATGAACATCGGAAGGATAACCACGAGGGCCGTGATGGGCCAGACGCCGGGTCGCGCGGGGGGCGCGGTGGGCTGGCGGCGCGGGATGGCCCTGCCGGGGACCGAGGGGGCCGGACGCGGCTCCCGGAGATGCATGGAGGTCGTGCGTTGAACGCGCGGCAGGCGGGGCACGGGAGGCGCTTCCAGCTGGCGCTGCCGCTGGTGGTCCTGGCCGGCCTGGCGGTGGGGGTCGGCATTTACTGGTGGGCGCACCGGGACGCCGGGCGCCTCGAGGAGACGCGGCGGTTGGGCGCGGAGCTGGTCGCGGCCCTGGAGGCGTACCGGGCGGACCGTGGGGAGTACCCGGAGACGCTGGACGATCTCGTGCCGGATTACCTCGCGCGGATCGAACGACCGACGTGGGGCGTGGGCGAATGGACGTACAGACGCTACGCGGTGCAGGCGGACGCCGGGATGGCGGCGGATTCGGCCGACGCGGGCGGCGCGGGAGACGTCGCGTATTACTTCACGTTGTCGGTGGCCGCCAATGAGCAGCGGTATCCCGTGCTGTACTACGACGTGGCGGATCGGCGCTGGGTCCTGAACAACTGAGCGGGGATGACACGGAAGGGCGCTGCGGGCGCGGGACAAAACGCTTGACAGCGCCGGAGCAATGCGTACTTTGCGGTCGACATCCCTACAACTCAGTCGCTCGACGCCAGTGGGACAGCGCATGCTCGCAGAACATGTGGCTTACTGTCGCGAGCAGGTACGGACGCGGAAGGCGACCTGCCGCGAGCTCGCCAAGCAGTTCGGTGTCTCGGAGAAGGCGATCCAGGCGTGCGTCTACGGGCATACTTACGCGCACATCCCCGGTGCGTTGAAGAGTCCGAAGCGTCCTGCGAAGCGGCGGAGGACGCAGGCGCTGTCCCATCAGGAAGTGAACGAGATCCGTGCGCTGTACGCGGCCGCGGAGAAGACGGTCGCGGAGATCGCGGAGCAGTACGGGGTCTCGCCGTCGTACGTGGTGCGGCTGGGCCGTGGAGACGCGCGTCAGGACATTCCGGGCGGGACGCGGAACCGTCCGGCGCTGCGGAAGGCGCGGCGGCCGATCCCGGTACGGCGGGGCGAGAGTCATCCGCTGGCGCGGCTGGACGCGTTGTGCGTCGTGTGCATTCGGGAGCTGGTGCGGCTGGGCGTGCCGCACGCGGTGATCGCGGAAATCTTCGACACGACGCCGGAGAACGTGTCGATGATCTCGCGGCGGCTGCGGTGGAAGCACGTGCCGGACATGCCCCTGACGCCCGGTGCGATCCGTCATCTCCCGCCGCTTGCGCAACAACTCCTGGCATCGCCGGAGCTCGCCCGGTCGATGCCGACGAAGAACGGTAAACGGAAGGGGAGTGCCTGATTCGCTGCGCGAATCGGGTCGGAGGCGTCGAGGATGCTGCGCGGCGTGGACGGCGTGCGGGTCATATTAGCCCCGGAACTGCGGGAATACGCGCGTCAGGTTCGAGCCCAGACGGCGGAGATCCGTGCGTTGTTCGGCGGCCATGACGAGGCGGCGCTGTACTGGCGGCCGGATCCGACGCAGTGGTCGATCGCGCAGCACGTGTCGCATCTGACGCTGGCCACGCGGAGCTGGCTGTCGGCGATCGATGCGGCGGTGGAGCGGACCCGTGCGCGCGGATTCACCGGCCCCGGGCCGTACCGGCATGGGTGGCTCGGCAACCTGGTCGTGCGGATGATGGAGCCGCCGTCGAGGCTGCGGTTCCGGGCGGGCGGGGAGCTGGATCCGGGGGAGCCGGGGCCGGCGGCGGCGGTGCTCGCGGACTTCCTCGGGGCGCAACTCGAGCTGGAACGATCCATCGTGAGGGCGAACGGGGTGGATCTGGGCCGGCCGCGGGTGCGGCTCCCGTTCGTGAAAGGCATCCGTCTCACCGCAGGACAGACCTACCGACTGATCCTCGCACACAATCGGCGGCACCTCTGGCACATCTGGCGGCTCGAGCGGGCGCCGGGGTTCCCGGGTCGGGAGCGAGAGGGTGGGCGCGTCGAGGAAGGCTGAGGGCGGGCAGGGTGGATCCCGGCCCGGCCCGGATCCAGGCAGTCCGGGAGGCGGGTGCCACGGTGTTCGGCCGCACCATCGGGAGGGTCCAATGAGCGACGCACCGCGGTGGGTACAGATCGGCAGTTACGCGGCTCCCTGGGAGTCGGATGTGGACCGGGCGACGCTGGAATCCGCCGGGATCCCGGTGTTGGTGAAGGGTCCGGAGGTCGGGATCTTCGGACCGGGTTTCGCGGGCGCGACCAGCCGGGGCGTGACGCTTTTCGTACCCTCCGATCGGCTCGATGAGGCCCGCCAGATCCTCGGGCTGGACGAGGACGGGGAAGGCTCGCCTACCGTGTAGCCCCGAGGTGGAGCCCGAGCCGGGCGCTTCGGCACGTCCCGCGCGGCGGGCCGGAGGAATCTCGCCAAAGCTTCCCAAGACGAGGAAGGGAGTCATGCGACGTCGCGTATACCACGTTGCCGGCGCGCTGCTGCTCGCGACGGCGGTTGGAACCTTGCCGGCGCGGAGCCAGGCCCGCGTCGACTACGAGGTCTCTTTTCCGAACGCGGTCCACCACGAGGCGGAGATCACGGTCACGTTCACCGGCGTGCCGCCTCGCCCGCTCGAGCTGCGCATGAGCCGCTCTTCGCCTGGCCGTTACGCGCTGCACGAGTTCGGGAAGAACGTCTACGCGGTGCGGGCGGAAGACGGCCGGGGGAACCCGCTGCGGATCGTGCGGCCGAACCCGTACCAGTGGGACATTCCGGAGCACGACGGCACGGTGCGCGTCCGGTACACGCTCTTCGCGGACCGGGCGGACGGCACGTATTCGGGGATCGACGCCACGCACGCGCACCTGAACATACCGGCCACCTTCATGTGGGCGCGGGGCGCGGACCGGGCTCCGATCACCGTCAAGTTCCACGTGCCGGAAGGCTCGGGGTGGAAGGCGGCCACCCAGCTCGTGCCGACGGCCGACCCGTACACCTTCACCGCGCCGGATTTCCAGTACTTCATGGACAGCCCGGTGGAGCTGAGCGACTTCGACCTCCGGGAGTGGACCGTGGAGTCCGGGGGGAAGACGTACACGATCCGGATCGCTATGCACCACGACGGGACGGCCGAGGAGCTCGACCGTTACACGGAGATGGCGAAGGCGGTGGTGCGGGAGCAGATCGCGGTGTTCGGCGAGCTGCCGGACTTCGACTACGGGAGCTACGTGTTCATCGCGTGCTACCTGCCGTACGTGGCAGGGGACGGCATGGAGCACCGGAACTCGACGATCCTGACGAGCGTGCGGCCGCTCTCCACGGGCGCGCTGGCGAACCTGGGCACCCTGTCCCACGAGTTCATCCACGTGTGGAGCACGGAGCGGCTGCGGCCGGCGTCCCTCGAGCCGTTCGACTTCGAGCGGGCGAACATGAGCGGGGAGCTGTGGTTCAGCGAGGGGGTCACGAGCTATTACGACCGGCTCACGATCCGCCGCGCCGGGCTCATGTCGGTCGCCGAGTACGCACGCCACGTGGGCGGGCAGATCAACGCGGTGGTCAACTCGCCGGGCCGGCGCTATTTCAGCCCGGTGGAGATGAGCATGCAGGCGCCGCTGGTGGACCAGGCGGTGTCGGTGGACCCGACGAACCGGGCGAACACGTTCATTTCGTACTACACGTGGGGCGCCATGCTCGGGCTGGGGCTGGACCTGACGCTGCGGACGCGGTTCCCGGGCCTGACGCTGGATGACTACATGCGCGCGGCGTGGCGCCGGTACGGGGTGCCGGAGCGTCCGTACACGAACGAGGATCTGCGGGCGCTGCTCGCGGAGGTGACGGGGGACGAGGCGTTCGCGCGGGAGTTCTTCGACCGGTACGTGTACGGGCGGGAGGTGGTGGACTACGAGGCGCTGCTGGCGCCTGCGGGGCTGTTGCTGCGGCGGGCGCGGCCGGGCCAGCCGACGCTGGGCGCGAGCGCGTTCGTGTACGAGGGCGGTGCGGCGCGGGTGGCGCAGCCGACGCTCCAGGGGACGCCGCTCTACGAGGCGGGGGTCACGCAGGGCGACCGGATCCTGACGCTGGACGGTCGACAGGTGACCGGTGAAGATGTCGTGGCGGCGGTGCTGGCGGCGCGGAAGCCCGGGGACCGGGTGCCGGTGGAGTACGAGCAGCGCGGCCGTCGGGTGCGGGCCGAGCTGGTGCTCACGGAGGATCCCACGCTGGAGGTGGTGCCCTTCGAGGACGCCGGGCGGCCGGTGACGGCGGAGATCCGGGCGTTCCGGGAGGCGTGGCTGGGGAGCCGGGCCGGGCAGGGGTCCGGAGCCCGGTGACCCGCGGCGGAGGCGAAGGGTCGCGCGGGTGTTGGGCGCGACCCCGCGCCTCGTTCATTCGTCCGTGAGCCCGGGATCGAGGGCGAGCCAGCCGTGCCGGCCGGCGGGGGTACGGACGAAGAGGAAGTCGCCGAACCGGCCGAGGACCGGGACGTCGGAGCCCGCGGCCAGGTGATCGACGAGTGCGGCTTCGGGCGCCGGGCGGCTCTGGACGGGCGTGCCGGCGGCGAGGCGCTCGCTCGCGATGGGCTGGTCGATGGGCTCGGCGAGCCGGCCGGGCACGAAGCCGGACGACCCGTCCGGCAGGCGTACGCGGTACCACTGGCCGGTGGCGGCCTCCACCCGGAGCGGGGTGTGCCGGGGCAGCTCACGGAGGACCGGCGCGCGGTCGTGCGCCGTCCGGTACACCGGGCCCGGATGGGCGGTGCGGGTCCACTGGCCGACGAGCGCGGTGTCCACGGCGAGTCGCGGCGGAGCGGTGTGGGTGATGTACACGAACGGGAGCGGGTCTACCGGGCCTTCGTCGCGGCGGTAGATGCCGAAGTGGAGGTGGGGCGGGGTGGCTCGCGCGTTCCCCGTGTTCCCCACGAATCCCAGCGTATCCCCGATCCCGACACGCATTCCCGGTTCCACGACCTGGCGGTCCAGGTGCGCGTAGTAGAGGGACTGGCCACGCAGTTCGTCCCTCAACCACACGACCTTGCCGCCGATGGGGGTCTCGGCCACCCGGGTGACGGTTCCGGCCGCGGCGGCCACCACGGGCGTGCCACGGGGCGCGAAGATGTCGATGCCGTGGTGGCGCCGGCCGCCGCTCCGCGGCGCGCCGATCGGGCCGCCGATGTCGTGATTGCCGCGGCCACTGACGGGGAAGGCGAGCGACGCGGTGGCGAGGATCGTGATCGTGTATCGGCCGCCGCGCAGGAGCTCGGGCTGGATGCGGAGCAGGTAGTCGGCATCGCGGCGGGCCTCGTACTCGAGCCGTGTGCGCCCGCTGTCGGCGCTGAGCACGCGGTGGGGCGGCCGGGAGGCGTCCCCGGGGATACGGTAGAGGTCGAGGAACACGAGCGCGGAGTCGTCGGTCGCCAGCTCCAGCTCGACGACGAGGCGTTGCCCGCGCCGGGCGGACCAGCGGTAGCTCACCGCGGTCGGCCGCTCGGGCGGGAACCAGCCGGTTTCCCGGTAGGGGAGCCGAACGTAATGGGGCTCCCGCAACGCGTGTTCGGCGGCGTGGATCCAGTCCCGGACGAGGGCGGCGGAGGCCAGCCCCGCCTGCGAGAGGGCGTACGCGTAAGCCGCGTGCGGCGATTCGGGCCGGAAGTGGTCCCGGACCGTGTCGACCTGGCGGCAAGCCGCGAAGAGCGCGGCCAGGACGAACGCCAGACCGATGCTGCGGGGGCCGGGTGTCCGGAAGAGCGCACGTGGCTCGCGTCGCATGGCGGCAGACTTCCTGATGGGTATCGAGGATGGTCCTTGAACGCCGCGGCCGGGCGCAACCCCGCGTCGGCCGATCGCGTAGGGGGACCTTGCCGGACCACTCCGGGTGTGGGCGATCGGGCCGGCCGCTCGCCGGGTCGCGCCCGTTTCCCGAGGGCGGAGGGCCGGGGCGCTACCGGACGCCGCCGTCCGCAGCCTGGCCACCGGGCCGATGACCAGGGTCGGGTGCGGGGCGGTTCCCGATCGGCGGGCGCCGCCCCGGGCGCAGCGATTGCGATGCCGCGGCGTGAAACGGTACTGCGCCGGCGCCGCACAGGACAAGGGGCGGTTCCCGGCGGCGAACGGTACCGGCCGTGGAACCGCGGGTCTTCGGCGCCCACTCGGGGGCGCACGTCGGGGGGGTTGAAACCACCAGGCCCCGAAGGCGTATCACCCGGGCCAGTCGGCCCGGGCACTGCCATGTACTTCACTGGAGAACGGAATGACGATCAAGACACGACTCGCCCGAATCGCGTTGATCCCGGCCCTCGTCCTGCTGCCCGCGTGCGCGAGCGGCGGCCTCGAGACCGCACCGGCGCCGTCGGCGCTCTCGGCGCGCGCCGCCGATGTAGGCGCGGCGGCGATCACGCCGGAGGGCGTGCGGCGGCAGATGAACGACCTGGCCGGGGACGCGATGCGCGGGCGGGAGACGCCGAGCCCCGAGCTCGAGCGCGCGGCGGAGTATCTGGCCGCGGAGTTCAGGGGGCTCGGTCTCGAGCCGGCCGGTGATTCCGGGACCTACATCCAGCGGTGGCCGTACCGGGCGATCGCGCTCGACCCGGCCAGGGTCAAACTCGAGCTCCGCCGGGGTGGGACGACGGTCCAGCCGTCGTACGGGAGGGAGTACTTCGTGCTCCCGTCCAGCGCGGATTCGGCGGTGGGCGAGGCGGTCTTCCTGGGGACCGCGGCGCCGGGCATCCGTGAGATGCCGGCGGAGACGCAGGGGCGGATCGCGGTGTTCTACCTGCAGGGTGCGGAGCCGAACTCGGAGTGGGGCGGGACCCTGGTGCAGAGCGCGGGGTCGGCGGCCCGGGCCGGTGCGGCGGGCGTGCTCTTCGTACTGGACCCCGCGTTCAAGGAGGAGTCGGTCGCGATGGTGTCCCAGGGGGTCTCGGGCCCCATGGCCTTCCCGATCACGATCGGCGCGGTCCGGCTGGACGCGGTCCGGGAGGCGTTCAACGCCGCCGGTGTCGATCTGGACGCCGCGCGGCAGGCCGAGCCCGGGAGCGCGGCGCAGGCGACGTCGCTCGGCGGCATGACGGTGGCGATGTCGGCCCGGGCGAACTCCGTGGAGAGCCGGCCGCCGAACGTGGTCGGGCTGCTCCGGGGGAGCGACCCGGAGCTGCGGGACACGTACGTGATCGTCACGGCGCACTTCGACCACGTGGGCGTGGGCACGCCGGACGCAGCCGGCGACTCGATCTACAACGGCGCGGATGACAACGCTTCCGGCACGGTGGCGCTCCTCCAGGTCGCCCGCGCCTTCGCGAGCCTGCCGAAGCCGCCGGCCCGCAGCGTGGTCTTCCTCGCGGTGAGCGGGGAGGAGAAGGGGCTGCTCGGCTCCCGGTACTACTCGGACAACCCGACCGTCCCGATCGAGCGCGTGGTCGCGAACATCAACATGGACATGGTCGGGCGCAACTCGCCGGACAGCGTGGTGGCGATCGGTCTGGACTTCTCGTCCCTCGGCCCGCTCGTGCAGGAGATCGCGGCGAAGCACCCCGAGCTGGGGCTCACCGTGGCACCCGACCTGTGGCCCGAAGAGCAGCTGTTCTTCCGCAGCGACCACTTCAACTTCGCGCGCAAGGAGATCCCGGCCATCTTCTTCACGACGGGGCTGCACGAGGATTATCACCGCCCGTCCGATGAGCCGGAGAAGATCGACGTGGACAAGATCGCGCGCATCTCGAAGCTCGTGTTCTACCTCGGGTACGAGATCGCGACCCGGCGGGAGCCGCCGCAGTGGACGGAAGACGGGCTGGCCCAGGTGCGGGCGATGACGAGGTGAGGTCATGGCCACGCAGCACTCCTTCGACGTGACGTCGCGCGTCGACCTCCAGGAAGTGGACAACGCCGTCAACCAGGCGATGAAGGAGGTCGGGCAGCGCTACGACTTCAAAGGGTCGAACTGCTCCATCGAGCTCGACCGCTCCCGGGCCGTCATCCGCATGGAGGCGGACGACGAGTACCGGATGAAGGCGCTGTACGACGTCCTACAGGGTCGGCTCGTGCGCCGGGGCGTGTCGCTCAAGAACCTGAGGCCGGGCAAGCTGGAGTCGGCGGCGCTCGGCCGGGTTCGGCAGGAAGTTGCCTTGCAGCAGGGGATCCCCGCGGACACGGCCAAGGAGATCGCACGGGCGATCAAGGACCAGAAGCCCAAGAACGTCCAGGTCGCGATCCAGGGCGATCAGCTGCGGGTCAGCAGCCCGTCCAAGGACGCGCTCCAGGCGGTGATCGCGTTCCTCCGGGGCCAGGACTTCGGCGTGGAGCTCTCGTTCGGCAACTACCGCTGAGGGAGAGGGATCGTGGAGGTCCAGATCTTCGGGGTGCGGAAGAGCGCGGACACCCGCAAGGCGCTCCGCTTCTTCTCGGAGCGGCGCATCCGGACCCACTTCGTGGACCTGGCCCAGCGGCCCGCGTCGCCCGGAGAGCTGCGGCGCTTCGTGCAGAAGTTCGGCATCGACGCGCTGGTGGACCGGGATTCCCGTCGCTTCCAGGACCTGGGGTTGCGGCACGCGCACCTGAGTCCGGAGCGCTGGATCGAGAAGCTCGTCGAGGAGCCGATGCTCCTCAGAATGCCGCTGGTCCGGTGGGGCAACCGCCTCACCATCGGAGCGCAGGAGGACCAGTGGCGGGAGTGGGTCGATTCCTGAGCCGGCATGCGGGTGCAGGGCGCCGCCCGTCCGTTCCTTGCCAATATCGGCGGGAACGCGACGGGGCGGCGCGGCGCCCGCGCTTTCTTCCGATTCTGGCGGCCGCGGCGCTCGCAGCCGCAGGGTGCGGCGCCGATGCCCACCCGCACGGCGACGCCCTCCGGGAGCCTTCGTGGGCACACGCGCCGGTCCCGGCGGAGCACGCCCGGGGCGCACGGCTCTTCGATGCCCACTGCAGCGGATGCCACGGGCCGGCGGCATCCGGTTCCGACCAGGGGCCGCCGCTCGTCCACGCCACGTACCTGCCTCGCCACCACGCGGACGTTGCTTTCCGGCTCGCCGTTACGGACGGCGTCCGCGCCCACCACTGGCGCTTCGGGGACATGCCGTCGGTCCCCGGGCTGAACGACGACGAGATCGCCGCGATCACCGCGTATATCCGCTGGCTCCAACGAGTTGCGGGTCTGATCTGAGCGGGTCGGCCAGGGGCCGTCCGACCCGCGTCCGGGGGGATTCGGGGCGGCTTCCGACGATTGTCCAGACCTTTCTTGCCGGGGGGTGCATCTCGACCGTAATTTTAGGGTGGGCTAAATTATGCTTTAGGTTTACCTGATCTTCTGGAGCCGTCGAGGTTTGGCGGACGAGGAGCGGGCGGGATCACGGAGTCGCCGGGCGCATGACGGTCGAAAGGAAGGCGGGCGGAGTGCGGCAAAGGGGGGAGGGGGCAAGGGAAGCTGCGGGCGTCCAGCGGGCGGACGGAAAGCCGGCCGGCCGTGGCGGTTCGACGTCCCGGGCGCGGTCCCGGAAGCGGGGCGGTTGGCTGGGATGGCTCGCGGGCGTGTGGGTGCTCCTGGCTCCGTTGCTGGCCGGCGGCTGCGCGGAGGAGTCGGGTGGTGAGGGGCGTGCGATCCGGGCGGTGACGACCACGGGCCTGATCGGCGATGTGGTGCGGCGGGTCGGGGGGGATCGGGTCGAGGTGACGTCGCTCATGGGGCCCGGGGTGGACCCGCATCTGTACAAGGCGCGGGAGGGGGATGTGCGGCGGTTGTTCCGCGCGGACGTGATCTTCTACAACGGTCTGCACCTCGAGGCGCGGATGGGCGAGGTGCTGGAGCGGATGGGGGATCGGACGCGGACGGTTGCGGTGACGGACGCGGTACCGAGGGAGCGGCTGCTGGCGCCGCCGGAGTTCGAGGGGGCGTATGACCCGCACGTGTGGTTCGACGTGACCCTGTGGATGGCGGTCGTCGAGCGGGTGCGGGACGAGCTGGCGGCGCTGGACCCGGAGGGGCGGGAGGAGTACGAGGTGAACGCGGCGGCGTACCTGGCGGAGCTGGAGGGGCTGCACCGGTACGTGCTCGAGCAGGCCGCGCGGATTCCGGCGGAGTGGCGGGTGCTGATCACGGCCCACGACGCCTTCAACTACTTCGGGCGTGCCTACGGCTTCGAGGTGCGGGGGCTGCAGGGGATCAGCACGGCGACGGAGGCCGGGACGGGCGACGTGCAGGCGCTGGCGTCGTTCATCGTGGGGCGTCGGATCCCGGCGATGTTCGTGGAGTCGTCGGTCTCGCCGCGGACGATCGAGGCGGTGCAGGCGGCGGTCCGGGCACGCGGCTTCGAGGTGCGGATCGGCGGGCAGCTCCACTCGGATGCGCTGGGCCCGGAGGGCTCGGGCGCGGACACGTACGTGGGAATGGTCCGGCACAACATCGACACGATCGTGAGCGGACTGCTCGGGGAGCAGGCGGCATGACGGCGGAGAGACCGGCCATCGAGGTGAACGACCTGACGGTGGCGTACCGGGACCGGCCGGCGCTGTGGGACATCGACCTCGAGGTGCCATCGGGCGTGCTGATGGCGATCGTGGGTCCGAACGGAGCGGGGAAGACGACGCTGATCAAAGCGATCCTGGGCCTGGTCCGCCCTGCGGCGGGGCAGGTGCAGATCCACGGGCGTCCGTACGAGGAGAATCGGCGGCTCGTGGCCTACGTGCCGCAGCGGGGGAGCGTGGATTGGGACTTCCCGACGAACGTGCTGGACGTGGTGATGATGGGGCGGTACGGGGCGCTGGGGTGGTTCCGCCGGCCCGGACGTCGGGAACGGGAGCTGGCGATGGCCGCCCTGGAGCAGGTGGGGATGGCGGCATTCGCGGACCGCCAGATCAGCCAGCTCTCGGGCGGGCAGCAGCAGCGGGTGTTCCTCGCGCGGGCGCTGGTCCAGGACGCGCAGGTCTATCTCATGGACGAGCCGTTCCAGGGCGTGGATGCCCGCACGGAGCGAGCGATCGTGGCGCTCCTCCAGGAGCTGCGCGCGTCCGGTCGGACCGTGCTCGTGGTCCATCACGATCTCCAGACCGTCCCGGAGTACTTCGACTGGGTCATGCTGCTGAACGTGCGGCGGATCGCGAGCGGCCCGGTGGATGAGGTGTTCACCGACCGGAACCTGCGGCTGACGTACGGCGGGCGGGTTCCGTTCATTGCCGCGGTGGCGCCGCAAGGTACGGGTGTCGGCGGTGACGGCCGGGTGGGGGACGGCTCACCGGGGCCCGGGCGACTCGCCGGCGAGGCCGGGGTCGCCGCGGCGAAGCGGACCGCGGATGGATCGGAACGCTGAGGTCGGCATGGCCGAGGGACTGTCCCTGCCGGTCTTCGACTACACCCTGCGCATGGTTGCGCTGGGGTCCGGCGCGCTCGGCGTGGTGAGCGGAGCGCTGGGCGTGTTCGCGGTGCTGCGCAAGCAGGGATTGCTCGGGGATGCCATCTCCCACGCGGCGCTACCGGGGATCGCGCTGGCCTTCCTGCTGACGGGCAGCCGGTCGACCATGGTCCTGGTGCTGGGTGCGGCGGCGGCGGGCTGGATCGGGACGCTCGCGGTGATGCAGATCGTCGAGCGTTCGAGGATCAAGGAGGACACGGCGCTTGGGTTGATCCTGTCGGTGTTCTTCGGGATCGGGCTGGTGCTGCTCACGTACATCCAGCGCGTGCCGACGGCGAGCCAGGCCGGGCTCGACCGATTCCTGTTCGGGCAGGCTGCGGCGCTGGTGGGGCGGGACGTGGCGTTGATCGCCGGGCTCGGGGCGCTGGCGCTCCTGGTCACCGCGCTCTTCTGGAAGGAATTCAAGCTGCTCGCGTTCGACCGGGCGTTCGGCGAGAGCCTCGGGATCCCGATGCGGACCGTGGACGTGGTGCTCACCTCGGTTCTCGTGCTGGCCATCGTGATCGGGCTCCAGACCGTCGGCGTGGTGCTGATGAGCGCGATGGTGGTGGCGCCGGCCGCCGCGGCGCGCCAGTGGACGGACCGGCTGGGCGTGATGGTGCTCCTCTCGGCGGCGTTCGGCGCGCTGGCCGGCGTGAGCGGCGCGCTGGTGAGCAGCATGGTGGAGCGGCTCCCGACCGGCCCGACCATTGTGTTGTGCATCAGCGTGATCGTGCTCGCTTCGTTGTTGTTCGCGCCGAACCGGGGCCTCGTCTGGAACGCGGCGCGGCGGTACCGGAGCCGACGGCGTTTGCGCGTGCAGTCGGTGCTGGTGGACCTCTACGCCCTCGCCCGGCAGCACGAGCACCTGGAGCACGCGCACAGCACGGCTGCCGTGCGGGCCATGAGCTACGGCCGGGGCGGAACGCTGGCATCGCTGCGCGCGCTGGAGCAGCGGGGGCTGGTGCGCCGTGCCGGGCGGGACCTCTGGTCGCTGACGCCGGCGGGGATCCGGGAAGCGGAGTCCCTGCTCGCGGTCGGGGACAGGGAGGCGCCGTAATGTCCCCGGAACTCGAGATCCAGCTCGTGGCGGTGGTGGTGGCGGTAGCGTGCGCGTTGCCGGGCGTGTTCCTGGTACTGCGCCGCATGGCGCTCATGAGCGACGCGATCAGTCACGCGATCCTGCTCGGGATCGTACTCGGCTTCTTCGTGGCCGGGGACCTGACCTCGCCGCTCCTGGTGGTCGGCGCGGCGGCCACGGGGGTCCTGACCGTGGCGCTGGTCGAACTGGTCTACCGAACGGGTCTCGTGAAGGAGGATGCGGCCATCGGGATCGTGTTCCCGGCGCTGTTCAGCGTGGGCGTGATCCTGATCGCGCGGTACGCGGGGGACGTGCACCTGGACGTGGACGCGGTGCTCCTGGGCGAGCTGGCGTTCGCGCCGTTCGACCGGATGGAGGTCGCGGGCCGGGATGTAGGTCCCCGGGGCCTGTGGGTCATGGGCTCGATCCTGCTGCTGAACGTGGCGTTCATCGCCGTGTTCTTCAAAGAGTTGAAGCTGACCACCTTCGACGCCGCGTTGGCCGGCGCGCTCGGCTTCTCGCCGGCGCTGGTGCACTACCTGTTCATGTCGATGGTATCGATCACGGCGGTGGGGGCGTTCGACGCGGTGGGATCGATCCTGGTCATCGCGCTCATGATCGCGCCGCCCGCGGCGGCGTATCTGCTGACCGACGACCTCGGGCGCATGATCGGCCTGAGCGCGGCGATCGGCGCGGTGAGCGCGATTGCGGGATTCTGGCTGTCGTTCCTGCTCGATGCGTCCATTGCCGGGTGCATGGCGACGATGACCGGCGTGGCGTTCACGGCGTCCTTCCTGTTCGCGCCGGAGCGGGGGCTGGTGGCCGCGGTGCGCAGGCGGGCGCGGCAGCGGCTGGAGTTTGCGCAGCGAATGCTCGCCATCCACCTGGCGCAGCACGAGGGCGCGCCGGACGCGGTGGAGGAGAGCCGGGTGGATCATCTGCACGAGCACCTGCGGTGGACGCCGGAATTCGCGGGCCGGGTGGTGCGGGAGTCGGAGCGGCGCGGGCTGGTGCGGCGGGAGGGGGAGAGGTTGTGGCTCACGGAGTTCGGCCGGGCATACGCGGACAGGTCGTTCGTGGCGGATTGAGCGGGGCTGTCGCGGCTCACTGCAGGCATTCGTCGGGGGCCGGGGATCCGTGACCGGGCTCGGGCGCCGGGCAGGGTAAAGCCGCAGTCCGGCGTGGGGGCGCGAACGCCGGCGCCCGGGGCGTCGACAGTCCTTCCGTACAGGAGCCGCCGGGCGGAGCGCGGGTCCGGTCCGGTTGGGGGAGCATGGCAGCCGGCGCGAAGCGAGATCGGCCACGCCTCTCCCGCTCGGTCCCGAGCGGCGCGGGGATCCTCGAAATGGACATCCCCGGACGAACAGGTTAGCTTTCAGCAACCAACGTGGGTCGGTCGCGCGGTCGGCCCCCAGAGAAACTGAGGCCAAGCGGGAACCGGGCGCTTGCTCGGTTCCCGTTTCTGTTTCCTCACAACCGGGAAGGACCATGGTGGAGATCACGCTACAGGAGAACGACCGGCTCGACTGGGCGCTGAAGCAGTTTCGCCGCAAGATGCTGCGGTCGGGGTTGTTCAAGGACATGAAGAAGAAGCGGTTCTACGAGAAGCCGAGCGTGGCGCGGAAGCGGAAATCGGCGGATGCGAGGCGCCGGGCCGCGCGGGCATTGCGGAATCGCCGGTAAGCGCGTCCGAGGGCGCCGGTCCGCCGCGGGGGCGGCGTCTGCCGGTGAGGTGCCGGCGGGGGCGGCGGGGCTCGACGGCGGTGCCGGGTCCCGGAGATCGGGGCGAGAGGCGGGGCCGCCCCGGACCGGCGCGGGGCTCCCCGGGCGGATTCGGAGGGGCCGCTGGCACTGGCGATCGAAGGCGGCGAATGGGGCGCACTCGCCAGCGTCTGCTGGCGGATATCTCGGGGGCTGCGAGGGACTATGGTCCGCACTGGACCTGGACCCTTTGCGGCCCTCGAATCGTACAAATCGACCATCCGGTCCGCGCTGTGGAGGGAAGGGTCTGGGCTAACGTTTTCCGGGGCTCGCGTGTCATCTAGGTTGGACATGTCCGAATCCGACGCTCGCCTGGTCGCGTTGGCCCGAGCGGGCGACACGGACGCCTTCGAGGCACTCGTCCGGCGCCACTTGCGGGCGGCGTACGCAGTGGCCCTGTCGGTCCTGGGCGATGTCGCGGACGCGGAAGACGTGTGTCAGGATGCGTTCCTGGTCGCGCTCGAGCGCCTCGAAGATTGCCGTCGTCCGGAGCGATTCGCGGCGTGGCTCCTCCAGATCGTGAGGAACCGCGCGCGCAACGCGATCCGATACGCCGGCGTGCGCCAGGCCTTGCCACTGGAGGCGATCCACGGCGTGGCGGGCGGACAGAGTCCGGACCGGGAAGCGATCCGTGCGCGGGTGAGGGATCGGTTGCTCGATGCGTTGCAGGAGCTTCCCGAGATTCAGCGCCAGGTGCTCATGCTTCACGACCTGGAAGGGTGGCGGCACAGGGAGATCGCGGAGGCGCTCGAGATTCCCGAAGGGACCGCCCGAGCGCACCTTTCGCAGGCCCGGCGGGCCATGCGGAGACTGCTGGGAGCCGAGTTCATGGAGGAGGAGGCCTGATATGGAACGTGAACGCCTGAACCTATCGCCCCTGGATCCGGCGGCGGATCCGGAACGTTGGGAGGGGCTGATCCGTTCGATCAGGCGGCGTGCGGAACCGGAACTCGCCCGGCGGGCCGCAGCCCGGAGCGTGCTTGCGGTGATCGGGAGCTTCGCCCGGCCGGCGATGGCGGCCGCAGCGGTCCTGGCCGCGATCTCCACGGGGGTGATCGCGTTCTCCGTGAACGGGCGGGAGCCGGAGCTGTATGACGGCCCGGTCGTCGAGGAAGCGCTGCGGCTCTCCGCGCCGGTTTCGAACTGGCTGATCGAGGCGCGGGCCCCGAGTGTCTACGACCTGGTTCTCGCGATAGAAGGAGCGGTTCCATGATCACGCCTGAAACCGCAAGCCGGACCCGGCGCCTGGGCCTGATGCTCCTTGCCGCGGCGTTCTTCGTCGGCGGTCTGACGGGCGCGGCGTTCGACCGGGTGTTCACGGGCGAGTCGCCGCAGCCTGCGGCATCGGCCGCGCGGTGCGAGCCCGAACGAGGGGGGCCGCAAGGCGACATCTTCGCGTCGCTGAACCTGACGGACGAGCAGCGTGCGCGCATCGAGGAGATCCTGGAGCACCGACGGGAGCAGACGGAGGCGTTCTGGGAGGAGCACGGTCCATTGCTGCGCGGGATCGTGGATTCGGCTCGGGCTGAGATCCGGGCGCTGCTGACGCCGGAGCAACGGGAGGAGTACGAACGGATGCTGGCGGAGCGGCGCGCGGCGCAGCGGGCGCGGCGTCAAACGGAAGGATCGTCGCAGCGGTAAAGGACCTTGTGAGATGTACCCGATGAATCGCGTTCGTCGGCTGGGGGAGCGGATGGCGGGCACCGTGGGATTGGTGCTCGCGCTGTTTCTGGCCGTTGCGGGACCGCTCGAGGCGCAGGAAGCCCGGCCGGTCGAGATGACGTTGGAAGAGGCGATCGAAGCGGCGCTGCGGAACCATCCGACGATGGTGCAGAGCCGCGGGAGCCTGCAGCTGGCGGAGGTGGACGAGCGGACGGCGGTCGGCTCGTTCCTGCCGACGCTGTCGTTCAGCACGGGCGCGTCGCTGTCGAGCACGGAGCGGTTCAATCCGACCACGAACACGACCGTGACCGGGTCGAACGACAGCTACAGTGCGGGTCTCTCGGCGGGGCTGGACCTGTTCACGGGCGGCCGACGCGGAGCGGAGCTGGCGCGTTCGCGAGCCGAGACGGAATCCGCGACGGCGTCGCTGATCCAGCAGCAGTTCGCGGTGACGTTGGCGGTCAAGCGGGCGTTCTTCGACGCGTTGCGGGCGGATGACCTGATCCGGGTGGCGAATGCGCGGCTGCAGCGGGCCGAGGAGGGTCTGGAGGTAGCGGAGCGGCGGATGCAAACGGGCACCGCGACGCGGTCGGACGTGTTGCGGGCGCAGCTCGAGCGGACGGATGCGCGGCAGGCGCTGCTGGAAGCCGAAGCACAGAAGCGATCCGCGTCGTATGTGCTAGGGAGGCTGGTCGGCAGCGAGGCGCCGGTGGTGCCGCGCATGAACGAGCCGCTGGAGCCGAAGCCGCTCGCGCTCAGTGATGCCGAGATCGTCGCGCTGGTCCTGGAATCGGCGCCGACGATCCGTTCCGCGGCTGCGGCGGTGAAGGCCGGGGATGCGGCCGCGCGTGCGGCGCGTGCGCAGTACCTGCCCTCGCTCCGGCTGAGTGGCGGATACGATTGGTTCAACCAGGACGCTGCGTTCACGGGGGGGCGGACGAGCTGGAACGTGCGCTTGGGCGTGTCCTATCCGATCTTCAACGGGTTCTCGCGGGAAGCCGCGGTGGATCGCGCGGAGATCCAGGCGGACGTAGCGCGGGCGCAGCTCCAGGATGCCCGGCGCCAGGCGCGGGCGGAGGTGGAGCGGCTGCTCGCGAACCTGGCGCTGGCGCGTGAGCGCATCGCGCTGGCGGAGGAAGCGTTGCGCGTGTCCGAGGAGGATCTCCGGGTCCAGCAGGAGCGGTATCGGCTCGGTGCATCCACGATCCTCGACCAGATCACGTCCCAGCTCAACCTGGCGCAGGCCGAAGTGAACCTGATCGCCGCCCGGTACGACTATCAGATCGCCCGCGCGGAACTGGAAGCGCTGGCAGGGAGGGAGCTGTGAGCGAGAACGGGCGTGGTGCGGCCGGCACGAACGGGACGGGTCGCGTCATTCAGGACGTTGTGATTCGCACGCGGGGACTCACGAAGGCATACCGGATGGGGTCCGAGGTGGTCCGGGCGCTGCGCGGCGTGGACCTCGACGTCGCCCGGAACGAGTACGTGGCGATCATGGGGCCATCCGGGTCGGGGAAGTCCACGCTCATGAACCTGATCGGGTGCCTGGACACGCCGACTTCGGGGGAATACTGGCTGAACGGCCAGCTGGTGTCGCAGCTGTCGGATGACGAACTGGCGCGGATCCGCAACCGGGAGATCGGGTTCGTGTTCCAGACGTTCAATCTGCTGCCGCGCGCGACGGCGCTGCACAACGTGGAGCTGCCGTTGATCTATGCCGGAGTGTCGGCGCGGGAGCGGCGGGAGCGGGCGGCGGCGATGCTGGAGAGGGTAGGGCTGAAGGAGCGGATGGACCACCGTCCGTCCGAGCTGTCGGGCGGGCAGCGTCAGCGGGTCGCGATCGCGCGAGCGTTGATCAACGAGCCGGCGATCCTGCTGGCGGACGAGCCGACGGGCAACCTGGACAGTCAGACGGGCGAAGAGATCATGGCGCTCTTCGATTCGCTGCACAAGGCCGGGCAGACGATTGTGCTCGTGACGCACGAGCCCGACATCGCCGAACACGCCCAGCGCCGGATCTTCATTCGGGATGGAGTGATCGAACGCGACGAGCGGGACTGGGGCGCCCAGGTGGGCGCCGGGTCGGCGGCGGTGGAACCGCACGGAGGTGCAACTTGAAGTCACGGTGGTCCAGATGGTCGGGAGCGGCGCTGCCGCTCCTGTTGATCGCGGGATTGGCCGCGTGTGGTAGATCGGGGGCGCCGGAATCGTCCAATGGGGGCGACGTCGCGCCGGTCGTCCGGCGGGATCTGGATGTGCGCGTCGAGGCGGCGGGGACCGTGGAGCCGATCCGGCTGGTGGAGGTCAAGTCGAAGGCGTCGGGGGAGGTCCTGCGGATCCTCGCGGAAACGGGGGACGAGCTGACCCGGGGCACGCTGCTGGTCGAGATCGATCCGCGGGATGTCCGGAACGCGCTGCTGCAGGCGGAGGCGGACCTCGAGGTCGCGAGGGCGCGCCTGGCGACCGCGGAAGCGCAGCGCCAGCGGGCGGAGGAGCTCCGTAAGGCGAACGTGGTCACGGAGCAGGAATACGAATCGGCCGCGATGGAGGAGGCGAACGCGCGGGCGCAGCTGGTGAAGGCGCAGACGAACCTGGAACTCGCCCGGGAGCGGATGGGGGACGTGACGATCCGCGCGCCGATCGACGGCACGATCATCAAGCGGGAGGTCGAGGTCGGGCAGATCATCGCGTCCGCGAGCCAGAACATTTCGGGCGGGACGACGCTGCTGATCATGGCGGACCTCTCCGAGATGCAGGTGCGGACGCTGATCGACGAGACGGACATCGGCCAGATCCGGCCGGGGCAGGTGGCGCGGGTGCAGGTCCAGGCCTATCCGGGCCGGACGTTCGTGGGGTCGGTGCTCAAGATCGAGCCGCAAGCGGTGGTGGACCAGAACGTGACGATGTTCCCGGTCCTGGTGCGGCTCGACAACCGTGAGCGGTTGCTGAAGCCGGGGATGAACGCCGAGGTCGAGATCGAGATCGCGCGGCGGGAGGACGTGGTGGTGGTTCCGAACTCGGCCGTGGTGAGTCCACAGGACCTCATGGCCGCGGCGCTGGCGGTCGGTCTGGACGAGGATGCGGTGCGCACGGCCATGCGCAGCCGCCGTGGCGGACCGGGAGGGCCGGGAGGGCCGGGAGGGCCGGGAGGCGCCGCCCCGGCCGCGATGGAAGGTGTCGCGGCGCGGCCGGTCCAGGGGCCGGGCGAGTCCGCGCCGCCGGCGGAGGCCGGTGCCAAGTCCGCGGATGATGCCGGGCTCAGTGAGCAGTGCGCGGCGCTCCGGGAACGGCTCCAGGCCGGCGGAATGTCGGCGCTGAGCGACGAGGACCGGGCCAAGTTGCGGGAGTGCCGCCAGCTCTTCGGCGGCGGACCGGGCGCCGGCGGTGCCGGACCGCAGGCGGGTGCGGCGGCCGATCTGCCCTTCACGCCGCGTATGGGCTTCGTGTTCGTCAAGGGGCCGAACGGCCCGGAGCCGCGGCCGGTGGTGCTGGGCATGAACGACTGGGACTACACGGAGGTGATCCGGGGCGTCGAACCCGGCGAGGAGGTCGTGATCATCTCCGTGGCTCGGCTCCAGCAACAGCAGCAGCAGTTCGCTGAACGCCTGCGTCAGCGGGCGGGTGGCCTGTTCCCCGGGCAGCAAGGCGGGCCGGCCCCCGGGCGGCGGTAGGAGGAGGGACCATGCTGATCGGGGAGACGCTGCGCGTCGCGATCGGTGCGATCCGCGCGAACAAGCTCCGCTCGTTCCTGACGATGCTGGGGATCATCATCGGGATCGCGGCGGTGATCACGATGATCGCGCTCGGCGAGGGCGCGCAGCGCGCGGTCGAGGCGCGGCTCGCGCAACTGGGCACGAACGTGCTGACCGTGCGGCCCGGCCAGGAGTTCTTCGGGGGGATCGACCGGGGGGAGAACCGGCTCACCGTGCGCTCCGCCGAGGCACTGCTCGAGAATCCGGTCAACATCGCCGCGGTGTCTCCGGAGATGCAGAGGCGCCACCAGGTGGTCTACGGCGGGGCCAACTCGAACTCCCAGATCGTCGGCGTGTGGCCCAGCTATTTCGCGATCCACAACCATAAGGTGGCCGCCGGGCGGATCTTCACGGAGGGTGAAGACCGGGGGCGCCGCAGAGTCGCGGTGCTCGGCGCCGCCGTGGGCGAAAGGCTCGGGATCTCCGACACCCGTGAGCTCGTGGACAAGACGATCCGGATCCGCGGGATTCCGTTCGAGGTGATCGGGGTGCTCGAGCCGAAGGGTGACCAGGGATTCATGAATCCCGACGCGAACATCTACATCCCGCTCGCGACGGCGCAGTTCCGCATCTTCGGCACGGACCGCGTGGGGGCGATCTACGTCCAGGCCGTCAGCGAAGATGCGATGGATCCCGCGATCGCGGAGATCGACACGAAGATCCGGCGGGTGCACCGTCTGCGGCCCGGTCAGCCGAGCAACTTCAACATCCGGAACCAGACGACGCTGCTCTCGACGTTCCAGGAGACGACGCGCACCTTCACGTTCCTGCTCGCAGGGATCGCGGCGGTATCGCTCCTGGTCGGCGGGATCGGGATCATGAACATCATGCTGGTGTCCGTCACGGAGCGGACCCGGGAAATCGGGATCCGGAAGGCGCTCGGCGCGCGCCGCCGGGACATCCTGCTCCAGTTCCTGATCGAGGCGCTGGTGCTCTGTCTGGCCGGCGGCGCGATCGGCCTGGCCGCAGGGATCGGGGGCGCCCACGCGCTGCAACGCCTCGCGAACTGGAACACGGCGGTCGCGCCGGAGGCCGTGGGGCTCGCGTTCGGCTTCGCCGCGTTCGTGGGGATCTTCTTCGGCCTGTGGCCCGCGCGCCGGGCCGCGAGCCTCGATCCGATCATCGCGTTGCGCTACGAGTGAGATCCGGCGCCCTCATCCGGGCGCTGGCCACGCCGGGCGCGCCTCCGGATCATCTCGGCGGGGTCCACGCCGGGGAGTGACGAGACGGTCGCGCCCGGGGCCTGGATCCCGTGGGCGCGGCCGGAGGTGCCCGTCGTGCCGCCGACGGAGCCCGGCAGGGTTCCGCTCTCCTCCAGGCCTTCCCCGGCCACGCCCTCCCCTTCCTGTTCGTAGTGATCGACCGCGGGCGTCTCGCGGTTCGCCGCCCGTCGGGGGGACGCGCCAGCGGCAGTCCCGCGGTCGGCCCGGGCGCCCGCGGCGCCACGCGGCTGGTCGTTTTCCCCGGCGGGCGATGGCTCCGGGGTCCGCTCCCGTTTCCGCACGCTTGCCTCCTCCGAATCGGGACCGAGCACGGATCCTTGCCCTGGCCGGGGGTGCAAGGGCCATACCCTGCGGCGGCGACGGCGGTCGGCGGCAGCACCGGGGCGTGGCGGCGTCGACGTCGCCTTCACGACCGTGGACAGGGGTGACCGTGGGATCGTGGCCAGGTCACGGCACCGGGAGCGGACGCGCGAAGTGCCCATCGGTGGGTGGCCGGTGGGGCCCTCGTTCGCCGCCCCCGTGACCGGGCTCGAGCACCGGGGCCAGGGTCCATGACGCCCCTGCCGGCTTAGCGGGGAAGCGACCGACGCCGGGCGGGAGCACGGGCGGATCTCGTGGATCCGCCGTTCCCGGTGCTGCTCGTCTGATCCGCGCTGGACGACCGGGTGCGCCTCCTCCACGTCTCGCCGCAGGTCCGATCGGCGCGCCGAGCGGTCCGGTCCGGATTCCCGAGGACGGAGAGGGTGCGCCGAAGCGCCCGCCCGCGCGGCCGACCCGATCGCGAAGCGAAGCCGTCGCGGTGCCGCCGGAACGCCTGTCGAGTGGGGCCGGCGGCTGGCTCGGTACGGTCGGCCGCAGCGCTCCCACGACGGCCGGAGGTGGCGGCGGGCGTCGTTGCCCGGCGCGGCCCGGGTCCACACGGAAAGAGGTCGGCGCCGCGCTGCGCCCACGCCGGTAACATGGATCCGACGGCGGAAGGATGTGGGACCTCCGCCAGCGAGACACCCCTCGGTTCCCCTCCGGTGCGATGGGACACGCCGGCGGTGTGGATCCCCCGGATTTTCCCGGGCCGGCGGTGCCGGGATCTGCTGCCGGGGGACGGCTCCCGTGCGGGTTGTCGGGGCCGGGGGGCGCGGTGTCGAGGGCGGGGCAGGCGGGTGCCCGTGTGTTGCGTTCGGGGCGGAAATTCGCGATATTAGAGGGCTAGGATGTTCCAACGCGCCCGCAGGCGTGGGCGAAGCGACGCCCGGGCTCGAATCAACCGTGAAAGGTGGTGAAAGCGAGTGACGTACGTGGTTCTCGAAGACGGGGACAGTCTGGACCGCGCGCTGCGGCGGTTCAAGCGGCAGGTGCAGCGCGCTGGGATCTTCAGTGATCTCCGTCGGAAGAAGCACTACGAGAAGCCGAGCGAGGCGCGGAAGCGCAAGGCCGCGTCAGCGCGACGGCGAGCGCGGCGGCAGCAGATCCGCAAGTCCTGATCGGGACGAGGGAAGCGCGATCGGACGCGCCCGGCTGGTGGGTAGCCAGCCGGGCGCGTTTTGCATCGGGTGAGTTTGCCGGGGCGATGCCGGCGGCGTAGTATATGGGCGGAGCGAACCCCTGACCCCGCGAGATCGTGTGAGTGGAGCGATGACGTACCGTGGTCTGGACCCGGAGGCGGTGCTTGCCATGCGTCGGGCGCGTCTGGAGCGGCACCTCGGGCGACCGCTGGTGGCGCCGCGGGGCCGCCCGATGCCGCCGGAGCGGCGGAGGTTCCTGCGGGAGGAGGGGGAGGAGCTCTACTGGAACGAGCTCGCGTGGGAGAAGCTGACGCCGCGGGACGCGAGCGCCGGGGAGGATGTCGTGGAGCACGCGTTCCCGGGGTTCCTGGCGTTCATCAGCGGGCTGTTGTTGCGGGGGGCGGGGACGGGGGCGGCCGCGGGGCCGCGCACGGAGGTGGTGGAGGACATCATGCTCTTCCTGGCCCGGCGTTGTATCGAATCGGTGACGTCGGATGACGAGGAAGCGCTCTGCGAGCGCCGGCTGACGGAGCGGCTGCTGGACGAAGTCCTCTACCGATTCTATGACCTCCGGGCGGAGGAAGTGGAACGGTTGGAGCGATTGCGGACAGGTGCGGCGGGATAGGTTCGGAACGGGACGGGCGGCGCATCCGGTGCTCGCGGGTGCGCCGCACGTGATCGGGCATCGGGGGGCGGCGGGCCTCTATCCGGAGAACACGCTCTACGGGTTCCGGCGTGCGGCGGAGGAGTGGCGGGTGGACATGATCGAGCTGGACGTCCGTGCGAGCGCGGACGGCCATTGCGTGGTGATCCACGACGCGACGGTGGACCGCACGACGGACGGAACGGGCGCGGTCGCGGAGTTGACGCTGGAGGAGCTCCGCCGGCTCGACGCAGGCTACCGGTTCACGCCGGACGGTGGGCGCAGCTATCCGTTCCGGGGCCAGGGGATCCGGATCCCGACGATCGGGGAGGTGCTGGAGGCGCTGCCCACGATGCGGTTCGTGGTGGAGGTGAAGGAGGGGCGGGTGCAGCGCCCGCTGCTGGACGCCCTGCTCGCGGCGGGGGCCACGGACCGGGTGATCGTGGCCGGGGAGCGGCACGAGGACCGGACGCTGCTGTTCGCGGAGTACCCCGGGCCGGTGAGCGGGAGCGTGGAGCAGCTGGCTCGGTTCTCGGTGCTGACCCGGCTCCGGCTGGACTGGCTCTGGGCGCCGCGGATCGACGTGGCGAGCGTACCGGAGGTGTGGAAGGGCCGGCGGGTCGTGACGCCGAAGCTGATCCGGGACTTCCACCGGCACGGGATCGCGGTGCAGGTCTGGACGGTGAACGAGCCCGAGGACATGGAGCGGCTCCTGGACTGGGGCGTGGACGGGATCGTGACGGACCGGCCGGATCTGCTGCGGGAGGTGCTGCTCGGGCGAGCGGAGCGAGTGCGCCGGGGCGCGGTGGAGGGTGGGGTGGGATAGCCCGGCCAGGGAACGGATCCGTGGAATGAAGATTGCGCGGGGAGCGGGCTCATCCGCGCAGGGCAGGGAGCGGCGCCGCATCCGGATCGGGTGCGGCGCCGTCGCGTTACGAGCGGGCAGGTGGCACCGGGACGAAGCAATTCCGCCAGGGAGGGAGCCATGCGTTACGATCGCGACTACCGATCCCGCAGGCGTTACCGGCGCCGCACGCGAGGCGATCTCATCGGGCGGGGTGAGTACGGGCTGGACTACGAGTCGCCGAGCGCGCCGCCGGAGCGGGGTTACGGCATGGGCTACGGGGGGACGATGCGGAGCCGGGGCTCGTACCAGGCGGGGCAGCTGCGATCCGGGCTGAACCCGGTGGACGAGTTCGAGTTCGGCGATGGCTACGTGGGAGGCCGGGGGTACGGGGGGACGAATCCGGATCTGGTCCACGGGTACCGGGTGGGCGGGCTGCGTGGGCGGGAGGTGAGGGGGGAAGGGCCGGCCGGGGGGCGGGAGGCGTGGGGCGGGCCGTCCCGGGGCGGCGCGAACTGGGGAGAGGCCGCCGCGGGCGTGGGCGAGCCGTACGGCCCGGCTCGCTACGGGTACGGTCCGTACTACGAGCGGCTGTGGCGGCGGCGCCGTCCGGACGAGGAGATCAAGGAGGAGGTGGAAGAGGCGCTGTTCTACGACACGTGGGTGGATGCGGACCGGATCGAGGTGGAGGTGAAGGACGGCGTGGTCACGCTACGGGGGACCTTGCCGCACTACGAGGAGGTCCGGTACGCGGTGGACGATGCGTGGGACGTGGAGGGCGTCCGCGGGGTGAGGAGCGAGCTGGAGGTGGAGGAGGGCGCGGGGCGGCAGCGGATCGGCCTGCGCCGTCCGCGGCGGGGCGGTGGCATGACGGAGGGCGCGGCGGCCGGTCCGGGCGAGGAGGTGGAGGAGGAAGGGGAGGCGATGAGCGCGACCGTTGCGGGCGAGGAGCGCAAGGTGGAAGCGAGCGGGTCGGCGCGCACGCGGCGGCGGAGCGCCAGGAGCGGCGAAGCGCGCGGAGCGGTCGATGAGGAGGTGGGTCGGGAGGAAGGAGCGGAGCAGGGCGAGGACGGTGTTTGAGCCACGCGGGACAGGCGGAGACCGAGGGAGCGGGGTATGGCGTACTACGATCGGGAATGGCGGGAGTCGCCGGAGCGGCGCCAGGGGACGGAACGGCGGGAGGGCTGGGGTCTGTGGGGCACACGGGGTCGGCGGGTGCGGCGTGGCGGGGAGGGGCGCCGCGCGGCGGACCGCTGGGAGCCGTGGGGACGCTGGAGCCGTGGGCCTTACGGCCCGGAGTTCGGGGGGCCGGGATACGGCTATGAGAGTCCGAGGCGGCGCTACGCGGGGTACGGCGAGCCGTACGAGCGGTTCGGCGAGCCCGGCTACCCGCACCCGGGGCCGGGGCGGGTGATGCGGGGGTATCCGCCTCAGCGGATCCACACCTACGACCTGGACTACGGCCGGCAGGCCGGCGGACCGGAAACGGACTACAGCGGCCGGGCCGGCTACCCGACGCCCTGGGACGAGTTCGAGATCGGCCAGCGCGGCCCGTACACGCCGGAACTCCCCGAGGAGCCTGCCCGATGGGGCCGGAGTCGTCGGCCTCAGGGGTACGGTTGGGAGGAGCTGCGGGAGCGCCGGCGCCGCCGGTGAGCGGGCGGGCCTTGACCGCCGGCGGGATACGGGGCCTATCTTAGCGGCCCGGCGCGCGCGTCGTCGCGCACGGCATCCCCAGGCGCGGGAGCGCCGTGCTCCACCATGCCGCCGGAGAGAGGACCCGCAATGTCGACTGGCGCGAACGCACCGGAGGGGGTCGTAGCGGGTGCGTCGGCGGCCCACCCGCGGAACCCCTGGCCCACGATCCGGCATGCGGCGCGCGCAGCGGGCCCGGGCGGCCCGCCGGATGAGCTCGCCGCACGCTTCGACCGGCATCTCCGCGAAAGCGGGTTGTTGGCGGAAGGCGACGTCGTCCTCGTGGCGCTTTCCGGCGGGCGCGACTCCGTGGTGCTCCTCCACCTCCTTCGCTTCCCGCTCTCGGATTGGCGGTTCCGGCTGCACGCCGCCCATTTCGACCACCGGATGCGGCCGGACAGCACGGCGGACGCCGACTGGACCGCCGGCCTGTGCACGGCATGGGAGGTCCCGCTGGTGCGAGGCTGCGCGCGGCGTCCGCTCCGTTCCGAGGCGGAAGCCCGGGCCGCGCGCTACGAATTCCTGGATGAAGCCGCGGACCGCGCGGGCGCGACGTACATCCTCACCGCGCACCACGCGGATGATCAGGCGGAGACCGTATTGTTCCGGGCGATCCGGGGAACCGGGCTGCGGGGGCTCGCCGGGATCCCGGCGCGGAGGGGTCGCATCGTACGCCCACTGCTCCCGTTCCGGCGTTCGGAGATCGCCGGATACGCCGCGCGGAACCGGATCTCTTACCGGGACGATCCGACGAATCTGAGCCTGACCTACACCCGCAACCGGATCCGGCACGAGATCATGCCGCGGCTGGAAGCCATCGCGCCGGGCGCCGCGGCCTCGCTCGCCCGGCTCGCGGAGCACGTGCGGGACGCGGAGCTTGCCTGGGAGAGCGTCCTCGATCGGCTGGAACCCGGGCTGATGCGCGCAACCGACGAGGGCGTCGAGCTTGCCAGGGATGAACTGCTCTCGTATCATCCGCACGTGCGTGCGCGCGTCATCCGGCGCGCGCTGCGCCGGGTCGGCCATGCGGCCGATGGAGCCGGAACCCGTTCAGCACTTGAGTTTATAAGTTCTGGTTCGAGCGGCAGTCGGGTGATCCTGCTCGGCGGCGTGCGCATCGAACGGGAGTTCGACCGGATCCGGATCGAGCCGGTCACGCCCCGCCCGGAAGGCGGGGTGGGGGACCGGCATGTGGTCATCCAGGGCCCTGGAGACGGGACGGGCATCGCATGTGTCGGCGGGCGCCGGTTTTCAGTCCGATGGTGGATCGGCGCGGGGGAGGAGGGGGAGTCGTTCGACATCGGGGCGCTGAGCTTTCCGCTCGAGGTGCGGGGCTGGCGCCCTGGGGACCGGATCACGCTTTCGTACGGCACGAAAAAGCTGAAGAAGTTGTTCGCCGAGAAACGGATCGGGGTGGCGGAGCGGGCGCGGACCGCGGTCCTGGCGGACGCGGAGGGTCGCATCCTCTGGATCCCGGGGGTCGCGCGCTCGGAGGTCGGGCGGCACCGTCCCGGCCACCCCCGGATGACCGTTTTCGTGCACGTGGTCGACCGTTAGTGCGGCCGATCGGGTAGCGAGATCGGCGTGGGCACCGTGACGGGGCGAGGTCCGAGACGCCACTTCACCTGCTGGCCGCCGGAGAGGCGGCCGTGACGGAGCACCCGATGGGCGGCAATTCGATCGATGTGAGTGCCCGGATGGGCGGTCAGGAACTTCGCAGGATCGTGTTCGACGAGGAGACGATCGCTGCGCGGGTGGCCGAGATGGGGCGTGAGATCGCGGAAGCGTACCCGATCGACGAGCCGCTCCTGGTCCTGGGACTGCTCAAGGGCTCGTTCATTTTCCTCGCGGACCTCGTGCGGCAGATCCCGCGTCCGCTGCACGTCGACTTCCTGGTCGCATCGAGCTACGGGTCCGGGACGGAGAGCAGCGGGGTCGTCAAGCTGCTGTACGACCCGGAAGCGTCGCTGCGCGGCCGTCACGTGCTGTTGGTCGAAGACATCGTGGACAGCGGCACGACGATGAACCGGTTGATCCCGATGCTGGAGGAGCGGGAGCCGCGGAGCCTCGAAGTGTGCGCGTTGCTGCACAAGCGGATCGCCACCGGGCTCGTGCGGGAGCCCCGCTGGGTCGGGTTCGACGCGCCGCGGGAGTTCCTGATCGGCTACGGCCTCGACCACAGCGAGAACTACCGAAATCTGCCCTTTATCGCGAGCCTCTGAGGCCGCGGGAGTGGACGAAGGGAAAGCAATGGCTGAACGAGACGGGAAGGGCGGGAACGGCGGGGGGCGGTTCGGGCGCCTATCGCGGGCGGCCTCGTTCTGGATCCTCGTCATCCTGATCCCGGTCCTGATCATCCAGATGCTCGCACCGCGGAAGCAGGAGGCGGTCGAGTTCAACTACACGCAGTTCCTGGAGCACGTGCGCGCCAACAACGTGTCGGAGGTGACGCTCGTGGAAGGGAAGCGTGTGGAGGGGGTGCTGCGTCAGCCGGTGGTGCACGAGACGCGTCCGATCCGGGAGTTCTTCGTGATCCTCCCGGTGCGGGACAGCGAGCAGCTGGTGGCGGAGCTGCACGACCGGGGCGTGATCATCCGGGCGAAGGAGCCGAGCCAGAACTGGTGGGCGCTGCTCATCAGTCTGCTGCCGTGGATCCTGCTGATCGCGTTCTGGTTCTTCCTCGTGCGCCAGATGCACGCGGGCGGATCGAAGGCGTTCCAGTTCGGCAAGTCGAAGGCGAAGCTGCTGACGGGCGACACGCCGAAGGTGACGTTCGCGGACGTTGCGGGTGCGGATGAGGCGAAGGAGGAGCTGAAGGAGATCATCGAGTTCCTGAAGGATCCGCAGAAGTTCAGCCGTTTGGGCGGCCGGTTGCCGAAGGGCGCGCTGCTGGTGGGTCCGCCGGGCACGGGGAAGACGCTGCTGGCGAAGGCGGTGGCGGGGGAGGCGGGGCGTCCGTTCTTCTCGATGTCGGGTTCGGACTTCGTGGAGATGTTCGTGGGCGTCGGGGCCTCGCGGGTGCGCGACCTGTTCGAGCAGGGGAAGGCCCATGCGCCGTGCATCATTTTCATCGACGAGATCGATGCGGTCGGCCGGCACCGGGGTGCGGGGCTGGGCGGTGGCCACGACGAGCGGGAGCAGACGCTGAACCAGCTCCTGGTCGAGATGGACGGGTTCGAGTCCAACGAGGGCGTGATCCTGCTGGCGGCGACGAACCGGCCGGACGTGCTTGACCCGGCGCTGTTGCGGCCCGGTCGCTTCGACCGGCAGATCGTGGTGGATGCGCCGGACGTGAAGGGGCGGGAAGGGATCCTCCGGGTGCACCTGCGGAAGATCCCGCTGGCGGATGACGTGGATGTGTCGGTGCTGGCGAAGGGGACGCCGGGGATGAGCGGAGCGGACCTGGCGAACCTGGTGAACGAGGCCGCGCTGCTGGCCGCCCGGCGGAACAAGGACAAGGTGGACATGTCCGACCTCGAGGAGGCGAAGGACAAGGTGATGCTCGGCGCGGAGCGGAAGAGCATGGTGCTCTCGGAAGCGGAGCGTCGCCTGACGGCCTACCACGAGGCGGGGCACGCGGTGGTTGCGCTGCGGACGCCGGGGCTGGACCCGGTGCACAAGGTGACGATCGTGCCGCGGGGCCGGGCGCTGGGCGTGACGGCGTCGCTGCCGGAGGAAGACCGGCACTCGTACTCGAAGGATTACCTGATGGCGCGGCTGGACATGCTGTTCGGGGGGCGCGCCGCGGAGGAGCTGGTCTTCGGGCCGGACAAGATCACGACGGGTGCGGGGAACGACATCGAGCGGGCGACGGCCATGGCGCGGCGCATGGTCACGCAGTTCGGCATGAGCGACGTGATCGGCCCGATGGCGGTGGGCGACTCGGAGCAGGAGGTCTTCCTGGGCCGGGAGCTGGTGCAGCGGCGGGAGGTGTCGGAGCGGACGGCGCAGCTCGTCGACCAGGAGGTGAAGAAGTTCCTGGACGAGGCGTACGCGCGGGCGAAGCGGATCCTGGAGGAGAACCGGGACCTGCTGGAGGCGATCGCGGAAGCGCTGCTGGAGCGGGAGACGCTGGACCGGGAGGACATCGAGCTGCTCGCCGCCGGGAAGCCGCTGCCGCCGGTGGCGGCGGCGGAGGGAGGGGCCGGCAAGCCGGGCCGGAAGAAGGAAGGCGAGCCGGTTCCCGCGCTCGGTGATGGTGGCGAAGTGGAGGCGGAGAGCGGGGCCGCGTCGTTGCCGGCGTCCGCGGCGCGGGAGGCGGCCGCCAGCAGGCTCCGGACCGCGGAGGTGAACCCGGACGCGCCTCGCTGACATGACGGATCGGGAGCGCGCCGGGGCCGCCGGATCGTGGCGGACCGCACGGGGATGGGTGGACCTCGGCCGGCCGGTGGTGGTCGGGATCCTGAACGTGACCCCCGATTCGTTCTGGGACGGCGGCCGCTACGCCGGGCTGGATGCAGCGCTCGCCGCTGCCGAGGGGATGCTGGGGGCGGGTGCGGACGCGATCGATCTGGGCGGCGAGTCGACGCGGCCCGGCGCCCGGGCGGTTGCGGCCTCCGAGGAAATGGCGCGGATCCTCCCGGTGCTGCGGGAGCTCGTTCGCCGCTGGCCGACCGTGCCGATCACGATCGACACGGTCAAGGCCGAGGTGGCCCGGGCGGCGCTGGAAGAGGGCGCGGCGGGCATCAACGACGTGTCCGGGCTGCGCCTGGATCCGGCGATGGCGGAGGTGGTCGCGGGGGCCGGCGCGGGTCTGGTGATCATGCACTCCCGCGGCCCGGTGGAGCGGATGGCGCGCTACGAGATGGCGCAGTACGGGCCGGACCCGGTCGGGGACGTGGTGGCCGAGCTGGCTGCGGCCAGGGACCGGGCGCTAGAGGCGGGGGTGCACCGGGACGCGATCGTGCTCGACCCGGGGCTCGGATTCTCCAAACGAACCGAACACAGCGTTGCCATGCTGGCGCACCTGGACCGGATCATCGCGCTCGGCCACCCGGTGCTCATCGGCCCCTCGCGCAAGCGCTTCATCGGGGAGCTGGGCGGCGGATTGCCCGTGGATCAGCGTCTCGAGGGGACGATCGCCGCGTGCGTCTTCGGGCTGCTCCGTGGCGCGCGGCTGTTTCGCGTTCATGACGTCGGCGCCATCCGGCGCGCGCTCGACGTGGCCGAATCCCTCCGCACCACGCCGTGAACCCCTTGGACCGTTACCTCTTTCTCTTGCCCGGGCTCAAGGATCTGGTCCAGATCCTCATCGTTGCCGCCGGGCTCTACTACGTGCTCCGCCTGCTGGCGCGGACGCGAGCCATCCAGATCCTGCTCGGCTTCCTGCTGCTCGCGGGCATCTATTTCGTCGCGCGGCTGCTGGACCTGGACCTCATCCGTTACCTCATGGAGGTCCTGTTCCAGTACGGGGCGATCGCGGCACTGATCGTGTTCCAGCCCGAGCTGCGGAACGCCCTGGCACGCCTCGGGCAGAGCCGGATGCTGAGGATCTTCAACCGGCTCGAGACCACGGCGGTGTACGACGAGCTGGTCGAAGCGGTGGAGCGGCTCTCCCGGGCGAAGATCGGGGCGATCATCGCGGTGCAGCGGGAGGTCGGGCTGGAAGAGTACGCGGAGACCGGGACGCGGATCCAGGCGCGCGTCTCCGCGGACATTCTCGTGAGCATCTTTTCGCCGTACGGTCCCCTGCACGATGGGGCGGTGCTGATCGCCGGGGACACGATCATTGCGGCCGGGGTGATCCTGCCGCTGACGCAGTTCCCGGTGGCCGACAAGTCGCTGGGCACGCGGCACCGGGCGGCGCTGGGGTTGTCCGAGGAGACGGATGCGCTGGTGATCGTGGTGAGCGAGGAAACCGCGCAGGTCTCCCTGGCGCACCGTGGGCGACTGGAGCGGAACGTAGGGCCGGAGCGGCTCCGGGAGGCGCTTGCCGGCATGGAGCCGGGGCGGCTGCCTTCGGGCAAGCGCTGAGGCGCGCACGAGGGCGGGGCCGCGAAGGCGCGCCGGCGATCGGGTGCGTTGACAGTCTTCGCGCCGAACCGTAAATTGCCCACATCATCCTAACAACTCGTAGCCGGGGGTACCCCCGAACCCGCAGCCCCGAGGAGTGACCTTGGACGGAAATCAATACGAACTGCTGACTCTCTTCGCAGACGGCGGGCTGATGATGTACCCGCTGGTGCTGTGCTCGCTGGTGGCGGTGGGCGTGATCATAGCGAAGACCTACATGCTGTACGCCGCGCACCGCGCATCGAGACGTCTCCTGAGCGACACCGCCGATCTCCTGAAGCAGGGGAAGATGGCGGAGGCGACCAGGCTGGCGGATGAGACGCCCGGCCCGGTTGCGGCGATCCTGTCGTCGGGGCTGCGGCGGCTGGCGGAAGGGGGGTCGACGGGAGAGGCCATTGAAAAGGCGGTTCGCACCACGGGCACGATCGAGCTCGGCTTCCTCGAGCGCGGGCTCGTGGTCCTCGCGACGGTGGCGAACGTGGCGCCGCTCATGGGCTTCCTCGGCACGGTCGCGGGGATGATCGATGCGTTCGGCGCGATCGCGCTGGCCGGGCAGGTGGAGGCGTCGCTCGTCGCCGGGGGGATCAAGATCGCGTTGATCACGACCGCGACGGGGCTGATCATCGCCATTCCCGTGAACATCGCGTACAACTACTTCGTGATGAAGATCGACGCGTTGATCATGGACATGGAGAAGGGCTCCGCGGCGGTGCTGAACCTGGCGTGGGACATCGAGCATGGGGGCGGCATGCGCTTCGCGACGGCCGGAGGGCCGGGTTCCGCCGTCCAACCGGGGACTGCCAACTGAGGTAGGTGGCGAAATGGCGATCATGCGAGAAAGGAAGAGGGCGAGCGGGGCGATCCCCACCTCCTCGATGGCGGACATCGCGTTCCTGCTGCTCATTTTCTTCCTCGTCACCACGGTCTTCGACGAGGAGCGGGGGCTGCCCATCGTGCTGCCCGAGCCGCAGAACCAGGTGGAGGTGTCGCAGAAGAACATCCTCCACATTGTGGTGCGGGCGGATGGTCTGGTGGACATCCGGTACGGTGAGAGCCCGCAGGTTCGGACGGTGAGGCACAACGAGCTCGAAGGCATCTGGCGGTACGAGGCGGCGAACAATCCGAACCTGATCGCGGCGGTGAAGACGGATCCCGAGGCGCCGTATCGGCATATGATCAACGTGCTGGACGAGCTGCAGGGCGCCGGTGCGGAGCGTATTTCCCTCCAGATCCTGGAGTGACGGGCGATGATCCAAGGGGGACTGAAGCGTAAGTCGAAGGCGGCCAGCGACATTCCGGATTCGTCGCTCGCGGACATGGCGTTCCTGCTGCTCATCTTCTTCATGGTGAGCACGGTATTCCCGAAGGAGAAGCCGCGGAAGCTGCCCTTCCCGGAGGCGGCGGCGACGCAGAAGATCGATGTGCCGCGGAAGGAGATCCTGAACATCTGGGTCGAGCGGGATGGCGGAGTTTACATCAACGACATGCTCGTCCCGATGGAGCAGGTGTCGAACCTGGTTGCGCCGCTGTACGAGGAGTCTGGCCGTAAGCTGGTGATCTCGCTGCGTGCGGACCGTGATGTTCCGTACCGGATCATCGATCTCGTGCAGAAGGAGCTGCAGGAAGCTCGGGCCGTGCGAGTGACGTTCTACACGAACCTCGAGCATCGCGTCCGTCGCGAGAGGAGGTGATCCATGACTACCCAAGCGGTGGCACAGGGGCCGGTCCTGATTACGGCGAACGACCGGTTCAAGGGCGGATTCGGTGCGTGGTTCTGGGGCTCGCTGGTCGTTGCGACGCTGATCCACTTTGCGATCTTCGCGTTCTTCCCGTCGTTGACGGCGGACGACTATTCGTTCTCGACGGATGAGATCGCGGCGGTGGAGCTCCCGCCGGAGATCGAGATTCCGCCGCCGCCGCAGCAGATCGCGCGTCCGGCGACGCCGGTGGTTGCCGCGGCGGACATTGACCAGGACATCACGATCGCGCCGACGACGTTCGAGGACAACCCGATCGAGAACCTGCCTCCGCCGCCGACCGGGACGGGGGAGCGGAACCTGGCGGACGAGCCGACGTTCACGCCGTACACGGTGGCTCCGGAACTGAGGAACCGGTCGGAGGTGCAGCGCGCGCTGGAGCGGTTCTATCCGCCGCTCCTGCGGGATGCCGGGATCGGTGGGCGTGTTCTGGTGTGGTTCTTCATCGATGAGACCGGGAAGGTCGTGAACACGCGTCTGCGGGAGTCGAGCGGGTACCCGGCGCTGGATGAGGCGGCGCTGAAGGTGGCGGAGATCATGCAGTTCCGCCCGGCGGTGAACCGTGACCGGAACGTGCCGGTGTGGGTGGCGCTGCCGATCACGTTCACGGCCAAGTGACCCGATCGATCGGGCGGAATTGCGGGTACGCAAGGTCCAGTCCGCGACGGTGTGATGGAGGGGACCGGCTTCGGCCGGTCCTTTTCGTTTCCGGGCGGGACTCCGGCGGGCCGTGCACAGGCTCCGGTTCTGGTTGATCTTTGGTTCGAAGCCGTCTACAATTCGACAGTTAGGGGAACAGCGACGGCAGGGGCCGGGGTCTGCACGGGGATGAGACTGCCGCGGTCGGGAGCGGCGTGGCTGCGCCGCGGCCGTTCGGGGTGCGGTGCCCGACGCATGGCGGCCCACGGTCCCGGCGATGACCGGGTTCGGGAATATGGATGCAGTGGCGTTGAAGGCGGCGCTGGACTCGGTGATGGAGCGGATCGAGCGGGCGAGGGCTCGTTCGGGCCGCAGGGACGACGTCACGATCGTGGCGGTGACGAAGGGCCATCCGGCTTCCGTGGTGGAGGCGGCGCTGGCAGCCGGGTTGACGCGGTGCGGGGAGAACCGGGTGCAGGAACTGGAGGCCAAGGTCCACGAGGTCGGGCGCGACCGGGTGGAGTGGCATCTGATCGGGCATCTCCAGCGGAACAAAGTGCGCAAGGCGGTGGGGCTGTTCGATCTGATCCATTCGATCGACTCGTTGCGGCTCGCTCGTGCGTTGTCCGAGGAGGCGCAGCGGTCCGGGCTGGAGATCGTCGGGCTGGTCCAGGTGAACACGTCCGGCGAGCCGCAGAAGGGCGGCTTCTCGTCGGCCGAGGCGGTGGATGCGGTGGGAGAGATCGTGTCCCTGCCGGGCCTCCGGGTGTGCGGACTCATGACGATGGCGCCGTTCACGTCCGACGAGAGAGAGCTCCGGCGGACGTTCGCGGGCGCCCGGGAGCTGTTCGAACGGTGCGCATCGGAGGTGCCGGGCTTCGAGCCGCGCCACCTGTCGATGGGAATGTCCAATGATTTCGAGGTGGCGGTGGAGGAAGGGAGTACCATGGTTCGCCTGGGGACCATCCTCTTTGGGGAGAGAAGGCCATGATCGATCTGACGCCGATCGAAGTACGGAAGAAGAAGGAAGACTTTCGCCGGGTGCTGAGGGGGTATGCGCCGGAGGATGTGGATGTCTTCCTGGAGCTCGTGGCCGACCGCATGGAGGAGCTGGTCCGGGAGAACGCGAACTACGCGGAGCAGTTGCGTCGGCTGGAGGCGAGCACGGCGGAGTACCGGGAGCGGGAGCGTGCGCTGACCGAGGCGCTGGTCTCGGCGCAGGAGATGCGGGAGGAGCTGAGGCGGCAGGCGGCAAAGGACGCGGAGCTCCTGCTACGGGAGGCGGAGATGGAAGCGGCGCAGATCCGGGCGGTGGCGGTGCAGGCGCGGGAGCGGGAGGAGGAAGGTCTGCGGCAGCTCCGGGCGAGGAGGGCGCAGTTGCTCCAGAGCTACCGGATGTTCCTGGAGCGGGAGCTCGCGGAGCTCAAGATCCTGGAAGACACGCTGGAGCTCGCGAGCGAGCCGCTGCCGTCGGTGCCACCGCTGGAATTCGAGCCGGAGCCGGCGGTGGAGCCGGACGTCGCCACGCCGGAACCGGAGGCCGCCGCGACGGATGCGGAGGCCGGGCCGGAGGCTGCGGCGACGTCGCCCGAGGAAGAAAAAGAGCGGCGGGCGGAGAAGCAGGAGGAGGATTTCGGCGAAGGGCTGGACTGGCTGTCGTCGCTCCTGAAGGAGGAGCTGTGACCGCAGCCGCGGCGGAGGGCTGGCGGGCGTCTGCGGCGCGGGTGGCGCCCGTGTAGTCCCGCGGCGGACGGGTTTCCGGGCCGGCTCGGAGCGGGCGTCGGCGCTAGCATCCGGCCGCGGCGCGATGGCGTCCACGCCGGGCGGTAGCCGTTCGCGGTCCGGGAGCAGCGGGCGTGCACCGGTGGGGCGCAACGGCGCTCGGGCCGGGCACTCGGATCGTCAGGGGGCTGGTTGGCGATGCAAGGGCCACGGCCCCCATCGTGCTTTCCGGGGATGGTCGATGCCCGGGGCTCTCCGGAGTGTGCCACACGTCCGACCGGTGATACGGGAGCGGGTGCCCGATCAGGCGTTCGCCGCGGAACCTCGGGCGGACTTCCGGGACCGTTCCTCGCCCGGGAGCCGCCGCCGTGCTGAGGCGGTCGCGGAAGCGCGGTGCGGGTCGCCCTGCGGACAGCGGGGACCCGGGCGAGCTCGACGGGGCGCCGTCACGATGGGCGTTGCGAGGACGTGCGCGGGGCGTGCCATGGGCTGGCTGCGGCCGGGTCCCGCTCCGTCCGCCGGGACCTCCGGGGTGGGGGCGCGTTGCGGCACGGGAGCGGTGGCCGGGCCGGGGAACGCCCCGGGATTCGCTCCGAGGCGAAGCGGTTCCGGGCACGGGGTGAACGAACGGGCCTCGGGTCTGCATCCGGCCCCGGGTGGTGGGATCGCGACGCGCCCGGGACGGGGCGAGGAGGGCGGATGACGTATCCGGCGTATCCGGCGAGCACTGCGGAGCTGGAAGAATCGATCCTTCAGAAGTGGCGGGACGAATCGCTGTTCCTCCGCACCCTCGAGGCGACGGCGGGTCGTGAGCCGTTCGTCTTCTTCGAAGGCCCGCCGACGGCGAACGGCCGGCCGGGCATTCATCACGTCATCAGTCGCACGATCAAGGATCTGGTCTGCCGCTACCAGACGATGCGCGGGCGTCATGTCACGCGCATCGCGGGGTGGGACACGCACGGGCTGCCGGTGGAGATCGAGGCGGAGAAGCGGCTCGGGATCAGCGGCAAGCGACAGATCGAGGAGATCGGCGTGGCGCGCTTCAACGAGGTGTGCCGGGAGAGCGTGTTCACGTACAAGGAGGAGTGGGAGCGGCTCTCGGAGCGGATCGGTTACTGGCTGGACTACACGCGGCCGTACGTGACCTTCGCACCGGCGTACATCGAGAGCGTCTGGTGGATCCTGAAGCAGCTCCACGAGAAGGGGCTGATCTACCGGGGGCAGAAGAGCGTGCCGTACTGTCCGCGGTGCGGCACGGTGCTCAGCTCGCACGAGGTGGCGCAGGGTTACGAGGAGGTGCTGGATCCATCGCTGTACTTCCTGTGCCCGTTGCTCGGCCCCGGGGGCGCGGAGGACGAGGAGGGGCGGGCGATCGTGGCGTGGACGACGACGCCGTGGACGCTGCCCTCGAACGTGGCGCTCGCGGTGAACCCGGCGCTCACGTACGTGGAGGTGGAGGAAAACGGGCGCGGGCTGATCGTGGCGGAGGCGCGGGTCGAGGCGGTTTTCGGGCCGGGGGCGAGGGTGCGGCGCCGGTACGCGGCGGGGGAGCTGGTCGGGGTTCGGTACCGGCGGCCGTTCGACATCGTTCCGGCGCCCGCAGGGGCCGAGGACGCGTGGCGGGTGATCGCCGAGGACTTCGTGAGCGCGGAGGACGGGACGGGGGTGGTGCACATCGCCCCGGCATTCGGCGCGGATGACTACGCCGCGGGCCAGCGCCACGGTCTCCCGATGCTCCGCCCGGTCGACGATGCGGGGAAGTTCCTCCCGGAGCTGGACAAGGTCGGAGGGCTGTTCGTGAAGGCCGCGGACCCGGTGCTGGTGGAGGACCTGACGAGGCGCGGGCTGGTACTGCGATACAGCCTCGAGCCGCACGCATACCCGCACTGCTGGCGGTGCTCGAGTCCGCTGATCTACATGGCGCGGGATTCGTGGTACATTCGGACCACGGCGGTCAAGGAGCGGATGCTCGAGAACAACCGGCGGGTGTCGTGGCACCCGCCGGAGGTGGGGACGGGGCGGTTCGGGGAGTGGCTGGAAGGGAACGTGGACTGGGCGCTCTCCCGGGACCGGTACTGGGGCACGCCGCTCCCGGCGTGGGTGTGCGACCGGGAGGCGTCGCACGTCGAGTTCATCGGCTCGTTCGCGGAGCTGGCGGAGCGTGTGGGTCCGCTGCCGGAGGGGTTCGACCCACACAAGCCGTGGATCGACGAGCAGGGCTGGCGGTGCACCCGGTGCGAGGGGGTGATGCGGCGGACGCCCGAGGTGATCGACGTCTGGTTCGACTCGGGCGCGATGCCGTACGCGCAATGGCATTACCCCTTCGAGAACCGGGAGGAGTGGCGCCGCCACTTCCCGGCGGACTTCATTTGCGAGGGCGTGGACCAGACGCGGGGCTGGTTCTACTCGCTCATGGCGATCGCCACGATGCTCGGGGATGGCCCGCCGTACCGGACGGTGGTCGTGAACGACCTCCTGCTGGACGCGGAGGGCCAGAAGATGTCGAAGTCCCGGGGAAACGTGGTGGACCCGTGGGACGCGATCGGGACGTTCGGCGCGGACGCGATCCGGTGGTATCTCATGACGGTCAGCCAGCCGTGGGTCCCGAAGCGTTTCGACCCGAAGGCGCTGGCGGAGTCCGCGCGGGGGATGTTCGACACGCTGGCGCACACGTACCGGTTCTTCGCGCTGTACGCGAACCCGGAGGGCTGGCGGCCGGGGGAGGAGGATCCGCCGCCGGCGGAGCGGGCGACCCTGGATCGGTGGATCCTCTCGCGGCTGGCCGGGCTCGTGGAGCGTGTCCGGCAGGAGCTGGACGGGTACGAGTTGACCCGCGCGGCCCGGGCGATCGGCGAGTTCGTCGTGGATGACCTGTCGAACTGGTATGTGCGGCGGAGCCGGGACCGGTTCTACGGGAGCGGGGCGTCGGCGGACACGCGGGGGGCGTTCCGGACACTCCGGGACGTGCTGGTCACGGTGGCCCGGCTGATCGCGCCGTACGCGCCGTTCCATGCGGACTGGCTGCACCGGGCGCTGGCCGGGGGGCGGAGCGTGCACCTCGAGCGCTACCCGGAACCGGATGCCGCGCTGCGGGACGGGGAGCTCGAGGCGGAGATGGAAGTGATCCGGACCATGGCCCGGCTCGGGCGAGCGGCGCGGGAGCGGGTGAAGATCCGGGTCCGGCAGCCGCTCCGCACGCTGTATGCGGTGCTGCCCGCAGGCGTTGCGCCGGGCGACGAGCTGCTGGCGGTGCTGCGGGCGGAACTCAACGTCAAGGCGGTGCAGTTCCTGCAATCGGCGGATACGCTGGTGGCGTTGAGTGCGCAGCCGAACTACCGGGCGCTGGGGCCTCGATTCGGGGCGCGGACCGCGCAGGCCGCGGAGCGGATCCGGGCGCTCCCGGCGGAGGTCCTGCGGGGATTCCGCCGCGGCGAGCCCGTGGTCATCGAGCTGGATGGAGAGCGGCACGAGCTGTCGCCGGAGGAATTCACGGTCGTCGAAGAGGCGCGGGGGGATCTGGTCGTGGAGTCGGGGGGCGGGGTCACGGTCGCGCTCGACCCGACGGTGGATGCCGAGCTCCGGCTGGAGGGTGTGGCGCGGGAGCTGGTCAACCGGATCCAGCGGCTCCGCCGGGAGGCCGGGCTCGAGGTGACGGACCGGATCCGGCTGGCCATTGGTGGGGACGGGGAGGTGGTGGAGGCGGCGAGGCGGCACGAGGCGTTCATCGCCGGCGAGACGCTGGCCACGGCGTACACGGCGGACCCGGCATGGGAGGCGGTGGGGTACACGGTGATGCGCACCGTGGACGTGGATGGGGCGACGGCGCGGATCGGTCTCGCGAAGGCATGACCACCCCGGGAGGGCGGATCGCGCCGGGGGATGGCGGAGTCGACGTCGCCTGGAAGGTTCAGGTCCAGAAGGAATGAAGGAGTTCGGGATCACGAGTCTGGCGGCTCGCGCCGGGGGACGTGCGGCGCCGGCGGTCAGGCCCGGCAGGAGTCGGAGGAAGGGAGCTCAGTGGACGGGATAGACGCGCGCAGTCCGGGCCTTGTCGTGGGCTCCTGGGCGGGGAACAAGGCCGCGCTCTTCTTCGGGATCGGCCTCTCGGTGCTGACGCTGGACCTGGTCACGAAGATCATGATCCAGCGGTCGCTGGAGCGCTATCAGCAGGTCGAGGTCATAGGCGAGTACGTCCGGCTCACGTACATTTACAATCCCGGGGCCGCGTTCGGGATCCACGTGGGGCCCCATTCGCGGCTCGTGTTCCTGGTGCTCTCCGCGCTGGCGCTGGCGGCGCTCGCGGTCATGTACTGGGCGACGCCGGCGACGAACCGGATCCGGCTGAACTCCATTGCGCTGATCTGCGGCGGCGCGCTGGGCAACATGGTGGACCGGGTGCGTTCGCCGAACGGCGTGGTGGACTTCCTGGACATCGGGATCGGGGACGTGCGGTGGCCGGTGTTCAACGTAGCGGACATTGCGGTGACCGCCGGGGCGATCTATCTCGCGCTATCGCTCTGGCGGGAGGATCGGGATGACGACGAAGGTGGATAGCGCGCTGGTGGAACGGCTCCGTCTGGTCGTGGAGGAGGCAGGGGGCGAGCGGGTGGACGTGTACCTGGCGCGGCGTGTGCCGGAGCTCTCGCGGGCGCGCGCGGCGGATCTCGTGCTGGAGGGCCGGGTGCTGCTGAACGGCCGGGCCCCTCGCAAGAGTGATCGGGTCGCTGCGGGCGACGTCATCGAAGTCGAGCTGCCGGCGCCCGAACCCTCCACGCTCGTTCCGGAGCCGATCCCCCTCGACATCGTGTACGAGGACTCGGACCTGCTGGTGATCGACAAGCCGGCGGGGCTGGTGGTGCACCCTGCGCCGGGGCACGCGACGGGGACGCTGGTACACGCGCTGCTCCACCACGTGCGGGACCTCTCCGGGATCGGCGGGGTGCTGCGGCCGGGGATCGTGCACCGGCTGGACAAGGACACGTCGGGGCTCATGCTCGTGGCGAAGCACGACGGGGCGCACCGCCAGCTCGCCGCGGCGCTCAAGCGGCGGGAGATCCGGCGGGCATACCTGGCGGCGGCGTGGGGCCATTTCGACACGGATGAGTTCACGGTGGACGCGCCGATCGGGCGTTCGCCGCGGGACCGCAAGCGAATGGCGGTAACGGCGGACGGGCGTCGGGCGGTGACGCGATTCCGGCGTCTGGAGCGGTGGGTCGCGGCCGACCTGCTCCGGGCGGAGCTCGAGACGGGGCGTACGCACCAGATCCGCGTACACCTGGCGTACCGCGGGCACCCGGTGGTGGGGGACCAGGTGTACGGCGCGGGCGCGGAGCGGGGGATCAGCGGTCCGGCCTCGCCCTGGGCCCGGGAGTTCGCGCGCCGCGTCACGCGCCAGTTCCTGCACTCGGCGGAGTTGTCGTTCCGGCATCCGCGCACGGGCGAGCCGATGGTCTTCCGCAGCCCGCTGCCGCCGGACCTCGCGGAGCCGGCGGAGTGGGCGAGGCGGAGCTCGATGCCCGAGCAGGAGCGCTGAGCCGGGGCGGTCGAGGGACTCGCCCCGGCCCTTGACCGATCCGGCCCGGCCGCCCGGCCCGGGGGCCGACAGCCTCGCCGAAGCGCCGGTTGCGGTCGAAGCGGGGATCCAGCGGATCCGCCCCGCAGCCGGCGGGGACGGGGATGTGGCGGGGTTCGCCGCCCCGTCCGAACGATGGAGTTGACCGAGGGCGGGTGTCTACACTATCTTGTCTCGGTCCCACCCCGGGGTTCCCTCCACCCATCTTCCTGGTAGTCGTTGTGCATCCCGCGGAATCCGTTGCCATCGATGGCGATGCGGTATCGACCGAAGCGCCGCAATGGGTCGTCTTTGCGTGCGCTGGTCGGCGCTTCGGCGTGCCCATGGCGAGCGTACGGGAGATCCTTCCGGCCCGACCGGCCACGAGGCTGCCGGGTTGCGGGCCCGAGGTGCTCGGTCTGGTCGGCCGCCGGGGACGGGTGGTCACCACATTCGATTTCGGCGCCGTGATGGCGCTCCGGCCGGCGGCCGCAAATCCCGGCCACCGGCTCCTGCTCATTGAACACGACGACAAGCTACTGGGTTTCGCGGTCGATGATGTGATCGCGGTCGTTCGGGCGGCGGAACCGGAGACGCGGCCGTCGGCGGGCGAGGCCGGTCTGCCCGGCGGGCCGGAGGATGCCATGCTCGGGGCGATCGGCGCCGGGGACGACGGGTTCCTGGCGATCGATCCCCGTCCCATCCTGACGCGGCTGCTTCGTTGAGCCGAACCCCCTCAAGTGCCGGACCTTCGGAGTGACTGCATGGACAAGACCGTACTGATTTGCGACGACGCCATCTTCATGCGCACCATGCTCGGCGACATCCTGCGCCGGGCGGGCTTCCAGGTGGTGGGCGAGGCGGCGACCGGAGCGGAAGCGGTGGAGCTGTACCGGCAGCTCAAGCCCGCGCTGGTGACGATGGACATCGTGATGCCGGACATGGGCGGGATCGACGCGGTGCGTGCGATCGTGAGCGAGTTCCCGGAAGCCCGGATCCTGATGTGCAGCGCGATGGGGCAGCAGGCGCTGGTGGTGGAAGCGATCGAGGCGGGCGCGCGGGACTTCGTGGTGAAGCCGTTCCAGCCGTCGCGGGTGCTGGAGGCCGTGCAGCGCGTGCTCGGCTGACCATGGATCTGAGCCGGTACTTCGACCTCTATCTCGCGGAGACGGAGGAGAACCTCCGGGCGTTGTCGCGGGCGCTCCTGGCGCTGGAGGCGGGGGAGGGGAAGGGGGCGCTTGAGGCGGCGTTCCGGGCGGCGCACACCATCAAGGGGGTGGCGGCGGCCATGGGGTTCGAAACCGTAGCCGCCGAGGCGCACCGGCTCGAAGACATGCTGACGGAGGTCCGGTCCGGGCGGCGGCCCGCGGATCCGGCATGGGTGGATGCCATGCTGGCCGTGGCGGACGCGCTGGAGGCTGCGGTCGCGGAATCGGTGGAGAGGGGGCCGTCGGCGGAGGCGCTGGAGGAGTCGGAGGGACCGGCGGAACCGTTCGATGCCGGTGCGGGCGCGGACCTGGAGGCCGACGCGGTCGCCGGGTTCGCGGAGGACGCGGAGCTGGTGGCGGCGGTCATCCTGAGCAAAGACACGCCGCTGCGGGCGGCGCGGGCGGCGGTGATCCGGCGACGTCTCTCCGAGCTCGTCCCCGTGCTCGGGAGCTGGCCGCCGGATCCGAGCGAGCACGTGAACCGGCCGCTCCTCGTTTTCCTCGGGAGGGACGGCGATCGTGCCGCGCTGGAGGCGGCGGTGCGGGGGGCGGGCGATGTGGAGCGGGTGGAGTTCATCGTTCCGATGCGCTACTCGCGGCCCGCGGGGCCGGCCACGGGCCCGAAGCCGAAGCAACCGGCGCGGCCGGATCGGGACGCGGAGGCCGGGCGGGCGCACGGGCGCACGGTCCGGGTGGATGCGGGGCGGCTCGACGAAATCTCGGACGGCATAGCCGAACTGGCGGTCGTGGCCGGGCGCCTTGTGGCACAGCTCTCACCGGAGGTGCCCGCGGCGCTGGCGGAGACGGCGAGGCGGATCGCCCGGCAGGTGGAAGAGATCCAGGCGGCCGCCCTGGCGTTGCGGATGGTGCCGGTCCGGGAGGTGTTCGACCGGCTCCCTCGGGTGGTCCGGGACGCGGCGCGGGCGCTGGACAAGGAGGTCGATTTCCGGATCGAGGGGCAGGATGTCGAGCTGGACCGGGCGATCCTGGAAGAGCTCACCGATCCGCTCGTCCACCTGCTGCGCAACGCGGTCGCCCACGGGCTGGAGGAGCCCGAGGAGCGGCTGGCCACGGGGAAGCCCGTGCGAGGGTTGCTGCGGCTCAGCGCGGTGCGCGACCGGTCCAGCGTCCGGATCGTGGTAGAGGACGACGGCCGCGGCATCGATCCCGAGCGGGTTCGGCGGCGCGCCCGGGAGCTCGGGATCGACGTGCCCCCCGGGACCGAGCTCACCGGAGAGGCCCTGCTCCGGGTGATCGGCCGGCCCGGGTTCTCGACGGCCGAGAAGGTGACGGAGGTATCCGGGCGCGGCGTCGGCCTGGATGCGGTGCTCGAGCGGGTGCGAGCACTCGGCGGCGCCGTCGCGATGGAGACGAAGCCGGGCGTGGGGACGTCGTTCCAGCTCACGCTGCCGGTCACGCTGGCCGTCACGCACGCGCTCCGGGTCCAGGTGGCGGGCGAAGACTACGTGCTTCCGCTCACGCACGTGACGGAGGCCATCGATCTCCGGGATGCCCGGGTGACCCGGACCGAAGGGGGCGAATTCGTGGACGTGCGCGGGGAACCGCTGCCGCTGGTCCGGTTGGGCCAGGTCCTCGCGGCGGATGGCGCGGGCGAGGAGTCCGCGGCGGTGATTACGGCGGTGGGCGAACGGCGCGGCGCCCTCGCCGTCGATCGGTTGGTTGGCAGGGAACGGATCCTGGTGAAGGGGTTCGACGCGGCTGCGGGCACGTTGCCGATCTTCTCGGGCGCAACGCTCCTCGGGGATGGACGGCCGGCCCTGGTACTCGATCCCACAAGCGTACTCTGAGGCGGACGTACGATGATCGACATACGCGAGCTCGGCACGTTGCAACTCGACGCGTTGCGCGAAGTGGCGAACATCGGCGCGGGCCACGCGGCCACGGCGCTCTCCCAGCTCACGCGCCAGCGGATCATGTTGAACGTCCCGCAGATCCGGGTGGTCCGGCTGGAGGAGGTAGCAGAGCTGACCGGCGTTCCGGATGAGGCGGTCGCGGCGGTGGTCATGCAGGTGCTCGGGGATCTGACGGGCCGGGCGGTCCAGGTGTTTCCGGGCTCCACGGCGCAGTGGATCGCCGAGGCGCTGTTGAACCGCCAGGGGATCTCGTTCCCCGACGGCTTCGGCGAGATGGAGCAGTCCGCCCTGAAGGAAGCGGCCAACATCCTGGGCGCGGCGTACCTGAGCGCCCTGTCGGATTTCCTGGGTCTCCTGGTGCTGACGTCCGTGCCCTCGCTTGCCCTCGACATGGCCGCAGCGGCCCTGACGAGCGGTTATCTCGCGACGGGGCAACTGGACGAATACGTGTTCTGCATCGAGACGTTGTTCCGGGTGGACGAGCTCCGGAACCCTCTGCACGCGCATTTCCTCCTGCTGCCGGACAGTCCTTCGTTGGAAGTCATCCTGCGCTCGGTGCGAATGGCATGAAGGTGGTGCCTTTATTGACCAACGGCCGGGGCGTCGAGCTCCAGGACATCGGCGGCGGGGCCCGGCGATCGGGATCCCGGGGCCGGACGGTGCGTTTCGAGCCGCGTTCTGCGCGGGACCTGGAGATCCTGAGGTCGCTGGCGCGGCGGATCTCGCCGGACGATGCGGGCGCGCACAACAACCTGGGCGTGGTCTACTTCAACAAGGGGCTGTACGAGGAGGCGATCGCGCAATTCGAGCGGGCGCTGGAGCTGGACCCGCGGATGGAGGTCGCCCGGCGGAACCTGGAAGTGGCGTACTTCAACACGGGCTACTTCGAGGAGCTCGTGGGGCGGCTGCACGCCATGCTGAAAGCGGATCCGGGGGACCTGGTGGCGCGGAAGCGGCTCGCGACGGCGTACCTGTACGGCGGGGACCCGGCGAAGGCGGCGGAGGAGTGGCGCTGGATCGTGGAGCAGGCGCCGGATGACGAGCATGCGCGCCTGCAACTGGCGCGGGCCGAGTGGCAGCGGGGAGCGCCGGAAACCGCGCTTGCCTGCCTGATGGAGGCGGCCGGGCGCTTCCCGAACAGCGCGCCGGTCCATCTGCACCTCGGGGAGATCCACTATCACCGGGGCTGGAACGCGGAAGCCGCGGAGGCGCTGGAGCGGGCGGTCGAGCTGGACCCGAAGCTGGCCGAAGCGTATCACCTGCTGGCGTTCGTCTACGGGGACATGGGCAAGTCGGAGCTGGCGGATGCCGCGGCGCGGCGGGCGGCCGAGCTGAACCCGGCGTATGCGCGTGCGGAGACGAACCTCTCGCTGGACCGTTACAACGAAGCGCGCTACGACGAGCTGGTCGGGGACCGGGCCCGGAGGCCCGAGATCGCGGAAGGGCAGCTCGCGCACTACAACCTCGGGCTGGCGTTCCGGCAGCGGGGCCTGTACGACCAGGCGATGCAGGAGTTCGAGCGAGCGCTGGAGGAAGGGGAGGCGCCGGAGCTGGTCCGCCAGGCGCAGGCGGAGCTGCACCTGCTGCGGGGGGAAGGGGCGCTGGCGGCGGCGCTCTACGGCCAGTTGCTGGCGGAGGAGAGCGGGAGCCCGAAGCTTTGGAACGAGCGGGGCGTGGCGCTGCACCAGGGCGGGGACGTAGACGGGGCGGAGCGGTGCTACGAGCAGGCGCTCGAGCTGGACCGGTCGTACGCCATTGCGTGGAATAACCTAGGGGTGGCGCGGCACCACCGGGGCGACAACGACGGTGCGGAGCAAGCGTTCCGGGAGGCGATCGCGAGCGGGCGGGCGCCGGTGGAGGTACACCGCAACCTGGGCCTGTTGTTGACCCGGGCGGGCGCGATCCGGAGCGCGATCGAGGTGTACCGGCGTGCCCTGGAGCTGGATCCGAAGTACGCGCCGGCGTGGAGCGGGCTGGGCGCGGCGCTCATGGAGGCCGGGCACATGGACCACGCCCGGGCCGCGCTGGTCCGGGCGGTTGACCTGGATCCCGACCTTGCGGAGGCGAGGTACCAGCTCGCGTTCGCGCTGTCGGCCACGGGGGATTTCCAGGGAGCGCTCCGGGAGACGAAGCGGGCGATCGAGCTGGACCCGCTGTATCCGACGCCGCGCTTCCGGTTGTTGATCGACCTGCAGTTCGAGCACGCGGGGATCAACGCTCCGGAGCTGGAGGTCGCGGAGCGGGTCGCGTCGGGCGCCGGGGTGGAGAGCTTCCAGTTCGACAGCGTGGAGCTGGACGGCCTGTTCGCGGAGTTCGAAGGAGCCGCCGCGGGCCGGAGCCGCGCGGGTTCGGACGAGGCGCTACGGGACTCGTTGGTGGCGGCCCGGGAGGCGGCGGAACGCGGGGAGTACGATACGGCGGGTGCCGAGGCCGTGCGCGCCGCGGCCAGCGGGTCGGAATCGGCCGAGGTGCTGCTCCTGTTGGGGGACGTGTACCTGGGCCAGGGTCTGGCCGGGGAGGCGCTCGAGCGGTACAACGCCGTGCTGGGGCTCAAAGGGGTGGCCGAAGAGGACGTGCAGAGGGCGCTCCTGGGCGCGGCGCGGGCGAATCTGGAGCTGGGCCGGTTCGAGGCCGCCCGCGACCTGGCCGAACGGTACTGCAAGCGGGTACCCGGCGCGGTGGATGGCCTGCGGGTGCTCGGGCGTGCGCTGGTGGGGTCCGGGGAGGCGGGGCGGGCGGTCGCGGTACTGGAAGAGGCGACGGTGCTGCTCCCGGACGATCCCGGACTGCTGACGGATCTCGGCGATGCGCGATCGAGCGCGGGGGATCTGGCGGGCGCGGAGCAGGCGTGGCGCCGGGCGATCCACGTGGACGGCGGTGCGGTCGCGGCGCGGGCCGCGCTGGGCCGGCTGCTGGCGGGGCGGGGGGAGGTGGCGGAGGCCGCGACCCAGTTCCGGGCGGCGCTCGCACTCGTGCCGACGCACGGCGAATCCGCCCTCCAGCTCGCTGAGCTCGAGGCAGGCGCCGGACGGTGGGACGAGGCGGTCGCGGTGCTGGTGGACCTGCTGTTGGTGGATCCGTACCACCTGGAGGCGCTCGCACGGCTGGGCTGGGTGCTGTACGAAGCGGGGCGCATGGACGAGGCGGAGACCGCGTTCCGGCGGGTGTTGCGATTCGATCCGGAGCACGATGGGGCGATAGACGGACTGCGTCTGGTGGCAGCCGGGCGCGCGCCGTCCACGATGGGCTGAAGCGATGGCCATTGAGGGTCCGCTCAAGGAGTTCGGGTTCCAGGACGTGTTGCAGCTCCTGGAACTGGCGCGCAAGACGGGCGTCCTGACGGTCCGGTCGGAGCGGCTGAACGATGATGCGGTGGTGCATTTCGACCGTGGGGACGTCGTCTTCGCGGTGCGCCGCCGGTCGCCGCGCCGACTCGGCCAGTTGCTCATTCGGGCGGGCAAACTCACGGAGCGGGAACTGGAGCGCGCCCTGGAGATCCAGCGGCGGAACCCGGGATCGCGGCTGGCCGACATCCTTCTCGAGATGGGGAGCGTAACGGAGCCCACGCTGCAGAAGTACCTGCGCTTCCAGCTCGAGGAGACGATCTACGACCTGATGTCGTGGGACGAGGGGCGGTTCCGGTTCGACGAGGACGTGGACCTGCGGCTCGAACGGGTGCACGTTCGGGTGCGGGTCGACGAGCTGCTGGTAGAGGGAGCGCGGCGGATCGACGAATGGTCCCGGATCGAGGCGAAGGTGCCCGGCGCCACGTCGGTCCCCGCGCTGGCGCCGGTGATGGGCGAGGATGGGTCGCCACTGCGGTTGCGGCCGGAGGAGTGGGAGGTGCTGGCGGAGGTGGACGGGGAGCGGGACATCCGTCAGATCGCCGCGGATCTCGGCAAGAGCACGTTCGATGTGGCGAAGATCGTGTACGGTCTCGTCGCGATCGGCGTGCTTCGGGTCCACGATGGGCCGCTCCGCGCCGCCGAGCAGGAGCTGGATGCGCTGCTCGCCGAGGCGGCGGCGCTCCTGGAGAGCGGGGACCTGGAGGCGGCGGGGCGGCGGGTGGTGGAACTCCAGGCAGAGTACGCGGATCGGCCGGAGCCGGCGCTGGTCGCCGGACGGGTCTTTGCGGCGCAGGGGCGGTGGCGCGCGGCAACGGAAGCGTACGCGCGGGCCGTGGAGCTCGATCCGCTATTCATCGAGGGGCATTACCATCTGGGGTACGCGGCGTCGCGGGTCGGGGACTTCACGCGGGCGGTGCGCGCCTGGGACACGTTCCTGCGGCTCGCGCGGGATGACGAACGGCGGGCGGCGGTGGAAGCCGCGTCGAACGCGGTGCGGACACTCGTGGAAGCACTGAACCAGGAGTCGGCACAGGCTCATGAATCGGTTACAGCCATCCGCTGATCTCCGGCGCTGGAGCGCGGAAGTGGCGCGGGATCCGGGTTCCGCGTCGTTCGTGGCGCTCGCAGAGGCGTATCGGCGGCAGGGCCGACGGGAAGAGGCGCTCCAGATCTGCTTGCGGGGACTGGAGAAGCGGCCGACGGACGTGGCCGGCCACGCGCTCCTGGCGCGGCTCTACCTCGAGGCGGGGGACCGCGTCCGGGCCTGCGACGAGTGGGCGATCGTGCTGAGCCTGGACCCCGACAATTTCGAGGCGCACCGGGGGATGGGGTTCTACCAGATCGAGCAGCGGAATCTGGAAGCTGCGCTGGAGCACCTGCGGCGGGCGGAGGCGCAGCGGCCGGGGGACCGGGCGGTGCGCGAGGGGCTGAGCCTGGTGCGTGCGCGGCTGGCGAAGCGGCGGGAGCACGTCGGGCAGCGGGCGCCGCAGCGGGCCGCAGAGGAAGCCCCCCAACGAAGCGCGCAGCGGGCGCCGGCCCGGCCGGGCATCGATCCGGCGCGGCTGTTCGAGCCGCTGCGGGAGGAGACGCCGTTCCTCGGCGCGCTGATCGTGGACGCGCAGGGGCTGGTGCTGGCGGGCGGAATCGAGGGCGGGGAGTGGGCGAACGGGGAGGCGCTCGGCGCGATCGTGAGCAGCGTGGTGGAGGATGCGGTTCGCGCGACGTCGCATACGACCCTCGGCGCGTGGCGCGGGATGCTGGTCGAGACGGAGCAGGCCGCCGTGCACCTGGCTCCTCTGCGGGATGACCTCATGGTCGTGCTCGTTGCCATGCCGGGCGCGCCACCGGGCTGGATCCTGCGCGCGGCTGCGCGGGCTGCGGCGCTCGCGTCGGCATTCGTGGAGGCGAGGTCATGAGCGATCCGTACCGGGAAGGGCTCGATCGACTGAGCCGGATCCGCGGGGTGCGCGGCGCGCTGATCGTGGATGGCGCCGCGGGCGTCCCGGTCATTGCGGACGTGTCGCCGGACGTCCCGGTCCCGGCGCTCGCCGCGCTCGCTGCGTCGCTCTACCGGCGTACGGAGCGCTCCGCCCGGGACGCTGGGCTCGGCCAGGTCCGGGCGCTCCAGCTCGTGGCCGAGCACGGACACATCCTGATGGCGCAGGGCAAGGATGTCATGGTGGTGGCCCTTGCCGAACCGACGGCGCAACTCGGGCTCGTCCGGCTGGAAGTCCGCAAGCTGGCGGAGGCGGTCCGATGAGACGCGACGAGATCGCCCGGCTCGGTGCGGCGCTGGCGGAACCGGTCCGCCGTTTCGTGCGCGATGCCCGCGTGCGGGTCGCGCTGGTCGTGAACGCCAGCGGCCAGATCATGGCACAGCAGGGTTTCGCCGGCAGCTACCAGGTGGCGAACGTGGCCGCGCTGGCGGCCGCGGCGAACGCGTCGTCGCGTGCACTGGCCGCTCTGGTGGGGGAACCCCGCTGGCGGCACATGCACCACGAGGGCGGGAACCGGCAGCTCTTCCTCGCGCCGTTCTCGACACCGGCGGGCGAGATCGTCCTGGTCGCCATCTTCGACGATGAGTCGTCGATCGGCGTCGTAGAACTCTTCTTCAACGCGCTGGCGGACGAGGTGAGGGCGCTGCCCGAATTCGCCTACGCGGCGCCGTCCGCCGACGCGCGCAGCTTCGAGCGCGACCTCGAGGCCGGGCTCGGTCAGATGCTCGTACCCGGGGCCTGAGAGGTAACCATGCCACTCGTCAACTATTCGACCCGCGAGATCACCTGCAAGATCGTGTACTACGGCCCCGGTCGTTCCGGGAAGACGACGAACCTGCAGTACATCCACGCGTCGGTACCGGAGAGCCGGAAGGGCCGGATGGTTTCGCTGGCCACGGAGACGGACCGGACGCTGTTCTTCGATTTCCTGCCACTGGACCTGGGCTCGATCTCGGGCTTCCGGACCCGGCTCCAGCTCTACACCGTGCCCGGGCAGGTCTACTACAACGCCACGCGGAAGCTTGTGCTCCGTGGCGCTGATGGCGTAGTGTTCGTGGCCGACTCCCAGCCGGAGCTGCTGGAGGAGAACATCGACAGCCTGTGCAACCTGCACGAGAACCTGCTGGAGCAGGACTTCGACCTCCAGAGCCTTCCGGTCGTCATCCAGTACAACAAGCGGGATCTCCCCGGGGTCATGCCCATCGACGAGCTGGAGGACGCGCTCAATTTCCGGGGCGTTCCGTCGTTTCCTGCCAAGGCGGTGAGCGGGGAGGGCGTGTTCGACACGCTGCGCGCCATCAGCGAGCGCGTGCTCAAGGCACTTTCAGCGAAGTATCAGCAGCCGCTGGTCCCGGACGCGGCAAGGTGAGCGTAACGCCATGCAGGGGCTCGAACTAGACCCGCGCTTCACGTTCGAATCGTTCGTGGTCGGCGCGAACAACCGGCTCGCGTGCGCGGCAGCGCGCCGTGTAGCGGAGGCGCCGGGCACGACATACAACCCGTTGTTCATCTACAGTGCGTCGGGGCTCGGCAAGACGCACCTGCTGACCGCGATCGGGCACCACGCGCGCCGGATCAATCCGGAGATCCGCCTGGTCTACGATACGCTCGAGCAGTTCATGGAAGGGGTCATGGCGGCGATCGAGGCCGGAGAGCGGGACGTGTTCCGCGACCGCCTCTCCCGGATCGAGCTGCTGCTGCTCGACGACGTCCAATTCCTCGCGGGACGGCATCGGACCCAGGAGGAGGTGATCCGGTTCTGGGACGCGCTCTCCAGCCGCGGTGGGCAGGTGGTCCTGGCGAGCGATCGGCCGCCGCCCGAGATCGACGGGATCGACGAGCGGCTCCTGTCGAGGTTTTCCGGCGGTCTGATCGTGGACATCGGCGCTCCGGACTACGAGACCCGGGTGGCGATCGTACGGCGGAAGGCGGAGGAGCGCGGGCAGGTCCTGGGTCCCGGGGTCCCGGAGATCCTGGCGCGTACCGCGTTCGCGAACGTGCGAGAGCTGCAGGGGGCCCTGAACCGGCTCCTGGCGGTCCAGGAGCTGGAGGGCCGGACGGTGACGGCGGAGGAGGTGCCGGAGCTCGTGAGCGGCGTGCGCGCGGCCGCGCGGACCGAGGAGTTCGAGGACTTCCTGCAGGACATCGTCGGCGTCCTGGCGGATGCGGTGCCGGAGCCGGAGGAGGTCAAGGACCCGATCACGGAAGCGATCGAACGGTGGCGCGCCGAGGGCTACCGCACGCGGCGGCTCGAGCTGGCCCGGCCTGCGGCCAACGACCCGGCGCAGGTGGAGGACGTACTCCGGGAGTTCGAGCGGGCGGTGGACCGGCTCCGCGAGATCACGGGAGAGATCATGGCGCTGGAACCCGGGGCTCCCGAGCTCGCCCGGGCGGACATTCTCAAGGACCCGGACCGGATCCCCGAGGCGGAGGAGCTGCTCGGGGGCGTGCGGGAACGTTCGCGCCCGCTGCCGGCGCCGCCACCGGAGCCGACCTTCCAGACGTTGCACCTGTCGACGGACCTGTTCGCGGTACGCGCGGCCCTGGCCGTGGCCGATGCGCCGGGAGAGAAGTACAACCCGCTCTACATCCACGGCCCCTCCGGTGCGGGGAAGAGTGTGCTCCTCGCCGCGCTCGGCAACGAGATCGCGAAGCGGTATCCGGAGCTCCCGATCGCGTACCTCGACGGGCCCGGGTTCGCCGCCGAGCTGATCCAGGCCCTGGAGCGCAATCGGGTCGAGCACTGGAGAGAGCGGTTCCGCCGGGCGCGCGTGCTGATCCTGGACGACCTGCACGTGCTGGCCGGGACGGAGCGGGCGCAGGAGGAGCTGTTCCATCTCTTCGACTCGCTGCAGCGCGCCGGGGCGCAGCTCGTCTTTGCCGCAGCCGGGAAGCCCCGGGACCTCGAAGGACTTCAGGACCGGCTGCGTACGCGACTCGAGGCGGGGCTGGTGGTGGAGCTCCCGGCCGAGAAGGACCGGGATCACGACCTGGAGCTCCGGAAGATCAGCGCGCCGGCGCCCACGCTGCGGGACACGGTCGCAGGGGTGAGCCTCGTGGATGCGCCGGCGGTCCGGAAGATGGACGCCTGGTTCCGGAGCCGGGAGAAGATCGTTTGGGAATGGCCGTACAGCAACGAATGGCTGATCGAGGAGCTGGAGTAGCGTCATGGCCATCAAGGGGAGCCTGAAGGAGGCGAGCCTCGCGGATGTCTGCCAGCTCCTGGCGCTTGGCCAGAAGTCCGGAGTGCTATCGGTAACGGACCGCTCGAGCTTCGGACAGATCTTCTTCGATCGCGGGCGGATCACGTTCGCGAAGATCGTGAACCGCCGGGACCGTCTGGGCGACTATCTGATCCGGGACGGGGTCATCCAGCCGGAACAGTTGCAGGATGCGCTGGCGGAGCAGGCGCGCACGCCGGACCGGCGGCTCGGCGAGATCCTGATGGCGCGGGGCTGGATCGAGCAGGACCAGCTGCAGAGGTACGCGCAGGAGCAGATCGAGGAAGCGGTCTATCTGCTCTTCACGTGGACGAAGGGCAGCTTCTACTTCGAGGTCGACCAGAAGCCGGAGCCGGGCGAGATCCTCGTGGACATCAATCCCGAGAGCCTGCTGCTGGAAGCGGCCCGCCGGGTGGATGAATGGAGTCTGATCGAGAAGAAGATCCCGTCGCTGGATCTGATCTTCGAGGTGGACACGGCGCGGTTGCGGGAAGCCGAGGTCAGCCTCACGCCCGAGCAGGAGCGGGTCCTCCCGCTGCTGGACGGGACGCGGACGGTGCAGGAGGTGGCGGACCAGAGCGGGCTCACGGAGTTCGACGTCGGCCAGGCGATCTACGGGTTGATCCAGGCCGGGTTCGCCCATCGGGTCGGGCAGCGGGAGTGGACGGAGGGTCAGCGGGTTCGTGAAGCGGACATCGCGGAGCGGCGGAATCTGGGGATCGCGTTCTACCGGACGGGCATGTACGAGGAGGCGGTCCGGGAGTTCCGGCGAGTCCTGGAGATGCGCCCGGATGATGCGGCGGCGAGCTTCTACCTGGCGCTCATCGCATTGCGGGAGCGGCGGGAGCGGGAAGCGGTCCGCCGGCTGAAGCTGCTGATGGAGGAGGTCGGGCCGCGGTACGCGGCGTTCGTGAATCTCGCCATCGCGTTCGACCGGCTCGGGCGGAGCGAGGACGCGTTGGTCGCGCTGAACGAAGCGGAGGCGCAGCGGCCGGCCACGCCCGTCGTCGCCTTGCTGCGGGCGGCGATCCAGCTCCGGATGGGCGACGTGGATGCGGCCACGGAGAGTCTGGCCGAATACCAGCTCCGGCTGCGGACGGCCGAGCCCCCGGCGGCCCCGTATTACCACTATGCCGCCCTGGTCGCGGCGCTCGCCGGACGGCTGGACATGGCGGAGGCCACGATCCGGGATGGGCTGGATACGTATCCCAGCTCGGCGCCGCTGCTGTTGCTCGCCGGGGCGATCGCGGAGCGGCGGGGCGACTACGCGCAGGCGGAATCGCTGTACCGACACGCGGCGGAGGAGGATGCGGAGCTGCCGCAGGCGCACAAGAACCTGGGCGACCTGGCGTACCGGCGGGGAATGTACGAGGACGCGGTGGCGCACTACCGCCGTGCGCAGGAGCTGGCGCCGGAGCTCGGCGACGATCTGTACGCGAAGCTCGGCAACATCTTCTACCGTCAGCGCAACCGGACGGAGGCGGTGCGCTGTTGGGAGCGGGCGCTCGAGTTGAACCCGCAGAATGAGGTCGTCAAGAACAACCTTGCCGTGGTCGCCCATGCGGCCGGGTGAAGGCGAGGCACGGACGGATCACGGGGACGCCATGCGTCCCTTGCGGCCGCTCCCGCTCGCGCAGGGCGAGCTGTCGGAAGCGGACGCGCGGGAGTTCGAGGCGCTCAAGCGGGTGATCCAGGAGCGGGCCGGGTTGTTCTGTGACGGCTACAAGTCGAAGTGCCTGAGGCGGCGGCTCGCGGTGCGGATGCGCGCGCGCGGCGTGCACCGCTACGCGGACTATGGCGAGGTGTTGCGGAACGATCCGGCGGAGTACGACCGGCTCGTGGACACGCTCATGATCAACGTGAGCAAGTTCTTCCGCAACCCCGAGGTGTGGGACGTGTTGCGGGAGCAGGTGATCCCGGCGCTGTTCGAGCTTCCCGGGTCGCCGATCCGGATCCTCAGCGCGGGTTCGGCGGGGGGCGAAGAGGCGTACTCGGTGGCGATCCTCCTGCTGGAGCACGCGGAGCGGATCGGTCGGCCGGCCGCGGTGAGGCGCTTCGAGATCGTCGGCATCGACATCGACCGGGACAGCCTGAACCACGCGCGCCGGGCGGAATACGGGGAACTGGCGCTGTCGGACACGCCGGAGGCGGTGCGGTCGAGGTGGTTCGAGGGCGGCCCGGTGTACAGGCTGCGGCCGGAGCCGAGGCGGCTGGTCCGGTTCCAGGAGGCGGACCTGCTGAAGGACGAGATCCCGCCGGGGCAGCACATGATCCTGTGTCGGAACGTGGTCATCTACTTCGAGCGGGCCGTGCAGGAGGCGCTGTTCGCGCGGTTCCGCGAGGCGCTCGTTCCGGGCGGGTACCTCGTGCTGGGGAAGGTGGAGACGCTGTTCGGCGCGACGAACTCGGGGTTCCGCCCGATCGCGGGGCGAGAGCGGATCTTCCAGAAGCTATGAGCCGATACCGATTCGGGCCGGGCGAGATCCCGGTGATGGTGAAGGTCGGAGACCTGAAGGTCGGGACCGCGGGGAGCACGCTGCTGACCCTCGGGCTGGGGTCGTGCGTGGCGGTGGCGCTGTACGATGCCATCCGGAAGATCGGCGGGCTCGCGCACGTCCTGCTCCCGGATCCGTCCCATGCGCGGTCGCCGGGTCCGCCGGGGCGGTTCGCATCATCCGCGGTGGATGCGCTGCTCACGATGATGATCGCGGAGGGTGCGGACCGTTCGCGGATCTTCGCCCGGATCGCGGGCGGCGCGTCGATGTTCGAGAACCTGGCGGCGGCGGGGAACGCGTCCCTCGGCGCCCGAAACGTCGCGGCGGTGAAGGAGTCGCTGGAGCGGGCACGGATCCCGTTGCGGGCGCAGGATGTGGGGGGTGGTTTCGGTCGGTCGGTCTATTTCCGTCTGTCGGACGGGCGTCTGCTGATCCGGTCCATCCGCAGGGATGATGTCATACTCTGAGCGACGTCGGGTGGGGCTACGCACCGGGCCGCGCGTGCTCGTCGTAGACGACAGCGCGCTCATGCGGGAACTCGTGACGGACCTGCTGGAGGAGTCCGGGGAGTTCCGGGTGGCGGGGCAGGCGGCGACGGGGTACGAGGCGATCCGGCTGGTCCACGAGCTGTCCCCGGACATCGTGACGCTGGATCTGGAGCTCCCGGACCTGGGCGGCCTGGACACGCTGGGCTACATCATGAGCGAGGCGCCGCGGCCGGTGGTGATCCTGTCCGCCCACGGCGGGGAAGGCGCCGACATCACGTTGCGGGCGCTGGACTACGGCGCGGTGGATTTCGTGCTCAAGCCGGCGGGGGACCAGCGGCGGGGCGTGGAGGCGCTGCGGACTCGCCTGCTGGCCGCGCTGCGGGCCGCGGCGGAGGCCCGACTGGCGAACCTGCAGTTCCGGGAGGTGCGGTCGAGCGGGCGCCGCGGGGCGGGCGCGGCGCGGGCCGCGGGACGGCACGGCGAGGGGACGGGGGCGGTGGCGGTCGCGGCGTCGACGGGCGGACCGCGGGCGCTGGCCGATCTGGTGGCCGGGCTCCCGCCGACGATTCCCGCCGCGGTCCTGATCGTACAGCACATGCCCCCGCGGTTCACGCGCGCGCTCGCGGAGCGTCTGGACGGCGTCGGCGCGCTGCCGGTGAGCGAGGCGGAGGCGGGCGAGCCGATCCGGCCCGGCCGCGTGTACCTGGCCCCGGGCGGGGTGCACCTGGTGCTCGGCCGGACACAGGAAGGCATCGTGGCCCGCCTCGAGGAAACCCCGCCCGTCTGGGGGGTACGACCAGCCGCCGACTTGCTGTTCGCGTCGGTGGCCAGCCATTTCGGCCCGCGGAGCGTCGGGGTCGTCCTGACCGGGATGGGGCGGGACGGGGCCAACGGGCTGCGGGCGATCCGGGAGGTCGGCGGCTGGACGATGGCACAGGACGAGGCATCCTCGGTGGTCTTCGGGATGCCGCGGGCGGCTGCCCCGTATGCCCACGAGGTGCTCCCGCTCGAGGCGATCCCCGCCGCGGTGGGCCGGAGGATCGTGGACCAGCTCGGACTCGTGCGGCGCTGACCCGGTGGGGCCGGGCAAGGCCCCGCCGGGGAGCGGTCCGGCCGCGGGACAACGCCCGGGCGTCCGGCCGGTGCCCGTCGACGCGACTTCGGAGCCCCGTGGAGCCGCGTCATGCGCATCGCGATCCTGGCAGCCCTGCTCATGGCCGTCTCGTCGATCGGCGCGGCGGAGTCGTGGTGCGCTCGCGCACCGGCTCCGACAGCCGCGTCGATGGCGTCCGGATTTCCAGGCGCGAGGACGAGCATCGACGCCCCGCCCGGGCCGGTCGGCGAGCAGGCATCCGACTCCGCCCGATCACCGGATTCCCATCAGGCCCACGCGGGTCCGCAAACGCTCATCGTCCAGGGCGACATCCGCATCCACTACTGGCCGGGCGGCGAGGCGCTCGCCCGACAGCTCGCGGGCGCCGTGCGGGCCATGCCTCCGTTTCCGGCACTGCCCGGAGATGTGCTGCTGGGCGCCGGCCCGGTCGACATCTACCTCGCGCCCGACCCGGCGCGTTTCGATTCGCTGACCGGCGGCCGGGCTCCGGAATGGGGCGCAGGGGTGGCCATGCCCGCCGCCGGCGTGGTGGTGCTGCCGGCGTATGCGTCCCGCCGGGGCGCGCCGCACGACCTGCCCAGGGTGCTGCGCCACGAGCTCGCCCACATCGCCCTCGCCCGGTACGTGGCGCCAGCCAGGGTTCCCCGGTGGTTCGACGAAGGCTACGCGCGCTGGGTCGCCGGCGAATGGGACGGAGAATCCGCCTGGCAGCTCCGTGTTGCGTTCGCCCTCCACCGCGCGCCGCCCCTGGACTCGCTCACCCTCCAATGGCCGCGGGCCGAATCCGATGCGCGCATCGCATACCTCCTTGCCACGAGCGCCGTGGCGTACCTGGTGGAGCAGGGTGGGGTGGAGGGGCTCGAACTCCTGATGCGGCGGTGGGCAGGTTCGGGGTCCTTCGATGCCGCGCTCCGCGACACCTACGGCCGCACCGAGTCGCAATTCGAGATGGACTGGATCCGCTTCGTGAAGCGGCGGTACGGTTGGCTCTTCGCCCTCTCCCACTCGGCGGTGTTCTGGGCGTTCGGCGCGTCGATGCTCATGGCCCTGTTCGCGATCCGGCGCCGACGGGACCAGGACCGCCTGGAGCGACTGCGCGCCACGGAGCCGCCGGATGACCCGGCATACTGGCTGGATCCCGATCCGGTCCTGGAGGTTCCCGAAGCGCAGCCGGACGCCGGCGCGGAGCCGGGGGAGGCGGCCCGGCGTGTTGACGCTAACGGCGAAAATCCTTAAATTTCAAAAGCTATGAAGACTCGGAACGCATCGCGTCCGACCGCGGCGCCGGAGGGGTCGCTCCGCTTTTCGGCCGTCAACTGGGGCCTCCTCGGACTCGGGCTCGCCGTGGTCGCGCTCGGGTACGCACTGCTCGCCCAGGGCTCCACGACCGCCGCACCGCTGCTCCTCGTCCTGGGCTACGTGGTGCTCATTCCGCTGGGAATCATCCTCTGAACGACGCAGCGGGCGCTTAGCTCAGTTGGTCTAGAGCGCTTCCCTTACAAGGAAGAGGTCGGGGGTTCGACTCCCTCAGCGCCCATACCGTGAAGTGTCGCCCCGCCGGCATCGCGCCGCGCGGGGCGAAGCTTTTTGTAGCCTTCGCGGCGGGGCTGCGTTACCGGGTCGAGCACGTGCACGAGCACGAGCACGGGGCAGGCTTCGCGGTAGGGCTACCTGGCCGGGTCGAGAGCGGGGTACGGGGTGGACTTCGCGGTGGGGCGACCGTTCCGGGTCGAGCACGGAGGGCGGCCTTCGCGGCGGGGCTGCGTTACCGGGTCGAGCACG
>ERZ777003.482-NODE-482-length-77282-cov-9.059047_pt1 | contig 77282 bp, 76 predicted proteins | sample MGYA00374956_ERZ777003 | MGnify/ENA primary metagenome ERZ777003 (study PRJEB29302, sample SAMN06268252) | bioreactor metagenome | isolation source: Joint BioEnergy Institute, California, USA | place: USA:Joint BioEnergy Institute, California, USA | collected...
GCCGAGATTGGCCAGCGCGTTGTTCACCGCAATCTGGAAGCGACCGAAGTCGCCGTCCGCGGTCAGCGCGCTTCGCGCACCTGCCGCATCGTACTGATAGTTCGCCTCGAGCGTCGAACGGTCATCCTCCAGGTTGTTCGCCCGGATCGTGACTGTCGCCGTGCCGTCGATGCTGGCGATGACCGTCTGATTGCTCGCGCCCGTCTTGATCAGATTGACCCCATTGTACGTGGCGTTGTTGATGTAGGTCTCGACCTCATCAAGCATCGCCTTCAGGTCGTTCTGATACGTCTTGCGCGTCTCGGACGAGATGCTTTCATCGGCCAGCTGAACGATCTTGGCCTGGATGTCCTGCATCTTGTTGGAGATCTGCGTCGCCGCGTTCAGCGCGACCTTGGCGATGCCCTTGGCGGCGCCGAGGGCCTGGCTGACCGCGTTGTACGCCTTGATGTCGCCGCGCAGGCCCTGCGCGACGGCGAACGTCGAAGCATCGTCCAGTGCGCTCGAGACCCGAAGACCCGTCGAGACACGGTTCTGAACCGTCTTCATTTCTTCAGCCGTGCTGCGCAGGTGCTTCAGCACGTACAGCGCGCCCGGATTGGTATTTACGGAGGTCACGTTCGTCTCCTGGCTTGCAAGTCCTTCATTGCCGACCGGCCGAAGGCCTCGCTCATGTGGCGGGATTCTCCGCCCGCGAACCTTCCGGTCACGCGATGCGAGAGCAACGGCCATGCCAGCGGACCAGCAGGAGAAAACCGCGGTTTTTCCGGGATTCTTCGACACCGGAGACGAACTGTCGGGAAACTCTTGCCGGGTTGCACGAACAAATCTGCCCGGCGGGACAATCTTGCCGACGCGGCGCGCGGTCACGGATGCTTCACCCTGGCGCACCAGTCACGCCACATCGTCCGCAGCGCTGCCTCGAAATTCCGGGCGAACCGGCGCCGTCGCACAACGGCGAGGCGGCCATGCGTTCACGCAGTTCCGCGCGAAGACGGCGCAGACGATTCCGGTCGGAAGCGAGCGATGCGGCAATGTCGAGATACTGCGCCAGCCCGTCGGCAACGAGCTCCGTAAGCCCGACGCTCGTCAGATGGGTGATCGAATGGCGCGAGCAGAATCGGTCACCGCCCAACGTGACGACGGGCACGCCCATCCAGAGCGCCTCGATCGTCGTGAGGCCGCCTGAATACGGGAACGGGTCGAGGGCGATGTCGACCTCGGCATAGCCGGCGAGAAACTCCGCGTGATTGGCCCCAGGCTTCAGATCGATCCGCTGCGGATCGCCGCCGGCATTCACGAACATGTCGAGATAGCGTGCGCGGGTTTCCGCATCCGAGAGCGACGATGTACGCAGCAGCAACCGTCCGTTCTTTACCCGCTCGAGCAGCCGTACCCACAGCCGGATGACGTCCGGCGTCACCTTGCTGAGATTGTTGAAGCAGCCGAACGTCACAACACCGGTCGTATCCGACGGCAGCGGTGACACCGGCGGCGCATACGACGGCGGCTCGTAACAGACATAACCGTCCGGGAGCCGTATCACGCGCTCGACGAAATGCGCCTCGAACCCGGCAGGCGTCTCGCGCCAATCCGAGATTACCCAGTCCATTTCCGGCAGGCCTGTCGTCCCCACATAACCTGCCCAGCTTGCCTGAACCGGTGCCGGTCGCATCGCGAACGTGCGCAGACGGTTCCGAGCCGTGTGGCCCGACAGGTCGATCAGCACGTCGATGGCATCCGCCCTGATCCGGTTTGCGAGGTCGCGCGGCTTTTCGGATGGAACCCGGTGCCATGCCGAGACCCGTTCCCTGAGCTGCTGCGACATGTCGTCGTCATACTCGCTCGTCGAATAGCAAATGAACTCGAACGAATCCCGGTCATAATGTTTGAACAGAGGTGCCGTGAAGAATCCGACCGGATGCCTGCGCAGATCACCGGAGACGAAACCGACGCGCAGACGCCGCTCCGGATCGGGATCGTTATGTGGTGGTGGAAGCGCCCCTCGCAGATCCGCGTTCCGCGCGCCCCACATCCGATGCGCCGCAACGATATCCGCGACGCTGTGCGCCGGGTTGTACTGCATGACGAAGAGAAGATTCATCGCAGCCGGCTCGAAACCCGGACGGATCTCCAGAACGCGCCGATAGATGGACTCCGCCTCCTCGACCCGGCCCTGTGCCGCCCGCACGAAAGCGAGATCGCACAGCACCTCAGGGATGGTTGGGTCGATCGCAAGAGCGCGCTCGTAGCTCTTGGCCGCTTCCGACAGATGGCCGGCCTTCCGCAGGGCCGTACCAAGGTTATGGTGCGCACGGGCATCATTCGGCTTTAAGATGAGTGCGCGCTTGATGTATGCCTGCGCGGCCTCGAACTGCCCCGAACAGCCTGGATGGCCCCGAATGTCAAATAGGCCTCGGCCAGGTCCGGAGCCGCCTTCACGCCTCTTTCCGCCGTGGCGAGGGCTTCACCGAGCCGGTCGAGGCGCAGATAGACGTTGGCAAGATTCGTCAGTCCGACCCCATAGGTCGGATGCTCTTTGACCAGTTGCTCGAGCTCCGCCACGGCCTCCTCGAGGCGCTCGCTGTCCGCAAGCACGAGCCCGAGATTGGCGCGTGCCGTCAGCAGATTGGGATCCAGCGCGATCGCGCGCCTGTAGGCATCGACCGCCTCGTCGAATCGCCGGGCCGCATGAAGTACATGCGCGAGATTCGCATGAGCGGCCGCAAGATGCGGGTTTGCCGCAATCGCAGCGCGGAAATGTTCCTCCGCCACGTCGAGACGCCCGGCATCCCGATGCGCATTTCCGAGATTGAAATGTGCCGCCGCGTAGTCAGGTTTCAGATCGATGGCACGTTGCCAAGCCTCGATCGCCTCATCGCCCCGATTCAGCGCACTCAACGCGTTGCCGAGATTGTACGCGGCCTCAGGGAACGCAGGGCGCAGGACGAGCGCGCGCTCGATCAGGCGTACGGCCTCGTCATGCCTGTTCTGCTGGTGTGCGAGCACGCCCAGCAGATGTACGGCATCGGCATGGTTCGGTGCCCGGGCCAGAATATCGCGGTAAGCGGTTTCGGCGGCGGCGAACCTTCCGGCCCGATGGTGAGCGACGGCTGTCGCCAGCAAGGTCGCGATGAGGTTTGCAGCCGGTCGCGCAGACGCAGCCCGTGTGCTTCCCATGTCGAAGCCGTACCCAGATAACCAGACGTGCGACGATGAAGATAATCGCCGCACGTTCCTGATATGCCGCTTAAGGTTAAGCACGGCTTAACCGGGGGCCAGCATCAACCGGGAAAAATAAGGGCGGCACCGGGATCTCCGATGCCGCCCGCAAGAACCGCCGGTGCGGGAAGAAATTTCCTCCCCGCCCCGAGGCGTCCGCCGTTACCCGAACAGCCGCAGGAGCGCCTGCGGCGTCTGGTTGGCGATGGCGAGCGCCTGGACCGCCAGCTGCTGACGAACCTGCAGCGCCTGCAGTGCCGCACTTTCCTTCGCCATGTCGGCGTCGACCAGCGAACCGAGACCTTCGGTCGCCGCCTCGCTCACCTGCTTGATGAACTCGTCCTGCCCCTCGAGCGCCTTGATGTCGGCGCCGAGATTGGCCAGCGCGTTGTTCACCGCAATCTGGAAGCGACCGAAGTCGCCGCCCGCGGTCAGTGCGCTCTGCGCGCTCGCTGCATCGTACTCATAGTTCGCCTCGAGCGTCGAACGGGTCGACTCCAGGTCGTTCGCCCGGATCGTGACTGTCGCCGTGCCGTCGATGCTGGCGATGACCGTCTGGTCCCCGCTATTCACACCTGGACCGGCGATCAGGTTCACGTCGTTATAGGTTGCGTTGGCGATGTAGGTCTTGACCTCCTCAAGCATAGCCCTGAGGTCGTTCTGATACGTCTTGCGCGTCTCGGACGAGATGCTTTCATCGGCCAGCTGCACGATCTTGGCCTGGATGTCCTGCATCTTGGTCGAGATCTGCGTCGCCGCGCTCAGCGCGACCTTGGCCATACCCTTGGCGGCGCCGAGGGCCTGGCTGACCGCGGTATACGCCTTGATGTCGCCGCGCAGGCCCTGCGCGACGGCAAAGACCGACGCATCGTCCAGTGCGCTCGAGACCCGAAGACCCGTCGAGACACGGTTCTGCACCGTGTTCATCTCGAACATGGTCGCACGCAGGGTCTTCAGGACAGACAGAGCACCAACGTTTGTGTTCACAGAAGACATTAGGGTTCTCCTATTCTTCGAAGTGGAAAACCGGACAGTTCTTGTCCGGGGCCCTCCTGTCCCTTCTGGACATGAGGCGCCGCGCCTGTGGCAGCAACCGACATGCCACGCGACCCTCTTCCGCAAACCTTTGAAAAGAAACCACTCCGGATTTGGTTATCGGACCTTTTACCAATTCTCGAAGGCAAGTCTTGCCCAGCCGACGCGGCAAAACTTGCCGAGCAACGGTACGAATCTGCTCGCTCCGACTGGCCGCGAGTGGAACGAACTTTCCCTCCGGCCCGGCATAAACTGCCGTCGACGGGCAGGCTGCGGCCTGTGCCGCACGCCAGTAACAGATTCGAATTGGCGGCTCAATTCCTTTCTACGTCAATGCGTTACACCTTATCCACGGTACTTGGCCCGTGGCTTGCTGATGAACCGGCGAGTTCATCCTGCCCGCGTTCGTCATGGTCACGGACATACGCTTCTTCGAAATGCTCTCGCCGCGCGACAGCGGTACGGACCCGATGCGTCCGCGCATCGAGTCGGGCGAGAGCGCGTTCGCCAACCTGCTGAACCGGGCCCTCGATACACTCGAGACACCCGCCGTCTCGCGCGACGATGCTGCGGACGACCGCAGCGCATCGCAGTCACCGCCGACGACGGCGGCCGTCGAGTCCAATCCCGTTGCGCCGGTACAACCGCAGCAGGAACCAGCCACTTCGCCGGAGCCGGCACGAATCGCCGATACGACGTCGACGACACCAGCCGTCGGTGCACCGGAAGCGACACCGTTCGCCGAAGCGATGGCACCGCGTCAGCCGACGGCGCACGGTACGGTGCCGTCGGCGCCATTGGGACCGTCGGCGCCACCGGCGTCGATGTCACCGCCCGGCGCAGCGGAGACGATGGTGCCGCCGCTGCAACCGGCGACCACGGGGCCGCAGATGGCCAGCACGCCGCAAGGCGCAATCATGAATCAGACGGATGCGATCCTCCCGCCGCCGAACGCGCCCAGAGCGTTCGCGCCGAATACAGCCGATGAGCCTGCGCCGAGTCCGGTCAACGCCTCTGCCTCGAATACGAACGGCCTACCTCACCTCGGGTCCACGACGGCAATGCCGACTGGCCTCGCCGGACGCGGCGCCCAGGAGGCAAAGCCGACCATCTCGGTTCCAATCGCAACCGACACCGGAACTGAACGACCGGCCGTTCCAAGAAAGCCTGCCGGTACCGCCCCGATCGCGTTCCAATCGTCGCCGACACGCGAGACGCCCACGTCTGCCACGACCGTCGCATCGCAGCCGATTCCGAGGCAACCGGTTCCGGCGCATTCGGTTTCAACGCGACCGGTCCCGATGGAACCGATTTCAACGCAACCGCCGTCGATACAACAGGTTTCGACGCAATCAGCACAGGTTTCGGAGCATTCAGCCACGTCACCGGCGCAGACCTGGATTGGCAATTCACCGTTTGAATCAGTTTCCGTTCCAGAGGCGATCGCGGGAACCCGTACCGCACCCGGCGCACCCGTCATCATCGTGAAGAACACGGATAGGCCGCTGACGGACATCGTCGCCCCCCTGCCCACGACCGATGAACCGTCCGTCGAGACCGCCGTCGGCACGATTGTAATCCCCAAGCCCGATATGCCGACGCGCGCTACGTCCAACAATCCTGCGCTGACGGTCGGTTTTGCGACGCAGATGACGGCCCAGGCAGCCGGAAACGGAGACGTGGCTGTCCAGCCCCAGGCGACGGGCATGCAGCTCGCCACACCGCAACTGGCGACCGAAAGCGAGATCGTCGTCTCCGCCATGTCGCGAGGCGAGCACATGGTGTCCAGCGTCGAACAGGCGGCCTCGGCGCGCATCGATCAGACGCCGATGGTCGAAGCACCGGCGATGCGCGGCTCGCCGTCGATCGACACGATGGCAGCGGCCGAGCGGACTGTGCGTCCGGCCCTTCATCCGCTCGTCGCACAGGTCGCGGTGCATGTCACCAAGGCCGCGATCGAAGGTAACGATCGCATCAGCATCCGCTTGTCGCCGGCTGAACTCGGTCGCATCGACGTGCGCCTCGATTTCGGCCCCGACGGCCGTGTCCAGGCGGTATTCGCGGCGGATCGTCCCCATACTGTGGAACTGCTGCAGCGTGACGCGCGCGAGCTCGCCCGGGCCCTGCAGGATGCCGGCCTTCAGACAGACTCCGGCAGTCTCAGCTTCAATCTCCGGAACGGCGGCCACGGCAACGATGCTGCCGGCAGCTTCGAACGATCAATCCCCGGCGCGGGCAGCAAGGACGGCGACGTCGTCGTCCAAGTTCCACCGCCGCAGATCCATACCTATACCGCCGGAACGATCGGCCCCGGACGTGTCGATATCCGGATTTGAGCGAAACCCAAACCCCAGCAGCATTCGGTTCATGAGGGAGACTGAAGAATGAGCCTCTACGGTGCACTACTCGCGGGCGTGTCCGGCCTCCGGGCCCAGTCGCAGTCACTGGGCACGATCTCGGACAACATCGCGAACGTGAACACCATCGGCTACAAGCGCTCGGTCGCGGCGTTCTCGACCTTGGTGACGGGCGCCAGCAGCACCACCCAGTACTACCCCGGCGGCGTCCGTGCGACCCCACGTTCGTTGATCGATCAGCAGGGCGTGCTGCAGGGTACCTCCCGCGGCACGGACATTGCGATCCTCGGCAACGGCTTCTTCGTCGTCAATACGGATCCCGACGGAAACGGCGAGCAGCTCTATACCCGCGCGGGCTCATTCAGCGAAGACAATACCGGCCGCCTGGTGAACGCCGCCGGCTACTTCCTGCAGGGCTGGGAACTCGACCAGCAGGGCAACATCATCGACATCAACACCATCAAGACGGTGTCGGTCAGCACGCTGAACGGCGTCGCCGTCGACACGACGACGGTCCAGATCCTCGCGAACCTCGACTCGGGCCAGCTCCCGGGAACACCGGCATACACCGCCGCGGACTTCACGGCCGACCCGACCGCCGCGCTCACGATCCCTGAGCAAATCGCCGCCGGCACGATCCAGCCGCATTTCAAGCGCGAGATCGCGGTCTTTGATGCGCTCGGGACGAAGCACAACCTGACGCTCAGCTTCCATCGCCTGACGGGCACCAACCAGTGGGGCTTTGTGCTGAGTGCCGATCCATCCGAAGTGAACACGGGCGCTGCCTCGGTCACCGGCGGTCTCTTGGCCCACGGCACGGTTACGTTCGATGGTGACGGCAATCTCGGTTCCATCACCTGGCACAATACCGCCGATTGGGTCGCCGGCGTCGCCACCGCTGACCCGACGCAGACCGTCTCCATCACCTGGACGAATGGCGCGTCCCCCAGCAGCATCGCATTCAATCTCGGTACGCCGGGCAAGTCCGACGGCATACGCCAGTTCAACGGTCCTTATGACGTCGGAGCCGTCAATCAGGACGGTGCCGAAGTCGGTCTGCGGACGGGCGTGTATATCGACGCGGAAGGTTATGTCGTCGCGACCTTCAGCAACGGCGCGACGCAGCGCATCTACAAACTGCCGATCGCCATCTTCGCCAACCCCACCATGCTCGAGGCGCGTAACGGCAACGCCTATGCGCAAACGGATCTCTCGGGTGAATACAACCTGCGCGAAGCCAACACCGGCGGCGCGGGTCGTATCGAGCCGGCTGCACTCGAGGGCTCGAACGTGGATCTCGGCGAGGAATTCACCCAGATGATCGTGACGCAACGCGCCTACTCGGCCTCGGCGAAGATAATCACCACCGCCGACGAGATGCTCGACGAGCTCTTGCGGATCAAGCGTTAAACGAGACGGATGAAGCGGTCCGCGGCTCGGCACCACAGCGCGGGGCCGCGGCCGCAACAGCGGGAGTATCACCGAAACAGCGGGAATATGACCGATGACCCTGTGGGGAGCATTCAGCAACGGCGTCGCCGGCCTGTACGCTGCTTCCGCGGCGTTCGGCGCGGTTGGCGAGAACATCGCGAATACCCGCACACCCGGCTATCGACGCGTCGAAACGGAGTTCATGACACTGATGGGTGGTACCACCGCGGACGGGCGCGAGCTCGGCGGCGTCCGTTCCTTGACGCGCACGAGCATGTCCGTCCAAGGACCGTTCGAGATCACGAACCGGACCTTCGATATCGCGATCGACGGTCCGGGTCTGTTCGTCTTCGGCCCTTTCAGCGGCGGCGGCAATGCCATCGATCTCCGGTACTCGCGTGCCGGTAATCTGATTTCCATCCGCGCCCCCAACAACCAGACGGTCGGCTATCTCGGTACGGAGACCGGGCTCTACCTGCTCGGCTGGCGTCTCGTGAACGGCCAGGTCGTCAACAACAGCCTCGCCGCCCTCGAGCCGATTCCCGGCACCACCGACGACAAGTTTCCGGGACAAGCGACCGTCAACGCGGAACTGATCGCGACCCTGCCGGCGACCGGCACCAGCGCCGCAACCCAAATCTTCTACTACGACCAGAACGGTGATCAGCATTCACTCTGGCTCCACTGGACGAAGACCGGCCCCAACGCGTGGTCGCTCCAGGCGACCGACGCCAACGGCGCGCCGGTCGGCACCCCAATCCTGATGACGTTCGATGGCGAAGGCCGAATCTCCTCGGCGCCGACGATCAGCATTGCGGGCCTGTTCAACCTGGACGTGTCCAAGGTCAACCAGGTCGGGTCGGTGTTTGCGATGGGGGATTACACGCAGGATGGTATCGCGCGCGGCGAGTTCATTACCTATGAGATTCTCTCCGACGGTACGGTGAATGCGCGATATACCAACGGCGCCGTGCGCCCGCTCTATAGGATTCCGGTCGTGACGTTCATGAACCCCAACGCACTGGTTGCGGAGTCGGGGAACATGTACCGCGCCACCGTGGCGGCAGGCGAACCCCGCCTGCACAGACCCACCGAAGACGGCATTCAGATCGTTCCCGGCGCCATCGAAATGGCCAACTTCGACCTCGCGGACAGCTTTACGCGCCTGATCGTCACGCAACGCGCCTACGACACGGCGTCGCACGTCGTCCGTACGGTCGACGAAATGGCGCAAGTCGCACGCGACATGAAGAGCTAGAAAACCTGGTGTGCAGCACCGTTCCGCGATGCCGTAAATTCGTCGCAAATCCTTTCCACGTTTAGCGTTTTCTTAAATGGCACCAGCTAGGGTTGGGCCATGAACGATCACTATCGCACCGGTATCGAAATGGCAGAAAACGGCGCGACGGTCGGCTCGCCTGCCTCCGCCTCGGACACCTCCACGCCGCATTTGCTCGACCACCTGCCGCCACCGAATACGAAGCGCTGGGTGATTCGGCGCAAAGCCGCCGTCGTTGCCGCCGTCCGCACAGGCGTGCTGAGCCTGGAGGATGCCTGCGAGCGCTATCAACTCTCGGTCGAGGAGTTCCTGTCCTGGCAACGTCTCATCGACCGTCACGGCCTGCCCGGACTTCGCGCCACGCGCCTGCAGGATTATCGCAACCACTGAACCCGAGGCGATTTCCGCACCGGACGCATCACCCCACCCTTGCCTCAAGCCGGCAAATATTGCCGGGTAGGCGGCAAAATTTTCCGGCCATTAACCGTCTGTTCACCGCCAGAACGATAGCGTGACCACGCCTGATACGCGCCATGATTGCGTTAAGGGCGTGGAGGGTGAACGGGGTGAACAACATACTCGAAACACTTCGCCAGCTGGGTCCGACTCGGCTCGCGATCCTCGGCGCCGTGGCGGCCGGTTTGGTCGCATTTTTCGGCTTTTTCATCTCAAGATTGAACCAACCGGACATGGGGCTCCTCTTCAGCGAGCTCTCGACGCAGGACGCCGCCCAGATCATCAGCAAGCTTGAGGCGCAAAACATACCGTACGAGCTGCGCGCCGACGGCAGCCAGATCTACGTGCCGGCCGACCGCGCCCTGCGCCTGCGCATGAGCCTCGCCGAACAGGGCCTCCCGAAGGGCGGTACGGTCGGTTACGAAATCTTCGACCGGACCGACGCGATCGGCGCCACCAGCTTCATCCAGAACCTGAACCACCTCCGCGCCCTCGAGGGCGAGTTGGCCCGTACCATCGGTTCGCTCGGCCCGGTCGCCGGAGCCCGCGTTCACCTCGTCGTACCCCGCCGCGACCTGTTCAGCCGTGAACGCCAGGAGCCGACCGCGTCCGTCGTTCTGCGGCTGCGTACGGCGGGCACCCTCACCCGCCCCCAGGTGCAGGCGATCCAGCATCTCGTCGCTTCCAGCGTCGCCGGCCTGAAGCCGAACCGCGTCTCCGTCATCGACGACCAGGGCAACCTGCTGGCGCGCGGCCACGAAGGCGAAGAATCCACTGTCATCGCCTCGAATACCGTCGAAATGCGCCGCAATTACGAGCAGCGCCTGGCGAGGGCGATCGAGGAACTGCTCGAGCGATCGGTCGGCCCCGGCAAAGTCCGGGCCGAGGTGACGGCCGAAATGGACTTCGACCGGGTCGTCACCAACACGGAGTCGTTCGACCCCGACGGCCAGGTGGTCCGTTCGACCCAGACGGCGACGGAAAGCAGCGACGCGCAGGAGTCCGACGGCACGCCCGTGTCCGTCGCCGCAAACCTTCCGGACGCCGACGTGGGCTCGGCATCCGGGCGGAACATCACACGCTCGACGCGATCGGAAGAGACCATCAACTACGAGATCTCCCGAACGACGCGCAGCCATATCCGCGAGGGCGGCGTCGTCCGCCGCCTCTCGGTCGCCGTGCTGGTCGACGGCACGACCGAAGTGAGACCCGACGGGACCCGTGTCTATACCCCCCGCACGCCGGAAGAGATGGAGCGGCTGACCGCGCTCGCGAAATCGGCGATCGGCTTCGACGAGCAACGCGGCGACAGGATCGAAATCGTGAACCTGCCCTTCACCGGCGTCGAGGCGCCGCCGTCGGACGCAGAGGCCGGATCCCTGCTCGATCTGTCGCGCCAGGACTATTTCCGCATCGCCGAGCTGCTGGTCCTGGGCATCGTCGGCATTCTGGTCGTCCTGCTCGTCCTCCGGCCGCTCGTCAGCAACATGTTCGTGACGACCGCCGCGACGGCGGCGCCCAACGAGGGCTCGACGACCACGCTTCTGCCCGGCCGCACCGACGGCGACCCTGCCGCCCTGGCGCCGCCCCCGACGGCGGATTCGCCCAGCAACGAAGAACAGTCGGTCGAACGGATGATCGACCTCGAGCGCGTCGAGGGTCGAGTGAAGGCCTCCTCCATCAAGAAGATCGGCGAGATCGTCGAGAAGCATCCCGAGGAAGCCGTCGCGATCATACGAAACTGGATGTACCAGGAAAGCTGATCGGAACTAGAAAGCGATGCGTTCACGTGACGATTACCGCAGCCTGACCGGTCCCGAACGCGCCGCCATCATGATGTTGGCGCTGGGTGAGGAACACGCTGCGAAACTGTTCGCTCTCATGGACGACGAGGAGATCAAGGAGATCTCCCAGACGATGGCCAATCTCGGCTCGGTGCATTCGAGCGTGGTCGAGCGGCTGTTCGTCGAGTTCGCCGACCAGATCTCCGCCACGGGCTCGCTCGTCGGCTCCTACGATTCGACGGAGCGCCTGCTGCAAAAGGTTCTCTCGAAGGATCGCGTCGACGCGATCATGGAGGAGATCCGCGGCCCGGCCGGCCGCACCATGTGGGACAAGCTCGGCAACGTCAACGAAGCCGTTCTCGCCAACTATCTGAAGAACGAGTATCCGCAGACCGTCGCCGTCGTTCTCTCGAAGATCAAGCCAGACCACGCGGCGCGCGTTCTGGGCCAGCTTCCGGAGTCGTTCGCGATGGAGGTCATCATGCGGATGCTCCGCATGGAGGCCGTCCAGAAGGAAGTGCTCGACGACGTGGAACGGACTCTGCGCACGGAGTTCATGAGCAATCTCGCCCGGACCAACCGGCGCGACGCGCACGAGCTGATGGCGGAAATCTTCAACAATCTCGACCGCGCCAACGAAAGCCGGTTCCTCGCCGCGCTCGAGGAGCGGAACCGCGACTCCGCCGAACGCATCCGTGCCCTCATGTTCACGTTCGAGGACCTCGGTCGGCTCGATCCGGGGGCGATCCAGACCCTTCTTCGCAACATCGACAAGAGCAAGCTGGCGGTCGCACTGAAAGGCGCCTCGGAGACGCTTCGCGACCTGTTCTTCTCCAACATGTCGGAACGCGCCGGCAAGCTTCTGCGCGAGGAAATGGAACAGATGGGGCCGGTCCGTCTCCGCGACGTCGACGAGGCGCAAATGTACATAGTGTCCGTCGCGAAGGAGCTGGCCGCCAGGGACGAGATCATCATTGCCGACAAGCGCGGCGGTGAAGACGAGCTGATCTACTGACGCAAGGGCCGTCATGACAGTCGTCAGCAAGTTCCTGTTCGACACCGAATTCGATTCCGATATCGACGTCGCAGACGCGCCCGATCCGGAAAACGAAAAGCCGCCTACCTTCTCGGTCGAGGAACTCGAACTCGCGAAGCAGGAGGCATTCGCCGCGGGTGTCGCCGCAGGGCGGGAAGAGGCCGAACGGCAAACGGCACGGCTTCTTGCCGATGCGCTCGCGACCGTCTCGGCGGGTCTCGACCGGATTTTTTCCGAGGTCGACGCACAACACGCGGCACGCCAGCGGTCAGCAATAGCGACGGCGGCAGAGATCGCCCGCCGTCTCCTGCCCGCCCTTTGCAGGCGCGAGGCCCTGTCCGAGATCGAAGCGCTCGTCAGCGAATGTCTGGCCAGACTCACCGACGAACCGCGGCTCGTCATCCGGGTCAACGACCAGCTTCTCGATCCGATGCGCCAGCGCCTCGACGGTCTGATCGGCGCGACGGGCTTTGCCGGCCGGATCATCCTGCTGGCCGACAACTCGCTCCAGCTTACCGATACCCGCGTCGAATGGGCCGATGGCGGCGCCGAGCGCAACGTGCAGGCGATCTGGCAGGAAATCGACGCTGCGATCCAACGCTTTGTCCAGGACGGATCCGGGGTGCCGGGTGCGATCCGTTAAACGGGGGTTATCATGGCAGACGAGAACCTTGAACTGAACGAACTGTCGCCGGAGCAGGCGCCACCGGAGCAAGCACCGTCGGACCAAGCGCCGCCGGAGACCGAGGGCGCGAAAACGGCACGGACCGCGAAGGACCTCGAGGCGGTCTATGACATTCCGGTCCAGGTCTCGGCTGTACTCGGCAAGGCGACAATGCAGGTGAGCCAGCTCCTGAAGCTCGGCCGCGGCGCCGTCGTCGAGCTCGACCGCAAGGTCGGGGAAGCGGTCGATATCTACGTTAACAACCGTTTGGTCGCGCGCGGCGAGGTCGTCGTCGTCGACGATCGGCTCGGCGTGACGATGACCGAGATCGTCAAGGTCGACCGCAGCTGATCCCCCTCCCCGGCGCCGATGCGATTCCGCAGCGATCAACATCTGACTGAAAAGGCTTCTTCGGAGTGACGTCCATGCGACTGCTCATCATCGGCACTCTCAACGGACAGGCGACGATCGCGGCGAAGATCGCGCTCAGCCGCGGCGCCAAGGTCGCGCAGGTATCCGACATCGATGCAGGCCTCGCGAGCCTTCGCGCCGGCAAGGGTGCCGACCTGATCTTTGCCGACGTTCAGATGGACATCGGCCGGCTGATCGAATCCCTCCGCTCGGAACGCATTCACGTCCCCGTGGTGGCGTGCGGCGTCGGCTCGGACACGCCCGCGGCCGTCCGCGCCATCAAGGCCGGTGCCAAGGAGTACATTCCCCTTCCCCCGGATGCCGAGCTGATCGCCGCGGTCCTGGCCGCCGTCACCGAAGAAAGCCATACGATCCTCTCGCGTGATCCGGCGATGGAAAGCGCGCTGCGCCTTGCCGACCGGGTCGCGGCGAGCGACGCCAGCATCCTGATCTGCGGCGAGTCCGGCACCGGCAAGGAGCTGATGGCGCGATACATCCATCGCAAGAGCCGCCGGGCAAACCAACCGATGGTGTCCGTGAACTGCGCGGCGATTCCCGACAACCTGCTCGAGTCCGAGCTGTTCGGTCACGAGAAAGGCGCATTCACGGGTGCCATCGCCCGTCGCATCGGCAAGTTCGAAGAGGCGAATGGGGGCACCCTTCTCCTCGACGAGATCAGCGAGATGGACATCCGCCTCCAGGCCAAGCTGCTGCGCGCGATCCAGGAAAAGGAGATCGACCGAGTCGGCGGCTCGGGGCCGATCAAGGTCGATATCCGCGTCATCGCCACGACGAACCGCGACCTGCAGGCCGAGGTCGCGGCCGGAAACTTCCGGGAGGATCTGTACTTCCGCCTCAACGTCGTGACGCTGACCCTGCCGCCGTTGCGCGAACGCCCCGCCGACATCGAGCTCCTGGCCGATCACTTCGCCCGCAAATATGCCGAGGCGAACGCCCTGCCGATCCGTCCCGTTTCACCGGCCGCGCTCGAGATGCTCAAGGCGCACAGCTGGCGCGGCAACGTGCGCGAACTCGAGAACACGATGCACCGCGCCGTCCTGCTCGCACAGGGCGACAGCATCGGTCCGGAGGCGATCCGCCTCACGTCGCCGCCCAGGGCGCCGTCGTCGGCTGCGCCGGCTTCCGGCGGCGTCGATCCGGCGGTGGCGGTCGCCGCCAGCCGCAGCACGCTCGTCGGCCGCACGATCGCCGATGTCGAACGTGACCTGATCCTCGAAACTCTCAATCACTGCCTCGGCAACCGGACGCATGCCGCCAACATCCTGGGCATCTCGATCCGGACGCTGCGGAACAAGCTGAAACTCTATTCGGAACAGGGCATCCGGATCCCGCCCGCGAACGAAGGAGCACGTGCCGCACTCTGACACACCGCAAGCGTAGAACCGTCAGATGAGCGAGTCCGCCACGACCGCCGCCAGCAACGGGATGGGTGCGTTGCTGTCGCGCCTGACCGCGATCCTTCGCCACGGCGACATCGGCCTGGCACTGGGCGTCGTCGCAATCCTTCTCGTTCTGCTTCTGCCGCTGCCGACTTGGCTGCTCGACGTGTCGCTTGCGCTGTCGATCACCTTTTCGGTCCTGGTTCTGCTGGTTGCGCTGTTCATCCACCGGCCGCTGGATTTCAGCTCCTTTCCGACGGTCCTGCTGATCGCAACGATGCTGCGATTGGCGCTCAATCTCGCCACGACGCGGATCATTCTGACCCACGGTCACGAAGGCCCGCACGCCGCCGGCAACATCATCCAGGCATTCGGCAACCTGCTGATGTCGGGTAACTTCGTCATCGGCGTGATCGTCTTTTCCATCCTGGTGATCGTCAACTTCGTCGTCATCACCAAAGGCTCGGGCCGCATCGCCGAGGTCTCCGCCCGCTTCACCCTCGACGCGATGCCCGGCAAGCAGATGGCGATCGACGCCGATCTCTCGGCCGGCCTCATCGACGAGAAGGAAGCGCGTGCGCGCCGCCAGATGCTGGAGGACGAAAGTGCGTTCTTCGGCGCCATGGACGGCGCCGCAAAATTCGTCCGGGGCGATGCGATCGCCGGCCTTCTCATTACGTTCATCAACATCGTCGCCGGAATCATCGTCGGCGTTACGTCGCACAACCTCTCGCTCACCCAGGCCGCGCACACGTATACGGTCCTGACCGTCGGTGACGGCCTCGTTTCCCAGATTCCGGCACTGATCGTCTCGACGGCGGCGGGCCTTCTGGTTTCCAAGGCCGGGCTTACCGGTTCCGCGGACAAGGCCCTGTTCGGACAGCTCGGCGGCTATCCGAAGGCGCTCGGCCTCTGTTCGTTTCTGACGTTCGCAATGGCGCTGGTCCCAGGCGTTCCGATGGTACCGTTCCTGGTGCTGTCGCTCATCACCGGGGGACTCGCCTACCTGGTCACGACGCGGCGTGCCCGTGAAGAACAGCAGGCCGCAATGGACGCGACGACGGCCGCCGCACCTCTCCCGGCCGAGGAGCCGATCTCGACCGCGCTGCATATCGATATCCTGCGTCTCGAGCTGGGCTACGGCCTCCTGCCGCTGATCAACAGCGAAAAGGGACAGCGGCTCACCGATCAGATCAAGGCGCTGCGCCGCCAGCTCGCCAGCGAGATGGGCTTCATCATGCCCGCCGTGCGCATCCAGGACAACATGCAGCTGCCGTCCTTCGGCTACGTCATACGCGTCAAGGAAATCGCGGCGGGCCGTGGCGAGGTGCGGCCCAATATGCTGCTCGTCATGGATCCGCGCGGCGATGCCATCTCGCTTCCCGGCGAGCCGACCCGGGAGCCGACCTTCGGTCTGCCCGCGATGTGGATCAACGAGGCGCATCGCGAAGAAGCCATGTTCAAGGGCTATACCGTCGTGGAGCCGTCGACGGTGATCACCACGCATCTGACCGAGGTGATCAAGGACAACATGGCCGAGATGCTGTCCTACAGCGAGACGCAGAAGCTGCTCGACGAGCTCGGCAAGGAGCACCAGAAGCTGGTCTCGGACATCGTCCCGTCACAGATATCGGTTGGCGGCATTCAGCGCGTTCTCCAGAACCTGCTGGCCGAGCGCGTTTCGATCCGCGATCTTCCCTCGATCCTCGAGGGCATCGCCGAGGCATGCAGCCATACGCGCAACGTCACGGCCATCACGGAGCACGTGCGCGCACGTCTGGCGCGGCAGCTTTGCGACATGAACACGACGGAGGCCGGCTATATCCCGCTGGTCACGCTGTCGCCGGAATGGGAGCAGGCGTTCGCCGAGTCCCTCGTCGGCCAGGGCGACGACCGTCAACTGTCGATGGCGCCGAGCAAGCTCCAGGAATTCATCACCAAGGTACGGCAGGTTTTCGAGCGCCATGCGATGATGGGCGAGACGCCGGTCCTGCTCACCAGTCCCCTGGTACGCCCGTACGTCCGGTCGATCATCGAGCGTTTCCGCCCGATGACGACCGTCATGTCGCAGAACGAGATCTACGCGAAGGCCCGCATCAAGACCGTCGGCCAGATCTGACGGCAGGAGGTGCCATCATGCCGATACGCGGACGTCGGCCCTGTCCCCTGGGGAGCGCAACATGACGCGCATCGTCGGGCCCACCGGAAGCGATGCCGCCGGGCGGCCCGCCGGTCCCGTCGTCGCCCTCCTAGCGCAGCTCCCGGCGGCACTGCGCAACCTGCTGACCGCCGGCAGCCTTCTCAACGGCACCGTGGTGAACCGGGACGGCAGCGGCATGACCATGCTGCAGACCAGTGCCGGAATGGTCGGCGTGAAGACGACCGCCCCGCTGCCGCCCGGAAGTACCGTGACGCTGCGCGTCCAGTCTGCGGGCGCTCAGCTCCACGCCGTCGTGCTCTCGGTCATGCTGCCGGAAAAGCCGGTTCGCGGCCCCTCCTCCGCCCGGTCAGACGGCACGCGCCGCCCGCCGGCCGCGTCCGGTCCGGCCACGGCGAGCGCGCCGACATCCGCACCAGCGGCGCGCGCCGGATCGCCGACCGGCAATCCGTTCATGACCCCGGTGACCGCGACCGGAGACGGACCAATCGGACCGCCGAGGATCACGGCAACCGTGATCGGCCCACCCGGAAATCCCGTGCCGGCACAATGGTCGACAGTGCCGGTCGTACCGCCAACCGGCCCGTCCCGCGCGCAGACGCCGCTGGGACCACAGCTCCCATCCCCAGGTTCAGGCAACCGGACGGCGCCGGTGACGCCGGACGGATCAGGCACGCCGGACGCCGGCGCCGTCACTTCCAGTCCGCCACGGACAGATGCCCAAGCGGCCGCCAGGTCCGATGTCCCAGGCACGACGCCCTTACGACCGGCCGCCGGATCACCGCCCGCCACGACGCCACCGCAGCCCGGCTCCACAACCGCCGTTCCGACGACGGCGGCACCACCAGGTCATGAGCGGCCATCGCCCGAAACCATCCTGCCAAGCGGCAGCCAAGTTCAGGTTCGTCTTGTCCCGGGGCCGGCGCCAAGCCCGTCGCCTCAACCAACGGCCCCGGCGTCGGGGTCGAAAGCACAGGCAGGCCTGCCGGGGCAACCGGCCGCACCGGCTGCAAATGCGCCTGCAAGATCCCAATTGGGGCTGCAAGGGACCGCGACGCCCGCCGTGCTCGTGCAGGCGTCGGTCGTCATGCGGACCCCGGCGGGGCAGACCGTCATCGACACACCGCTTGGCCGGATGTCGCTCCGGCTGCCGCCGGACGCCCCAAGTCTCGTACCCGGCGAGACGATCCAGCTCGAAATCTCGCTACCGGACAAACCGGCCGACCCGTCGCGGATATCCAGGCCCATCGCCGACCACCCTGCCGCACTTGCGCGCGACTGGCCGGCCTTGAAAGAGGTCGTGAGAGTCCTGGGCGCGATGCCGGACAATCCCGCCGGTGCGGCACTCGAGCGGATGCTGCCGCGCCCCGGCCCTCAGCTCGCGCAGCAAATCCTGGCATTCGTCGCCGGCGCATCACGCGGCAGCATCCGTGCCTGGCTGGGCGAGGCCACCGCGCGGCTGCTCGAAGACGCCGCGGGCGACGGTCTTTTCGCCAAGCTGGACCGCGATATCGCGGAAATGCCCAATGCGCGCCAATCCGGCAGCGGCGAATGGACGTTGACGGTCGTGCCATTCACCGACGGCCAGGCACTGCGGCAGATCCGGTTCTTCGAGCGCCGCCGCAAACAGGACGACCCGAGCCGGCGCCCCGGCGAGACCGTACGATTCGTCGTCGAATGCGAACACAGCGCGTTCGGGGAGCTTCAGCTCGACGGCCTCGTTCAAGACGACCGGATGGATCTCGTCCTGCGGAGCCACGCGGCACTGCCCGACGACATGACGAACGATATCCGGGGAATTTTCGAGCGCGTCTGCGCGGTCCTGCACCTCGGCGGCCAGTTCACGTTCCAGGCGATGCCTGCGTTCCCCGTGTCACCGCTCGACGATTATCCGGCGGATGCCGTCGAGGTATCGGTCTGAGTCGAGATGTCAGTCCGACCGGCGCGCCACCTGATCAACCGGTCCGGCGGCGGTGCATCTGCAGGCTGATTTCGTCCAGCTGTATCTGCTGACGGCGCTCCATTTCCTCGCGCAGCTTTTTCTGTCGCGCGGCGAGCGCAAGCTCGTACCGCTTCAGCTCCTGGAAGATCTCCTGTACTTCCTGCTGTACCGCCCCGATCCGCCGGTCCACGTCAGCCAATGATGCGGCAAGCTTGTTGCGACGGTTGATGACGTTCTGCGCGAATCCCGCGTAGGCAAAGGCGCCGCACTCGACACGTTTGGCCACATCCTGTTCGGTGCGCACGTCGGCTTCCAGGCGCTCGCGCTGGGCAATGAGATCGGCACGAAGCCGCTCGAGCTCGGCCAGTTCCCGCCGCTTTTCGTCAAGGCGGTACTGATGCACACGGATGAGGGTCGTAAGCGTACGCATCATCGTACGTCATTCTCTACGGACGTTCCATGCCGAGAATGTCGGCGAGCGCGGCATAGCCGCCCGGCAGATCGGCGCGCTCATCCTTGCGCTGGGCGAGGAACCGTTCCAGCTCGGGCATGTACTTGATCGCCTCGTCGACCGCCGGATCGCTGCCCCGCCGGTAGGCACCGAGCCGAATCATCTCTGCCATGTTTTCGTATTGAGCCATCAGCGCCCGCGCCCGCCCGACGAGTTCGTTCTCCGCCGCCGTATTGCAGCCTGGCATGGTGCGCGAGATCGAACGAAGGATGTCGATGGCGGGATAGCGGCCCCGTTCGGCGATGGTACGGTCGAGCACGATGTGACCATCGACGATGCCGCGGACGGCATCGGCGATCGGCTCGTTGTGATCGTCGCCTTCGACCAGAACGGTGAAAAGGCCGGTGATGGAGCCGCGTCCCGTCCCAGGGCCGGCCCGTTCAAGGACGCGCGGCAGCTCGGCAAATACCGACGGCGTATACCCCTTGCTCGCGGGCGGCTCTCCTGCCGACAGGCCGATTTCGCGCTGCGCCATGGCGAAGCGCGTAATGCTGTCCATCAGGCAAAGGACGTCCTTGTCCTTGTCCCGGAAATATTCGGCAATCGTCATGGTCAGATAAGCGGCCTGTCGCCGCATCAGCGGTGATTCGTCCGACGTGGCGACCACGACGACGCTACGGGCAAGCCCTTCGGGGCCGAGGTCATCCTCCAGGAATTCCTGAACCTCGCGCCCGCGTTCGCCGATGAGTCCGATCACGCTGACATCCGCCGCGGTATATCGTGCCATCATCGACAGCAGCGACGACTTGCCCACGCCGGATCCGGCGAAGATGCCCATGCGCTGACCACGGCAGCAGGTCAGGAAGGTGTTGATCGCCCGCACACCGAGATCGACCTTGCCACGCACGCGCTGCCGCGAATGTGCGGGCGGCGGCGACGCCCGGATCAGTCGAGGCTCCGGCCCCAGCGGCAACGGCCCCTTGCCGTCGAGCGGCTCGCCCAACGCGTTGACGACGCGGCCGAGCCAGCCTTCATGCGGTCGCACCACCGGATCGGAGTCCGCGATCTCCGCCTTGCATCCGAGACCGACGCCGTCCAGGGCCGTGAACGGCATGAGCAATGCCCGGTTCCTGCGGAACCCGACGACTTCACACGGAACCTGACGCCCGTCGCGGGCGATCAGGGTGCAGCGGGCCCCGATCGACAGCAGATGTTCAACCCCGCCGACCTCGACCAGCATACCCTGAATGGCCGTGACGCGCCCGAACAGCCGATAGGGCCGTATGCGGGCCAGATCGGTCAAAAGATGTGCGGTGTCCAAGTGTCGACGTGCCCCTTGCGCCGCAGGACGAACGGCCCTGCCACGCCAGCGATATTTGTTCGCGCCGCTTAAGCTTCGGTAAAGTTGCGTCCGCCCTCGGCCCGGCCGGACGGATTCCAGGGTGGATCAGCCGAATGGCGTGTCATATATACAGAACGTTAACCAACTTCGTTTACTACCGTTAAGCTGAATTGGTCCGAAGAGGGGGCACCGGCCATGCGAGTACTGCTCGTCGAAGACGATAGCGCAACATCAAAATCAATCGAGTTGATGCTGAAATCGGAGGGCTTCGTCTGCGACACGACAGATTTGGGCGAAGACGGGCTCGAGATCGGCAAGATCTACGATTACGACATCATCATTCTTGATTTGATGCTGCCCGATATGGACGGCTACGAGGTGTTGCGCCGTCTTCGCGCTGCTCGCGTGAAAACGCCAATTCTCATCCTATCGGGTTTGGCCGAACTCGACAACAAGCTCAAGGGGCTCGGGTTCGGCGCCGACGACTACCTGACCAAGCCGTTCGACAAGCGCGAGCTCGTCGCCCGCATCAATGCCATCGTCCGGCGCGCCAAGGGTCACTCCCAGTCGATCATCAAGACGGGCAAGCTGACCGTGAACCTCGACACCCGGACCGTCGAGGCGAACGGCCAGCCAGTTCATCTCACCGGCAAGGAATACGGTATCCTCGAGCTTCTGAGCCTGCGCAAGGGCACCACCCTGACCAAGGAGATGTTCCTCAATCATCTCTACGGCGGCATCGACGAGCCGGAGCTCAAGATCATCGACGTCTTCGTGTGCAAGCTGCGCAAGAAACTGGCGGCCGCCTGCGACGGCGACAACTATATCGAAACGGTGTGGGGCCGCGGCTACGTCCTGCGCGATCCGCCGGCGACCAAGGGTACCCGCCCCGAGCGCGAAGCGGCGAACGCCTGAGAGCTGCTCTCTCCTTCCCGGCCGCGGCGCGGTAACGAGGATCAAAGCCGCCGGACGTCAGGCGCCGGCGGCGAACCGCATACGTTGCATTTCCGCAGCCAAGCCGTAGATGCCGCGATGCGCCGGCAGGGGCACGAACCGGTCGGTGACGCCGAGCACCGTTTCGGCCCCGCCTAGATAAAGCAGACCGTCCGGTGCCATAATGCGGCTGATGCGCTCGAGAATCGACGCCTTCGTCGCCTGGTCGAAATAGATCAGCACGTTGCGGCAGAACACGACGTCGAAGCGCCCGAGCGGTCCGAAGTCGTCCAGAAGGTTGAACTCCCGGAACTGAACCATCGCCCGCAGCTCCGGCACGATTTGCCAGCGGTCGCCGTCCTGCGTGAAGTATTTGATCAGCAGCTGGATTGGCAGTCCGCGCTGGACCTCGAACTGCGAATAGATGCCCGACCGGGCGCGCGCGAGTGCCTCGTGCGAGATGTCCGTCGCGATGATGTCGACCTTCCAGCCGGCAAGCTGCGCCTCCTCCTCCTTCAGGATCATGGCGATCGAGTACGGCTCCTGACCGGTGGAGCACGCCGCGCTCCAGATCCGTATGGTACGCTCTGTAGCCCGACTCTGAAGCATCCGCGGCAGAACGAACTGCCGAAACTGCTCGAACGGCTTTCCGTCCCGAAAGAAGAAGGACTCGTTCGTCATCATGGCGTCGATGACGTCGCGCTCGAGCTCCCGGGGGCGCCGGCTGCGCAATGTTTCGATCAGTGCATCAAGTCCGTCGACGAGATGCTTGCGGGCGACGGGCATCAGCCGGCTCTCGACGAGATACATCTTGTCGCTGCCCAGCACGAGGCCGGTGTTCTCCTGCAGGTAACGACAGAGCCAGGCGAAGTTCTCGGGCTTCATCGTCGCCCCGCTCCCGTCGCCTGACGGATATAGCCGGCGATCTCGCCCAACGGCAGCACGGCGCTGCATACGCCGGCCGTCGCCACCGCACCCGGCATGCCCCAGACGACGCTCGTCGCCTCGTCCTGCGCGATCACGGTACCGCCCTTGTCGGCGATGACCCTAGCCCCCTTCGCGCCGTCGCTGCCCATGCCCGTAAGCACGATCGCGAGCACGCCGGCCCCGTATGCCTCGGCAACGCTGCGGAAGAGCGGATCCACAGCAGGACGGCAGAAATTCTCCGGCGGTTCCTTGGTCAGGCGGATCACCCGCTGACCGTTCGCGACCGCGACGGTCATGTGAAAGTCACCCGGTGCGACGAAGATGCACCCTGGCCGGATCGGCTCCCCGTCGACACCTTCGAACGCAGGCCGGCCGCTGGCGCGCTTGAGATGTTCGGCAAGTATGCTGGTGAAGGTCGGCGGCATGTGCTGCGCGATCAGGATCGGCAACTGCATCGTCGCCGGCAGCTGCGCCAATACCGTCATCAGTGCTTGCGGTCCGCCCGTGGAACTCCCGATGGCGATCACCTCCGGCGGCCTGCTGCTGGGTGCCCGCAACACGATGCTGCGCGACGGCTCGGGGCGTGGTGCCGCCTGCCGGAACGGAACATCCGCGACGACGCTCTCGCCGCGTTCGAGACGCTCGCGGCGTCGCGCGCCCCCCAGCGCCTTTACCTTGGCGAGCAACTCGCGCTGAAAATCCGCCGAGCCATGGATCTCTGCCGTCGACGACGGCTTGGTCACGTAATCGGCCGCGCCGGCGGAAAGCGCCTTCAAGCTCACCTGTGCATTACGCTTGGTGAGTGTCGACGCCACGATCACCCTGACGCCGGGCGACGCCTCGAGCAGCAGCGGAAGCGCGGTAAGCCCGTCCATGACGGGCATCTCGATGTCGAGGACGACGATGTCGACCGTCGTGCGGCGCAGGGTCGCGACCGCCATTTCGCCGTTCCCGACCGACCCGACGACGGCGATCTCAGGATCGGTTTCCAGGAGCCGGGTTATCAGGCCCCGAATGACGGCTGAATCATCGGCGACAAGAACGCGGATCGGTTCGGCCGAACGCGGGATGGGCGCTGCCGCGCCGGCGGAAGACGGTGTCATAGAAGTCCGACTTGGGCGAATTTCGCCTGAATGATGTCGCTATCGAACGGCTTCATGATGTACTCATTGGCGCCTGCCTGAAGGGCCTCCCGGATGTGCTCGATGTCGTTCTCGGTCGTGCAGAACACCACCACGGGCTGATCACCGCCGTTCATCTTGCGGAGTTCGCGCAGGAAGTCGATTCCGCTCATTACAGGCATGTTCCAGTCGAGCAGGATCGCGTCCGGCATCCGGATACGGCATGCCTCCATGGCCTTTTCGCCGTCGGCCGCCTCGATGATCGAGAAGTCCAGCTCCTCGAGGATGCGCCGGGCGACCATCCGAATGACCTTGGAGTCGTCGACGATCAGGCAGGTTTTCATACGAGCCTCCCGCCGCTACCGCGCCGTTCTAAGCGGCTTCGGCGCGTCTGATGTCGAGCAGCCGCTCGACATCCAGCACGACCATCAACTCGTGCTGCAGGCGATAGACGCCGGTCGAAACTTCGCGCCAGCCCGGGTCGAGCGTCGGCGGGTTGCGCTCGAACAGTTCAGGCGCAAGGCTCAGAACCTCGCCGACCGCATCGACGATCAGGCTGTACAGCTCACCGCCGCGATCAACGACGACGTTCATGGCGGATTGACTGGGCGCTCGCGGCGGAAGCCGGAGCCGACGCCGCATGTCGATCGCCGTGACGATCCGCCCACGCAGGTTCAGCGTCCCGGCAACTTCCGGCGGCGACAAAGGCACGCGCGTGATCCGCTGTTCGCCGAGCACGTCCTGAACCGTCAGGACGGGAATGCCGAAAAGCTGGTCCGCGACAGTCATCGACACAAACTCGCGCGGACCCTGCAGATCCTTGTCGGTCCCGTTCATCACACGCTCCGTGTTCATGCCGCACCTCGGGCCTGGATCGTCTGTGAAAGCGTGTTGAGCAGCGCATCGCGATCGAGTTTCGCGATGTAGTCGACGAACCCGGCGCGACGCCCGCGATCAAGATCCTTCGGCGACGTATGCGACGACAGCGCGACGATCGGTGTATCCTGCCAGCGTCCGCCCTTCCGGACCGTCTCGGCGAACTCGAAGCCGCTCATGCCCGGCATCTCGATGTCGCTGACGATGACGTCGAACTCCTCGCCCGCCTCGCACAGGGCCAGCGCCTTGTCGGCACTCTCGACGCTGGTGACGTCGTAACCTGCGACCGACAGCAGCGGCGTCAGCAGGTTGCGGAAGAACGGCGAATCGTCGACCAGAAGGACGCGCTTGTTCGCGGGTGCCACGCTCTCCTTCCGATGCGCCGAGAACCAGTCGTCGAAGGCCATCGTAAGGTAATGGCCGGCATCGATGATCTCGGTCGCCTTGCCCGCGATGATCGCGCTGCCCAGCAGTCCGGGACGTTCGGTTCCGAGCTGCACATCCATCCGATCCTCGACGATGTCGACGATCTCGTCGACCAGCAGGCCCATCGAACGGGGGCCGTCGGCGAATACGAGAATCGGCTGGCGTCCGGACGTTTTCCGTTCGTAGGACGCGTCGATCGTGACCAGCGGCATGAGCTTGCCGCGATACTGAATGACCGGCTTGCCGTTCGACATCTCGATCGCCGCCGCGTCGACCTCCTCGAGCCGGGCGACGAGCGCCAGCGGCACGGCCTTCGGCGTCGCATCCCCGGCGCGGAACAGAAGCAGCGCGACCCGATCGTCGCCGGCACTCGCGTGGGTCTTCTCGGTTTCGGTCGCGTGATCCTGCGCCATCGTGACGTCGCCGATCGCAGCCGCGATGCCGTTCGGGTCCAGGATCATGATGACGCTGCCGTCGCCCAGGATCGTGTTGCCGGCGAACATCGAAATGTCGCGCAGGATCGGCGCTACCGGCTTGACCACGATTTCCTCGGTGTCGAACACGCGATCGACGATGATGCCGAAGGTGTGCTTGCCGACCTGGGTGACGACGATGAACGCCTCATCGGCCTTCTTCGCGTCGGTCGTACCGATGCGCAAAAGGTCCTGCAGGTTCACCAGCGGCAGCAGCCGGTTCCGCAGACGCAGGAACGGCGCACCGTTGATGTGCTCGATCTGATGATCGGAGTTCGCAGTCGCCCGCACCAGTTCGATGACGCTGATCTGCGGGATGGCGAAGCGCTCGCCCCCCGCCTCGACGATCAGCGCCGAGACGATCGCAAGCGTCAGCGGGATCTTGATGAAGAAGGACGTCCCCTGCCCCGCCTTCGTCCGCAGCTCGATCGTACCGCCGATCTTCTCGATGTTGGTGCGGACGACGTCCATCCCGACGCCGCGCCCCGACACGTTGGTGACCTGGGCGGCGGTGGAGAATCCGGGCTTGAAGATAAATTGAGCGATCTGCTGGTCAGTCATGCTGGCGATCTCGGCCTCGGTCGCTAGACCGTTGGCGATCGCCTTGGCCTTGATCTTGTCGATCTGGAGACCGCGACCGTCGTCCGAGATCTCGATGATGATCTGACCGCCCTCATGGAAGGCGTCGAGCGTGATCCGACCGGTCTCGCTCTTGCCGGCGCGGCGGCGCTCCTCCGGGCTTTCGAGACCGTGATCGGCGCAGTTGCGGACCAGATGCGTCAGCGGATCCTTGATGAGCTCGAGCACCTGGCGATCGAGCTCGGTCTCCGCGCCCTGCATGCGCAGTTCGATCTTCTTGCCCAGCTCATGTGCGAGATCGCGCACCATGCGCGGCAGTTTCGCCCAGGCATTGCCGATCGGCTGCATGCGCGTCTTCATCACGCCTTCCTGAAGCTCGGACGTGACCAGGTTCAGACGCTGCAGCGGGGCGGCGAATTCGCTGTCCTTTTGGCTGCGGAGGATCTGCAGGAGCTGATTGCGGGTCAGCACGAGCTCGCTGACCATCGTCATCAGATTCTCGAGCAGATCAACGTTGACGCGGATCGTCTGCGCCGCCACTGCGGATTCATGCGCAACGGCACCCTCAGACGCCCGGGCAGGCGCCTGTTCGCTGGCGGCGGCGTGATGTTCGGACGTCTGTCCCGCCGTGTCGGCCCGAACGGCCGGTGCCTGTGCCGCCGTGTCGGCAGGTGCGGCTGGCGGCTCTGCGGCCGGCGGCATCGCTGCCGACGTCGCTGCCGGTGCCGATGCCGGCTTCGTCGGGACTTCACGCCCCTCCGCGATCGCATCCAGGCGCTCGATCAGATCCTTGTCGTCGCCGGGGGGTTCCGCCTCGGTCTGCTCGAGAGAAGCCAGCAGCAGCTTGATGCGGTCGAGCGACGCAAGAATGACGCTGACGATGTCCGCGGTCACCTCGAGCTCGCCGTCGCGCAGCTTGCCGAGGACATTCTCCGCCGCATGGGCAACTGTTTCCAGTCGCGGCAGCCCCAGGAACCCGCACGTTCCCTTGATCGTGTGCACCAACCGGAAGATGTTGCTGAGAAGGTCCGGATCGTTCGGATTCTGCTCGAGCTTGACGAGCTCGACGTCGAGCATCGCCAGACTTTCGGTGGACTCGGTCAAGAATTCGCGGAGTAGATCGTCCATGGACACCGTCCTTCGTGCGCCTTCGTGCGGAGGCAAAAAGACCTCGCGCACGTACCGCTTCCGACGATCCACGGTTGCAGAAATAGATTAAGGAGCTGTAAAGGACGGATCAGGAACGCCCGGAAATATTTACGCGAATCCCGAATTCGTTTGCGGGATCGCCCGTTATGGCGAGTATGGCTCCCACCTCCCGGGCAAGACATGCGGCAACATAGGCCGGTGCTGCTTTGGGCGTCGAGGCATCGAGGTCGAACACGCCCTCGAGCCCCGCGCGAACCTCGTCCGTCAGGCGCGGCGGCCCGCCGATGCAGTGGACGGTCGCCGTCACGCCCTTGGCGGCAGGGGCGAACTCCACACGCACGACGCCGCCACGCGGCATGCAGTCGAGCGCGATAATGACAAGGTTGAGAATGAGTTTCGCGACCCGCTTGTCGGTGAGCGCGTTGATCTCCGGAGTCGGCGGCGGCCAGTCGATCGTCACCTTCCCGTCCCCGGCCAGGGCCAAGGCCAGCTCCCGCACGGCGCCGATGCAGCCTGCACTCGGCAGCGTGTTGGCGGAGCCAAAGGCGACGCGATAGGCCTGAAGCCGGCGACTGGCAGCCTGCGCCGAACTACCGATGAGTTTCACGACCTCGGCGTCGGCAACGCCCCCATCCTGATCGAGCAGTTCGATGCCGTTTGAGATTGCCCCGATCGGGCCGACGAGATCGTGGCAGATTCGGGCTGCGAGCAGTTCGCAAAGGCGCAAGTCTGGCACGTCCGGAATCCGTTGGTTCACCGTTGCCGAGGTTGCCCCCCGGCCGGATGCCGGGTTTCACCGCATGCATGTTTAGCCTAGTATAATCGATCGGGGAATGCGAGATGAGCCGCCTCGTACCGGGTACCTACGTCCGTCATCCGAACCGTCCCGATTGGGGCCTGGGGCAGGTTCAGTCGGTCATCGGCAACCGTGTCACCGTCAATTTCGAGCACGCCGGCAAACGGCTCATCAATGACGACGTCGTGACGCTGGACATCGTCGAGGACCTCGAAGGTCCGGACGAACCGTCGTAGCCGACGGAAACGCCGACAGTTGGCGACTATGGGCAGCGTGCGGAGCGAAAGCGGCAGGGAGTCAGCGGACCGGGCCTTCGTGCGGCTGCCGGCTCTTCTGATGGCATCGCTGATCGGCTTTGCCGCGCCCTCGCTCGCGGCGGATGCCGGCGATCCGGCCCGTGGCGAGAGGCTATGGCGCAAATGCGCGAGCTGTCACACGCTCGACGCCGATCGCCGCAACAAGGCCGGCCCCAGCCTTTACGGCGTGTTCGGGCGTGTCGCCGGGTCGGTCCCGAACTATCGCTATTCGGAAGCGCTGAAGTCGTCCGGCGTCGTCTGGAACGACCAGACTCTCGACGCCTATCTGAAGGACACGCAATCATACCTGCCGGGAACCAAGATGTACGGCGGCCTGACGCAGGATCAGGATCGGGCGGACCTGCTCGCCTTTCTCCGCGTGGCAACGCGCCCGAAATAGACGGCGGCCGACATGCCGCCCCGCCGGCATCGACCGGCCATGCGCTGGCGGCGGCTCCGGAATCCCGATGCGGCAACATCCGAGCATCCCGAAGCCACATCGGACGGATGCTTGAACCGGCTTCTATCTCGGGTAGATTCAGCAGATCGAATTGTCGGCCAGGGAGGGCCGGGAACGACCCGGCGCATACGGCGGGAGAAAGGACATGCGTGAGATCATTCTCGGCATCATTGCGGCCGCCATCATCGCGATCGGCGCCGGCATTTGGCTCGATACGGCGCAGCAGTCGACGGCGGAAGTTTACAGGACGTCCAGCGTTCGTCTTTGAGTTGAGTCCAAAGGAACACGTCACACCGAACGCCCCGCCCCTAAATAGCGGGGCGTTCAATTTTTCGGCGCGATCTCGGTGCCGGTCTGAAGATCCCAGACGCGGATGACCTCGTCATAGCCGCCTGACAATGCCTGGCGGCCATCGGGCGTGAACGTCACCGACCAGACGGGGCGGTTGTGGCCGCGCATGAGGTGAATCAGACGGCCGTCGGCGAGATTCCAAAGCCTCACCGTGCCATCGCCGCCGCCCGACAATGCCCGGCGCCCGTCGGGCGAAAAGGCGACCGAGGTCACGAAGCTCGAATGGCCGTTGAGGACTCTTATTTCCTGTCGGCTTTCGAGGTCCCAGAGCCGGACCGTCCGGTCGGTGCTGGCCGACAGCGCACGCCGCCCGTCGGGCGACACGGCAACACCGTTGACGCTGTTCTCGTGCCCGCTCAGCGTCGCGACATCCGTCCGTCCGTCCAGCGACCAGAGCTTCAGGACGGCATCATAACCGCCGGAGATCACATGACGGCCATCGGGCAGGAACGCGACGGACATGACGTTGGCCTGATGTCCCTCGAGCGTCATGAGCGCCTGTCCCGTGGCGAGATCCCAAACGCGCACGGTACGGTCCCAGCCGCCCGATACGGCCAACCGGCCGTCCGGACTGACCGCGATCGAGCTGACGTTCTCGGCATGGCCGGTCAACGTCCGGATCACGTCGCCCGTATCGAGATTCCACAGCTTGATCGTCGCATCCCAGCTCGCGGAAATGCCCGTGTGCCCATCCGGCAGGAACTGGACGGCGTTGACGTTCGCGTCATGTCCTTCGAGGACACGCAGCTCCTTCTGGGATGCGAGGTCCCAGAGTCGCACGGAGTAGTCCCAGCTCGCCGACAGGACCCGCCGCCCGTCCGGCGACACGGCCACGCCGTTCACGATCCCGCCGTGACCGACAAAGGCAGCGTGCGCAAGCTTCGCCGCCCCCACCGACAGGAACAGCGTGAACACGGCCTGCAGCGCCGCACGGGTTCGACGGTTGCCCATACCGACGGGTTTAACGGGTCGTGATCACCGGACGCAAAAAGAAAATGGCCCGGGCCCTCCAAGGGCCCGGGCCATAGTTGGGAGATCAGTCGTGCCCGTACCGCGGCGCCGGCTGCCCCTTCAGTTCTTCGTACCACACGCTGTGGTGTTCACGGGCCCAGTTCTCGTCGACGCGGCCGGTGCTCATCGCATCCCACGCGCCTTCCATACCGAGCGTACCGATATAGATGTGGGCGATGATGATCGCGATCAGGATCAGCGACACGACCGCGTGCGTTATCTGGGCCGATTGCTGGGTGTGAATGTCGCCGAACGCGAACGGGAACAGCAGATAAATCCCCGAGATGCTGATCACCGTGCCGCCGATGACGACGGACCAGAACACCAGCTTCTGACCGGCATTGAACTTCCGCGCGGGCGGATGCACCCCCTTCGAGAACAGACCGCCGCCCTGCGCCAGCCACTGCAGATCGTACCGATCGGGAATGTTGTGCCGGATCCATATGACGAAGGTCAGGACCAGGCCGATCATGAAGGCGAAGGCGACGTAGTTGTGGGCGTACTTGAATGCAACCGACACGGCCGAGAACGTTTCCGGCCCCAGGATCGGCAACAGGACGTACCGTCCGTACGTGACGTTGAGGCCGGTCAGCGCCAGCACCACGAACGAGCTGGCCGTCAGCCAATGCGTGAACCGTTCGACGGCCCCGAAGCGGACGACGGTATTCCCCGACCGGCCGTGGTCGATCCGAATCGTACCGCGCAACAGGTAGAACAGGATCACCGCGGCCAGCATCCCCAGGATGAGCCACGAGCCCCAGATGCGGACGGGTCCCTTCACGGTCTCGCGCCAGGCGCGGCCCTGCGGCTGAACCAGCGTCGCGGCCTTGTCGTCGGGGATCGACACGAAGCCCTTCAGTTCGCGGATCAGGGCCGCATCATTGACGTTGGTAAGCCCGACCATCGGGCGTTCCGTCGCGTTGTATCCCTGCGGTATGGCCGTCCCGGTCGTCTGGGCGGCTGCTGGCATGGCGATCAGGACCGCGGCGGCAAGGAGTGCGAACGCACCGACCGCAAGTGTCGCGCGACAAGCCAACGCGCGAAGCGCGATTATGACATTCATGATCCTGCGTCTCCCGCTTGAATGTTTGCGCCCGTAGCGACGCGACGTGCACGCTGGTTCAGATTCTGCGCGTGATCCCTGCCGACGCCTGCATCCTCGATGCTGCGGCCGAAATAGCTGCCCTGATGGCCTTCGCGAAGACCTTCTTCGGGAAGGCTGCTCATGATCGCGATGACCAACAGCGCCGCGAACACGATCCAGCCTACGACTCTCATGCCAAGCCCTCCTGAATTGCTTCCGCCCCTCCCGGATCGGTGATCGCATCATCCGACCGCTCGACGAGGGTCTTGGGGCGGCGGATCATGCGCCGATCCACCGCCCGGTCCTCACTCGCATCTGCTTCAGGTTCCGCTTGGATATGCCGTCGCCCAGCCCCAAGCGCCAGAGCCGTAGCCGCGATTGACGACGCGGTCGCGATAGATGCCTGCGATGACCTCCCCGTCGCCGGCGAGCAGCGCCTTGGTCGAGCACATCTCGGCACAAAGCGGCAACTTGCCTTCGGCGATACGGTTGCGGCCGTACTTCCTGAACTCGGCCTCGGAGTTGTCCTGCTCCGGCCCGCCGGCGCAGAAAGTGCACTTGTCCATCTTGCCGCGGGAGCCGAAGTTGCCGGCCTGCGGATACTGCGGCGCGCCGAACGGGCAGGCGTAGAAGCAATAGCCGCAGCCGATGCACAGGTCCTTGGAATGAAGGACGATGCCGTCGGCGGTCTTGTAGAAGCAGTCGACCGGGCAGACGGCCATACACGGTGCATCCGTGCAGTGCATGCAGGCCATGGAGATGGACCGCTCGCCCGGCTTGCCGTCATTGATCGTGACGACCCGGCGCCGGTTGATGCCCCATGGCACCTCGTGTTCGTTCTTGCACGCCGTGACGCAGGCGTTGCACTCGATGCAGCGTTCCGCGTCGAGGAGGAACTTCATTCTTGCCATTGTCGTCGCTCCCTGACCTCAGGCCTTCTCGATCCGGCAAAGGGTCGTCTTGGTCTCCTGCATGGCGGTGACCGAGTCATACCCGTAGGTCTGGACCGTGTTCGTCGACTCGCCGAGCACGATCGGGTCCGCGCCTTGCGGATACTTGCTGCGCAGGTCTTTGCCCATCCAGTGGCCGGCGAAGTGGAAGGGCATCCAGGCGACTCCCCGGCCGACCCGCTCCGTGACCAGCGCCTTGACCCGGATCTTCGCGTTGTTCTCCGGGCCGAACACCCAGACGTCGTCCATGTTCTTGACGCCGATGCGCTTGGCGTCCGCCGGGTTCACCTCGATGAACATGTGCTGCTGCAGTTCGGCGAGCCACGGGTTCGAGCGCGTCTCGTCGCCGCCGCCCTCGTACTCCACGAGGCGTCCCGAGGTGAGGATGATCGGGAAGTCCTTCGAGAAATCCTTGTCCTGAATGCTCTTGTAGAGCACCGGCAGGCGGTACTGCCGCTTGTCGGCATAGGTGGGATACTTGGCGACCAGCTGCCGATCCGGCGCGTAGAGCGGCTCGCGATGGAGCGGAACCGGATCGGGGAAGTTCCACACATGGGCGCGGGCCCGGCCGTTGCCAAACGGCGCGCAACCATGCTTGATCGCCACGCGGATGATGCCGGCCGACAGGTCGTAGCTCCACGCCACGGCGTCGGCGTTGTCGCCGCCGATCTCCTCGATCGTCCGGCGCTCCTCCTCGGTCAGATCCTTGTCCCAACCCAGCTTCTTCAGCAGGCCGTACGTGAACTGCGGGTGGCCGTCCTGAATCTCGGCCCCCTTCGGATACACGCCGTCGGCCAGCAGGCTTTGGCCTTTGTACTCGACCCCGAACGCCGCCCGGAAGTTGAGGCCGCCGTCGCGCACTTCCTTGGACGTGTCGTACAGATTCGGCGTTCCCGGATGCTTGTGCTGGGCATAGCCCCAGCACGGCCACGGCAGGCCGTAGTATTCGCCTGCACATGGGCCCGACGTCGCCTTGAGCGTCGTCCGGTCGAAGTCCTTCTGGTGGGCCATGTGCAGCTTGAGGCGCTCCGGCGACTGCCCCGAGTAACCGATCGTGAGCGCGCCCCTGTTCAGCTCGCGCAGGATGTCCTCCGGCACGGGGACCGTGCCGTTGACCTTGATGTTCTTGAACATCTCGTCGGCGAAGCCGAGCTTCCTCGCGAGCAGGTACATGATCTCGTGATCCGGCTTCGCCTCGAAGATCGGCTTGAAGATCTGATAGCCCCACTGCAGCGAACGGTTCGTCGCGGTGCGCGAACCGTCGGTCTCGAGCTGCGTCGCCGCCGGCAGCAGATAGATGCCCTCCTTGCGGTCCGGAATCACCGCCGAAGCCGTCGGATAAGGATCGACGACGACCATCAGGTCGACCTTCTCCATCGCCTTCTTGATGTCCGGGCCGCGGGTCTGCGAGTTCGGCGCATGGCCCCAGAAGATCATCGCCCGTACATGATCGGGCTGCTCGAGGTTCTCCTTCGCCTCGAGCACGCCGTCGAACCAGCGCGATTCGGGGATGCCCGGCGTCTCCATCAGCTTCTTGTCCTTGAAGCGGGAGACCATATAGTCGTACGACACGCCCCAGACGCGCGCCCAGTGCCGCCAGGCCGCTTCCGTCAGGCCGTAATAGGCCGGCAGCGTCACCGGCTCCACCCCCATGTCGGTCGCACCCTGCACGTTGTCGTGGCCGCGCAGGATGTTCGTGCCGCCGCCCGACACGCCGATCGTGCCCATGGCGAGTCCGAGCACGCAGTACGCACGGACGTTGTTATTGGCCTGATGGTGCTGCGTGGCGCCCATGCACCACACGATCGTGAACGGCCGGTTGTCCCGCAGCGTCCGCGCGACGCGCCGAAGCTGCTCGCCCGGCACGCCCGTGACGCGCTCCGTCTCCTCGGGGGTCCACTTCGCGACTTCCTTGCGGATCTCGTCCATGCCGTAGACCCGCCGGGCGATATATTCCTTGTCCTCCCAGCCGTTCTCGAAGATGTGCCAGAGAATGCCCCAGATCAGCGCCACGTCGGTACCCGGACGGAACCGCACGTGCTCGTCGGCGTGCGCCGCCGTGCGCGTGAAGCGCGGGTCGCACACGATCAGCTTCGCGCCGTTCTCCTTGGCCTTCAGCAGGTGCATAACGCCCACCGGATGCGCCTCGGCCGGATTGCTGCCGATGAGGAACATGGCGCGCGCGTTGTGGATGTCGTTGAGGCTGTTGGTCATCGCGCCGTAGCCGAAGGTCTGGCCGACGCCGGCGACCGTGGTCGAGTGACAGATGCGCGCTTGGTGGTCGACGTTGTTGGTGCCCCAGAATGCAGCGAACTTCCGGAACAGGTAAGCCTGCTCGTTCGAATGCTTGGCGGAGCCGAGCCAGTAGACCGAATCAGGTCCCGACTTCTCGCGAATCTCCAGCAGCTTGTCGCCGATCTCGTTGATGGCCTGATCCCAGCTGATCCGCTCGTAACGGCCGTTGACGAGCTTCATCGGGTATTTGAGGCGCCGTTCGCCGTGCGCATGTTCGCGGATCGAAGCGCCCTTGGCGCAGTGGGCACCAAGATTGAACGGCGAATCGAACGACGGCTCCTGCCCGATCCACACACCGTTGACGACTTCGGCCGTCACCGTGCATCCGACCGAGCAGTGCGTGCAGATGTTCTTGATGAGCTTCACCTCGCCCGCGCCGGCGGCCGGGGTTGCGCTCTCGGCCTTCTGCACCATGCCGAAGGGAAGCGCCGACGCTGCCGTCATGCCACCGGCGGCGATCCCCGAACGGCGCAGAAACGTGCGGCGGTCCATGGCACCGCCGGAGACGCCGATCAACGCCTTGGCCAACCGCGTCCCGCCTGAAGCGATCTTGGTTCTCTTCGTAAGCATCGACGTCTCCTCCGGTAAGGCGTCGGTCGATCAGAACCGCGCAAGTTCGTAGACACGCTTGACGTGTTCCGTCTCGCGATACCCCTGGCTCTTGGGGGCGGCTTCCGCGGCCTTGGCCTCGTTGCCCGCGACGGCGTCGCCCAGAGCCACGGCACCCGCCAGTGCTCCGGCGCCAAGACCGGCCCTTCTGAAGAATTCACGTCGCGTCGGTGACTTGGGGGCTTTGTCCTCGCTCATCGCTCTCACCCTTTCCTTCGCGATTCCGGTTTCCGCGCATCCACGTCTCGCACCGCCCTGTCTCATTCGGCCAGCGCGAACGCTTCCATCTCGATCGACATGAAAATGCGGCCGAGCCGTCCGACCGGCTTGTAGAACGTTGCCCGCTGGGCGGCTTCGAGGTCCTGGAAGAACCGCGGCGCCCACGATCCGATATGCGTCTCGAAGAATGACCGTTGCACGTCGAGCGACGCCGGTGCGCCGAACGCGCCGGTGATGAGACCGGCTATCATCTCGCAGAGCGCAGCGATATGGTCTTCCGGTTCGGCCACGCCCTCTTTCGCTGCAATGCCCAGCTTCTGCATGTCGCCGCGCAACACGGCGAGCGGCTTCTCATGCAGAAACCCGGTGAGATAATACGACGCATACGGCAGCAGCTCGCCGCGCCCGACGCCGATGAACAGGTCGTGATATTCGTCGCGAACCGTCCGGGAACTTGTCTGCCGTGTAACCGCCGCCAGTTCGCGCAGCGCCTGTCCGAACTCGGTGTCGTCGCCGCCGAGTTCGCGAACCATGCCGAGCAGCTCGTCGTCGGGCGGCGTCGCGAGAAGACGCGCGAGCAGCATATAGCACTGCGCGCGCCACATCTCTTCAGGTGGCCGGGGGGCGACCTCGTCCAGCAGGTCGTCGCGGGTCAACGGAATCTCGAGGCGCTGCGCCGCCTCCAGCACGTGCACATGCTGCTTCAGCGGAATCGCACCGCGATCCTTCCAACCTTGGACGGTCGTACAATGTGTATGGCCCAACGCTTTGGCAAATCGGGCCAAGCCGCCGAAACGGTCAATGACGCGATCAACCGCGCGAGTCGGACCTTTAACGTCCGTCTCCACCTACGTTCTTTGCGTAGTTGCTCCCGATGAAGACGTTACGCCTATCACGTAAGCTTGTCAATCAACTCTGTAACCAAATATTCGAATGTGTAATCGCGAATTGCTGCGACGCAGCATCAAGTCGGCAGCTTGTTATCGGAATCAAACGATTCCAACGCGTTCGTCCCGTTCTTCAACACGTCTTCATCCCGCGATGCAGCAGCCGCGGGCTCGGCGCCTCCGTCAACGTCGGTTGACACGGGTGCCACGGATGACGGGTCGGCCATCTCATCGGCTGACTCGGGCTCTTTCTCGGCATCAGGTGTGATCATCCCCATGCCGACCTTGAACAGCGTCTTGACACCTTCGGGAAAAACCGGGTCCTGGTGATAATCCTGGCAGTACACGTCGAAGATATCGGGCGCCGACAGGACCGGATCACTGACCCACAGTTTGCGCAACGCCTGCCGCCTGATATCCGGCGGGACTCCTTCGCGCAGAAAGACCGAGTAATCTGACTCGGCCGTGAGCTGCTCGATCGGCGGCAGGTCCGGAACCTCCGTCGGCCGGCTTGGCGCGACGCTCGTCTCGTCCGCCGGTGCAAGCGCCCTCGATTGCGTCGGCGTATCGGCAGGCTCGTCCGTCTTCTTCTCTTCACGAGGCAAAAGGGATTCCGGCTTCGATGCGCGGGCTTCACCTTTGAGTCGCGACCACCGTGCGAAGAAGCCTCCGTTCGACCGTTCCGTCATCGCTTCCTCTGTCCCTGAACCATGTTCGGGTCGAACCGCCTCAGCTGACGCTTATGAAAGGGTCGATCCACGTGATACGCTTCAACATAGGCGGCGAGCCATTCCGCGACTGCCGGCGGAATCGGAATGCGCTCGACCTGATCGGCAAAGCTTTCCATGTAGGCCTGGGCGTCGGCATGGGACGCCGTGACGAGCTGCACTGCGACGCCGTGCGGCGCATCCGCGACGTCGAAACGCAAGACCACATAAATGGACGGCTCGGGGCCGGTCAGATTGTAACGGTAATTTTCGGTCTCGCGCGGATGAAGCTCGATCTCGTATGTCCCGGCGAAAAAGCGCGTACGGTCTTCATCGGCCCGCATTACCGACCACGGCTCGAGCGCCGGTGCACCGACGACGGCCTCGAGCACATGCCACGTATAGTCCTGCCAGGGGTTCTTGGCCTTGCGTCGTTCGACGATCACGCCGACCGGCATCCGAGCATGCTTGTCGATGACCGGCCGATCCGGCGGCGAGGCATCATCCTTGCCTGGCGTTTCCATGCCCAAAATCATATCAGGATCGCCGGAACGACGCACGGACCGATGGAAGCGATGGCAATGACGGTGAAGGGACAGTCGCCGCGGCTCCTCTCCCCATCCAATCGACCACGACGTCACCCCGACTGGCCTCGCGCCGTCTCACCGCCGACCGCCCCGGCGTGTTCGCGAACGACGGCACATGCCTTGCGCGCCTATCGTCGCGAAGCAGCCTGAGCGTTCGCCTCTGCTTCGAGAAGACGCGCGGCTTCGGCAAGATCCTCCGGCCGGTTCGCGTTGAAGAACGGATCGAACGGCTCGGCCGCGAACTCGACGACGGCCAGCCGGTAGCGCGACGTCCAGCGATCCACCTTGTGGATCTTCTCTTCGGTCAGGGCGCGGCGCAGATCGGGGGCGAGATCGACGCGCCAAAGGCCGAATACCGGATGCACCTGGCCGCCCGATGCTGCGCACGCCAGGTCCGCGCCCTCTCTATCGATCGCCTCGAACATCCGCGCCACGAGATCGCGCGGCACGAACGGTGCATCACTCGCGAAGCTCGCGATCCAGGGACAATGCGGCGCATGTCGCGCTGCCCACTCCATTCCGGTCAGGACCCCGGCAAGCGGGCCGGCATAACCCTCGACCACGTCCGCAACTACCGGCAGACCGAACGCCGCGAAGCGTCCGGGGGCGCCGTTGGCATTGATCGCCAAGGCCTCGACCTGCGGCCCGACACGTTCGATGATGTGCGCCAGGATCGGTCGGCCGCCGAGCGGACGAAGACATTTGTCCCCCCCGCCCATGCGTCGCGACAATCCGCCGGCCAGGATCACACCGGCAATGTTTCGCGGATATGACATGTTCCGATCATTCACGAGCGTAAGCGCACGGCACGACGGCCGGTCCTTCAACGTAGATCGAACCCCTTGCGGCGGATGAAGGCGCCAAAATCAGCACGCTCGGGTTTCGAATACTGCCGCGCCTTGTCCTCGGACCAGCCGTAGGTTTTGGCCCTGCCGTACTCGTCGACGAAGCGTTGGCGCGCATAGGGCAGGATCGCCTGGCGCCGTGCGTCATACGCCGCCACCCGCTCGCGAATCCCGGTCTCGTCGAACCGGTCGACGTGCACGGTGACGTCGAGCGGCAGACGCGGGCTGATGGCACCGGGTTCCGCGGGCCAGCCTGCGACCATGCCGGCCACCGGAAACACGTGATCGGGAAGCCCGAGCAGATCGCTGACCTCCTGGGCGCGGTTGCGCAGCACGCTGAGCGGACAGCAGCCGAGCCCGACGGCTTCGGCGGCGATGACGAAGGCAGCGAGCGCAATTCCGGCATCGACCGCGGCATTGAAGAACGCGTCGAAATGATCGTTCGCGAACGGCCGTCCTTGCCACAGATGGATCTGCCGCTGGCGACGGTTGTTGCCGCAGAAGACAAGGAATACCGGCGCTGCGACGATCCACTCCTCGCCGCCGGCAAGCACGTTCAGGCGCGCCCGCACATTCGCATCCTCGACGATCACGATGTCGCGCTGCTGCAGATCGCTCTTGGACGGTGCAGACAACGCGACGGCGCACAGGACTCGCACGAGATCCCGATCGACCCCACGGTCGAGGAACGCACGGTGCGAACGATGCGCCGCCATGCGCGCCAGCATGTCGATCCCCGCCGTATCGCCCGCCAAAGACGGCGCATCGCCGAACCGCTGTGCGAGAGCTTCGGCGAGCTGACGCGCCGCGGTGTCGTCCGTCGTCATTCCGCGAGGCTCGCCTTGCGCTGGTGACGCCGATCCTCCTCGGCGACCTCGCGAGCCTCCGCGTCATGGATGATACGCTCGGCGCCCGACAGCACGATGAAGCGGCTTCCCTTCGCACGACCGATCAGGGTCAGGTTCGCCTTGCGCGCCAGCTCGACGCCCCATGCCGTAAAGCCGGACCGCGAGATCAGGATCGGAATCTGCATCTGCACGGTCTTGATCACCATCTCGCTCGTCAGGCGTCCCGTCGTGTAGAATAGCTTGTTCGCCGGCGATATCTTGTTGAGAAACATGTATCCGGCGATCTTGTCGACGGCGTTGTGCCGACCGACATCCTCCATGTAGACGAGCGGCCGGTCTTCCTCGCACAACACGCAACCGTGTATCGCGCCCGCTTCGAGATAGAGGCTCGGCGCCGTGTTGATCTTCCGCAGCAGGCGGTAGAGCCACGAGGTGCGAAGGACGGCATCGGACGGAAGTCGTATTTCCTCGAACCTCTCCATCAGGTCGCCGAACACGGTGCCCTGGGCGCAGCCCGAGGTGAGCGTCTTCTTCCTGAGCTTCTCCTCGTAATTTGTCTTGCCGCGCGTGCGGACGACGACCGTATCGGTCTCGGCGTCGTATTCGACGGCCGTGACCTCGTCGTCCGCCTTCAGCATGTTCTGGTTCAGCAGATAGCCGACGGCCAGGTATTCGGGATAGTCGCCGATCGTCATCATCGTGACGATCTCCTGGCTGTTCAGAAACAGCGTCAACGGACGCTCGACCACCACCGATGTCTCGATCGGGCGGCCGTCCTGGTCATGGCCCTGCACGCGCCGGATCAGGCGTTCGTCGCCTGGATTGGGCTTGACGATGAATTCATCCATTCTTCGAATATGCCGCCCGCAGCGCGATGCCGCAAGGCGCCCCGACATGCCGCACGTGAAGAACTTCCGGTGCCCGGCAGCGCGGGGCCGGCCATGAGGCACGAACGGGCCGTGCCCCTTCTTCAGCTTGTTCGAATGCCGTCATGCCACGGATGGCGTGTTCGCGTGATCCTCGGGATCGGTGATCAGGACCACGTCGAGCCCAAAATCCGTCGTCGTGACTCGCATCGACCGGAAAATGGAATCGTCGATGTCTTCCCTGTCGGTCGGCAACGCATAAAGCCGCGTCTGCGCACGGGAAGAGCCGCGACGAACTTGCCTTCGCAATCCCGTCGATAACCTGGATCGGGATGCTGATGCCCGCGACCTTCATCCCTTAACCTTCATGTCGGACGGCAGGTCGGCGCCGCACGCGGAACCTGGGGGCCGAAGATTGTCGTGGCGGTGAATCGGCCGTCCGGGTGGCACGCGGGACAATGCCCGTCGACGGGGCCGTACGCGCCCGCCGCCAGGCCGTCGACATCGGCGCCGATCATGGCTGCCTGCCCCCACCCCCTGCTCATCTGCACCCGACCTGAACACTGCGCCTGTTAACAGCTGCGACGCGCCCGTCGCGGAAAAACCGCATTAGAATGTTCAAATATATGCACTGGTTGCGGTTACTCCATATTGAGACGTATAATTCACACGAACTTGCACATAAAAGACAGTCATGAGCGACATCACCGCGGCCCTCGCGACCGCTCTCGGCCTGATTGCACGGCTGGACGCCCGCCTTGTCGAAATTGTCGCGCTCAGCCTGCAGGTCAGCCTGACGGCCGTGGCGGTTGCGGCCGGCCTCGGTCTTCCGCTCGGTGCTGCCGTCGCCCTGGGCCGCTTCCCTGGCCGCCGTGTGCTGATCGTCGTCCTCAACAGCCTCATGGGGCTGCCACCGGTCGTGGTCGGGTTGGTCGTCTACCTGCTCCTGTCCCGCGCCGGGCCGCTCGGCCCACTGGGTCTGCTGTTCACGCCGTCGGCAATGGTGATCGCGCAGGCGACCCTGATCACGCCGATCATCGCGGCGCTGACGCGACAGGTCATCGAGGACGCCTGGCGCGAATATGAGGAGCAGCTGCGCTCTCTCGGCGTGACGCCGCGCCGTGCCATTCTCACCCTGCTCTGGGACACGCGGTTTTCGCTCGTGACCGCCGTCCTGGCCGGCTTCGGCCGAGCGAGCGCCGAGGTCGGCGCGGTCATGATCGTGGGCGGCAACATCGACGGCGTGACCCGGGTCATGACCACGGCGATCGCGCTGGAGACGAGCAAAGGCGACCTGCCGCTGGCGCTCGGCCTCGGGCTCATCCTCATCACTCTGGTGATGGGCGTGAACACCGCCGCCTACGTGATCAAAGAGGCGGCGCAGCGGAAATTCGGGTGACCGGCGCGATGCACGCACCACCCTCGATCCTTCCGCTTGCGGTACACGACCTGACGTTCGTCGCGGGCGGCAAGACCATCATCGACCGAGTCTCGTTCGACCTTCGGCACGGACAGCGAACAGTCATCCTCGGGCCGAACGGCGCCGGAAAGAGCGTGCTCCTGCGACTCTGCCACGGGCTGCTGACGCCGTCCGGAGGCTCGATTGTCTGGGGCGGTGGACAGCCGCATCCGGAACGCCGGCAAGCGATGGTCTTTCAGCGCCCGGTGATGCTGCGCAGGTCGGCGCTTGCCAACATCACCTATGCCCTCAAGCTCGCCGGCGTGCCCCGCGCGGAGCGCGACATGCGTGCGCGCGCAGCTTTGGCGAAGGTCGGCCTTGATCGCGTTGCGGACAGTCCGGCCCGGGTTCTCTCCGGCGGCGAACAGCAGCGCCTTGCGCTTGCCCGCGCCTGGGCGCTCTCGCCGGAAGTCCTGTTTCTCGACGAACCCACCGCCAACCTCGATCCCGGCGCGACCCGGATGATCGAAGAGGCGATCGCCGTCATCCATGCGAACGGCACCAAGATCGTGATGACGACGCATGACCTTGGACAGGCGCGACGCATCGCCGACGAGGTCATTTTTCTTCACCGCGGGCGCGTGCTCGAGCACACGCCCGCTGCCCACTTCTTCGACCAGCCCGCCACGCCCGAGGCGGCGGCGTTCATCCGCGGCGATCTCATCTGGTAACCGGAACGAACATGCGTAAGGAGGAAATGATGCGCAGACACCGTTTGCTGACGATCATCGGGGCCCTGACGATCGCGATACTGGCAGCTGCGCCGGCACTGGCACAGGACAAGTTCATCACGGTCGCCTCGACGACCTCGACTGAGCAGTCGGGTCTGTTCGGTCACATCCTCCCGCTCTTCAAGGCCAAGACCGGGATCGAGGTGCGTGTCATCGCGCAGGGCACCGGCCAGGCGCTCGACACCGGTCGCCGGGGCGATGCCGACGTCGTGTTCGTGCACGACAGGGCGGCCGAGGAGAAGTTCGTCGCCGAAGGCTTCGGCGTCGAGCGGCGCGAGGTCATGTACAACGATTTCGTGCTCGTCGGCCCGAAATCGGATCCGGCCAAGATCGCCGGCACGAAAGACATCGCGGCGGCACTCAAGAAGATCGCGGAGGCGAAAGCGCCCTTCGCGTCGCGGGGCGACAAGAGTGGCACGCATGCCGCCGAGCTGCGCCTGTGGAAGATCGCCGGCGTCGATCCGGATTCCGGCAAGGGCACGTGGTATCGCGAAACGGGTTCCGGCATGGGGCCGACTCTCAATACGGCTGCCGCCATGGACGCCTACGCGTTGACCGACCGGGGAACCTGGATCAGCTTCAAGAACCGGCGCAATCTCGCGATCGTCGTCGAGGGCGACCATCGGCTCTTCAACCAGTACGGCGTGATGCTGGTCAATCCGGCCAAGCATCCGCACGTGAAGAAGGATCTTGGCATGGCCTTCATCGAATGGGTGACGTCGCCGGAAGGCCAGAAAGCTATCGCCGACTACAAGATCGAGGGCGAGCAGCTCTTCTTCCCGAACTATCGCAAGGACGGAGCGTCGTGACGAAACGGCGCCTCCTCGGCGTCGCAGCCGCGACCCTGGTCGTCGCGATGTCGAGGAATGCGTCTGCCGAAGGTCCCGTGCGGCTTTACGCCGCCGGAAGCCTTCGCGCCGCCCTGACCGAAGTCGCCCAGGCGTTCACGAAGGAAAGCGGCGTGCAGATCGCGGCAACGTATGGGCCGTCAGGTCTGTTGCGCGAGCGTATCGAGAAAGGCGAGCCGGCGGATGTGTTCGCCTCGGCGAACATGGCGCACCCCGAAGCCGTGCACCGGTCCGGTCGGTACGGACCGGTCATCCTGTTCGCACGCAACCGCCTTTGTGCGCTCGCTCAACCCGGCATGGACGTCACGCCGGACACCCTCCTCGACCGTATGCTCGATCCGGACGTCGAACTCGGCACCTCGACGCCGAAAGCCGATCCGTCGGGAGACTATGCCTGGGCCCTGTTCGAGCGCGCCGAAAAGCTCCGCCCCGGCGCCTTTGCCAAGCTGGACGCGAAAGCCTTGCAGCTGACGGGGGGCCCGCAATCGCCGCCGCCGAAAGATCGTACGATCTACGGAAAGCTGATGGAGGAACGTGCCGCCGACATATTCCTGACGTACTGTACCAATGCGGTCGCCGCCAGGAAGGAAGTACCTTCGCTGCAGATCGTGGCAGTGCCGGATGCGCTCGCGGTCGGCGCCGACTACGGCCTTACGGTCGCAAAGAGCGCCGGCCCCGGCGCGGGTCAGTTCGCGACGTACATTATGTCCCCGCAAGGGCAGTCCATTCTGGCGCGGCACGGCTTCGATGGCGGCGACACGGCATCGCGTTAACTGCGTGGAGGCCGCACATGAAACTCAGCGCACGCAACGTCCTCAAGGGTCGCGTCCGGTCCGTCGTCAAAGGCCAGACGACCGCGCATGTAAAAATCGAACTGACGGGCGGCGCCGTGATCACGGCATCCATCACCAATGAAGCCGTCGACGATCTGAATCTGCGCGAGGGCGACGAAGCCTCTGCGGTCATCAAGGCTTCGGATGTGATCGTGGCCAAGTAGGCCATGTCCGGGACGGGAACCGCGCGGCTTTGCCGCGCCGGCGTCCTTGCGTACCTCCTGTTCGTCCCTTGGCCGCCGTCGGCGGATGCGCAGGAGACCCGAACGTTCGTCGACGCCGCGGGACGTTCGGTCGCGGTTCCGGCCCGCATCGAAAGGGTCTATGCGGCCGGCCCGCCGGCGAGCGTGATCGTCTTCTCGCTGGCCCCCGACAAGCTGATCGGCTGGACCAGCCGGATCCGCTCCGCCGAGCGGCCGTTCCTTCCGCCGCGCTACGCCGATCTGCCGAATCTCGGCCGCCTTACCGGCCGGGGAAATACGGCCAATGTCGAGGTCGTTCTTGGCGCCGCGCCGGACGTGATCATCGACTACGGCACCATCTCGCCGACTTATGCCTCCCTCGCCGACCGGGTACAGGCGCAGCTCGGCATTCCATACGTCCTCATCGATGGATCCTTCGACGGAATGGAGACCGCCTACCGTCTGCTCGGCGAGCTTCTTGACGAGCGGCAACGGGCGGACGAGCTGATCCGGTTCGTGCGAGATGCACTCGCCGACGTCGATCGCGCGGTGGCGGCCGTTCCGACCGACCGGCGTCGACGGGTCTATTATGCCCGCGGCCCCGACGGATTGCAGACCGGACTCGCCGGATCGATAAACGTCGAAAGTCTGGAACGGGTCGGCGCGATCAATGTCGCCGCCGAAGCGCTCGGACGCGGCGGCCTCGCGAGCGTATCGCTGGAGCAGGTGCTGCTCTGGAATCCGGATACGATCATCACCATCGATGCGAGCTTCTACCGTTCGGTCTGGTCCGATCCGCTCTGGCGGAACATCGATGCCGTCCGCAACCGTCGCGTTTCTCTGGCCCCCACCCTTCCCTTCGGATGGATCGACTTTCCACCATCCGTGAACCGTATCGTCGGCCTTCGATGGCTACTGTCTGTCCTCTACCCGGACCATGCCCCCGACGATCTGCGCGACTTCGTGCGCGAGTTCTTCACACGGTTCTATCATCGTACGCCGAGCGAGGCGCAGCTCGACGAGCTGCTGCAGCCGCCCCGGACGGATACGGGTCCATGAAGACCGGCTGGAACGGACGTCTTCTCCCCCTTCTGTTTCTGACGGCGTGCCTGATCGCGCTGGTCGTGCTTGCGTTTGCCGTCGGCAAGTACCGTATCGCGCCGGTGGATCTGTACCGGCTGATCTGGGCCAAAATCACAGGGACACCGCACGATCTTCCGCCCGCGATCGAGACGGTCGTGTTCGCCGTTCGCGCCCCCCGGGTCATCGGCGCGATGATCGTCGGCGCTGCGCTCGCCGCGGCCGGTGCCGCCTATCAAGGGTTGTTCCGCAACCCGCTGGTCGCGCCGGACATCCTGGGCGTGTCATCCGGTGCTGCACTCGGCGCGGCCGTCGGGATTTTCCTGTCCTTCGACGTCGTCGCGATCCAAGGGTTCGCCTTCCTGTGCGGCCTCGGTGCCGTCGCAACCGTCTACGCGGTCGGCAGCACGGTCCGCGGACAGGATCCGATCCTGACGCTCGTCCTTTCCGGGGTCGTGCTCGGGTCTCTGCTCGGATCCTGCATCGCGCTGCTCAAATATCTGGCCGATCCATACGACCAGCTCCCCGCGATTACGTTCTGGCTGCTCGGAAGCCTGGCCAGCACGACGGGCCAGGACATCGCCTCGACTCTGCCTGCCGTCCTAGCCGGAATGGTGCCCCTGTACCTCCTGCGCTGGCGGATGGACGTCATGTCGCTCGGCGACGAGGAAGCGCGCGCCCTCGGCGTCGAGGCGGGGCGGCTCCGCATCGTCATCGTCGCCGCGGCGACACTGATGACGGCCGCCGTCGTCTCGATCTCCGGCATCATCGGATGGGTCGGGCTTCTGATCCCTCACTTCGCCCGGATGCTGGTCGGTCCGGGCTTTGCCCGCCTGCTGCCCGCGTCGATCATCCTGGGCGGCGCCTATCTGCTCCTTGTCGATACGCTCGCACGCACCGTGGCGGCCACCGAGATTCCGCTCGGCGTTCTTACGGCATTCATCGGAACGCCGTTCTTCATTTGGCTGCTCGCGACCGCACGCCGAGGCTGGCAATGAGCCTCACGGTCGAAGACCTTGCTTACGGCTATCCACGCAAACAGGTCGGACGAGACGTCTCGTTCGAGCTGGCGCCGGGCGAAATCTTCTGCCTGCTCGGGCCAAACGGCGGCGGCAAGACGACGCTGTTCAAGACCATCCTCGGTCTCATCCCGCCCCAGGCTGGCCGCGTGCTGATCGACGGCGAGGATATCGCAGCGCTCCCGCGCGCGGCCCTTGCCCGCCGTATCGGTTACGTCCCCCAGGTGCACACGGGCTATTTCCCGTACACGGTCCATGACATCGTCCTGATGGGACGAACCGCCCATCGCGGTCCGTTCGCCGCACCCGGCGCCGCCGACCTCGCGGCCGTCGAGTTCGCGCTCGAGGCACTCGGCATCGCGCATCTCGCCACGCACGTCTATACCCGCATCAGCGGCGGCGAACGCCAGCTGACCCTCATCGCACGGGCGCTTGCGCAGGCGCCGAAGGTGCTGGTCATGGACGAACCCACGGCCAGTCTCGATTTCGGCAATCAGATCCGCGTCCTCGAGCAGATCAAACGGCTGGCGACCGGCGGCATGACGGTCATCTTCTCTACCCACGACCCCGAGCAGGCACTGCTCTGCGGCGACCGGGTTGCCATGCTGCAGCAGGGGCGCCTTGCGTATCTCGGCGCGCCTTCCGACGTGATCACATCGGACAGTCTCAGGGAGATCTACGGCGTCGACGTCACGGTCGCGGAGATCGACACGGCATCCGGCACGCGACGCGTTTGCATTCCACGCTTTTCGCCTCAGGAATTGTAGATGACCTGGCCGAGGTCACCGACGTCATATCCGCCAAGTTCGGTGGCGCGTTGGTGGAATTCCTGCGTCCTGGCAAAGGCGAAAAGCTTCTGGACCGGCGGCCGAAAATAGTCGCGTCGGCGCATCACCAGATCGAAACGCTCGGTCTGCAGCGGCACGAAATCCAGCCGGAACTGGTTCGCGACGGCGCGGACCCCGACGCCGGCATCGGCCTTTCCCTCGGCGATCGCAAGGCCGAGGTCGTGCTCGCTCAACGCCGGGTTCGGCAACGTGGTCAACTGATCGGGCGAGAGCCCGCCGGCCGCAAGCAGCTGCACCAACAGGATTTGGCTTCCCGCCTCGGGTTGCCTCAACACGACCCGCGCCTTCTTCGTACGCAGATCGGCGATCGTGCGGAGACCCAGCGGGTTGCCCTGGGCGACGATCAGCCCCTGCTCGCGCTTCGCCCATTCGAGAATGACGTAGTCGCGACGCGGCATGACGTTGCGGACCGTACCGACGTTGTACGTACCGTCGGCCTCCCGGACGTGAATGCCGGCAAGCATGGCCTCGCCGGCGGCGACGCGGTGCAGTCCGTCCAGGCTGCCGCCCGGAAGCATCGCCAGGCCGCAGCGTGATTCCCGCACCGCCCAGTCGAGCAGCGGATCGTGGCTCCCCGCGACGATGGCTGCCGGTGCCCGGTCCTCGACGTCCGGCCCGGGCTCGCTGTTCTGCGCGATCCAGAGGTCGATCAGCGCCTTCGGAAACAGCCATTTCCCGGTCACGCGCGAGCACGGGATCTTCCGTTCGCGCACGAGGTCGTAGACCTTCCGTTCCTTGATGCGCAGATAATCTGCGACCTCGCGTGTCGTCATCAGCTCGTGCGACATCGGCAAAACACCGTCCGATCCAAAAACCGTCCGATCTGCTGTCCGTGCCGAATATAGCGAAGCTCCTGGGTTCCGGTCTCGAATACCTTGCAAGGCGACGGCGGCTACCCAAGAAACGACTTGCGTCGACCCTACCGGTTTGCCAGAACAGATTATGTTCGGGAGGCGCATGAAGCTTGGAACTGAACGGCAAGACGGTCCTCGTCTGCGATTGTAACCGGACGATGCGCATCGACGGCGCCGCCCTGGCGAAAGCCTGTGGCGCCGAAGACGCCAAGGTCCATACGCTGCTTTGCCGCAACCAGATCGGCCAGTTCGAAGCGGCAAGCGCGAGCGGCAAGCCTGTTCTCGTCGCCTGCACCCAGGAGGCGCCTCTGTTCACCGAGACGCGGGCGGCCCTCGGACGCGACGTCGACCTGCAGTTCACCAACATCCGCGAGCGCGCCGGGTGGTCGGCCGAAGGCGATGCGGCGCTGCCGAAGATGGCGGCCCTCCTGGCCGAAGCGGCGCTCGAGGTTCCGGCCGCGCCGGCGCTCACGTTGAGATCGGCGGGCACGACGCTGATCTACGGCCGTGACGAGGTCGCAATCGAGGCCGCGCGACAGCTGTCCGAGCGACTCGATTGCACGCTCCTGCTGGACCGGCCCGCGGACCTCATCCCGCCCCGCCTGACCGAGGTGCCGATCCTGGCGGGAACGGTCGTCGCCGCGAAGGGATATCTCGGCGCGTTCGAGGTCGTGGTGAACGGCTATGCGCCGGCACTGCCGTTCTCGCGCCGCTTTCTCGAGTTCGAGCGGCCACGCGATGGCGTGGTCTCCAACTGCGATCTGATCCTCGACCTGACCGGCGGCACACCGCTTTTCCCGGCGCACGAGAAGCGTGACGGATACTTCCGGCCGGATCCGCGCGATCCGGCCGCCGTGCAGAAGGCGCTGTTCGACATCGTCGAACTGGTCGGCGAGTTCGAGAAGCCGCAATACGTGAAGTATGACGCAGCGCTGTGCGCCCATGGGCGGAACACCAAGACCGGCTGCACGCGGTGCCTGGACGTCTGCCCGACCGGTGCGATCACGTCCGCCGGCGATCAGGTGGCCATCGATCCCTATGTGTGCGCCGGCTGCGGCAGTTGCGCGAGCGTCTGTCCAACCGGCGCTTCAACCTATGCGCTGCCGCCGCGGGAGACGCTGCTCGAGCGTCTGCGTACGCTGCTGACCGTCTATGGCCGGGCCGGCGGTGAGAACCCGGTCCTTCTCGTCCATGACAGCCGCCACGGCGAAGATCTCATCGCACTGATGGCACGCTACGGCCGCGGTCTTCCGGCGCGCGTGCTACCGTTCGCCGTCAACGAGGTCACACAGGTCGGCTTCGATTTCCTGGCCACTGCCTTCGCCTACGGCGCGAGCGCCGTGCGCATCCTCGCCGATCCGAAGAAGCGGGACGAGCTCGCCGGCCTCGCCGGGCAACTCGGCCTCGCCGAGACGATGTTGAGCGGCCTCGGTTTCGGCGAGGGGCGTCTGGGCGTGATCGAGACGAACGACCCCGATGCGGTCGAAGCCGAGCTCTACGCGCTGCCGCTGCTCGCGGCGCCGCGCGCCGGCGGCTTCCTGCCGATGGGCGGCAGGCGCGGGGTCACCACGCTGGCGCTTCGGCACCTTCATGCCGTCGCGCCTGCTCCGGTCGACATGCTGCCGCTGCCCGCGGGTGCCCCCTTCGGCGCCGTGGAAGTCAACACGGCCGACTGCACGCTCTGTCTGTCCTGCGTCGGCGCATGCCCGACGGGCGCGCTGATCGACAATCCGGACTGGCCGATGCTGCGCTTCATCGAGGATGCCTGCGTGCAGTGCGGCCTGTGCAAGGTGACCTGCCCGGAAAAGGTCATCACCCTGAAGCCGCGCCTGAACTTCACCGACGATGCGCGCAGTCCAACCCTCCTCAAGGAAGAGGAGCCGGCGCATTGCATCCGCTGCGGCAAGCCCTTCGGCACCCGGAGCGCGATCGAACGGGTGATCGAGAAGCTGGCCGGAAAGCACTGGATGTTCCAGAACGAGGCGGCAGTGGAGCGGATCCGCATGTGCGAGGACTGCCGCGTGATCGTGCAGACCGAGACCGTGATCGAGCCGCTCGCCGGCCCGCCCCGACCCGTACCGCGCACGACGGAAGACTACATTCGCGCCCGCGAAGCCGAGGTTCGCACGCCACCCGAAAAGCTGGACTCCTGACCGGGCCGTCGGACGTTCCCGCAGGCGCGACCAAATCCACACAAATCTTGGGGGCGACAGATCGCCGGGCGATACCTATTATCATGGTCGTGCTGGATCTGAGCCGACCATGACGACTGCCGCCGACGCCACGATGCCGGCCCCGCTTGCCACCGCCCCGCTGATCGACCCGTTTCAGCGGCGCATCACCTATTTGCGGGTATCGGTGACGGACCGCTGCGACTTCCGCTGCGTGTACTGCATGGCAGAGGACATGACGTTCCTGCCCAAGGCCGAGATCCTGTCGCTCGAGGAACTCGATCGCCTCTGCTCCGCCTTCATCCGGCTCGGGGTGCGCAAGCTGAGGCTCACCGGCGGTGAACCCCTCGTCCGCCGCAATATCATGAGCCTGTTCCGCGCGCTCAGCCGTCACATCGTATCCGGTGCTCTCGACGAACTCACGGTGACGACCAACGGCAGCCAGCTCGCGAAATATGCGAACGAGCTCTACGACTGCGGCGTCCGTCGCATCAACGTGTCGATCGATACGCTCGATCCGGCGAAATTCACGGCCATCACGCGGTGGGGCCGGCTGGAGCAGGTCATGGAGGGACTCGCCGCGGCGAAGGCGGCCGGCCTTCAGATCAAGATCAACACCGTCGCGCTCAAGGGCGTGAACGAGGACGAGTTCGACGACATGATCGCCTGGTGCGGCGAGAACGGCTACGACCTCACGATCATCGAGGTGATGCCGATGGGCGATATCGGCCCGAGCCGGATCGACCAGTATCTGCCGCTCTCGCTTGTCCGCGCACGCCTGGCGCAGCGCTGGACGCTCGAAGAGACCGACTATCGAACGGGCGGTCCGGCGCGCTATGTCGTCGTCAAGGAAACGGGCCGGCGGCTCGGCTTCATCACCCCCCTCACCCATAATTTCTGCGAGCTCTGCAACCGCGTTCGCCTGACCTGCACCGGGACGCTTTACATGTGCCTGGGCCAGGAAGACGCCGCGGATCTGCGCGCGCCGCTGCGCGCCAGCCAGGACGACGCCCTGCTCGAGGCGGCCATCCGCGAAGCCATCAGCCGCAAGCCCAAGGGCCACGACTTCATCATCGACCGCCGGCACCGGACGCCGGCCGTCGGACGCCATATGAGCGTCACCGGCGGCTGATCGATCGGGCCCTGCAAGGCGTTTACGGCACCGTAAGACGTTTCCGAGCCCCACGTTTTCCGAGCCATGGCGCACCGGCCGCGCTTCGCTATACTCGCTGCGGCCGCCGGAGCACAGCCAATGCCGTGGGAACAACAGCACGCCGCCAAGACCAAAATCGCCTTCGTTGCCGCCGACTCCGAGCCGGCGCAGCAGGCGTGTCGCCGCCTGTCGGAGATCTACCGCGAACGCACGGTGGCGCCCGAGCAGGCGGATGTGATCGTCGCGCTCGGCGGCGACGGTTTCATGCTGCAGACGCTCCACCGCTTCATGGACGGCGCCGTGCCGATCTTCGGCATGAACCGCGGCAGCGTCGGCTTCCTCCTGAACGAGTATCGTGAGAACGACCTGGTCGAGCGCCTGCAGGCCGCCGTGAAGGTCACGCTCCACCCTCTGCGCATGCGGGCGCGCACGGTCGCGGGCGAATACGTCGAGGCACTGGCCATCAACGAGGTGTCGTTGCTGCGTCAGACGCGCCAGTCCGCGAAGATCCGCATTCTCGTCGACGGCATCGAGCGGCTTGCCGAACTCACCTGCGACGGCATTCTGGTGGCGACACCGGCCGGCAGCACGGCCTACAACCTGTCGGCCCACGGGCCCATCATCCCGCTGGGCGCGCAACTGCTGGCGCTGACGCCGATCAGCGCGTTCCGGCCGCGACGCTGGCGCGGCGCCCTGCTTCCGCACACCGCCGAAGTGCGCTTCGAGGTGCTCGAGGCGGACAAGCGTCCGGTCAGCGCCACCGCCGACCATACCGAGGTCCGCGACGTCATCGCCGTCGACGTCCGCGAGGATCGCGACGTGTCGCTCACGCTTCTCTTCGATCCCGAGCACAACCTCGAGGAACGGGTCCTCAAGGAACAGTTCCTGCCGTAGCGCGCCGGCTTCGCGCGCCCAATCGGGCGTCGCAAGGCTGCTATGTAACAGCAGCGCGGACGTGGTCGGCAATACGCGCCACGACGCGCGCGAGGTCGGCCTGCAGCTTTGCGAAGCCTGCGGATTTCTCGCGCGTTCTCTCGTCCATGTAGAGCCGCCGGTTGATCTCGATCTGCAGGCTGTGGCGCCGTGCCACCGGGTCACCGTAGCGGCGCACGATCTCCGCCCCTTTGTAGGGATCGTTGATCCTGACCTCGTAGCCCAGTTCGGTGAGCGCGTCCGCCACCAGCTTCGTGAGCGCCGGACTGCACGACGTTCCGTCGCGGTCGCCCAGAACGAACTGCGCACGCCCGACGGCGCCGTCGGGCGTCATCGCGCTGCCGCGCGAGGCCATGGAGTGGCAGTTGATGTGCCAGACCGCCCCGAACCGCGCGTGCAGGTCGTCGATGATGCGCCCGAGCATGTCGTGATACGGCAGGTAATAGGTTTCGATGCGCGCGCGGACCTCGCTGACCGGCAGCTTGCGGTCGTACATCGGAATGCCCGGGTGGGCGAGCCGTCGGATCAGCCCCATTCCCAGCCTCGTCTTCTCGCCCGGCGCGATCTTGCCCGGCCATGGGCCGTCGAGCAGATCGGGATCGATATCGTCGACGTGACGGTTGACGTCGATATAGCTGCGCGGAAAAAGCGCGGCGAGCAGCGTCGCCCCGTGCGCCGGCGCGCTCGCGAACAGCTCGTCGACATGCGTGTCCTCCGCCGTCCGCACGATCTCGAGCGGTGCCGAGAAGCGGAAATCCGCCGGATAGCTGATGCCGCTGTGCGGGGAGTCGAAGACCAGCGGGATCACCGCGCCCGGTGGATCGCGCCGGTAAAGCACGCCCGGGATCACCGTTTCCTTCTTCCGTTCGCTCGGCATCTGGACACCCATGGAAAATGCGACTGCGTTGCTGTCCGGCCTACCGGCGGTCGTTGAGATGGCAGGCCGACCGGCGTCCCGGCGCGATCTCCTTCAGGACGGGCGCCTCGACGCGACAGCGCGGCATGGCATGCGGACAACGCGGATGGAAATGGCATCCCGGCGGCGGCGCGAGCGGCGACGGAATTTCGCCTTTTACCGGCGTGAACTGCCGCCGGCGCGTATCGAGCCGCGGCACCTCGGCGAGCAGCGCCGCCGTGTAGGGGTGATTCGGCGCCGCGAACAGCTCCTCTGCTGGGCACTCCTCGACGATGCGGCCGAGATACATGATGGCGACGCGGTCGGACAGATGCCGGACGACGCCGAGGTCGTGACTGATGAACAGGTAGGTCAGCTTGAGTTCCTCGCGCAGGCGCATGAACAGGTTGAGGATCTGCGCCTGGATCGAAACGTCGAGGGCCGCGACCGCCTCGTCGCAGACGATGAATTCCGGCCGGACGGCGAGTGCCCGCGCGATGCCGATGCGCTGCCGCTGTCCGCCCGAGAACTGGTGCGGGTAGCGCCGTTTGTAGCTCGGATCCAGTCCGACGCGCCGCATCGTCTCGTCGACATAGCGGTCGAGGTCGGCGCGTTTGACGAGACCATGATAGACCGGCGCCTCGCCGATGATGTCGCGCACGCACATGCGCGGGTTGAGTGAGGCGAACGGGTCCTGGAAGATCATCTGGATGGCGAGGGCGACCGCGCGCGCCTCGGCGCCGCTCAGCCGCGCCACGTCGCGCCCGCGATAAAGGACCGTGCCCGCGCTCGGCGGCAGGATGCCGGCGACGATGCGGCCGAGCGTCGATTTCCCGCAACCGGACTCGCCGACCAGCCCCAGCACCTCGCCCTCGCGCACGACGAGGTCGACGTCGCTGACCGCGTGGACGACCTCCTCGCGCACGTTGGCGCCCAAGGCGTTGGCGACCTTCGCCGCGAAATCGAGCCGTTTCACGAACCGCCGCGACACGCCCCGGAGTTCCAGGAGCGGTTGGGCGATCGGTGCGTCGCCAGTTCCGTGCATCATACCCCCTCGCCGTGAAGCGGGTGGAAACAGCGTGCGAGCCGACCGGGACCGACCGGCGCCATCGGCGGGGGTTCGAGACAAGCCCCGTCCGCGCGCGAACAGCGCGGCCGGAAGCTGCACCCCGACGGCAGGTCGAGCAGCGACGGCATCACGCCGGGAATCTGCCGCAGCGGCGCGCCGCGCCGGTTGGCACTCGGCACCGAACACATCAGGCCATGCGTATACGGATGCGCCGGCCGGTCCAGCACGTCGTCGACCGTCCCCTGTTCGACGATCTTGCCCGCGTACATCACGCACACTTCGTCCGCGAGCGAAGCGACCACCGAGAGGTCGTGCGTGATCCAGATCAACGCCGTGCCGGTCTGGCGACACAGCTTCTGCACCTCGAACAGAATCTGCGCCTGGATGGTAACGTCGAGGGCGGTGGTGGGCTCGTCGGCGATGATCAGGTCCGGCTTGTTGATGAGCGCGATGGCGATGGCGACGCGCTGACGCATGCCGCCGGAGAACTGGTGGGGATAGGCCTTGAGCCGCTCCTCGGGAGAGGGAATGCCGACCTGCCCCAGCGCGTCGCGGGCGCGCCGGCGCGCCTCGGCCTCCGACACATCGACATGCGCCCGCACCGCCTCCACCATCTGGGTTTCGATGCGGAGCACCGGATTGAGCGTCATCATCGGGTCCTGGAAGATCATGGCGATGCGCGAGCCGCGCAGCTTGCGCAGCTCTTCTTCCGTCAGGCCGACGAGATTCCGTCCCTTGAACAGAATCCGTCCGCCCTCGATCCGGCCCGGCGGATCGACCAAACCGATGATGGAGAACCCGGTGACCGTCTTGCCCGATCCCGATTCGCCGACGAGGCCGACGATCTTGCCGGCCTCGGCGCGGAAGCTCACGCCGTCGACGGCCTTCACCACCCCGGCCTTGGTGTAGAACCAGGTCTTGAGGTCTTCGACGACGAGGGTCGGAGCCGTGCTCATGCCGCGCCGCGCCTGCCTCTATTTCCGAAGCCGCGGGTTGAGCACGTCGCGGAGCTGATCGCCGACGAGGTTGATGCTGACGATGGTGATCAGCAGTGCGACGCCGGGGAAGAAGCTGATCCAGTACTTGCCCGACATCATGTACTCGTAGCCGTTGGCGATCAGCAGTCCGAGCGACGGCTCGGTGATGGGCAGGCCGATCCCGAGAAACGACAGCGTCGCCTCGAGCGCGATCGCATGCGCCACCTGCACGGTGGCCACGACGATCAGCGGCGGCAGGCAGTTGGGCAGCAGGTGCCGGAACAGGATGCGCCCATGGCCGAGCGCGAGGCAGCGCGCCGCCTCGACATACTCCTTGCCCCGTTCCACCAGCGCCGTGCCTCGCACCGTGCGGGCATAGTACGCCCATTGCACGGTGACGAGCGCGACGATGATCTTGCCCGTGCCCTGCCCCAGCACCGCAAGCAGGATCAGCGCCACCAGGATCGCCGGAAAGCTGAGCTGGATGTCGACGATGCGCATGATCAGCGTGTCGATGCGCCCGCCGAAATAGGCGGCGGCAAGGCCGGCTGCCGTGCCGATGAGGACGGCAATGACGGCGCTCATCACGCCGACGCCCAGCGATATGCGCAGGCCGTAGAGAATGGCCGACAGCATGTCCCGGCCCTGGTCATCCGAGCCGAGCCAGAACGTGAAACCGGCCGCGGACTCGGCGCCGGGCGGCAGACGGCCGTCCAGAATGTCGAGCTGGTTGAGATCGTACGGATCCTGCGGCGAGATCAGCGGCGCCGCGAGTGCTGCGACGATGATCATCGCAAGCACGACGAGCGCAACCACGGCAAGCCGGCTTTCCGCGAATTCGGCGACGAAGCGCCGGAACGGTGCCTCCGCCGGTGCGGCGGGGACGACCTCGATCCCGTCGCGCTCGATGACGGTGGCCATGTCGCTCAGCCCTTCATGTCGGCGAGGCGGACGCGCGGATCGAGCACCGAATAGAGCACATCCACCACCAGGTTGATGACGATGAACATCGTCACGGTGATCAGCATGTAGGCGACGATGACCGGACGGTCGAGATTGTTGATCGAATCGATGATCAGCTTGCCCATGCCGGGCCACGCGAACACCGTCTCGGTGACGACGGCAAAGGCGATCACCGAGCCGAGCTCGAGGCCGACGACGGTGACGATCGGGATCATGATGTTCTTGAGGACATGCACGAACACGACCCGCCGCATCGTCAGGCCCTTCGCCCGCGCGAACTTGACGTAGTCCATCAGCATGTTCTCGCGCATGCCGGCCCGCGTCAGACGGATCACCAGCGACAGCTTGAACAGCGCGAGATTGAGGGCCGGCAGCAGGACGTGACTGAGCCCGTCCCAGGTGGCGAGGCTGGTCTCGATGCCGAAGACCTCCGCCGTGGCGCCCCGCCCCGTCGATGGCAGCCAGCCGAGCTCGACCGCGAAGACCATGATCAGCATCAGCCCGACCCAGAACGTCGGGAGGCTGAAGCCGAGGATCGAGCCCGCCATGATCGCCTTGGCGATGCGCGACTGCGGCCTGAATCCGGCGTACATGCCGAGCGGGATGCCGAGCGCGAGCGCGATCACCATGGCGGTGAATGCGAGCTCGAGGGTCGCCGGCATGCGCTGCAGGATCAGCCCGAGCGCCGGCTGGTTGAACACGAACGACTTGCCGAGGTCGCCCATCACCGCATTGCGGATGAACAGCAGGTACTGCTCCCACAGCGGCTTGTCGAGGCCGAGCGCCGCGATCACGCGGGCGCGCTCGGCCTGATCGGCATCCGCCGCGACGAAGATCTCGACGGGATTGCCGATCGCATAGACACCCACGAAGACCAGCAGCGACATGACGAAGAGCACGAGAATGCTCTGCATCACGCGCCGGATGATGAAGACGGTCATGAAGACCCCGCTCGTCCGCGGTTAGGCGGCCGCCGCATAGCCGGCGAGGCGGCGGCCGCGGCGCGGGCGTGCCGGGCACGCCCGCCGCCCAGGGTGTCAGCTCGCAGGCCGCACGAAATGGGCCAGCGTGTACTCGTCCGCGCGCGGCGTGTAGCTCAGGCCTTTGCGCGTCGCCCACACGTTGACCTGGTAATGCAGCGGAATGATGGCCTGGTCCGCCATCGCCACTTCCGATGCCTCCTGCAGAAGCTTCTCGCGCTTCTCGTCGTCGACCGTGTTCAGCGCCTCTTGCAGCAACGAGTCGACTTTCGGGTTGGAGTAGCGCCCACGGTTCGACGCGCCGCGGCCCGGCCCGACCGTCGCGATCAGCGAGCGGAGCGGCGACGACACCTCGCCCGTACCCGACCCCCAGCCGACCAGCATCAGGCTGAAGGCATAGGTGGGCGCGCTGCTCTGCGAGGCGAACGTCGCCCACGGCAGACTCACCACCTTGGTATCGATACCGACGCGGCTCAGCATCGGTCCGATCGCCTGGATGATCTTCTCGTCGTTCGGATAGCGGTCGTTCGGCCCGTGCAGCGTGAGACCGAAGCCGTTGGGATATCCCGCCTCGGTCAGCAGCTTCTTGGCGCCCTCCGGATCGAAGGGCTCCGCCTTCAGCTTCGGACTCGCCCCGAAGAAGCCCTCGGGCAGAAGGCCACCCGCCGGGATCGCCTCGCCGTCCATGATGCGCTCGACGATCGCCTGCCGGTTGATCGCCTTCGAGATAGCGAGACGGACGCGCCTGTCCTTGAGCGGATTGTTCGGCAGCACCGCACCCGCCTTGTCGGTGACGAACGGCGACTGGTCACGGAAGCTGTCGACGTGCAGATAGATGAGGCGGTTGCTGACGATGCGCGACAGGTTGATGTCGGCATTGGTCTTGAGCTTGGCGATGTCGACCGTCGGCACCTGATCGATGATCTGGACGTCACCCGCGAGCAGCGCGTTCACCCGCGCCGCGCCGTTGGTGATCAGCTTGAGCGTGACCTTCTGCCAGTGCGGCTTGTCGCCCCAGTAGTCATTGTTGCGCGTGAGAACGATGCGGTCGCCGGGCACGTATTCGACGAACCTGAACGGGCCGGTGCCGATCGCCGCCTTGCCGCCGTTGAAGTCGCCCGTCGGCGACTGTTCGTGCTTGCGCGAGACGATGTTGATCGTCGACAGGTCGACGGGAAGAAGCGGATACGGCTCCTTGGTCTTGAAGCGGATCGTGTGCGGATCGACGACGATCGTCTCGGTGATCGCACGCGTGTAGATGCTGAACGATGACGGGCTGTTCGGCACCCACGGCACGCGCTTGAGCGTGGCAACGACGTCCTCGGCGGTGAACTCGCTGCCGTCATGGAACTTGACGCCTTGCCGCAGCTTGAACTCCCAGGTGGTGGCGTCGATCGCCTTCCATTCGGTGGCAAGGCCGGGGACGAGGCGCTGCTTTTCGTCCTGGTGGATCAGGCGATCGAAGATGTGGGCCGCGACGCTGCTGTTCGGCGACAGATTGTGGAAGTGCGGATCTATGGACGTGACGTTCGCGCCGAGCCCGACCGTCAGATCCTGGGCTGCGGCGCTCAGGCACACCGCTCCTGCGAAGAAAATGCCGAGCGCGGCTTTGAGCCATCCTTTCGCCATTCTTGAATCTCCCCGTTCGTCTTGGGCCGGTACACGCACCATGCATCCGGCCGTTCCGCTCGATCAGCCGAACGTTGTCGGCATCGCCCGGTCGCTAACATCGCAGGAATTCACCTGAGGCGCAAGCCGACCGCCCGGTTTTGCCAGCCGTTTCAGATGGCTGACCCGACCCGAACATCGTGCGGCGCAGCGCCCGACCGCGTCAGCGCGACGGGTTGCGCCGATGGGCCAGGTCCTCGTCGCGCGCCTCGCACCAGCCGTTTGCCCAGGCGAGGTGATCGATCGAATCCGGTTGGTACGGGTTGTCGGCCAGCCGCCAGCCCGCCCGGTAGGCGGCCCGACCGTCCTGGTATCTTTCGATCCGGGGATCGTCCAGCGTGCGGTTGCGCGCGAACTGGTGGATATAGGCGCGGAATTCCGGGAACTGCGCGAGAATCGTGTCGTCGATGCCCATCGGATGGGCAGCCAGGATCTGACGGCCGCGCTCGGTCAACACAAAACGGTCATGGCCGCGCCGGACCAGCACGCGCGCCGCCAGGAAGTGGCGTATCACGCGTTCGAGCTCGTCGACGACGTCCTGAAGATTTTCGGGCAGTCGTTCCCGCGCGCGGGCGAGATCCTCTTTGAGCTGTTCGAGACACGTGGCCACGCTGGTTTCGCCGTGCGCGGCGGTCCTGAGCACGCACAGCATCAGCGCCGGCCGGTTGAGGAGCGTGTGTTCGCCGAGTTCCATTCGTCTTGCGCCTGTTCCGCCGGCGATCGGCCGCGATGACCTGAATCCCGGCGTTACCGGGAAATCAACGCACAGCTCGGCAATTGGCTCCAGGGATGCGGGGCGCCTTGCGGTTTACGCCCACGGGGGCTCTTGCCATGTCGTCTGCGGATCGAGCGGGAACACCGGACGCGGCAGATGGCGGAACGGTATGCGGTCGAGCACCGGCGAGGTCAGGCCCGGCGTGTCGACCTCGTACACCTGCTCCGGCCGGAAAAATTCGTCGAAGCCGGCCCGGAAATGGCCGCGCGACTTCACGACCACGGTGCGCGCGCGGCTCACGTCGATCCCCAGCATCTCGAAGAACACGGGATCGGCGCATTGCTTGCGGCGGCTTCCGACCACGACCGTGATGCCACCGAGGTCGAGCGCCGCCGTGGCGCCGAGATCGAACGCCTTGCCGGCCCACAGCCCGCGCCGGCCGACACAGCGTCCGTCATGCAGCGCGCGCACTTCGGCCGTCGCCTCGAACCGCCGACTGAACTCGCTTTCGCCGGCGCGGTTGAAGACCGCGCGAAACCGCGCGCCGCGCCCCAGTCGATGCGCCTCGACGGCGAGATCGGGATCGACGAACACGCCCATGATCGCGCCTTGTGCGCCGGCCTCGTGCAACGCCTGCAGCAGCCAGGTCGTATTGCCGCGACCGCCGCCGCCGGGATTGTCGCCGGAATCGGCGAAGATCACCGCCGGCTTCGCCGGATCGCGCCCGACCTCGAGCGAAAGCCGCACCGCCTCGTCCAGCGGCATCAGCCGCCGCACGAAACGATGACGATCGGCCCAGGCCCGACGCGCGAGCACGAGCGCCAGACGCCGCGCCGGCACGACGTCGTTGCGCGCGGTCACGATGATGGACAGCCCGTTCTTCGGCGTATCGGAGGACACGAATCCGCCGACGACCGAGACGTTCATGATCTCGGCGCTCATCCGGCGCTGCCCCTCATTGATCAAGTCGGCGTAGGGACCGACGGCCGTGAGCAGGGTCACGCTCGGCGGCGTCAGCGGCAACCGGATGAATACGCTGCATGCCTTGACGCCGCCGAGCAGTTCGCGGATCAGCCGCGCCGCCTCGGCACCGCGTGCGGCCTGATCGACATGCGGATTGGTGCGGTACGACACCAGCACGTCGACGCTGTCGACCATGGTCTCGGAAACGTTGGCATGCAGGTCGATGGTGGCCACGATCGGCACATCCGGACCGACCGTATCGCGCACCATCTTGTAGAAGAGACCGTCCGGGTCGGGCGTCCCGGTCGAAACCATCCCGCCATGATTGCTGATGTAGACGGCATCGACCGGACCGGCGAGGCTGAGCCGCCGGCTCATCTCCGCGAGCACGCGCAACAGGGACTCGTGATCGACGGGGCCGCCCGGCTCGGCGCCCGCGACCAGGATCGGCACCGGCGTCCAGCTTCCGGACCGGTCCATTTCGGCGATGAAGCCGGTCATCTCGGCAGGCATCGCCGGGGCCGACCGGCGCGCCTCGGCGAGGATCGCCTCGCCTTCGAGGTAGCACAACTCGCGGAAGTCGCGCTCGGTCGAAACCGGGGCGAAGCCATTGCTTTCAAGATGCAGGCCCAGAAGCGCGATCCGAGGGGCACCCATTGAATCCGGTCCCTTCCGCGCGCATGGCACCCGTGCGTCCCGCCCGACTGGCGCGCGCGATCATTCTCGGCCTAATATGGCCGAGAATTTCGCGATATTCCACGCATCACGGTTGCAATGCAGACACCTTCTCCCGGTTCGATCGACATGCTCCGCCGCCTGGTCGCCTTCGATACGACCAGTCGCGACTCGAATCTCGCGCTGATCGAATTCGTGCGCGACTACCTGAAGACGCACGGCGTGGAGTCGCAGCTCGTCTTCGACGAGACCGGAAAGAAGGCAAACCTGTTCGCGACGCTGGGTCCGTCGGACAAGCCGGGATTGATGCTGTCCGGCCATACCGATGTCGTCCCGGTCGACGGCCAGGAATGGTCGAGCGATCCGTTCAAGGTCGTACAGCGCGACGGCCGTCTCTATGGCCGCGGCACATGCGACATGAAAGGATTTCTCGCGGTGGCACTCGCCCTGACGCCGGAGTTCCTGTCGGCACGGCTCGCCACGCCGATTCACCTCGCCTTTTCCTATGACGAAGAGGTTGGCTGCCTCGGCGTCCGTCGCCTGATCGCCGAGTTCGCCCGGATGAACGTGCGGCCGTTCGCCTGCGTCGTCGGCGAACCGACCGGGATGAAGGTGATCCGCGCCCACAAGGGCAAGCTCAGCGTCCGCGGACATGTCCGCGGCTTCGAATGCCATTCCTCCCTCGCGCCCCGGGGCGTCAACGCCATCCATTACGCCGCCGAGGTGATCGCCTATCTCAACCGGATGGCGCGGCGCATTGCCGAGCACGGCCCGTTCGACCACGGCTTCGACATTCCGTATACGACCGTCCATACGGGCGTCATCCAGGGTGGCACGGCGCTCAACATCGTGCCCAAGGACTGCTGGTTCGATTTCGAGTTCCGCCACCTGCCCGCCGACGATCCGCGCGCTCTCCTCGGCGAGGTGCAGCGCTTCGCGGCCGACGAGCTCGAGCCGCAGATGCGTGCGGTTCACCCGGACACCGGCTTCCGCTGGGAGGAGCTGTCGAGCTTTCCCGGCCTCGACACGAGCGAGGATGCCGAGATCACCGAGCTGGCGAAGGCCGCATCCGGCGGCAACGCGACCGGCAAGGTGGCGTTCGGAACCGAGGCCGGCCTCTACGACGCGGCGGGAATCCCGACCATCATCTGCGGGCCCGGCAACATCGACCAGGCCCACAAGCCCGATGAATTCGTCGAGCTCGATCAGCTCGCCCAGTGCGAGACGTTCCTCCGCCGGCTGGTTGCACGCGTCGCCCACGCCCGATGACGTCCGCCGTCGCGCCGCGGCCGACCACCGTCGTCTTCGACCTGGGTGGCGTGCTGATCGACTGGAACCCGCGTCATCTCTATCGCACGCGCTTCGCCGACGAGGCGACGATGGAGGCATTTCTTTCGACCGTCTGCACCCAGGACTGGAACGAGCGCCAGGACGCCGGCCGCTCGATCGCCGAGGCGGAGGCCGAGCTGATCGCGCGCTTCCCGGAACATGCCGATCTCATTCGCGCCTATTACGGCGAGTTCGACCGCATGCTCGCCGGTCCCATCGCCGGCACCGTCGCCATCCTCGAGGAGCTTCATGGTCGCGGCACGCCGCTCTTCGCGCTGACCAACTGGTCGGCAGAGACGTTCCACCATGCCCGTCGCCGCTTCGATTTCCTTGCCCGTTTCCGTGCGATCGTCGTTTCGGGGGAGATCGGCATGATAAAGCCGGATCCGCGCATCTTCCGCCACCTGACCGACACCTACGGGCTTTGCCCGGAACGGTGCCTGTTCATCGACGACAATGCCCGAAACGTCGATGGTGCACGCGCGGCCGGCCTCCAGGCGGTTCGGTTCCACGATCCCCTGCAGCTTCGCGCCGATCTTCGGGCCTATGGCCTTTTGTGACGTTGCGTTAGATAAGGACCCCCATCCCTTGACCGTGCCTGGAGCTGCGAGCGTGCCGTCCGACGACTATCCGATCGAGCTGACTCCGCCCGATATCTCGGCCTACCGCAAGGGCAACACCGGCATCGACTACGTGACCCGCTTCGACAGCGGCGTCCCCGGCCCGCACGTGCTGGTGACGGCGCTGGTCCACGGCAACGAATTGTGCGGCGCCATCGCGCTCGATTTCCTGCTGCGCAGCGGCGTTCGGCCGCAGCGCGGCGTTCTCACGCTCGCCTTCTGCAACGTCGCCGCCTACGAGTCCTTCGACCGCCAGAATCCGACGGCGTCGCGTTTCATCGACGAGGATTTCAACCGCCTGTGGTCGCCCGAGGTGCTCGACAGTCCGCGGCGCAGCGTCGAACTCGTGCGCGCCCGCGAACTGCGTCCCGTGGTCGACGCCGCCGATTTACTCCTCGACATTCATTCGATGCAGCATGCGACGGCACCGCTGCTGCTCTGCGGCCCGCTCGACAAGGGACGCGCCTTCGCGCGCGCGGTGGGATATCCGGCCCTCGTCGTCAGCGACGCCGGCCACGCCGCCGGCCGGCGCATGCGGGATTACGGCAGCTTCAGCGATCCGCGCAGCCCCAAGAACGCGTTGCTGGTCGAATGCGGTCAGCACTGGGCGGCCGCGAGTGCGGCCGTCGCCAAGGAGACGCTCCTGCGCTTCCTTCACCATCTCGGCATTCTCGCGCCGGACTTCGTCGCGGCGAATCTGCCGGCGCAGCCGCCGGGCCCGCAGCGCGTGATCGAAGTGACCGACGCCGTCACCATCCGGACGGACGAATTCGTCTTCGCCGCGGACTACCGGGGGCTCGAGGTGATTCCGAAGCGCGGCACCATCATCGCGCACGACGGCGACGAACCGGTGCGTACGCCCTACGACGACTGCGTGCTCATCATGCCCTCGCGCCGTCTCAGCAAGGGCCAGACCGCCGTGCGCCTCGGTCGCTTCGTCGACTGACGCGCCGGACTGCCGATGGCACGGGACGACGCGCAAGTCGCACCGGCGGCACCGCCGAAGACCGATCGGCGCCGTCGGATCGCATCGCTCGCCCTGACCCTCGTACTGGGGGCCGCGGGTGGTGCCGTCTTCAATTATCTCACACTGCCGCTCGCCTGGATGCTCGGCTCGATGACCGCGGTGACCGTGGGCACGCTCTGCGGACTGCGGCTGTTCATCCCGCGCGCGGCCCGCTCCACGATGATCACCGTCATCGGCATCATGCTCGGCAGCGCCTTCACGCCAGCCGTCGTCGCGCGCATGGGCGAATGGTGGGTGACGCTCCTGGCCCTGGCCGCGTGGTCGCTGCTCGCGGGCGGCATCGCCCTTCTCTATTTCCGCAAGGTCGCCGGCTACGACCCGATCACCGCGTTCTTCAGCGCGACACCCGGCGGCCTCAACGAGATGGTCATCGTCGGCGGCCAGATGGGCGGGGACGACCGCACCATCTCGCTTACGCATGCGGCGCGCATCATGCTCGTCGTGTTCACGATCCCGCTCTGGTACCGGTTCGGCACCGACATGCCGGCCGGCGCGGCCAGGACCGGCGTCGGCCTGTTCGATCTGTCGTTCGTCGATGTCATGGTGCTCGCGCTCTGCGCGCCGGTCGGCACAATCGTCGGGCGCATGCTCCGGGTACCCGCGTCGTTCCTGGTCGGGCCGATGGTGTTGAGCGCGGCCGTACACCTTGCCGGCATCACCGCCTCGAAGCCGCCCGACGTCCTCGTCTCGGTGGCACAGGTCGTGATCGGTGCCGCCATCGGCTGCCGCTTCGCCGGCGTGCCGCTCGCCCGGATCGCGCGCACGGTTCTCCATGCCGTCGTTTCGGCGGTCATGATGCTCGCCACAACGGTCGCGTTCGCCGCGGTGCTGTCGCGCTGGATGGACTATCCGTTGCCGGCGGTCGTGCTCGCCTTCGCGCCCGGCGGGCTCGCCGAGATGAGCCTCGTCGCGCTCGCCCTCGCCGTCGATGCGGCATTCGTGGCGACGCATCACATCGTCCGTATCACCATGGTCGTGACGTTCGCGCCGTTCCTGTTCCGCGCGCTCCGCCGCAAGAGCTGATATCCGGCGGAAAATCCGGGGATGGCGGCGACGGCGGTGGAACGCATTTGCCGAAATGGATCGTGGCGCCTGCCCCCGGCGGTTCGGAACCCGTTGCCGATGAGTCGTCAGCGGCGCTGGCGATGTCTTCTTCCCTTCGTGCGATTGCCGCACGTGGCCATGTCGCACCACCGGCGCGAGTTGTTCTTGCTGCGATCGACGAACAACCATCCGCAGCCTTCGCCCGGACACTGCTTGATGCGGGCGAAATCTCCCGTCGCGAGCAGGTCGAGGGCGGACCAAACCACGGGTCCGAGCAGGGCGACTTCGACCGGGGCTGCCGAAAAATCGAACCCATAGCCGCCGCCGGGGATCGGTGCGAGCTCCGCCGGTCCGATCACCTTGTGCGCAAAATCCCTGAGCGTCCCGAGATCGGTCCGGGATGGGGCTTCGCCGCGGGCAATGGCGGCAGCGATGTCGTAGATGGCGGCGCGCAGCTGATGGACATGGCGGAGCAGCCGCTGTGCCGCCGCCGGCTCGTTCGCGATGAAGGTGTGGAATCGCGCCGCCGTCGCGGCATCGATGCCGCCTGCATGCAAGGCCCAATCGACGACGTGGCCGGCGCTCTGCAGATGCTCGACGGGCTCGTCCGTGTCCCGGCCGCTTGTCGTATTGGCGAAGTCGAGCGCCAGAACGCCGCCGACCAGGGACAGGCTGCCTGTGCGGGATGTCGTCATGGAAACCTTCAAAATTGCTCCTGGTGGTTAAGGATAATAACCAGTAAAATGAGTTTTACTGGTTACGGTACCACCGTCAAGGCGCTGCGGGCGGCCGTGCTCCCGATCGGGGACCCGGCTCGGTGACGCGGAACCTGACGACGGCACGGAATGACACGAGGAGGAAGTCATGAATGCCACACGCAACGACCCGCGTCCCACCATCGCCCGCATCTGGCGCGGCCGCACGACAGCAGCCAAGGCCGATGCGTACGCCCGATATCTCTATGAGCACGGCATCAAGCCGCTCGCGGAAAAGGCCTTGGGCGTGCAGATGCTTCGCGAGGATCGCGCCAACGAAAGCGAGTTCGTGACGATATCGTACTGGGAGAGCGTGGAAGCGATGTCGCGCTTTACTGGCAGCGATCCGCGGCGCATCCACCATCTGGAGCGCGATGTCGAGTTCCTGATCGAACTGCCGCGCGGCGTGCAGATCCTCGACATCGTCTTCGCGACCGGCCGAACCGGCAGTCATACGCCGTGACGCCCCAGGGCGTCCTGGGCCATCCCGATGCGCTGCGCCCGGACGGAATCCGTCACGCGTCCGGCCGGAATGCCGATCGCCTCAGTGCATCTTCGGCGCCTTGAGGAACTTGTTGCGGTCGGCCGAATGCACGCGCACGCCAAGAATGCGGTCGTCGCGCTGGACCGTGAGCGGCACTTCGACGCCCGCCTCGCCCAGCGACCAGACCCGGCGGTAGAAGCCGGCGAGGCTGCTGACCGGCACGCCGGCGACCCCCAGCACGATATCGCCCGGGCGCAGATCGGCGCGCGCCGCCGGCCCGCCCGTCGCGAGACCGGCGATGGCGACCTTGTCCCCGACCTCGGCGGCGTACAGGCCAAGCCAGGGCCGCGACGGGCGATTGGGGCGGCCGAACGTGACGAGATCGTCGAGGATCGGTTTCAGAAGGTCGATCGGCACGACCATGTTGAGCGGACGGGTGCGCCCCTCCTCGCCCACCTGCTCGAGCTGCAGCGACCCGATCCCGAGGAGATCGCCGTCGGGCCCGATCATCGCGGCACCACCCCAGTGCGGGTGCGCGGGTGCCGTGAAGATCGCCTCGTCCAGCAGATACTCCCAGTAACCCGCGAACTCCTGCTTGGCGACGATGCGCGCCGCGAGCGAATACGCGGGGCCGCCGGCGCCGGCGATGACGACGCGCTCGCCCACGCGGACCGCGCTCGACTGCCCCAGCGGCAGGACCGGCAGATCGAGTCGGGTGAGCGCCTGGACGAGGCCGAACCCCGTCTGCTGATCATAGGCGAGCACATGGCCGGGAACGACACGACCGTCGATGAGATTGAGCCAGACCGTCTCGGCCTCGGTGATCAGATAGCCGATGGTCAGCACCACGCCGTCGCTGCGGATCAGGACGCCGTTTCCGACGCGCTCCGTGCCGAGCACCTCGGCGGTAAAGGCGTCGTCGGGAACCGTCGCCGTCACGCCCACGACCGCGGCCAGGGCAGACTCGAGATCATAGGCGTAATCCTCGGGCCGCGGCCGCGCCCCGGGTGGAACCTGCCATTCGCTCAAGGACGTCATCTCCGACCTCCTCAACTGTGCCGCCGGTCCCGGTATGATGTCACAATATGTCCGCTCCCACCCCGGGCGGACATTTGACCGGCCGTCCGATAGTCCCATATCGGTAAAATGAACCCAAGAATGAGGATGGCCGCGTTCGGCGGCGACTCACAATCGGCAGGGAGGACATGCAGCGAACCGGACCGGAACTGAGCCGCCGCGCCGTCCTGGCGTCGCTGGCCGGTATCGCCGCCGCCTCGCTCGGCGCCGGCGCCGTCGCGGCACCCGGGCCGATGCTGAAACGGGCCATTCCGTCGACCGGTGAACAGGTGCCGGTCATCGGCATGGGCACGTGGATCACCTTCAACGTCGGCGACGATCAGGCGCTGCGCGAGGAACGCGTGAAGGTTCTGAAAACCTTCTTCGACATGGGCGGCAGCGTGATCGATTCCTCGCCGATGTACGGCTCGTCCGAGGCGGTCATTGGCTATGCTCTGGCGCGCCTTCCGGATGCACGGCCCCTTTTCGCCGCGACCAAGGTGTGGACTTGGCTCCAGGCGCTTGGGGTCAGGCAGATGGAGAACTCGCGGCGGCTGTGGGGCATCGAGCGGTTCGATCTGATGCAGGTCCACAACCTGCTGAACTGGGAAGGCCATCTCGAGACGCTCCTCGATTACAAGGCGCAGGGGCGGATCCGCTACGTCGGCGTGACCACGTCCCACGGACGCCGTCACGATACGTTGGCGAAGTTGATGGCGGAACAGCCGCTCGACTTCGTGCAGTTCACCTACAACATCCTGGACCGCGAAGCCGAGAAGCGCCTGCTCCCGCTCGCGGCCGAACGCGGCATCGCCGTCATCGTCAACCGTCCCTTCCGCCAGAAGGAGCTGTTCCACCTATTCGGCCGCCATCCGCTGCCCGAATGGGCCGCCGAATTCGACTGCGCGAACTGGGCGCAGTTCTTCCTCAAGTTCATCGTCGCGCACCCGGCCGTCACCTGCGTGATCCCCGCCACCAGCCGCGCGGACCACATGCAGGAGAACATGGGCGCCTTGTACGGCCGCCTGCCCGACCCGCAGATGCGCGCACGGATGATCCGCTACGTCGAGAACCTCTAGCCGGCGGCGGCTGCCGACCCTGCATTCGGACGAACCGACATGCTGCCCTTCACCGCAGACGTCCTCTTCTCCGTCGTCGCGCAGTACAACCGCGCCGTCTGGCCCGCGCAGATCATCGCCTATGGCCTTGGCCTGGTCGCCGTCCTGCTGACCTTCAGGCCACTCCTGAACGGCGACAGGTTCATCGGCGCGCTTCTGGCGGCAGCGTGGGCGTGGATCGGCGTCGCCTATTATCTGATGCACGTCGCCGTGATCGACTTTGCCGCGCCGGCATACGCCGCCGCCTTCGTCATTCAGGGTCTGCTTTTCGCCTGGACCGCCGCGATCAGGGGAAAAATTACGTTCCGCTTCCGCCCCACCGCCGTCGGCTGGGCCGGGCTCGCGTTCGTGTTCTTCGCGATGGCCGTCTATCCGCTCGTCGGATGGCTCGCGGGCCACGGCTGGCCACGCGCGCCCTTGTTCGGTGTCACGCCCGGCCCGACGTCGATCTTCACCATCGGCATGCTGCTGCTGGCGGAGGGCCGGACGCCGTTGCATCTCGTCGTGCTGCCCGTGCTCTGGCTGCTCGCCGGCGGCGCGATGGCCTGGCTGTTGAACATCCCCGAAGACATCGTATTGCCGCTCGTCGGCATCGGCGGGCTCTGTCTGATTCTCTGGAAGAACCGGCACCGGGCGAAGACCGCATAGACGAAGCGCGACAAGAGTCGCGAGAGCCTATCCGGCCCTGGCCGCCGTTCCTGCCGCGAAGAACGTGAAATCGCCGCGCAACGGCCGCCAGATCCGAACCTGCCGCGGTTCGCGGAGAATCCTGGACAGACCGGCCAGATAGGGCCGCCGGTAGTCGCGATGGATCTGCACCTGCGAGAGGTCGTCGAGATCCGTCCAGGTCTCGTAGAGCATGAAGCGGGTCGGATCCTGGATGTCCTGGTGCAGCACGGCGTTGACGAAGGTCGTCTCGTGCCGCATCGCGTCCAGCACCGGCGTCACCAGACGAAGGAACTCCGCCTCGCAACCGGGCCTGACATCGATGGAAACGACGAAGACGACCTGCTTCCCGTCACCAGGGCCATCGGTATCCGTGCGGACGGTCGAATTCGGATCGGGGCGACCATTCATCGGAGCTCCCCCGGGCTCGATTGCCGACGGTTCGACGATGACGGTCGACGGAACCGGATGAAACGACCTGCCGGGTAATATCCGACGCATCAGGAGGTATGGAAAACTCGGGGAAACGATACCGCGCCGCGCCTTCTACCGTGCGTTGCAGTTTCGCGTCCGGCATGATCGAATGCCCGATCGGCGGGTTTCGTCGGCGGACGGCCCGTGCGGCTCACACCCATGTCACATTCAATTTTGGGAAACGAGCCCCGGAATGGCTGATATGACGTCGCGGAAAAGATGACGAGAAATACATCAAATCACGCGGACCGGTTCGCAAGGCGCCCGACGTTGAGCGTCTGCCGTCACGCCGTGGTCGCGACGCTGGCGATCGCCGTTGCCGCGCTCTCGCCGGCGTCGGCACAGACGCCGAAGCCGTTCGACACCAGGGACACGTATTCGCTGGTGATCGAGAACGACAAGTTCACGGGCCGGGATCGGCACTACACCAACGGAATCCAGGTATCATGGCTCTCCGGCGAAGACGTGCCGGATTGGGTCGACCGGCTCGGCGACGTCATACCCGTGTTCGCGGACGATAGCCGGCGGCGCTATGGCGTGGCGGTCGGTCATCTCATCTTCACGCCCGAAAACACGGCAACGACCGCACCGATTCCGAACGATCGGCCCTATGCCGCCTGGCTTTATGGCGGATTCGAATTGACCGCCGAGACCGAAGACCGGCTTGACCGGTTGGCCCTGGCCCTCGGCATCGTCGGACCGGGGGCCGGCGGCGAGTTCGTTCAGAACGAGTTTCATCGCCTGATCGGCGTCGACGAGGCGATGGGCTGGAACAACCAGCTCCGCAACGAGCCGACGCTGAATCTGTTCTACGAGCGGCAGTGGCGCTGGTTGACGGAAACCGACGATGGCTTCGGTTTCGATGCGCAGCCGCATCTCGGCGCCGCACTCGGCAACGTCTACACCTATGCGGCCGCGGGACTGTCATTCCGCTTCGGACAGGATCTGCCGGCCGACTGGGGGCCGCCGCGCGTGCGTCCGGGACTGCCCGGATCGGCCTATTTCCAGCCGCGGTCCGGATTAGGATGGTATCTGTTCGCCGGCGTCGAGGGACGCGCGGTCGCACGCGACATCTTTCTCGACGGCAACACGTGGAAGGACAGTCCGAGCGTCGACAAGAAGCCGTTGGTGGCGGACCTCAACGCGGGGCTCGCCGTCACGTTCGATGCGATCCGCCTTGCCTACACGTTCGTTTACCGGACCAAGGAATTCGACGGGCAGGACGATGCCGACAAGTTCGCATCGGTCAGCGTGTCTTTCCGATGGTAGCGCATGCGGCCCGGCGGCCGCGGAAACCGTGCTGACGGGACATGGAAGCTGCGGGACTCGTTACCCGTCGATCCGTCGTGCGTCGCTTGGGCCCGCCCCCCATCATGAGATACGGGATGGCCGGCTCACGGCACGAAATCCGCCGTAGCCGGATTGCCGCCGCAGACGAGAACGCCCATACGCTCGCCTCTGGCCGGTCGATATTTCCCGGCCAGCAGTGCCGCGAATGCCGCCGCACCGCCCGGCTCGGCGACGATCCGCAGCGTCTTCCATAGCGCGATCTGCGCCTGGCGGATTTCCGCATCGGGCACGAGGACGACGCGATCGACGAATTTCTGCGCGATCGGGAACATGAGCGTGCCGACACGACGCGGCGCGAGCGAGTCCGCCGCGATTCCGCCCGCTTCCGCATCCACCGGCTGCCCCGCTGCCAGCGCGCGAAACAGCGTCGGTGCCGTTTCCGGCTCGACGCCGATGATCCTGATCCGGCCCGCGTACCATGCGGCGATGCCACCGATCAGGCCGCCGCCGCCGACCGCGACGAGCAGGGTGTCGAGCCCGTCGGTCTGCGCCTCGAGCTCCAGGCCGACCGTTCCCTGACCCAGCAGCGTCTCGACCTGATCATAGGCATGGATCGGCATCGCGCCCGATTCGGCGATCCATTTCTCGCTTTCCGCCAGCGCATCGGCATAGCGCTCGCCGGCGATCACCAGATCGGCGCCATAGTCCCGGATGCGTGCGATCTTGCTGGGCGAAGCGACGCTCGGCACGAAGATCCGCGCCCGCACCCCGCGCTTCATCGCGGCATAGGCGACTGCAGCGCCGTGATTGCCGCCCGATGCGGCCGCGACCCCGACCGCCGGCACGTTGCGCAGCAGCAGGTTCGCGAAGGCGCCGCGCACCTTGAACGAACCCGTGTGCTGCAGCAGCTCCAGCTTGAGATGGACCGGGACGTCACCAAGCCCGAAATCGGCACCATTGACCGCGATCACCGGCGTTCGCCGCACGAAGGGCCGGATATGCCTTTCGGTTTCCGCGATACGTTCACGATCGATCATCGCGTCCACGATACCCTCATCGCCTCGATGCCCGCACCACCCGGCGATCGGCCGATCGACGGCCCGAGCGATCGGGCCCGGTTGCGGTACACGGCATAACTGACCGTGCCGCGACCATGTCATGAAAGTCTCGTCGCGGTTCGGTGCGTCGCGTGAATTTGCCGGCCGATGCGGCCCCGGCACGATATTGAGACAGGCCGGGCTCTACAAGTTCGTCTCGGCGAATTCGCGCCGGCTCTCCTTGCGGTGTGCAAGCCACAGCCCGAAGCCGACACAGACGAGCCCTGCTAGCACCATCGCCGAGACCGGTTCGGCGAGAATCACGGCGCCGAGCAAAGCCGCGGTGACGGGGCTGAGCGCCAGGAAGACCGTGACCCGGGTCGGCGTCGTATGATTGAGGGCCCACAGCCACAGGAAATAGCCGATGCCGCTGCTGAGGCCGATGAAGACGACGGCGAACCAGCCGCCTGCGGTGAAGCGCGGCATCGTCGCGAAGCCCCCCTCGCCGGCCGCGAGGATGGCGAGAAAGCCGACCGCGGCCAGCATGGCGAAGGCGCTGACCGGCAGCGTCGGATACTTCTGCAGATACGGCCGATAGAGCACGCTGCACGCAGCACCGCACAGCGCGCTGGCGAAGGCGGCAAGTTCGCCGATCCAGCTTCCCGGCGCCTGGCCCGGCTCGATCGCCTTCTCGCCCAGCGCGAAGCCGACGCCGACGATGGTCAGCAGGACGCCCGCCGTCTTCGCCGCGGTCATGCGTTCACGGCCGAGTGCCGCGCCCAGGATCATCGTCAGCAGCGGTACCGTGGCAAAGATCAGTGCGGCGCGTGCCGACGGAATGAACTGCAGCGCGACGTTCAACAGCGCGATCAGGACGCCGAATTGAAAGATTCCGAGCAGCGCGATCGGCAGCAGGTCGCGCCGTTCGAACCGCACCCGCGCCGAGAGCAGCACGGGCGGCAACAGGCAAAGAAACCCGATGAGGTAGCGCAGCAGCGCCAGCGACGCCGGGCCGGTCTGGTCGACGACGAAGCGCGTCGCGACGATCGCCGCCCCGACCTGGACGCCGGTCGCGGCCGCAGCCAGCACGGGCAGCGCTTCGCGGCGACGGCGCCGCCCCGCCCCTGCGGCTGTCGCCGACGGGCCGGTGCTGCTCTTCATCGAACCGCCAGTACGCATTCGCCGCCCGTCGTGGACCCGGTCAAAGCTTCAGCTCCCAGGTCTCGCTAATCAGATCCTGGCCGAAACGGTGATGCGGCGCCGATTCGACCAAACGAAATCCGGCCCGCTCGTAGATCCGGCGCGCCGTCACCAGAACGCTGTTCGTCCACAGCGTGATCTTCCGGTAGCCGGCCTGGCGCGCGAAACGGATGCACTCGTCGACCAGACGCTTGCCGATGCCGAGGCCTCTGGCCTTCGGCTCCACCAGCAGCAGGCGCAGCTTGGCGACGGTCGGACTCTTCTTCACCAGGAAGACGGACCCGACGATCTCCCCGTCCTTCTCCGCGATCCAGCACCGCTCCTTCGTCGGGTCGTACTTGTTGATGAATTCGGCGGCGATTTCGGCAACGATCGCCTCGAACCGCTCGTCCCAGCCGAATTCCTGGGCATAGAGCACACCGTGCCGGTGGATCACCCAGCCGATGTCGCCCGGCTGATGCGGTCGCAACAGATAGGGAGCCTTCGCTTCGGGTTTGGCGTCGAGGAGTTCCTCGATCACATGCATGGCGTTGACCAGGCGATCCTGGTCGCTTTCGGACAACCGGCCCAGCATGGCGCCGATCTCGTTCCGCGAGCGCACGTTGAGCGGTGCGAACGCCTCCTGCCCCTTCCGTGTCAGCGTCAGATGGCTCTGCCGGCCGTCGGTCTTGGACCGTGTCTTTTCGATCAGCCCCTTTTTTTCGAAGCCGCGCAAAATCCGGCTCATATAGCCCGCGTCCAGCCCCAGATCCCTGACGAGTTCGCTCGCCGTTGGTTGTTCGCGATGCGCAAGCTCATAGAGCACGCGCGCCTCGGTCAGCGAAAACGGGCTGTTCAACAGCCCCTCGTTCAGCACGCCGATCTTCTGGGTGTAGAACCGGTTGAAACGCCGTACGGCCGCGACGCGCTGGTCGAAGCTGCTCTCGGTCATGGTGTTTCGCCCCCGATGGACTGCACGCTCAGATATATGCCAGCGTCAACCAATTACTTGACATAGTCAAGTAATTGGCCAGCCCGTCGCGCGATGGCCGCAGCCGCGGCGCCCCGAATGGAGACGCCGCGGCAGGAAAGCAAAGGCCGTGCTTGTATCCTGCCGGCGGCGGGCTGCCGGCAGGAAAGCGGGTCGCCCGAACCATTGCTGCCGGATTCCCGGATCGCAGCAAGCGGCGTTCCGACCGGATCACGGGCCGTGTCCGGCGTTCCGCGTTACCGTATCCGAAAGATCTTCAGATTGTGTCTTGCCCGCGGCGGCGCCGTCCGGCTCCCATTGATCTGGAATAAGGCGCGTGTGTCGTTCTCGCCCCGATCCTGGTCGCGCACCGAAGATGCGTCATGGCACGCGCGCCGAGGAGTCGATCGATGCTCACTTTCGAGGATTGCCTGGCCTACTGCGATCTGACCGCCGAGGAGATCGCCGCCATTGCCGAACACGAGCATGTGCCCGAAATGATCGCCGCGGAACTCGGCCACTATCTCGTCGTCACCCCCGACGGGCGGCGATATATCCGCCGCATCATACTCGAGGACATTGCCGTCGCCCGAAATCGCGGCGACACGCTGCGTGCGGCGCTGCTGATGCGCGTGTTGCAGCATTTCTGCAGGAAACATCCCGACTGCATGCAGCGCATCGCCAAGAAGCCGTAGCAACCGCCCGCCCCGTTCACGCGACGACTCACCGCGCCGCTTGCGGACGATCCGGCCGCGCGCCTAGAGGACCATCGCCTTTTCCCGTTGCAACGCCCCGGACAGCCGGGTGATCGCTTGCTCGTCCAGGGCGCTGCGCAGTTTCGGGAAATCGACCTCTTCCTCCTCGCGGGCATGCGACTCGATCAGGATTCTCAGCGCATGTACCCTGTCGCGCCATTCCGGCGCGTCCGTCGGTGTCTGTTCCAGCGCGTGAAGCTGCATCTTCACGTCGGCGTGATCGGCATAGAGGCGCTTGGCTTCGTCGGGGTCGCCGCCCGGATCGCCGAGCATCGGATAGATCACGTCCTCTTCCGCCAGGGCATGCGCCGTCAACCGGCGCTTCAGTCGAAGCAAAAGCTGCCTGCGGCGAAGGGCGGCGTCATCCGGGCTCTGCTCCATGTCGTTCAGATACGCGAGCATGTCGCGGTGATCCTGGATCAGCGCCTCAAACGGGTCCCGGCCGATCGCCGCGCGCGCCGATCCGACCGCTTGGGCGAGAACGGGCGGCAAGAGCCGGCTGGCGATGACGGCTGCGACCGCGCCGCCGGCAAACACGGCCATGCCGCGCGTCAAGGAACCTCCCCTTCTCATTGCCATGGCGATCTCCTCTTTTTCATACTTTCTTTCATGGCGAGGTGCTGCGCCGGCGGCGTGTCCTTCGTCATGAATCCTGCGTCATGAATGGCGCCGACCGGCGTGTGCAGCCGAAGGTCCGGCCGGGCACAGGCGGAAACCTGGTCCGACGCCGGATGAAACAACCGGGGTCGGCTTCACGTTCCTTACGACCGTAGCCTCTGCCTGTCCGGACGCGCGCATCCGGGGTTGCGTTTCATGATCCGTCGTCGAGATGCCGAAGGTCGACCGACACGGCGCGCCGCGTCCGCCGTTCGAACAGCGGGTGCCGGTCCGAAGTGCGATGGTGATTCGTGCCGGTGGGCCTTGCCGCGCTATACTGGGTCGTCATACGTCCTTCCGCGGCGGTGAAGACATCACCAGCGGCGCTAGGCATGATCGGGAGAACGACGAGATGCGCAGGATGACGTTGCTCGCGGCTGCCACCCTCCTGCCACTGGCTGCCGGCCCGGTCCTGGCCCATCATGGCTGGAGTTCCTACGACGCGAACACGGTGCTGACCTTCGAGGCGCCGATCCTTGCCGTCCGGTATCAGAATCCGCACGGCGAGATCGAGCTCGAGGCCGACGGCAAGCGTTGGCTCGTCGTGCTCGCGCCGCCCGCGCGCATGGAGCGCCGCGGCCTGCCGCGCGAAAAACTGGCCGTCGGCACGCTTGTGCGGGTCGAAGGCTATCCCAGCCGCGTCCATGACGGCGAGATGCGCGCCGAACGCATCACGGTCGACGGAAGCACCGTCGAACTCCGTTGATGGAGCCCGGTTATGCGCTCGCCGCGCCCGCCTGGGCCCTGGCCCTCCAGGCGTCCGCGCTGGGTCACGCGATGCGGGAGTCGACCTGGCTCTATCCGGCGGCCAATCTGCTGCATCTGCTGGGACTTGCGCTCCTCGTCGGATCGATGGTGCTACTCGATCTCCGGCTCCTCGGCGTCGGGCGGACGGTCCCGCTCGCGGCATTTTCGCATTTCCTGACGCCGGCCGCGATCGCGGGGCTGCTGCTGATGCTCGGCAGCGGCTTTGCCCTCTTCGCCGCCGACGCCGGCCCGCTGATCGTCAACGAAATCCTGCAGATCAAGTTCATACTCATCGCCCTCGGCGTTGCGAACGCACTGGCGTTCCGCTGGCTATGGGCGCAGAAGCTGGCGAACTGGGACCGGCACGCGCCCGCGCTGGGGCGTGCCCAGGCTGCCCTGTCTCTCGTCGTCTGGCTCGGCACCGCCAGCGCCGGCCGACTCATCGCCTATTTCTGACCGGCGCCGCCGGAAAGAAAGTGGGTTGACGACTGCCACCGGCCGGGCGACTCTTGGCGCCGGATAAATGCGCCCGCCGGGTCCTGGCCCCTGCGCGGGCGTTTTGATTCGGCGGGGCGAAGCCACGCAAGCAGGGGGACATGTCCTACTGTCCTACTGTCCTACTGTCCTACTGTCCTACTGTCCTACTGTCCTACTGTCTCATCGTCCGCGATCTGACCCTCTCCCCAACGGGCGGATGGCGTGACGCTTCATTGCCGTCCGACTTTGAAAAATGTGAGGACGCGAGACAGTTGAGACGGCGAGACAGTTGAGACGGCGAGACAGTTGAGACGGCGA
>ERZ777003.485-NODE-485-length-77036-cov-43.723919_pt1 | contig 77036 bp, 53 predicted proteins | sample MGYA00374956_ERZ777003 | MGnify/ENA primary metagenome ERZ777003 (study PRJEB29302, sample SAMN06268252) | bioreactor metagenome | isolation source: Joint BioEnergy Institute, California, USA | place: USA:Joint BioEnergy Institute, California, USA | collected...
GCTCGGCCTTGTCGCGGCCGACCAGCTGCTCGAGCGCCGCCTTGATCACGGGGTCAGTCGTCATAGCGGGGCGGTGGTGTCGAGGGGGGCGTTCATTTCCGCTCGGGTAGGCGGGGCGGGCGCGGCGGGGCCACGTCGCGCGGGTCGCGGTCGGCCGCCTGCTGCGGCAGGTCGCGTAGCGCCTGCCTGTAAGCGGCCCACTCGGCCCTCTCTGCGGCGGTTAGCGGCGCGTCAGGCAGCTGCGTCCAGTCGGACTCTCTCAGGAGCCGGTCGCGTTCGGCGCGGAGGGCGGCCAGGGCGTCGGCCTTCGCCTTCGCCTCTAGGTCGGCGCGACTACTCCACGTGAACCGGGCCACTGTCCTGCCTCCAGTCCAGAACGGTCACGGTGAGCAGGCCGTCCACGCGCTCGGCGGCGAGGATCGGCTGCACGGGTAGGGTCGTCTCGATTGTATCGACGTCCAGCTTCCCGTCGGGTGTGCCGGTGAAGTCGAACACGTCCACGGTCACGACCTCGCCCGCCTTGTGCGTCACGGTGAGCACGTCACCCTCCACCTCGTAGACGAGCTCGTGCGGCGGGTCGCCGGGCGGTACTTGCTTCACGAGACGCAGTTGCATCACTTCCACCTCCCTATCCCGAGTCGCTCGACAACGTTGTTTGTGTCGGACGTGCTGACCCAAACGTTGACCCAGACTTGCGGAGCGGAGGTCGTCGTGGCGGCGCCTGTGCCGCCTGTCGCCCAGATGGGCGCGTTCCCGCTCGACTTAAAGGCGAACGCGAAGGTTCTAGGCGCACTTATGAACGCAGCCGGCCAGGTGACCGGTCCGACCGATCTGATATAGCCGGAACCGAACGAAGTATTGACCGCTCCGATGCCGCCTTGCCGCACGACAGCTATCTGCGTGCCGTCCGCGAAGCGCACGTAATCGCCGTTCGCGTTGCTTCCGCGCTGCACGACCCGCACGCCGCCCTCCTTCACCTCGGCGGCGTCGATCGCGGCGAGGATGAGGGAGGCCAGCGGGTCCACGTCGAGGCGGATTCCCCCGCTCTCTACCTGGGACCACTTGACGTTTCCCTGATTCGTCAGTTCGTTGTACATGTTCCTCCTATTCGGGCAGGAGCGCTAGCAGGACGACGCCGGAGGCCACGTAGTTGAGCGCCCCACCGCTGACCCCTTGCCGCACCCACGTGCGCGTTACCACCCGGAGCCGGATGCCGTTGAAGGTCGTCCCGGAGGGCTCCATCTCCGGTTGCGCCGTCCACGTGGAGGTCCCGTACCTCAGCTGCGGCTGAACCCAGAACCGCTCGAACAGGGCGGCATTTATCACGGACGCGGGGCTGGTCACCCGGTAGTACACGTCCCACTCAGACGGCAGCCAGAGGGCGTGCAGCCGGTACCCAACGGGCACCGTGGGCAGCGTCAGGCTCTCCGCCGTCGAGGTGGAGTCGCTGGAGACCACCTGATTAGCCGTGAAACTCCCGCTGTGTGTGAGGGTGATGTTGACCCGGCGCACCTGCAGGATGCGGGGCGCGCCCTCGATGAACACGCCGCTACCGAGGACCCCCCACAGGCCGTAGTTCACACCGGTGGGGACTCCCGGCTTCCCAGTGATGTTCCCGAGGCGCAGCACCTCCGCGCCGGCGGTCGTCTTGACAGACAGCGCTGCCTGTGGTCGTTCAGCGTTCGTCAGTTCGATCGTGCCGGCGACGAGTTCGGGTCCGCCGACGCCGCGCGGTACCGCGCTCACCTGCTGCGTGAACGGCGAGAAGTTCCCGCGGTCGTCGTAAGCTCGAACCCTCACATATTGCCTCACTCCGATTGGCAAGCCGTCGATCACGAAGCGAGTCCCGGGACCTCGGGCAGCGCGCGTGCTCGCGTCCGGGGTGAACCCGTTGACGGTTGAGACGTGCACCTCAAGCCCCACCGCGCGAGACGCGACGCCGGCGCGGGCGGACACGATGATGCCCGTGGGCGTCGGCTGCACGTCCACCTGGTCGGGCGCGGGCAGGCCGAGGGCGACCTGGCGCCGCTCCTCCTCCTCGCGTCGGTTCACAACGTCGAGGAGGTTGGCGGGCACGCCGCCTAGCGTGATGGTGGTCGCGTCCTCGGCCACGTCGAGGGACGTGATGATGCCGGTGGTCGTGAACCCTAGCTCCCCGTCACTGACGCGGACGCGCTGCCCGATGCGCAGGGGCCGGTCGTGGCCGGACACGCGCACGGTCAACTCTTGGAAGTTGGCGGGGTCGCTGACGTGAGCCAGGTGCTCCTCGGCAAGCTGCCGCAGGTGGTCGGCGTCGAGGGCGTTGGGGAAGTCCACGACGGCTTCCCGCAGCCCGTACTCCGCCGCGGCCGCTTCGTTGACGAGTCGCACCTGCCACCGGTTGATCCCAGAGCCCGGACCGCGAGCGATGATTGCGGTGGCGAACCCGTCTGTCGTCTCGGTCAGCGTCAGCAGTTGTGCCTTCATCCGCCCACCTTCGGCACGACGTAGTAGCGGCCCTGCGCGTCATGCAGGGGCACGCCGTTGACGGTGATGATATCGAACTCATCAGGCTCCGCGACCAGCACGCGCGTCCCTTCGCTCGTGACCAGGTGCAGGCCGTCCTCGCCGCCGAACGACTCGGCGACGTGGAGTGCGCCGGCGACGACCTGGAAGTCTAGGTTGGCCTGCTCGCACGCATCGCGGATCACGTCGAACGCGGTAGCGCTGTCGGCGTTGATCGCCTGTACCGTGACGCCCGTCTCGGCGGGGATGTCGCCGGCGATGATCTCGCCCTGCGTGCGCGCCACGACCTCCAGGGCGTAGAAGCGTGGCGACGACCCGCTCGTGCCCTCCTCCCCCTCCTCCTGACTGGTCTGGTCGTCGGTGTAGAGGCGGAGCACGACGTACAGGTAGCGGTTGGTCGCGCCGCCGAGGTCGATCCCGATCTCGTCGGGCAGCACGCCGCGCTCCCCGTAAAGCGTTTGCGGGTTCGTCGAGGGTGACTGCCATGACACGTTCGGGAGGTACCCAGTCGGGTCGCTTGGGTGCGGCACGGCTCCGCCGTCCGAGAGGAGGTACTGGACGGTCGTGTAGACCAAGCCATCGGGCGGGTAGTCGCTGGCCCACCTAATTCGGTCCCAGCCGGTGAAGCCGGGGATGGTGCTGGAGTCGAACATGTACCGGGCCCAGCCAGAGCGGACGTAGCGGCCCTGCGCGTCGCGGGCTAGCCAGAGGGTGCCACCGCCGGCGTCATGAGCGCTCACACCGCTCGACAAGCGGCTCCGCATGTGCTCCGACAGTTCCAGCCATTCCTTCACAGTCTTGAGGCGGATCGGGTACCATCGGTCTAGACAAGCGCGTATCACGTCGGCTGCGTCCCTGCCGGACAACGCCGCGCCGTACGCGGCGGGCGTGCGGTAGTCCTTCAGGCGGATCTCTTCAGTGTAGGCGGTCAGGGTCACGGAGTCGCCGGACACGTCCCGCAGCTCCAACCGCCCGGACGCCTCCAACTCGTCGCCGCGCCACACCTCCAGCAGCCGGCCGCGGGTCGCGTGCGCCAGCCCGGGCGCGTCACGCGGCACGCTCACCGTGATCTCCGTGGCGGACCTGGGCCGGCGGCTATACCGCGGGTCTGTCGCCTCAGGAAGCACAGCCAGGACGCTGCGGGTGAGTGGGTTGAGGATGCGGACTGTGAGCATGTCAGTAGTAGCGGGCGGTGTAGGCGAGGCGGAACCGGACGCCGGGCACCGCCACGGTGACCCGCAGGTTGTTCTCGCCGGGGGCCACGTGCAGCCCGCCGACTAGGAAGGCGTTGCTCATGAGGTCGGTCACGACGGTCTGCTGCGCCCCTTCCTCGACCACCGCCGCGTGCGCCCGCCCGTCCACGACAAGCTCCTGCCCGTCGAGCAGGGCGGCGTTGTACCGGGCGGACTGGCCGGTGGTCAGGTTCTCGATCATCGGCAGGTGCGCCGCGCCGCCCGCCGGCGCCCGCATGTAGACGGTGAGGGGCGCGGGCGCGGTCCCAACGTTCGTGATTGCGAAAGCATATGTGTCCCCGGGCACGTCCTGGTAGGCGCCACCGCCGGGGTAACCCTGTGGGTCACCGATCCACAGCGGGTCGGGCGCGACCAGCGGAACGCGCACCTGCGCCGCCTTCCCCACCGTTGTGCCGTCGTCCGCCAGCCCCTCTGTCCACACCTCCAAGTATGGGTCGGTCAAGGCGTGCCGGCGGAACCGCAGCGGCTGGTGGTGTAGGAAGGCGAGCAGGGCGTCCAGCTTGGCCTGCGCTTCAGCGTAGGAGCGGCCTGTCAACGCCCCCTCTAGGCTGCCGCGGGCGGGCTCGAGGGTGCGCCGGATCACCTCGTGCCCGAGTCCGCCACGGGCGAGGGTCACGACGGCGGGACGGTCGAACCCGGAGACACGCAGCCCGCGGGGAAGTTCAAGCACCGCTCCGCGGGCGTTCTCGAAGGATTGCGGCATGGTCAGACTCCCCTCGCACGGCGCTGCGCGATCCGCGACAGTTCGTCGAACAGGGCGCGGGCGTCAAACCGGTCGGTTGCCGGGGTGATAGTGATGGGGCCGTTGATCACGACTCCCGAGCCAGCGGCGACCATCGTCCCGCCACCGGCCGCGACGGTCGGCAGGCGCGTGGCGAGGATGTTCCGTATGTCCTGCAGGGTCGCCAACTGCGCCCCCAAGTGGCGCAGCGGCGCGAGCAGGTCGGCGAAGAAGTCACGGCTGGGGCCGGTCAGCTCCGTGATCCGGCTGCCTGTGCTGCGCGGCTTCGCGGTCTCCTCCTCCAGCAGACCCAACTCCTCCAGTTGCTCGCGCGCCGCCTTGCCCGCGGCCAGTAGCTCGGCGCGCATCCGATCCCACTCGGCCAGTTCGGACGCGTCCAACCGCCCGTCCTCCCAAGCGCGATTCCAGAACTCGACCATCTGCTGGATCAACGCCTGGATCTCGGGGGACAGGATGAACGCCTCGATCAACTGGTCGCGGATGAGGCGGTCGAAGCCGAGGTCCAGCGCCTCCTGCCAGTTGTCCGCGGCCAGCGCGGACGCGATGGCGCTACCGAACGTTTCGGCCAGTTGCACAGCGGCGTCGAACGCCTCTTGGTCGAGTTCGGCTTTCGTGGCGCCGAAGCTGCCGGCGATGCCGCCGCGGGACACGCGGCGGGTGTACTCGGCCGCGAATTGGTCGAGCATGGCGCGGCCGACATACGTGGTGCGCCGGGCGGTCTCTTCGACCTGCTCGCGTATCTCTGCGAGCCCGTTGCCCAGGTCGCCGATGACGGACTTGACCAGCTCGAAGGAGGCGGCGACCACCTGACCCAGGCCGGGGATGCCGGTCAGGGTGCCGATCGCCTCTGCCGCGACGGACCCGATGCCGCCAATCAGGTCCAGGATCTCGTTGCCGTCGAGCCCGCCTTCTTCGGCGGCGTCGGTCACAGCCTGGATCGCCTCAGTCACGCCGCGGATGATGCTGGCGACGCCCTCCAGCCGCTTACCCTCGTCGGCGATGAGGCGCAGCCCCTCGGCGACATCGGCGCTGCCGCGGGCGAACCGGGACGCTAGGCCGGTCGTGACGTTCGACAGGCTGCCGAGGTTGTCGGCCAGTTCCTTGAGCGGTGACGATGCGATCGCCTGCAGCCGCTCCAGAGCGGCGATGAGACGCTCAAGCTCTTCACGGAGTTCCTCAGCGCCCTCCTCGCTCATGTCGAGGCTGTCGCGATACTCTCGCAGCGTAGCGATGTTCTCCTCGATCGGACCGGGGAGCTCGCCAAGCATCCCCTTGGCCGTCTCGACGGCATCGCGGAAGCGCTGCAGGCGCTCCTCCTGGTCCTCCGCCTCCTGCACGACCGCTTGCCAGTGTTCCAGGTCCGCGACCAGCTGCTGGATCGTGGCGCTGGACGGGGCGAGGCCGAGGCTGATGAGGGTGGTGATCGCCGCCTGCACCAGCCGCGCCTTCTCTGCAGCGCCGCCTAGCGCGTCACCGAACGCTTCGGCGTTCATGTCGGCCAGCGCCAGGTCGCGCGCCAGTTGCTGCAATACCTCGCGCCGCGCGGCCGCGTTGGCGGTGAAGTCGTTGAAGGTGATGCGGTCGGTGCGCTGTGCCGCCTGCTCGCTCGCCTCGATCACGCGGCGCAAATATCTCTCGTGCACGGCGAACGTCTCGGCCCACGCCGCGCCGAAGTCGACGCGGAACCGGTCGATCTCGGCCAGGGCGCGGCGGGCGTCCTCGACGCTACCGGTGCCACGGGCGGTGTCGATCAGGGACGCGACGCGCGCCATGCGGTTCTCGCGCCGCACACGCTCCTGGTCCACCTCCGCCTGCCTCGCACGGGCCGCCTCCACGTCCGCCCGGATCGCGTCGTCCAGCGCGGCGGCGCGCGCCATGCGTGCCTCGAACGCAGCGATCTCACGCTCCAGTTGCGCGCGTTGGCTGGCGAACAGCGCCTCGGCCCACGCCTGCCCGAAGCGGGTGGCGAACTGGTCCAGGTCGGCCAGCGCCTCGCGCATGAGGGCGGTGTTGCCGCTCTCCAGCGCCGCCTGCAGCGCGGCGCCCACGGCGGCCGCTTGCCGCTCCCGCACCAGCCGCTCTTGGTCCACCTCAGCCTGTCTCGCGCGGGCGGCTTCTACGTCTGTTCGTATCGCGTCGTCAAGCTCCTGCGCGCGGATCGCGGCAGCGGCGCGTGCCGCCTCCTGCCGCTCCAGGCGCTCCAGTTCTTGCCGCAGGCTGCGGGCGCGGGCCTCAAGCTGCCGATAGTACTCTTGGTGCTCGGGGGCGAGGTCGGCGTAGACGCGGCTGAGGTCGCCCAGCTCGTCCTCGATCGCCTCAAGCTCCTCGCGCATCGCGTCCGCGGACGTGATCGCTCCCGCCTGCACGCGCGACGCGACCTCCGCCTGCCGCCGCTCCACCTCACGCATCGCGTCGAGCGCGGCGATGGTGGCGGCGTCCACCTCCGCGACCGGCTCAATCGCCAGCTTGCGGGGCGTGGTCGCGTTGCGCAGCCTGTCCGCCTCCGCGCCCAACGCGCGCAGGTCGGCGACCAGCTGCTGCACCAGCGGGTGCGTGCTGTCCAGGCCGACCTCGCTGATGAGGGCGGTCAGTGCGGAGGTAGTCGCGGCGATGTTCGCCTGCGTCTCCTGCGCCAGCGCCTCCAGCGTGTCCCCGTGCGCCGCCGCGATCTCGCGGGCGTCACGCCGGGCCTTCTCCAGGTCCGCCAGCACCTCCTCGGCCGTGCGGACCTTCTTACCCGCCTCGGCCACAGCTGGGGTCGCGGCGGGGGTCGTAGCCGTCTGCGTGGCACCGCCCCGGGCCGTGTCGGGCGTCGTGCTGGTGAGCGCATCGAGGCGCGCTTCGATGTCGGCTATCTGCGCATCGATGGCGGCTATCTGCTCGTCGATGTTCGCCAGGCTTTCCTCGCTCTGGCGGCGCGTGCGCTCCCACTCGGCCTCGCTCATGTGCAAGGCGGTCTCTAGGGAGCGGATGCGCTCGGCGACCGCCGCCGCCTCGGCTTCGCGGCCCGCGTCGAGGAGGGCGTTACCCTCAGCGCGCAGGCGCTCTATCTCCGCCTCAGTCGCGGCGGGGTCGAACGCTTCGGGCGTGGTGATCATGCCACGCCGCTCCAGCAGGCTCTCGCGCTGCACCTGCAGGGCGGCAAGCTGCGCCCTCAGGGGAGCGGCTTGCGCCTCTCTGACCGACGCCGTGATCTCCGCGGCGGTCTCCTCGCTAACCTCTCCTGTGCGGCGTATCTCCTCCTGAAGACCCTGCAGCGTCTCGCGCATATCGCGGTCGGCGAACCGCTCAAGATCCTGCAAGGCGGAGAGGAGGCTATCCTGGTCGCCACTGGCGAGCGCTTCGCTGGCGCGCTCAGCGGCAGCGTCCAGGCTGTCGCGCTTGCCGGACAGCGCGAGCGCTAGGCCAGCACCGGCGGTAACGGCCAGCGCAGCCCAACCGGCGGGGCCGAAGCTGAGGAGTCCCGCGGCGCGGAGCGCGATGAGGGCGGTGCGTAGGCGCTGCACCGCCGTCACCATCTGCCCCACCACGACCAGGGCGGGACCGACCGCGGCCACGAAGATCCCGGTGTTGACGATGAGGGATTGCGTAGCCTCGTCCAGGTTCACGAACCACTCGACGGCGGAGCGGGCGCGCTGCACCATCGCGTCCAGCGTCGGCAGCAACGCCTCGCCCACCAGGTCTGTGACCTGCTCGAACTCCTTGCGGAGCGCCATGAGCTTGCCGGCGCTGGTGTCGGTCTGCGCGGCCATGAGGCCGAAGAACCGCCCGCCCTCGCTGGTCAGGCTGATGAACGCCTGCTCGATGTGCTCGAACCCGACGCGCCCCTCCGACACGAGGGACCGCACTTGGTCCTCGGTGACGCCGAACTGCTTGGCCAGCTCCTGGATGACCGGAATCCCTCTCCCGGTCAACTGATTGATGTCCTCCATGAACAGCCGACCCTGAACACGCGCCTTGCCGTATATCTCGGCCAGTTCGTCGATCGACATGTTCACGCCGGCCGCGATGTCGCCAAGCATCCCGAGAGTCGGGATCAGCTCTTCCGCCTCGAAGTTGAACGCCGCGAGCAGCGTTGTAGCCTTAGTAAGATTGGGCCACGCAAACGTGGTCTGAGTGTCGAACTCGTACAGCTCCTCGAAAACAGCCCGGGCCCTATCTGCGTCCCCGATGAGCGTTTCGAGAGTCTTCCCAAATACTTCCAGCTGCTGCGCGGACCTGACGCCGGTGGCGCCGAGGACGGCGAGGGGGGCGGTAACACCGACCGACAGCACGCCGCCGAAGCGGGTCATGCCGCCGCCGATGCGGTCCCACAGCGTCTCCTGCGTCCTCAGTTCGGTCGTGACGGCCGCAAGCTCCCGCTTCACGCGGGTCAGTTCATCGACAGTGCGACGGTACTCCGCGCTGTTGCGGTCCTGCGCCCGCGCGGTCCGCTCCAACTGCTCCGCCTGCCGCCTGAGTTCGTCGCGGTAGTCGCTCAGGGGCCGCAGGCCAGCGCGCGCCTCAGCACCAATCCTCTCTAGAGCTGAGGAGAACGGCTTTAGCGCTCGCTCCGACTCCCTGCCGGTGCGCTGACTCTCGCGCAGCAGCCGGTTCAGTTCGGTGCGAAGCTGCCCACCGTCCGCGCGGAGGGCGATGATGAGTTCCTCAACTACGGTCGCCACGTCTGCGTCCTTCTATGGCTGAAAGCCGACCTCGGTGAGCAGGTCAAACACGTCTTGGGACACGAGGCCGAGACCCAGCGCAACGCGGATACTGCGGTCCACACCGGGGCTGACCAGCGGCCGGCGGTCCTCAACCGGCCTGCCCCACGGAGGCAGGAACACGGTCACGTCGTTGCCCTTGTGACCGCCCATCGTCCGGGCGATCAGAAACGCCACCTGCGCGTCAGGCCACGCCGACTGCATGTGCACGGTCGGCAGGTGCCGCAGCAGGTTACGCATAGTGCTCAGGGGTAGGCGCGCGAACCCGTCGGGCGTCAACCCCGGGTAAGCGCTGCACAGCAGCGCCTGCGCTAGTCCCCAATCGAAAGGCTCTTGATCGCCGTCATGAGCCTGCCCCTGCGGGCGATCACCGCCGCTAACAGGCTCTTCGTGAAAGGGGCGAGGAGTTCGTTCACCGCCTCCTCGAACGCGGCCAGGTCACCGATAGGCTCGCGCATGAGAGCATCCACGTCCACCGCCTCGCCCAACCGGTGCCGGATGAGGACGGCGACACACGCGACGTTCTGCTCGACCGCCGACTGTGGCGGGTCGTGCAGGATGCGCTCCAACTCGATCGTCTCCCCTACGGTGAAATCAGATACAGGGATGTCCCGCCCGAGAACGCGCACCGTCTTGCGGGGCGGGAGCGGGACGGCTTCAGCGCCAGTTGTCTGCTTCATCTCTGAACTCCTAGGGTTACATCAAGATATGCCCCCACCTTGAACTGAGGCCAGACCACCCTCACAGGCCGACGCTTGCCCTCGTCGTCGACCAGGTCGCCTCGCAGCGTGCGAGCGCGGGTGTAGCGAGTGACGATGAGGAGGGGAGCCACGATGGACTCACCCTCCTCAAGCACGTCGAACCCCACAACTCCCGGCTTAGCACGACGGCCAGAGCGAGGAAGTTGCAGGGCGAGGATCATGCCCACTCGTACAGCGCAGATGCCGTGAACGTCACAGACGCCTCAGCGACGCCGGACTCATTGAAGGTGATAGACAGGTCGCTGATGAACCCCTTGTAGCCCCACGTCTTCTTCGTGGTGCCGTCGATCGCGGTCGCCTCCAGCTTGAGGTACGCGATCTCGTCCGCGTTGTACAGCTCCTCCAACTTCACGAACCCGGCGTCGTCCACGACAAGGTTAGTCGTGAACGAGACAGACACCGTGCGGCCGTCCGTGATCTGCTCGTTGATCGCGGACGCGGCGGTCTCGAAGTCAGTGATGGTCTGCGTGCCGCGCGAGTCGTTGATCTGAATCTGATTCTTCGGCCGGCCGATGTTCACGGGCGACTCAGGAGTGCCGGGGGTCGACTCACCGGCGACGGACAGCTTCACACCAGAGCGACGAATCAGCTTCTCAATCGACATGCTTGCCTCCGAAGGGCGCCACCCTTATGGGTGGGTAGAGGGCTAAGAGTTTAGTAGAGGCCTGAGAAGTCGGCGGTGACCCCGCGATACCCGTTGTCCGTCTGGGTAGGGTTGACCTGCCTCAGCTCCCAGGAGGGATCTGTGCCCTCGAGGATAGCGGCAGCGGTGACTAGGTCATCCAGACACGTTGCGATGCTCGGGGACCAGCATCCTACCTGCAACCTCACAGTAGAAATGACGTCGGTGAAGTCGTATTGTTTCGAGTCGACAACTAGGTCCAGGATGATGCATCGCTCTGGCAGGATGACCTTCCCGTCCCGGACGGGGATGGCGTCGCGGATGTAGGTAGGGACGACGGCGTTGAGGGCCTCCCGCGCATTCTCAAGGGCCTCACGGAGCGTCACTTGGCCTCCCTCCTTCTGCAATCACTCGCTTGAAGCGTTCGACCGCGACTCGCATGAAGGGTCGAGCTGCCATATTGCGGGTGCCATACTCGAGGAAGCCCGGGTAGTATGGCTTGCCCCTGAAGGCCTTTGGGTCAGGACCGACGTGAGCGACCAGGTTGGCCTCGTCCATCATCACGATTCTAATCGACTCCTGCAGTCGACCGGTTTGACGGGCGGGAGGATCCCCTGGAGCTGAACGGGGGTTCACAGGGCCCATGTTGAGGCCTCGACCTACGCGAGACTCTTCCAGCACACCGTAGATCTCGGCGCGAAGCGCGTTGGCACGGGTGCGGAGGATCCGGCGTGCGAGTCGGTTCATGCGCTCTTCAAGCTCAGGTGGCATCGGTCATTTCCGCTTCAAGGATCGTGCCTCGGGGCGTTTCCGTCACCGAGTGCAACCGATAGACCTTCCCGGGGGCGCGCAAACGTGTCCTGAGAGGGTCCGCAGGGAACCCCCAAGGAGCCACTATCGTGTGGGTGACTGCGACACCTCGAAGAGCGCCTTGGGAGCGCACATAGGCGCTCGCCGGAACCACTGTCACGTCCACAGTGCCATCGGGACTCCACGTCTCGATGGCCTCACCCAAACGGTTCTCCGTGAGCGTCGACCGCTCGACAGTCAGTCGTTCCCGCGGGCCTACCATAGGGCCTCAACGATGCGTGAACGGCCGGTGGAGGGTGGAACTCCGCCAGCGTCGCGAATCATCCGGTCTATCGCTGAGCCGCTTCGCAGGATAGCGGCAGCGACTTCACGGGGTTGGGGTAGCTGACCGGAGAGGCCGGCCACACCGTAGGAGAGAGCCCTGCGGGGGTCGTTCTCGACCAGGGCAGCAGCGACGACGTGCGGGGCGTACAAGCGAGTGCCGTCAGGCGCGGTGGCGGAATGCAGGGCGAGCGCCCCCTTGATCTCCTCGTCGCTGTAGCTGCCCTCCGGGTACACCCCGGCGTCGTTGGGGACGTCCCTGAGCGTAGCGCGGACCCAATTCAGAGCCCATGCTTCGCTGGATACGTTGGGCGTTGCTAGGGTCCCGGGGTCGTAGGTCCGCGCCATCGCTTACCTCCGGCGTCGCCTTCTGGGGATGGGCTTTTCCGCTTCCTCCTCGTCTTCGAAGTCGTCCTCGGGCTCATCCTCGATACGGAAAGCGTCTGGTCGGGCGCGGAACCAGACCAGCGCTTCCTCGTCGTCGACTTCAGCCACCCCCCGGAACACGCCGTCCACCCTCTCCTCGCGAAAAGCCTGCCCCCGAAACACTCCCATGTTGTAGTTCAGGGAGATGACCTTAGCCATCAGGTCGTCTCGAGGTCGGTGATCTTGCCGTGCAGCCACTCAGGGCCGTGGTCCAGACCCAACTCCCCGTAGATCTGATACTTGTAGCTTGCCCCGGTCCTGGCGAGCTCCTCACGGAAAAGCACGCCCTTGCCCGGAATCTCCGTGGCCACCAGCCCGATGGCATCGAAGTTGACGAGAGCGATCTGGTCCTGCGGCATATCGTGCTCGAGAGCGAAGTTGAGCACGCCGAAGGTGGTGTAGACCGTCCGGACGCGGATACCCCCGATGAAGCGCTCCGAGTCGACCTTGATCTTCTCGGTCCGGAAGAGCTCGTTGAGCTTCCGGAGCTGCGCCGTGTTAGCCAGCGCGATAACGTTCTCGCCGTCCGCGATAGCGCCCGAGTCAACCATCATCGCCATCACGTCGTCGAACAGCTCAAGCGAGAGCGGACGAGGAGTCCCGCCGTTGTCAACGACGTTGGTAGTGATGGCCGGCAGCAGTCCACGAGTGCGCCGAGGCGTGGTGTTGTCGACGGGCTTCTGGTAGGTCTGATTGAGGAACGACCAGTTGAGGTTACGCGCGATGAACTCGAGCTTGACTCCCGTCTGAAAGTCGAGCTCCGACTGGACCGGGTCGATAGCACCACCCAGGTTCACCCCAGACAACTGCTGGGAAGCACCCTCCTTGGTGTAGGAAACGACCACGGACTCCTGAACAATCTGGGTCACGTTGGTCATCTGCGAACGCACGACGCCGTTGTGGTCCGGAGCGTCGGCGCCCTCAAGGCGAGCCCTGGACGCCCTGTGGTCCGGAATCTCGAACTGCTGACCCACCGAGAACTCGGTCGACTTGATCGGCCGGTAGGAGTTGATCCCCCCAATCATCTGGAGGAATGCGTTCGGGCGCTGGCCCTTCTCGAACAGCTCCCCGATGAAGTTGGGAAGGTCGTAGGTGGTGGTGTTAGTGTGAGCCATCTGTTGTTATCCCCTCTTGCGTAGCTCGTTGAGTCGCGTCTGGATAGCGACACGCTCACTACGAGTGCGTGCCTTGCTGAGCAGCTCTTCCAGTTCGGCGATAGTTGTTTGCGTCGAGCGCAGACTACCGCCAGCACCGGTCGCGGGTGGAGTACCGTTCTGCTTCGGAGCTAGCACAGGGAAGTCGGCGAGCAGAGCGTCCACATTCACAGAGCCGTCCTCAGCAACGTACTTGTCCCTTGCCCGCTCGATCTGGAAGAGGGCGTAGTTGACGTCCGTTACCCTGGGGGCAAGGACGGCTTTCAGCTCGGCTTGTATGCGGGCAGCTTCAGCCGCTTCGGCCTTGGCCTTCCACTCCTCTACCTCGAGCTTAGCTCGCTCCACAGCATCGAGCGTTGCCTTCTCCGCCTCGGCGCGGAGTTCGTCCATGATCTCCTTGCGGATGGACTCCCTCTGCTTGGCAAGGCGTTTAGCAACCATCGCGTTCACCTCATCCTGAGTGAACATCTTAGGCGGCTTCTGCGATGGCTGATCCCCGCCACCCATGCCCTGTGAGGGGCTGGGCTGTGTCTCCTGCGGGTCGGGCAGGTCCTTATTCTCCTCAACCATGATACTACCTCCTGCTACTTACTATACCGCGGCAGTTCGCGGTACGTTGTTACTATGGTGAGGCCCACACCCTAGAGCGGGTGGGTGGGCGGTAGACCGTTCCTAAGCCCTGAACCGTTTGTTCGAGATCGGCCTGAGTTACGTCTCTATGGTAGGCCAGGGCATGGCCACAGTTGATCCACTCGCCGGGGTCAGTCACCCGCTCCCAGTCCCGGGGTCCGTACACTTGGGCACCGGCGTTCTTGCCCCCAGGGAGGGTGAAGAAGTGCTCCTCTGGGATGACGACTCCCTCAAGCGCGTCATGCCAATCTCGATGTTCGGTTCTAGGCCATGCTCTTACCCACTCCTTCCACTCAGCTTCGGCGAGTGTGGCCACTTCCCGGGCAGCATCGTCTTGCCCCTGCCATACGGACTGTTCTCCGGCTTTCAAAACATGCTGCCGGAGCTCAGCTACCGTAGGTTCGGCTTCGAGGATTCGCTCAAAGCGGTTGGCTATCAGGTCACCGTGCGCCATCGCTGCATCTCGCCACTCACGGACCGCGCGAGCGTTGAGCGAGTCAGGCGCACCCAGGATCGTTCCATGTACTATCCAGCCAGTTTGCTTACCAGTCAGATAAGCACCAGCGAAAACCTGGACCAGTATACGTTGAACTAGCAACGTATACCCTGCCTCGATAAGCCTCTCGAGTACTCTCCTCTCGACATCCCGACGCACCCGAGGCAGCACCTTATCGAGCGCACGGCCGAGGGCTGGAAGTTCACCCCTCGCCACGGACTACTCCTCGCCACCGCTGATGAGCGCGTTGAGGTCATTGACACTCACGCGCCGCTCCTGCCCAGAGATCCACTCCTCCAGCTCCGCATCGCTCATGTGCGGGTAGTAGGGCTGAAGAGCGAGCACGGCTGCCCGGAAGGGGATGAGACCGGCCTGATAATCGGCGCGCGCCTGCTCGGAGATGATCCGTCTAAGGGGCTCACGATTGATGGTCACAGAGACCCTAGGAGCCTCCTCAGGGTCCAGACCAATCAGCTCAGCTAGGTCCCTCACTCCATCGCTAAGCAGCTTGCTGATGAGCGAAGCGTAAGTCGTTGCATTGGCCACAGCAGTGGCGTTCGCTTGATCGAGAGCCTCCCCAGAAGGGAACGTTCCTGTGGTGATCGAGGAGATAGGAAGCTGAAGGTCACCACGAATCCGCTCGTAGAGCCGGTCGTGCAGGCTGAAGAGGCCCTCGAGGTTGGGTGGCTCAAGCCTACCTATCTCTGCTTCCATGCTGTTCGCCACCAGAAGAGTCTCCGGGCCCACACCTTCTGCCGGCACGTCCCAATCACCCTTCATCCACTTCAGTGGGGAGGCATTGGCGTCACTCGCACGAAGCTCGCGGAGCTGCTGAGCAACTTCAGCCTTCAAGAGCGGCAGAGCAGTCTGAAGCTCGCCGATAGGGAGCCCAGCCTGGTCTCTGTCGAAGATGGCAAACCGCGGCATCATCTGGTCAAGGAACTCGCGAGTGGGACGGTGACCGATGGTGGACGGACTCCGCTGATTACGCCATTCCCAGATAGTACCATACCTGGGATTATCCGGGTATGGCTCATAGATTCTCAAACGATACCGATTACCACTCGCTTCGCTGAGAGCCTGGAACCAAGCGACGGGGGCCCCACCAGCGTCGTCCTCATGGTACAGCGGTTCGAGGTAACCCCCCAGTTTCTGCAGTCGAGGCTGCCCAAACTCTGGCTGGTATGCCCATACTCCCGCGATACCGACAGCACAGAGGCTCTTGAGAGCATCCCTAGCCATCATCTCGAGGTCGATCTCCTCGAGTCGACTATCGATGTTCCCCGGGTTCTTCCCGCCCCAGTTGACTGAACCGATGGCGCTGGTAATCTTGTGTTTGATGATACGGGGGCCCATCGACTGAACCTGCCGAATCAGCCTCTCCCACACCTTGCGAGCGGGTTCGTTGACCCTTGGGGCCAACTCCGTCTCTTCAAGGACCTGCTTACCATCCGCCCAGTCGAGGAGCGTCGCAGCAAGGGCGACCCGCTTCTCAACGTTACGCAGCTGCTCCCGTATCCACTCTGTCTCGAGGTTTATCAATGTCGTTCCCTCAAGCAATCATCTGCACCGCAGCGCGAGCTCGGTCGGTGGGAGGCTTAGCACGATGATACAGGGCGCGATGAAGAGCAGCGAGAGCGTCCACGATATCGTCGTGAGCGTCCTCATGCCCAGTGAAACTCGAGAGCTCAGACTCGAGCACCGGGGCCCAAGGAGCGTTGCGAGGGATAAGGATCTCGCCACGATTCCAGGCGGTGGCAGCATCCACAGCGCGAGAGAGCTTATCGGTAGTCGCGGGGAAGGCATCGACCCGGATGCCCTCTCGCTTGAGCAAGAGCTCTAGACCAGTCTCCGTCGAGGAGCGGAACCAAGCGACGCGGTCGATCCCGCGAGCCTTCATCATGTTGATGTAGTGGCCGGGCTCTTGCTGGTCGCGGAGCATATCGGTGAGGTAGAGACGCGAGCCCTCGGGCGTGGTGTAGAGCCGCCCGGAGAGCGTGACAGAGAAGTCGGCCGACGTCTTGCGGGTGTAGGCCGCGTCGAAGCCGTGAGCCTCGCGGTATGGCCCGCTAGGGAGTTCTGTGTAGTAAGTGCTCGGTCCGAAGACATAGTCACCCTTAGCGACGGGCCGGCACATATACAAGGCAGACCAGTCCTGCGGCAAGAGGTGAGACCGCTGCTGCTCTAGCCACTCCAGGGGACGATGCTCAGGCCACAAAGCCTCACCCTTGTCGTTGATTGCGGGGAGCTCGATTATCTCCCATCCGCCCTGCTTCGCCAGACGTCCGATATGGTCGTCAAGATGCCAGCGGGTACCGATGATAATGATTGAAGCACCGGGGTGGACTCGAGTGAAGGCCACAGAAGAGAGCCAGTCGAACGCCTTGTCGCGAATGATTTGTGAGTTGGCCTCTTCACGGTCCTTCAGCAGGTCGTCCACAAGCAGGATCCCATCGACCCCATAACCGGTGAACCCGCCACCACGGGACGTCCAATGGATCCCCCCACCCTCGGGTGTTATCCAGGAACTGACTGCTGCTCGAACAAGGTTGAGGTTGTGAGGTGCGGCGTAACGTTCAGCGATACGACTCTGATTATCAGTGAACGACTGAGCATAAGAGACGTAAGCGTTACGCTTCCTCGGGTTTCTGAGGAGGTGTCGAATAAGACCATGCAGCGCTGCGAGCGACTTCCCGTGCTGAGGCGGGACGGAGATGAGCGCCCTTATCTCCTCCCCGCGCTCGGCCCTATCGAACAACGAAAGGAAGGGCGCGAGGTGGTACGGGTTCTCTAAGCCCTCAGAGTGAGCGATGAACTCCCCAAGAGGAAGCTCACGGGCGCGACGCAAGCGACGCCTACGGAGCAGCTCGGCAGCTGCCTCCTGCCTAGTTATCCTGGCCTGTAGCAATCTTTAGCAGTTCTTCGTCAGAAAGTTCGTCGATATCCTTGGTAACTTTCACTTCGTGCTTAGTAGTCCACCTGGCCTGTGTCTGCAGGTAGAATTTCTGCGCACGGAAGTCTCCCTGCCTTGCTTTGGAGAGTAAAGACTGCGCCACAGCACCGATGGCACGGGCTCTCCCTCTCTCATACGCGGCGCGGACCTCTTCTGACAAGAACATCCGCTCACGTAAGGTACGCTCATGGATCCCCAGGTAATCGGCGATCTGCTCGAGAGGAAGGTAGGCTGCAAGTTTCTCTAACTCGTGCAGTTGATCCTTGGTAAGCAGGACATTCTTCCTCTTCGCCCCACCGCGTTTCTCAGGAGGGACCCGACGATCCGTCTTGCGCGGTTTGCGCTTTCTCTGACGGATGCGCTGAACCCGCTCCTCGTCGAACTCGACGTAGATATCGTTGTTATCCTGAGTTGCCATTGAGATAGTTCCAGAGCTGCATCAAGTGCGGCCTAGCGATTAGGAACTGCACGCGAGTCGGTTCCTTCGCCCACAGGTAGTCCTGAAGAGCCCAGGCATCGGGGTCTCTGCGATAGACGTCCATCAGCCATCGCTCGACAAGCTCCCAGCGATACTCCCGGCCACGGATGCGGATAACGTAGGTGTTACGGTCGTCAAACTTCCTCTTGTCCGGAGAAGACGGGTTGTGGGAGTGGAACACAGGGCCAATCCTGTAGACCCGGGACCGCAGAGCTTCACCAACCGATAGGGCTATATCGCCGCCTCGGTGTCGACGGTGCCGTCCACTCCAAGGTGAACTTCTGCCGTCTCGAAGCGTTGTCCGCAGCTTTGACAACGGTATGACCGCTTTATCCACTGACCTATCTCCGGATGGCGCAAGAAGAACTTACGCTTAGGTCGCGTGTTGAGAGATCCACACCACGGGCAGCCCACTCGTCGATAAATCGAAGAGGCCAAACGTGGCATGATACCCCGATTATACCACCCTTGCTATAGGTTGTAAAACAGTTGAACCTCGCCTGATTTCTCTGACAATTAGGGCGCTTTTACACCCGATACCCCGAAAGTGCCCCTCGGGGATACGTCTGACCCCTCCCAGAAGAGCCTGAGAGGGCCCTAGAAGGCCTTCCAGCCCCCACCCCCAAGGGTATACTCCGGGGTACCCCTTTGGAAGCCCTTGTAGAGCGTCCTAGAGCCTCGGCCGTTCTCTCGCAGATCACAGGGCCGGACCGTCTTCGTACAGCTGATTGCTAAGCACGTTGGCATAGGCCTTGGCCTGCTGGTACTTCCGCTGCGCAAAATCGATCAGCCACAGGTTCCCTCGACGGCTGCCCCGCTCTAACAGAGTTTGGCACCGATCCCCGACGTTGTCCAACTTCTCAAGCATCCCTTCCTTCCCCAGCGCTTCTCTAACCTTCGCTACCTGTTCGTGATTGATCTTCACCATCTCAATCATCCTCCATCCTCGGGTTGTTCGAAGAGGTAGAGCCCCCACCATTCTTCCTCCACCTTCACATCCTACCACCACGGCCCTAACCTTGTCAGGTCCATTCTCCTCCACTCCACACCCACGCCTCCTCCCGCCACCCCGGCCACCTCCCATATCGGGTTGTTTCGCGTCTGGATTTCGCGTCCCAACTCCCCGGGGTTCGTGCATTTCGCGCCCCCCACATATACCTAAGGTATATGTGTGGGGGGGACGCGAAATCCACGAACGTCCCGGTTGGGAGAGTCGCCCCCCCTGTGGTTTCGCACCCCATTTCGCGGGGCGCGAAATCCTGCGAAATCCCGGCTAGCACGGGTTTCTTGCGCCTTTTGCCCCCCTGTGATTTCGCGCTGATTTCGCGCTGCGCGAAATCCAGATCCATTATCGGTTCGCGTCTGGATTTCGCAGGATTTCGCGCTATTTCGCGCTCCTGCGAAATCCACGCGAAATAAGCGCGAAATAGCGCGAAATCCCGTCGAGCACGGGGTTTCTCGCTTCTTCCGCCCTCCTGTGGTTTCGCACTCCATTTCGCGCAGCGCGAAATCCAGAACCGTTATCAGTTCGCGCTTGTTTCGCACTTGTTTCGCGCCCCCGCGACTATTTTTGCTTACCTTAGTTTAGCTCTCTAAACGATCTTTGCTTACCTTAGTTCAGGCTCCGAGACTATCTTTGCTTACCTAAGTTTAGGCTCTGCTACAACCTTTGCTTACCCTAGTTCAGGCCCCGAGACTATCTTTTCTCACCTTAGTTCGGGCCCTATACTCCGCTTTTTCTCAGTTATCGATCCACTCGTAGGCGTCGCCCACCCGACGTACTAGTCCCGCTTTGACAGCCTCCTCGAGCGCCGCGTTCACCTGGCGTTTGCTCAGTAGCGTATCGTTCATCGGGTGTTTGAAGATCTGATATGGCAGCATCGGTCTGCCCTCAGACTCGAGGATCTCCGCCACTATGTTCCGTCTCACTGTGGTCTTCTGGTTGCGGTCCACCTTCGGTTCGTGGATGACCCGGTATGTCGGATCTCCCCACTCACCCACCTCGAGTTGCAGATGGTACCGTGGGAAAACTCCCGCAGCGCGAAACTCTCTCTCGATCGAAAGTAACGGTCTTGGGTCGTCCTCTGCTGTTTTCACATCGATATACCAGGCGCTCTCAGTCCACCCGTGAAGCGTTGTCGAGCCCAGCATCCGCTGGCCCCCGCGCCGTGTCGTGCCTTGTTTCGCCTTCCCCATATGGTGAACTATGATGATGCTAGTCTTGTGGCGCACGTTGACGTCCATGAGCCAAGTCAGGACGGGGTTGAGCTCTTGTGCCGAGTTCACGTCGCCAGAGAATAGCAGGTAGAGCGGGTCGAGGATGGTGAGCACCGGCTTGACCTCCGCGATATGCTCCTCTATCAGCTCTCGGTCCACCGGGTCAAGCAAGTTGAGGACTTGGTTGTTGATGTATTCGATGGGCAGTTCCGGCGGGAACTCGACGTGCGGGAACTCGACGCGACCCGTGAGACCCTTCGAGAGCTCGATCTTCTCCGACCGGTCGTTGATGATCCACTCGGCGTTCTCTGCCTGAATCATCAGCACGGGGCCCGGGGTCAGCACGGGGAAGCGGTCAAGGAAAGGCTTGCCTGAGGCCACAGAGAGCGCGAGATCCTGTGCCAGGAAGCTTTTGAAGCTCTTGGGTTCACCGGCTATCATGCCTCGAGAACCTCGAGTCCACCAGTCCTTGACCATCCAGGCGTGGCTGCCGGCAACCTGTGCTCTGAGGACAGAGTGTGGTAGACGCACAACTTCCCTGGCTCGAGACGACTCCGCTAGAGGGTCTTCATCGACCTCCATGCGTTTGATGCGGTTCTCGAGCGCGGCCGCGATCTCGAGACGCAACCGTTTGAGCTCGTCCCGACGACCTCTGTACTTGTTCCACACCGACCCGCGTAGTAAGATCTCTATATCCTCCGGGTCGACGTCTGCAGCTGTGAGCTCATGCACCAGTCGCCAGAGCACATCTGAACGTTTGCCTTTGGTCGCCGTGGGCGCTGTGAGCAGACGGCGAGTCTTGGGAGGAATCTTAGTCAGGTTCCTGCTGAGCGCCTCGCGCCAGCTGCGGCCTGTGAGCCGCGATTCCTCCGGCTCGGGCAGACCGAGGTCAGACGATATGACCTTTTCGTCATTATGTAGGAGCTTCCCCCGCGGTGCTCCGGGGTACTTGTAGTTCCGTGTCCCCGGTACTCTCAGTACCTGAGTAAGATCCCAGCCACTTTTGTCGGCCCCTACATGATATGTGAGGTTGCGATTGAGCCGCTCTGCTTGGTCCGGTGGCAGCTCCTTATCGAGCTTCCAGAGGCACTGATATCTGCCTGGTGATGACTGCCATAGGATCGATGGGGAAGGGTCGAGGTCGTCAGGGTCGAGGTTGTCGAGGTCAGCCCACAGGAAGCGGGTGCCAGCAGCGGCCTCTTTGACCCTGCGCCGCCGGTTGAACTTCGTCGGGCACCAGTAGAGGTCGGAGCCCCTAGGCCTCTCCCTCAGCCATCGGATGGCATCATCGATAGAGTCGGTGACATAGTCCGACCATCTGCCTCGATGTTTAGCGGCGACGGCGACATATTCGCCTGGCTGTGATTCGAGAACGGATCGGAGGATGTCATCTCTCACCTTTGCTCCTCGCCACTGAGATTCTTTTCCTACAATACGTCGGGTTTCGCGATCTGGTAAATAGGGGTCTGTGCATGAAAGAACAGTCGTTTACAGAGTTTCACCCCTCGGGTTATAGTCCTGTGAGGAGGAACTAATGCTGGTCATTCTCGAAGGTCCAGATGGCGGAGGGAAGAGCACCCTGGGCACGTACCTTGCCTCTCAGACCGGGCGGCCACTGCTGCACTCACCGGGGGTGACGCAGGGCGAGCTGGAGATGAAGGCATGGGCGCTCAGGATGCTCACGTCTCCGCTGCGGGACAGCCTCATTCTCGACCGGTTTCCGTTGGTCAGTGAACTTATCTATGGCCCGGTACTGCGTAACAGAGCGCTGATATCGAGGTATCACCCGCTGCACACTGCCTGGCATCGCATCCCGACGACTCTCATCTACTGCCGCCCCCCAATCGACGTTATACGTGAGGCCGTTATCGCGAAGAGCGAATCTCAGCAACTCTTAGCGAACCTGCCCGATATCATCAAAAACTACGACCAGCTCATTTCTGAGTTGGTGCTTGCGCATGCTCAGGGGACGTCTAAGATCCTCGTTCACACTTTCGATTACACTCGGGATAGTATGGACTTGATAGTCGATGCGATACAGCCCGCAGGTCAAACCTCGCGCGAGCACCAGCCAATGCTGTTCAGAGAGGAGCATTTCAAGTGAGGCTGGAACGAATCTTCGAACAGCAGGAGAAACTCTACCACTCGTTCGCTCCTGTGGTCCTCAATAATGGCCTCCCTCACGCCTCACTCCCCTGTGACCTCGACGACCCACAGGTGCAGGCACAGATCAAGCTGACGTTGTACGCTTTCCTTGAGGAGTTGGGGGAAGCGGCCGAAGCTGCGATAGAGGGCGCCGACCTCGAGTTAGTACTGACGGAGTACGTAGATGCCTTCCACTTCCTGGTCGAGGTCTTCATCCTGTGTGGTATCGGCCCGGACGAGCTGGTGCCTGAGTCCCTCCAGTTCGCACCCGGAACGCGAGCTCCGGTCGACCTGCTGGACGCCTTGTTCAGCTACGCTGAAGCTCTCTTCCCCACGGGCACCGATGCTCTTCCGTCTTCGATTCTGCTGAGGACCCAGCTTTTCGCGACTAAGCTAGGGTACGTGTTGAAGAACAAGCCCTGGAAACAGTCCCGGCGTAAGACTGACTTGCAGCAGTTGAAGAAGGCAGCCCAGGAGCTAAACTTCAGCTTCCTGCAGCTCATCATTATCGCCGGTATGTCCCCCCAAGACCTCTACGACCGATATCTGAGTAAGCACAAAATCAACGAAGAGAGGATCCGGAGTGGCTATTGACCCTACAACGTTACCTTCACTCTACGAAGCGTGGTACCGCCTAAACCTCGACATGGCGAACGCCCCGGATGGTACGGGTGTCTTCATGCCTATGCTCGCCATCCAGGACATGAAGATGGAGGCTTGGGGGTTCGGCCTGCCTGACGTCACCATACCCTTGATGGGTGTTACCGGTACAGCGGATAAACGAATCAAGCTCCTCGAGAAGAGGTATGTTCAGCCGGAACTTTGGGATCATTGCATATCGGTCATCCGCGCAAGCCCCCGGCTGACCAACGCCCCCCGCACGGCACGCACAGCGAGGAACCTAAACCCCGTCCGCACGAAGCCTTCTAAGCTAGCGTCTCAATCGATCCTCCTCTTCCGGCCGGGGAACTATCAAGAGGGCACGGCACCTGATGGTGGCGGCTGTCTCATCGCCATCGTCCTGACCCGGTTCGACAAGTACAATGGCATCCACGTCTTCTCCCGTGCTAGCGAAGTTGGCAAGGCGCTCCTCGGTGACCTCTACTTCGTGCGTCACCTGGTGAGAAGGGCAATCGCTGAGTCCGGCCTCGAGGGCTGGAACGAAGAAGAGCTCCACATCCGGTGGACCGCTACGCAGGCCTCTCAAAGGACTTACTTCACGCCGCTTGTTCTGCAGGGCTACGGCGGGGACCAGGCTGTGTATGACTTCTATGCCAAGCCCGAGTCGAACCGCTGGGATCGTTTCCTCAAGCGATACTTCTGGGGGAACACTCTGTTCCCCGAGAGGGAGAAGTGGGGTCAACGCCGTCGCTATGGCAAGCTCTTCCTAGCCAACGCTGAGTTCGACTGGCATGAGATCGGGGAGAAGGAGGGATGGTTCGACTTATGGGGTGTGGAGAGATGAAGTGGTATCGGGAGGTTTGTTGAAATGACCCTTCCACGACTCATCTGGAGCGACCCCCCAAGCGAGGGGAAGAAGTACCTGAAGTACTCGCCCCTTGTCGAAGCCTTGAAGGAGAACCCTAACCGCTGGGCTTGTTTGAGGAGAAACCCCAAATCCTCGCCGATGAAGAGCCTCTACAGGGTACTCAATAACGAGAGGTACCAACGCATCGCGGCCCCGTATCGCCTCGAGGTAGTTGTGAGACGAACCCCATCAGGTGACTGGGGCGTCTGGGCGCGTGTCGTTGACGAGCGTTAGTTCCGCTATATTCAAGAGCGTCAGGGACATATTAGGATCAGTTAGCAGGAGTTACTTATGAATACATGGCTTTTCCAGGCAATCTTACTCTTCCTGGCCATCGTAAGTGTCACTGGGGCTCTTTACTACTCAGAGGTCAAGCGCCGGCAACGGGCGGAGATCATACGCCGGTTCCAGGAGCTGTTAGCAAAGATCAAGGAGGAGGAGGGGGACCAGCCATCATAAGCGATTGGAAGCCTCAATGAGAGTGTTCGGCAACTTCAGGGACGCGGACGACTGGGTACGCGACCTGCTGCGGTACCGTGCGCACCGAATCAACGCCGGCAAGTGGCAGGGGATGAACGTCTCGGGGAAGCCAGAGATGGACCACTTCGAGGTGCTCAACCTGAGCTTCTCGTTCCCCATGCCCGCCACCGTCGAGAAGGCACAGGCAGATATCAGGCCACACCTCCCGTGGGCTGAGGACCACTTCCAGGAGAGGGTGTTCGGGGAGCCATTGAACCCCGGTGAGCAGTACAAGAACTGGCCGTTCTACAAACACCGTCCAGAGAACGACAGGTTTCGCACAGAGGGTGAAGGGCCGCTAGTCTCCCCGCAAGCTTGGGCATATCTTGCTGGCCTCTTAGACGGAGAGGGCACTATATACCGAAACCCCAAACGACGGGGATACCGAGTGATGGTTTACCAGAAGGACCCAATGGTACTACATAGGCTGGTGGACCTATTCGGGGTCGGTATGGTGAAGAAGCGCGACGGTGGAACTAAAGTACTAAACGGGAGGGAGTACAACAATGTTACTTACTTCTGGCAAGTAAACAAGAGGGTAGAGGTAGTATGGTTGCTTAGTAACTTACTACCGTATCTTGTTATCAAGCGTGAGAGCGCCCGGGAAGCTTTAGAGTTTATCTCCCAGCTTACCCCATCTCCGAAGGGGAACCCTCCCGCGGACACCCTCTGGGGCCGGTCGTGGGAGCCTAGGTTCACTCACACGTACATGTCGCGGTACTGGCCCAAATTCGACAACGGAGAGAAACTTCGGGGGATGATGTATGAGGCCGGTGACCTCAACGACCTAGTCAACCTGCTAAGAGCAGAGCCCTTCACTCGACAGGCTTACCTTCCAGTCTGGTTCCCAGAGGACACTGGTGTCGTTCACGGGGGCCGTGTCCCCTGCACCCTAGGGTATCACTTCATCCTCCGGGGTGGGTACTTACATACCACTTACTATATACGTTCCTGTGATTACCTCCGACACTTCAAGGACGACGTCTACATGACTGTCCGGCTGGCACAGTGGGTTCACGAGAGGCTGCAGGACCATCCAGTATGGAAAGAAGCCCAGCTAGGTCGGCTTATCTTCCATTGCGTTTCGATGCATATGTTCGCCGCCGACCGTAAAGCGTTAGGGTGGGATAAGGAGGTATGATGGCCGAAGTTATCCCCAAGAAGCGGTTGACACGAGACGAGATGTATCTTGCAATCGCTCACGTTGTGGCTCAGCGCAGCTCGTGCCGTCGGGCACAGGTGGGGGCTGTAGTCGCTGACGAAGCAGAGATCTACGGCCTAGGGTACAACGGCGCTCCTCGAGGTCTCCCCCACTGCACAGCAGAGACGTGCGACCCAGCCGGCAACAAGTGCCAGTCGACCGTCCACGCTGAGGTCAACGCCATCCTGAAGGCTGGCTTACGTCCCGGAGCCACCCTCTACGTCACCCACTCACCTTGCCTCGAGTGCGCGAAACTCATCATCAACTCTGGCATCAAACGAGTTGTGTTCTCGCAGTATTACGGTTCAGTATGGGGATTAGACCTCCTGAGGGCCGCCGGTATAATCGTTACTCCTTACGAGGCTGAAGTTGAATGAAGAAGCTTTCAGACCTGCCGCGCAAGAGGAAGATCTACCCCCTCGGGAAGTATCGGCCTCGCATGGTCGAGGGGAACGACGACCTTGACTCTTTCTTCGAAGAGCTTAGCAAGTCGACCATTCAGAGCTTAGACATCGAGTCCACGGGGTTGTCTCCGTTCGTCAAGGACGCTCGCATCATGACACTCCAAGTCGACTTGCTGCCGCAGCGCTCGACTTGGGTCCTGCCCATCGCTCACCACGAGAGCCCCTGGAGACACGACCAGGGCAAGCACCTGCTGGCAGAGGTGCGAGCGGCGATGCCTAAAGAGCCATACGTTGTCGCTCACAACGGCAAGTTCGACTCCCTGTGGCTGAAAGTAGTTGGGGGCGTAGAGATCGATATCGACTGGGACACGATGCTCGCTGCCCACCTGCTCGACGAGAATAGAGTGAGCGGCTTGAAACACCAGGTCCAATACTTTTTCGGGGTGCCCGACTGGGACGTGGACACCAAGGTCAAGCAGGGTAAGGCTCGCCTGGTCGACCTGTTCCAGTACGCCGCCCGGGACGCCTACTACACTCGTGAGCTGTTCCTTCTGCAGCAGAAGCTTCTTGCCCGCGACAAGCGGCTCGAGGCTCTCTTCCATGAGCTCGTTATGCCCCTGTGCAACATGTTCCGCGATGTCGAGGCTCACGGGGTCTATGTCGACCGTTCACGGCTCGAAGAAGTGAAGGAGTTACTTGAGCAAGAGTACTCCTCTACAATGGCTGAACTCCACAAGTACCAGCCGGGGCTGAACGTCAACAGCCCCAAGCAAGTGTCTGAGATGCTCTTCAAGCGCCTTGGGATGTCCCCCCTGGACTACACCCCCACGGGGAATCCTGCGACGTCTGAGAGCGTCTTACAGCGCCTCTCAGAGCACCACCCGGCGCCCCGTTTGATCCTGAAGGCGCGCGCTGCTTCCAAATTTCTGGGCACGTTCGTCAACTCCTGGATGGATAAGCTCGACGACCGCTCGAGACTACACCCACACTTCAAGCTCCACGGGACCGTCACCGGTCGGCCATCCTGTGAGGAGCCGAACCTGCAGCAGGTGCCTCGAGACCGACGCATCCGCTCCCTCATCACAGCACCGCCTGGTTGGGTCTTCGTCGAGGCTGACCAGTCACAGATCGAGCTCCGTGTGACCGCCATCGAGTCCGGCGACCCGGTGATGAAGCGGATCTTCAAGGAGGGCGGGGACATCCACTCGACCACCGCTCAGGAGGTCACGGGGATGGGCCCGAAGAAGGTTCCCAGTGACGTCTGGAAGGACGCTAGGAAGAAAGCGAAAGCTATCAACTTCGGCTTCGTCTACGGGATGGGCGCTAAGAAGTTCAAGGACTACGCTCGAGACAAATACGAAATCATGCTCTCCGACGCCGAGGCTCAGGCCTTCCGTGACCGGTTCTTCCAGCTCTATCCTGGGCTCGAGCGCTGGCACCGCCGGCAGATTCGCAAGGCACAAGCGGTGGGGTTCGTCCGCACCAAGCTGGGTCGCAAGCGGCGGCTGCCGAACATCCACAGCGACGATAACTACCTCCGTTCAGAAGCCGAGCGTCAGGCGATCAACTCGCCGGTGCAGGGGCTGGCTGCAGAGATAACGCTCGCGGGCGCACTCGAGATTCATGAGACGTTCCCACGGACGGTGGTCAACATCGTGGGAACTGTCCACGACGCCATTCTGATGGAGGTCAAGGAGGAGTACCTCGAGGAAGTACTGCCGAGGATCAAGAGTATCATGGAGAAGCCAGTCATCCTCGACCGTCTCGGTGTGAAGCTCCCAATCCCGCTAGTGGCGGAAATCGCCGTCGGACCTTGGGGGGCGGGGGAAGAATGGCACGGGTAGTTAGGCTGTTTTCGTCCCCCTCTGTCGGAGGATATAGTGGGGCATAGGAGGATAAGTGGATACTGTCATACTCTCGCCATCTAAGATCAAAACCTGGCAGTTCTGTCACCAGGCTTTCCATTACAAGTACGACCAGAACCTCCGCCCTAAGCGGAAGGTAGCGCCATTATACCGAGGCGTCATTATCCACGAGATTATCGAAGCGTACCACCGGGGTAACGATTGGGAAGAGGTTTTCGAACGATACGAAGCCGAGTTCAATAAACTGTATCGGGAGGAACGCGAGGAGCTTGGTGAGAACCTCATGGACGAGATCTGGCTTATCGTCCAGGGTTACTTCCACCGATGGCAGTCCGATCCTCTAAAGTACATCGAGATTGAAGAAACGCTCGGCCCGTTCGAGATAGCCAAGGGCGTTTATCTGAAAGGCAAAGTAGACCGTATCGCCATCGACCAAGACGGCGTTACCTGGGTGGTCGACACGAAGACCAAGCGTCACTTCCCCGACGAGTTCGAGCGACAGATGAACCTGCAGGGTATGATCTACATCTGGCTCGCGCGCCAAGCTGGCTACAACCCTGTGGGTATCATCTGGGACTATGTTCGCACGAAAGCCCCGGCTGTACCGGAGCAGTTGAAGAACGGTACTCTGTCGAAACGCAGGAACATCGATACCACTTGGGGGGTATACCTGTCAGAGATCGAGCGGCTGGGGCTGGACCCCAACGACTACCTCGATATGAAGCAGGCGCTCCAGGGCAAGGACGACGACTTCTACCTCCGCGTCCGGCAGCCCATCAACGACCTGGCGGTAGAGGTAGCTATCGACGTTGCTCGAGAGCAGGGTTTCAGGATCCTCGAGACTCGTGATTACCCTATCCGCGAGTTCAACTGGCAATGTTCCCGCTGTGAGTACCGACGTCTCTGCTGGGCCGAGATGGTAGGCCTAGATGCAGACTTCATCCGCCGGAACGAATTCGTGGTCGAGGTAAAGGAGGAAGATTCGGAGAATGGCGAAGATTAGGCGACGGATCAAGAGCACAGAGGGAGAGTCTTCACAGGGCCCACCGGCAAGCCGGTTCGATGAACTGAGGAGTCGTATCCGACCTGTGTCAGAGATCGATAATGGGCTCAAGATTCTGCTATATGGTCGCTCCGGTACGGGGAAAACGACCATCGCTTCTACTTTCCCACGTCCTGCGTTACTGCTGGACGTCCGCGAGGAGGGTACCGACTCCATCTACGACGTTGAGGGCATCCAGGTACTCCCTGTGAAGAGCTGGGACGATATAGAGTTGACTTACTGGATGCTCGCTACTCAGCCGCACGATTACAAGACCGTTATCATCGATACCATCTCGATGGCACAGGTCCAGTTGGTGCGCGATATCCTCGAGAAAGAGGGTCGTGAAGCGATGAGTCAGCAGCTCTGGGGAGAGGTTTCGGGGAAGATGCAGACTGTCATCCTGGGCTACCGGGACCTCCCGATGAACGTCGTTTTCCTAGCTCACGACCGGATCCGCGAATCGGAGGAGGGAGAAGATGATACCCTAGAGCCAGAGGTTGGCCCGGCGCTCATCCCGTCGGTAGCGAAGACGCTCAACGGAGCTGTCTCCATCGTCGGGAACACCTACGTCGCCGAGAAGGTGACGCAGACCAAAGGCAAGATCAAGCGCCGCATCGAGTACCGCGTTCGACTGGGCCCTCACGCCTTCTACACCACGAAGGTCCGGAAGCCCAAGGGGTATAGGGTCCCGAGCTACGTCGTTGACGCGACGTATGAGAAGTTGCTCAGGATAAGAAAGGGAGAGTACGATGGCACAGAGGAGTAAGATCGGTAGGGGCAAGATCATCAGTGTCGACTTCACTGGGGTTGAGTCTGGCGGACGTCGCGTTCCTCCCGGCGAGTACGTCGTCGAGGTGGAGAAGGTAGAGCAGGCGGAGTCGAAGAAGTCCGGCAAGCCCTACCTCTCCTGGGAGCTGAAGATCGTCGAGGGTGACTTCAAGGGCTCAAAGCTCTTCCACAACACGTCGCTCCAGAAGCAGTCCCTGTGGTCTCTTCGCATGATGCTCGAAGCGCTGGGCATCGAAGTTGACGGCCCGATGGAGCTCGACCTAGCTTCCTACAGAGGCTTGCGCTGTGGGGTCGAAGTCGACCATGAAGACTACGAGGGCAAGCTTCGCCCCCGCGTTGTAGAAGTCTTCCCGCTCGACGACCTCCTGGATGAGGACGAAGACGAAGAAGAGGACGAAGAAGAGGAAGACGAAGAAGAGGAAGACGAAGAAGAGGAAGACGAAGAAGAGGACGAAGACGAAGAAGAGGACGAAGACGAAGAGGGCGAAGACGAGGACGACGAGGAGACTGACGACAAAGAGGAAGAGGAGCAGCCCGTTCCCCGCCGTCGTCAGCACCGGGCCCGCAGGTAATGGCTAGAGGGCCTGAAACCCGGCTCCAGCGTAAGATCCGGGAAGCGCTCACCAAGCGCTTCCCGGACATCTTCCTCTTCAAGGTTCACGGTGGCCCGTATCAGTCATCGGGGATCCCTGACCTGTGTGGCTGTCTCAACGGTCGGTTCATCGGGATGGAAGTGAAGGTGGGGAGTAACAAGCCCACCGAGTTGCAGAAGCTGACACTTGAACGAATCGCTCGCGCCGGCGGTATTTCCGGCGTTGTTCGATCCGTCGAGGAGGCTTTGCGTCTTGCCGAAAGTGCCGTCCAAACCGAAACCTAAACTGGAAGAACTTATTCGCACCAAGCCGTTCTCGTTCCAGGTGCAAGCGTTCCTCCGTGCTCGACGCCACAAGAGATACGCGCTCTTCATGGAGCAGGGCACAGGCAAGACTCTCGTCGCCATCGGCCTAGCGCTCTACCATCGCAAACGCAACCGAATCAAGCGCGTCCTGGTTGTTACGCCTGATTCTGTTATGGGTGAGTGGATACGGCAGTTTAGGGAACATGCTGCAGACCCCTCTGTGCGCACTAAGATGCTCACAGGGCGCTTAGACGAGCGCCGACGTTGGTTATCCCGCCATAACAGCGATGGACGCTTCCTGGACGTTCTCATCGCCAACTATGTCTCTTTGCGCGAGCTGACTGACGAGCTAGTGCGCTGGCGTCCGGACATGGTCATCTTAGACGAATCTCAGAAGATCAAAAACCGTAAGACCAAGCAGTCCAAGGCGGCCCATCGGCTGGGGAAGGTAGCACGCTACCGCTACATCCTCACGGGCACTCCAGTTAGCGAGAGCCCCCTCGACCTGTGGTCTCAGTATCGTTTCCTCGACCCCAAAATCTTTCCCGAAAGTTACTATGATTTCCAGAACCGATACGCGATTATGGGCGGGTTTCAGCGCAAACAGATCAAGGGGTATAAGCGGCTTGAGGAGTTCGCCGCCAGGGCCCACAGTGTCGCCTATCGGGTCACCAAGGACGAAGCGCTCGACTTGCCGGGAACGCTCGATCAGATTCACACGTTCGAGCTGTCTGCTGAAGAGCGACGCCACTACCGCGCCATGCACAAGGACTTCTTGCTGCGCTTCTCACAAGGCCATGTCGTGAGCGCCCCTCTTGTGCTCACGCAGATGGTGAAGCTTCAGCAGATTGCGAGCGGGTTCGTCATCGATGAAGAAGGTCAAGTCGTCAGCTGGCCCTCGAGCAAGCTTCGACTCCTGGGGGAGATCCTCGAGGATATCCCGAGTCACCGCAAGGTGGTCATCTTCGCCAAATTCATCTTCGAGATCCAGAGGATTGCGGACCTGTGCCGTAAGCTGAAGATCCCCGTGGGAGTTATGCACGGTGAGACGAAGAATCGTCAGGAGCTTATCGACCAGTTCCAGAACACCGACAGTCCCCGCGTTATGGTCCTCCAGACCTCTGTCGGGGGCCTAGGCATCACTCTGACGCGAGCCTCCTACGCCATCTTCTTCTCGATGAGCCACTCCTTCGTCGACTACGACCAGGCACGGGCCCGGGTTTACCGGATCGGGCAGACCAATAAGGTGACGTATATCCACTTGATAGCACGGGATACCATCGAGGAGGATATCCTCAAGGCTGTGCAAGAGAAAAGAACGGTGGCAGACTTGGTCACAAATATCTTACGTAAGCAGGTTAGGTTTCTTGATGAAGATTAGCTGTTTTCAATGTCGAACTTTTCATATAGTATTCCCTAGATGACTGAGCGGTGCTCTCTCACCGACCTGGCTATCCGCTTTGGGTGGCGCAACTATCTGGGTGAGCCCGATCCAGAAGTTGTGGGCAGGGTCATCGAGCACGAGCACCTGCTCGGGAATCTCCCGGTTGGCCGACGGGATTCCTATGTCGTGGGTAGCCCCGAGCTGGACGCTATCATCCGGATGTTTGTCCAGTTCGAGCGTTCCCGCGATAGAGTCGATGAAGACCGGCCAAGACGTAAGCGAAAGAAAGGGAGGAGAATCATCATGGCGACGGTTGAGGCAGCGACCCGCAAGAGCAAGCGCAAGGACCGGGGCGTTCAGGAGGGTGAGGTTGTGACCCCAAGGGTGACCCGCCAGGCGCCCGAGAACATGGTCACGATCCGGGACCTCGCGAAGGAGTTCGGCTATCAGCCGCAGTACCTTCGCAAGCTTCTTCGGGATGCTCGTGAGGCCGGTGACTTCGAGCACACTCCCCGCACCCGTTACCAGTGGGAGAGGGACTCTGCGGAGCTCGACGCCGTTCGCAACTTGATCCAGCGTCACGTCGATAACGTGGCCGCTGCCGAGCTCGAGGGGGACGACGAGGATAGCGACTCCGACGAGGATCTCGACTTCGACGAGGAGTAACTAACACCTCACTCCCCCTCCAGTCGCTGCCTGCCATGCGTAGGCAGCGACTTTGTCTAGGAGCCGTCATGAACCTGCCGCACCTGACCCAGCTGCTCCGACAGCGAAGTTAGTTCTCCTATTCGTCTGGGGGCCAAAGCGAGATATAGTCCTGCATGGACCTTTGGGCAGCGCACAAAGTTGGAATACCCTTCTTCATCGTGGCTGTGGGAGGCTCGCTCATCGTGATGATCTACGACTGGGCCGCCCCTCGAGTAAACGCCTGGTGGAGAAGGCGTCGGGGACGTGGAGCCTAGGGGGGGGGGGGGTTTACAACTTCTCCGACTTCTCTTATACTCCTCGCATGGAACTGAACGAGAAGCAACTCACCCTCCTTACCCACACCGACGCCCGCGTTCAGGAGCTCGCCCGCCGCCTCTTCGCTGAGCGCCTCGCTCCTATCCGCGAAGCCGATTACTACGCGCTCGTGGTCGAAGCCACCGGCGGCGAAGAGAACTTCTGGAAGCAGGCCGCGGAGAAGGCCCTTCGCGACGCCGAAGCTGCCATCGCCAAGCAAGACGCCGAAGCCCGCACCATCACCCCCGCCCGGGCCCGTTACAACGCCCTCATCAAGGCGGGGGTGAAGCCCTGCGTCCGCTGCGGCGGAGCCGGAGGCGCCCAGAAGTGGCCCGGATTCACCTGCTACCGCTGCGGGGGTAGTGGCATCGACCCCCGCCAGCCGAAGAGGAGGAGGAACTGACATGGCTTACCCCAACGAAAGGATGCCCAGGATGGAACTTAGGGAGAACGGCCCCGACAGCTACGACGTTTTCATTCGCGGTCGCTACGTCGGCCGGATAGACCGCTACGACGATTTGCCCCGCACCGACGGCCACACCTGGAAGGCCATCCCGCTGCGGGAGTCGCATCACGCCTATCCGGCAGGCATCGGCACGGGCCGCACGGCGTGGGAGGCTGCACAAGCGTTCCTGCGCTAGGGATCGAGGGGGCGCGGCTCATCCCCGCGCCCCCAGACAGGAGGAGAAGGAGCTGACATGGCTTACCCCAACGAGACCAGCAGCCTTGAGCATCCCGATGCTCTCCAGCAACTGTTCCCCTTCAAGGTCGTCCGCACGTCGTCGGGGACGTCCGTCACCTGGTCCCTCCACAGCACCGAGCCGGAGGCTCAGGCGTTCGCACAGCGCCTCCGGGAACTCAACTCCGACACCAACGTCCACTTCGAGGTGAAGCAGCGTGCCTAGGGACCGTGTCCGTCTCCCCCGCCGTCGCGCCGACCCACGGAGCCTTCAGGCGCTCATAATCGCCTACCTCGCTGACCGCCGGGGTGCTACCCTCAGGCAGATCGTCCAGGCCCTCGGCGACGACTACTGGGTCCTGTGGGACGCTCTCAGCAGGCTGCGCGACGCTGGCCTCGTTCACCCGCCGATCCGCGAGGGAGCCATCGGTCGACCGTCCGGCTCCCCGATCCGCTATCGCCTCAGCTACACTCAAAGGCGCCGCCTGCACAAAGGCGCTGTCAGCAAAGGAGCGTAACACATGAAGAAGCTTTCCCTACTCCCGCTCGTAAGCCTTGCCCTGCTCGCCCTTACCCCCGCCGCCTTCGCACAGGACTATCCCGACGGCTATCCCCCCAACCTGTTCCGGAACGCCCTGCTGCAGGATATGCCGGGGTGGTACGAGATCGAGTGCCCCCTCGACGTCTCCGACTTCTCCGAAACAGCGACAGGGATAGCGTGCGCAGTCTTGCCGCGGTCGCCCGATAGCGCGCGACGCTGGCTCGACACCGAGATCCTGGGGTATAGCGACCTCAAGACGGTTACGCCCTGGAGCCGCGGTGGTGCTTCATGGACCCGGGCCATCCATGCTGAGGGGGTAAACCAGCTCATCATCATCGGGCTCACTGACATCGACGATTATGAGACCCTAGCGGTATTCATCTTCTATCCGCCAGGATTCCTCTCAAACGAGTAGGAGCAGCCATGATGCACGACCTCGAGATCCTCAAAATTCGCTACGCTCGCGCGACGTCACAGGCCAACGCCGTGCGTTCCATCTTCAACCAGCAGCGCTACGAGGGCCAGTCCTACCTGGGACTGGCCCTCATCCATTTCAACCTCGAGCGATTGACGGCCCAAAGGGCCCTCGTTCAGGCTGGGGTGCTCCCCGAGCGGGTAGCGCCTGAGCACTGGGACCTGGGATAGAACTAAGGAGTCCTGAGACGCCCAATAAGGGCCTCCAAGCATGCCCCCTAAGGGTAACCCTTAGGGGACTAAAACTTGGGCACTTTTGGCCCTATAAGGCGCTGTAGGGCCCGATAAGCGCTTCGAGGGGGTATAACGGCGGGGGTCACCGCCTCGAGGGCCCCGCGCTCCCAGATACGTTCGTGACCGTGGCGGAGGGGGTTTACAAACCACCTTAGCTCTCTTATATTGCTCTCATGGATAAGAACAAGCTCCACATCACCAGCATCGACACCCGGCCCTTCGCCCGCGACGAGCGCGCCAGCCGCCCCCGCATCTACTTCTTCCCCGAAGGCGAGACCGTCCGGGAGATCCTGCGGAACCGACACGACCGTCCCCACAAGGTCTATCGCGAGTTTCTGCCCGAGGTCCTCCGCTCACTGGGGCTGCCCGAAGACGCCAAGGTCAGCTGGTCCCAGAAGGCTGGCTGCCCCTGTGGCTGCAGCCCCGCCTTCATCGTCAAAGACCCCCGCCTGTCCGGCTACCGTCGCCACGTCTACGTCACGCTCTCCGAACGGGGAGCGTGACCCCCTCCGGGGAGGAGCCCACTGTGACCGACCAACGGTTCTGCCCCGTGTGCCAGGAAAGCGACAAGCCCTCCCGGCTGTCCCCCGCTCACAGCGACGAGCTGCCCGAGCAGGCTCTCCGCTGTGAAACCTGCTACGCCGCCTTCCTCCCACACATGGGGGAGCTCTACCTTGTCCTCCACAGGCCCTCGGGGGCGCGACTCGTCCCTGTGAATCGCTGGCTAGCACGGGGAGAAGCGGCACTCGAGGAAGAGGGGGTTTACAACTTCTCCGACTTCTCTTACAATTCTCCCATGAGCAACGAACAGAAGACCAATACGAAGCCTGTCAACCCCAAGCCCTCCCGCGCGCCCCGCAACCAGAAGCCCCTCACTAAGGAGGAGAAGATGCCGAAGTCCAAGGAGACCAACGAAGCCCCTCAGCCCGAAGTTCGCGAGAAGCTCGAAGGGAGCCTCACCCCCGCCGACCTGGCCGCTGAGTTCAACCTCACGCCGGCTCGCCTCCGCGCTATCCTCCGCCAGATGGCGGCCGACGGTAAGCTGCCTCCTCACGCCCGCCGCTCCCGCTGGCTCTGGCACCCGGAGCTCGACGCCGAAGAGCTGAAGACGATCCGCGACCATGTCTCCGAGCTGCAGGCTCCGAAGCCCGAGGAATCCGACGAGAAGAAGCCCAAGAAGGGTTCCTCGAAGAAGCCCTCCAAGTAACCAAACGAAAGAGCCCCGGGCGCCGAACCCGGGGCTTCTTCTTGGATTGTGTGGGCTAGGCCAGACGCGGTCCCCAAATACGCCTAAGGGTAACCCTTAGGGGGGTGTCGTCAAAGCGCTTATACGGCCTCTCAGGCCCTCTTAGTTCTTACCTGATACGCGCTATCAGGGGTCACTTGCTCCTTTTGCCCCTATGGAAGGAGACGATGCCTGTTAGAACTGATCCCGCCAGCATCAGGCCCAACGACTGGATTATCCCGGAGTTGTTGTTCAGTCGATCTGCGAGCGCCGTTAGCTTCTCCTCGATGCGGGCGACTGTCTCGGGCACCGTGCTGAGTCGGCTCACATCCTGCTCGAGTCGGCCCAGTCTATTCTCGACGATGGACAGACGGACCTCGAGTGTGGGCTGGGTAGCTGCTTCCTGGGCCAAAGCCCCTGCAAGCAAGACGAAGGGAACAACCAACGCAACGAACTTTTTCACAGCTCCTCCCAGACCCTTGGTCACTCAAGCCGGTGGACGCAGCGTGCCCGCGATGAACATCAATAGGCAGCCTGCTACGAAGCCTAGCACTGCTGCCAGGATGGTGCGCCTCGATTCCTTATTCACCCTCAGCCTCCAGTTGATCAGGTACAGCGAACACCAGGTAGACGCTGCTTCCGGTGCTCCTTCGCCAGCTGGCGTTGGCAACCACTCCTTTGCCTGTGAGCCCGATTGTCACGGGCTCTGTCACGTCACCGAGGCGACAGTCGAGCTGAGTCCCGCCGACTATCGTGCAGGTGGCACCGTCCGGCGTCGAGAGGAGCGCCAGGTTCTCACCTTCGGCCCTCACGATGACCCCGACAGCAACCTGCTCACCTGGGTCGAACTTGAGACCCTGGTGAACGTAGGAGAGCGTAGCCCCATCAGATCTGGTGATAAGGTCGGTGACGACCTCGGCCACAGGGGCACAGGATGTCACCAGAAGCGCGAGAAGAAGGACCCTAAGGGTAACCCTCATAGGTCCTGCCCCATGAGCCCAGCGGCCCTTACAGCACTCAGCAGACGGGCCTGGAGATTAGCCCTCAGGTCGTCAGTGAGCACCGCCTTGCTCTGGGCGAACTCGGCGATGATGGGAGCGACCGCGGTGATAGCAGCTGGCAGCTTGGCCGGCCCCACGAGCGCTCGGAGCTGTGCGAGGATGAAGTCGAGGATCTGGCTAGTGGCCTGACCCGTGTGGATGTCGAGGGTCTGCTCCCCGCTGGACAGCTTCTTGGCACCGTAGTTGAAGACTGCGACGCCGGTCATAGCTGTGAACGCTAACCCTAGACCGTACAGCAAGCCACCCCACGGACTGGGGTATGCAGCGACTGTCGGGTGGGTGAGCATCCCGAACATCTGGAGGGCTACGCCACCCAGCATCCCTATCACAGCCGTAAGGATAGCGACTCGAACGGGCCCATCGATGCTTGACCCCCACTTGGTCTGGCGAATCATAGCCACGGCCCCTATAAGTGCGGTCAGCGCTAGAGCCGGGTTCTCCCCCCATCCAACTGGGTCGAACACGAACTCATCTTGGGCCATCGCCCGCCCCATCGCCAGCACAACTGTGGCGATGAGCAGAAACCTCCAATGCTTACGGACGAACTGCATCATTCTTCCTCCTCCGGCGCCTCGCGAACGTCGAGCTTCCAGGACCCGTCCGGCCGACGTGTGCGCGTCGCTAGGTGCGGGCCGTGCACCGCCGGTCGCCGCGATAGGGCGGCGGCTATCGTGGTCACGCCCTTTGCAACCGTGGGACTGTTGTCGACTAGCACCACGTGCCAGCCGAGGCGTTCGCGCTGTGAAGGCGTCCATAGGTCGAACTTGTCGAGAATGGCCACGCACTTCTGGAACGCTTTCGGGTCAGTCGCCCACTTGGCGGGGCCGATGAGGAAAAGGCCTGTGAGCCACCCGAGGGGGTGGTCGGCGTGCTGCACCGCCCAGGGGTACACCCGGGCGGCGATATCGGCATAGTCGCCGACCGCCTCCCGCCAAGACGGATAGCGCCGGAACCGCGCGAGCTCCTGGACGTTCACCCCGTCCCGGACCTCCCACGTGGGCATCTCGACGAAGTCACCTTGCCAGTAAGGCGTGTACTGCCCGGTGGCCTTGACGCCCCAGAGGTTGTTGGCCTTGAGGGCGAGGCCGGACTGGCCGAAGGCGCTCTCGTTCGCGGCGTGCGCCGCGGCCGCCTCCGGGTTCACCCCGGGCACCTCAGCGGCGAGGGCACGCACCTGGGCTATGAACTGCGTCTGCGTCACACGGTCTCCCTCCCAACGAGGAAGCCCCCGGCGATGGACCGGGGGCGTAGGTCGTCAGGTGGTCGCGGCGCCTACCGGCCCCCGTCCGGGTCAGGGGCGCGCCGCTTCGGCGGCGTGGGCATCGCCGCACGCGCCGGGCCCCCGAGGCGCTCGACCTCTTGGGGCAGGTCGCGTAGCGCCTGCCTGTAAGCGGCCCACTCAGCGCGCTCCTCCGGCGTGAGGGGCGCGTCTGGTAACTGCGTCCAGTCGCTGTCGCGCAGCAGCCGGTCTCGCTCGGCGCGCAGCCGCTCGAGCGCCTCGGCCTTCGCCCTGGCCTCGAGCTCTTCGCGCGAGGCCCAGTTGAACCTAGCCATCAGTCGCGCCTCCAGTCCAGAACGGTCACGGTCAGCACGCCGTTCACGCGCTCGGCGGCGAGGATCGGCTGCACGGGTAGGGTCGTCTCTATCGAGTCCACGTCCAGCTTCCCGTCGGGTGTGCCGGTGAAGTCGAACACGTCCACGGTCACGACCTCGCCCGCCTTGTGCGTCACGGTGAGCACGTCACCCTCCACCTCGTAGACGAGCTCGTGCGGCGGGTCGCCGGGCGGTACTTGCTTCACGAGACGCAGTTGCATCACTTCCACCTCCCTATCCCGAGTCGCTCGACAACGTTGTTTGTGTCGGACGTGCTGACCCAAACGTTGACCCAGACTTGCGGAGCGGAGGTCGTCGTGGCGGCGCCTGTGCCGCCTGTCGCCCAGATGGGCGCGTTCCCGCTCGACTTAAAGGCGAACGCGAAGGTTCTAGGCGCACTTATGAACGCAGCCGGCCAGGTGACCGGTCCGACCGATCTGATATAGCCGGAACCGAACGAAGTATTGACCGCTCCGATGCCGCCTTGCCGCACGACAGCTATCTGCGTGCCGTCCGCGAAGCGCACGTAATCGCCGTTCGCGTTGCTTCCGCGCTGCACGACCCGCACGCCGCCCTCCTTCACCTCGGCGGCGTCGATCGCGGCGAGGATGAGGGAGGCCAGCGGGTCCACGTCGAGGCGGATTCCCCCGCTCTCTACCTGGGACCACTTGACGTTTCCCTGATTCGTCAGTTCGTTGTACATGTTCCTCCTATTCGGGCAGGAGCGCTAGCAGGACGACGCCGGAGGCCACGTAGTTGAGCGCCCCACCGCTGACCCCTTGCCGCACCCACGTGCGCGTTACCACCCGGAGCCGGATGCCGTTGAAGGTCGTCCCGGAGGGCTCCATCTCCGGTTGCGCCGTCCACGTGGAGGTCCCGTACCTCAGCTGCGGCTGAACCCAGAACCGCTCGAACAGGGCGGCATTTATCACGGACGCGGGGCTGGTCACCCGGTAGTACACGTCCCACTCAGACGGCAGCCAGAGGGCGTGCAGCCGGTACCCAACGGGCACCGTGGGCAGCGTCAGGCTCTCCGCCGTCGAGGTGGAGTCGCTGGAGACCACCTGATTAGCCGTGAAACTCCCGCTGTGTGTGAGGGTGATGTTGACCCGGCGCACCTGCAGGATGCGGGGCGCGCCCTCGATGAACACGCCGCTACCGAGGACCCCCCACAGGCCGTAGTTCACACCGGTGGGGACTCCCGGCTTCCCAGTGATGTTCCCGAGGCGCAGCACCTCCGCGCCGGCGGTCGTCTTGACAGACAGCGCTGCCTGTGGTCGTTCAGCGTTCGTCAGTTCGATCGTGCCGGCGACGAGTTCGGGTCCGCCGACGCCGCGCGGTACCGCGCTCACCTGCTGCGTGAACGGCGAGAAGTTCCCGCGGTCGTCGTAAGCTCGAACCCTCACATATTGCCTCACTCCGATTGGCAAGCCGTCGATCACGAAGCGAGTCCCGGGACCTCGGGCAGCGCGCGTGCTCGCGTCCGGGGTGAACCCGTTGACGGTTGAGACGTGCACCTCAAGCCCCACCGCGCGAGACGCGACGCCGGCGCGGGCGGACACGATGATGCCCGTGGGCGTCGGCTGCACGTCCACCTGGTCGGGCGCGGGCAGGCCGAGGGCGACCTGGCGCCGCTCCTCCTCCTCGCGTCGGTTCACAACGTCGAGGAGGTTGGCGGGCACGCCGCCTAGCGTGATGGTGGTCGCGTCCTCGGCCACGTCGAGGGACGTGATGATGCCGGTGGTCGTGAACCCTAGCTCCCCGTCACTGACGCGGACGCGCTGCCCGATGCGCAGGGGCCGGTCGTGGCCGGACACGCGCACGGTCAACTCTTGGAAGTTGGCGGGGTCGCTGACGTGAGCCAGGTGCTCCTCGGCAAGCTGCCGCAGGTGGTCGGCGTCGAGGGCGTTGGGGAAGTCCACGACGGCTTCCCGCAGCCCGTACTCCGCCGCGGCCGCTTCGTTGACGAGTCGCACCTGCCACCGGTTGATCCCAGAGCCCGGACCGCGAGCGATGATTGCGGTGGCGAACCCGTCTGTCGTCTCGGTCAGCGTCAGCAGTTGTGCCTTCATCCGCCCACCTTCGGCACGACGTAGTAGCGGCCCTGCGCGTCATGCAGGGGCACGCCGTTGACGGTGATGATATCGAACTCATCAGGCTCCGCGACCAGCACGCGCGTCCCTTCGCTCGTGACCAGGTGCAGGCCGTCCTCGCCGCCGAACGACTCGGCGACGTGGAGTGCGCCGGCGACGACCTGGAAGTCTAGGTTGGCCTGCTCGCACGCATCGCGGATCACGTCGAACGCGGTAGCGCTGTCGGCGTTGATCGCCTGTACCGTGACGCCCGTCTCGGCGGGGATGTCGCCGGCGATGATCTCGCCCTGCGTGCGCGCCACGACCTCCAGGGCGTAGAAGCGTGGCGACGACCCGCTCGTGCCCTCCTCCCCCTCCTCCTGACTGGTCTGGTCGTCGGTGTAGAGGCGGAGCACGACGTACAGGTAGCGGTTGGTCGCGCCGCCGAGGTCGATCCCGATCTCGTCGGGCAGCACGCCGCGCTCCCCGTAAAGCGTTTGCGGGTTCGTCGAGGGTGACTGCCATGACACGTTCGGGAGGTACCCAGTCGGGTCGCTTGGGTGCGGCACGGCTCCGCCGTCCGAGAGGAGGTACTGGACGGTCGTGTAGACCAAGCCATCGGGCGGGTAGTCGCTGGCCCACCTAATTCGGTCCCAGCCGGTGAAGCCGGGGATGGTGCTGGAGTCGAACATGTACCGGGCCCAGCCAGAGCGGACGTAGCGGCCCTGCGCGTCGCGGGCTAGCCAGAGGGTGCCACCGCCGGCGTCATGAGCGCTCACACCGCTCGACAAGCGGCTCCGCATGTGCTCCGACAGTTCCAGCCATTCCTTCACAGTCTTGAGGCGGATCGGGTACCATCGGTCTAGACAAGCGCGTATCACGTCGGCTGCGTCCCTGCCGGACAACGCCGCGCCGTACGCGGCGGGCGTGCGGTAGTCCTTCAGGCGGATCTCTTCAGTGTAGGCGGTCAGGGTCACGGAGTCGCCGGACACGTCCCGCAGCTCCAACCGCCCGGACGCCTCCAACTCGTCGCCGCGCCACACCTCCAGCAGCCGGCCGCGGGTCGCGTGCGCCAGCCCGGGCGCGTCACGCGGCACGCTCACCGTGATCTCCGTGGCGGACCTGGGCCGGCGGCTATACCGCGGGTCTGTCGCCTCAGGAAGCACAGCCAGGACGCTGCGGGTGAGTGGGTTGAGGATGCGGACTGTGAGCATGTCAGTAGTAGCGGGCGGTGTAGGCGAGGCGGAACCGGACGCCGGGCACCGCCACGGTGACCCGCAGGTTGTTCTCGCCGGGGGCCACGTGCAGCCCGCCGACTAGGAAGGCGTTGCTCATGAGGTCGGTCACGACGGTCTGCTGCGCCCCTTCCTCGACCACCGCCGCGTGCGCCCGCCCGTCCACGACAAGCTCCTGCCCGTCGAGCAGGGCGGCGTTGTACCGGGCGGACTGGCCGGTGGTCAGGTTCTCGATCATCGGCAGGTGCGCCGCGCCGCCCGCCGGCGCCCGCATGTAGACGGTGAGGGGCGCGGGCGCGGTCCCAACGTTCGTGATTGCGAAAGCATATGTGTCCCCGGGCACGTCCTGGTAGGCGCCACCGCCGGGGTAACCCTGTGGGTCACCGATCCACAGCGGGTCGGGCGCGACCAGCGGAACGCGCACCTGCGCCGCCTTCCCCACCGTTGTGCCGTCGTCCGCCAGCCCCTCTGTCCACACCTCCAAGTATGGGTCGGTCAAGGCGTGCCGGCGGAACCGCAGCGGCTGGTGGTGTAGGAAGGCGAGCAGGGCGTCCAGCTTGGCCTGCGCTTCAGCGTAGGAGCGGCCTGTCAACGCCCCCTCTAGGCTGCCGCGGGCGGGCTCGAGGGTGCGCCGGATCACCTCGTGCCCGAGTCCGCCACGGGCGAGGGTCACGACGGCGGGACGGTCGAACCCGGAGACACGCAGCCCGCGGGGAAGTTCAAGCACCGCTCCGCGGGCGTTCTCGAAGGATTGCGGCATGGTCAGACTCCCCTCGCACGGCGCTGCGCGATCCGCGACAGTTCGTCGAACAGGGCGCGGGCGTCAAACCGGTCGGTTGCCGGGGTGATAGTGATGGGGCCGTTGATCACGACTCCCGAGCCAGCGGCGACCATCGTCCCGCCACCGGCCGCGACGGTCGGCAGGCGCGTGGCGAGGATGTTCCGTATGTCCTGCAGGGTCGCCAACTGCGCCCCCAAGTGGCGCAGCGGCGCGAGCAGGTCGGCGAAGAAGTCACGGCTGGGGCCGGTCAGCTCCGTGATCCGGCTGCCTGTGCTGCGCGGCTTCGCGGTCTCCTCCTCCAGCAGACCCAACTCCTCCAGTTGCTCGCGCGCCGCCTTGCCCGCGGCCAGTAGCTCGGCGCGCATCCGATCCCACTCGGCCAGTTCGGACGCGTCCAACCGCCCGTCCTCCCAAGCGCGATTCCAGAACTCGACCATCTGCTGGATCAACGCCTGGATCTCGGGGGACAGGATGAACGCCTCGATCAACTGGTCGCGGATGAGGCGGTCGAAGCCGAGGTCCAGCGCCTCCTGCCAGTTGTCCGCGGCCAGCGCGGACGCGATGGCGCTACCGAACGTTTCGGCCAGTTGCACAGCGGCGTCGAACGCCTCTTGGTCGAGTTCGGCTTTCGTGGCGCCGAAGCTGCCGGCGATGCCGCCGCGGGACACGCGGCGGGTGTACTCGGCCGCGAATTGGTCGAGCATGGCGCGGCCGACATACGTGGTGCGCCGGGCGGTCTCTTCGACCTGCTCGCGTATCTCTGCGAGCCCGTTGCCCAGGTCGCCGATGACGGACTTGACCAGCTCGAAGGAGGCGGCGACCACCTGACCCAGGCCGGGGATGCCGGTCAGGGTGCCGATCGCCTCTGCCGCGACGGACCCGATGCCGCCAATCAGGTCCAGGATCTCGTTGCCGTCGAGCCCGCCTTCTTCGGCGGCGTCGGTCACAGCCTGGATCGCCTCAGTCACGCCGCGGATGATGCTGGCGACGCCCTCCAGCCGCTTACCCTCGTCGGCGATGAGGCGCAGCCCCTCGGCGACATCGGCGCTGCCGCGGGCGAACCGGGACGCTAGGCCGGTCGTGACGTTCGACAGGCTGCCGAGGTTGTCGGCCAGTTCCTTGAGCGGTGACGATGCGATCGCCTGCAGCCGCTCCAGAGCGGCGATGAGACGCTCAAGCTCTTCACGGAGTTCCTCAGCGCCCTCCTCGCTCATGTCGAGGCTGTCGCGATACTCTCGCAGCGTAGCGATGTTCTCCTCGATCGGACCGGGGAGCTCGCCAAGCATCCCCTTGGCCGTCTCGACGGCATCGCGGAAGCGCTGCAGGCGCTCCTCCTGGTCCTCCGCCTCCTGCACGACCGCTTGCCAGTGTTCCAGGTCCGCGACCAGCTGCTGGATCGTGGCGCTGGACGGGGCGAGGCCGAGGCTGATGAGGGTGGTGATCGCCGCCTGCACCAGCCGCGCCTTCTCTGCAGCGCCGCCTAGCGCGTCACCGAACGCTTCGGCGTTCATGTCGGCCAGCGCCAGGTCGCGCGCCAGTTGCTGCAATACCTCGCGCCGCGCGGCCGCGTTGGCGGTGAAGTCGTTGAAGGTGATGCGGTCGGTGCGCTGTGCCGCCTGCTCGCTCGCCTCGATCACGCGGCGCAAATATCTCTCGTGCACGGCGAACGTCTCGGCCCACGCCGCGCCGAAGTCGACGCGGAACCGGTCGATCTCGGCCAGGGCGCGGCGGGCGTCCTCGACGCTACCGGTGCCACGGGCGGTGTCGATCAGGGACGCGACGCGCGCCATGCGGTTCTCGCGCCGCACACGCTCCTGGTCCACCTCCGCCTGCCTCGCACGGGCCGCCTCCACGTCCGCCCGGATCGCGTCGTCCAGCGCGGCGGCGCGCGCCATGCGTGCCTCGAACGCAGCGATCTCACGCTCCAGTTGCGCGCGTTGGCTGGCGAACAGCGCCTCGGCCCACGCCTGCCCGAAGCGGGTGGCGAACTGGTCCAGGTCGGCCAGCGCCTCGCGCATGAGGGCGGTGTTGCCGCTCTCCAGCGCCGCCTGCAGCGCGGCGCCCACGGCGGCCGCTTGCCGCTCCCGCACCAGCCGCTCTTGGTCCACCTCAGCCTGTCTCGCGCGGGCGGCTTCTACGTCTGTTCGTATCGCGTCGTCAAGCTCCTGCGCGCGGATCGCGGCAGCGGCGCGTGCCGCCTCCTGCCGCTCCAGGCGCTCCAGTTCTTGCCGCAGGCTGCGGGCGCGGGCCTCAAGCTGCCGATAGTACTCTTGGTGCTCGGGGGCGAGGTCGGCGTAGACGCGGCTGAGGTCGCCCAGCTCGTCCTCGATCGCCTCAAGCTCCTCGCGCATCGCGTCCGCGGACGTGATCGCTCCCGCCTGCACGCGCGACGCGACCTCCGCCTGCCGCCGCTCCACCTCACGCATCGCGTCGAGCGCGGCGATGGTGGCGGCGTCCACCTCCGCGACCGGCTCAATCGCCAGCTTGCGGGGCGTGGTCGCGTTGCGCAGCCTGTCCGCCTCCGCGCCCAACGCGCGCAGGTCGGCGACCAGCTGCTGCACCAGCGGGTGCGTGCTGTCCAGGCCGACCTCGCTGATGAGGGCGGTCAGTGCGGAGGTAGTCGCGGCGATGTTCGCCTGCGTCTCCTGCGCCAGCGCCTCCAGCGTGTCCCCGTGCGCCGCCGCGATCTCGCGGGCGTCACGCCGGGCCTTCTCCAGGTCCGCCAGCACCTCCTCGGCCGTGCGGACCTTCTTACCCGCCTCGGCCACAGCTGGGGTCGCGGCGGGGGTCGTAGCCGTCTGCGTGGCACCGCCCCGGGCCGTGTCGGGCGTCGTGCTGGTGAGCGCATCGAGGCGCGCTTCGATGTCGGCTATCTGCGCATCGATGGCGGCTATCTGCTCGTCGATGTTCGCCAGGCTTTCCTCGCTCTGGCGGCGCGTGCGCTCCCACTCGGCCTCGCTCATGTGCAAGGCGGTCTCTAGGGAGCGGATGCGCTCGGCGACCGCCGCCGCCTCGGCTTCGCGGCCCGCGTCGAGGAGGGCGTTACCCTCAGCGCGCAGGCGCTCTATCTCCGCCTCAGTCGCGGCGGGGTCGAACGCTTCGGGCGTGGTGATCATGCCACGCCGCTCCAGCAGGCTCTCGCGCTGCACCTGCAGGGCGGCAAGCTGCGCCCTCAGGGGAGCGGCTTGCGCCTCTCTGACCGACGCCGTGATCTCCGCGGCGGTCTCCTCGCTAACCTCTCCTGTGCGGCGTATCTCCTCCTGAAGACCCTGCAGCGTCTCGCGCATATCGCGGTCGGCGAACCGCTCAAGATCCTGCAAGGCGGAGAGGAGGCTATCCTGGTCGCCACTGGCGAGCGCTTCGCTGGCGCGCTCAGCGGCAGCGTCCAGGCTGTCGCGCTTGCCGGACAGCGCGAGCGCTAGGCCAGCACCGGCGGTAACGGCCAGCGCAGCCCAACCGGCGGGGCCGAAGCTGAGGAGTCCCGCGGCGCGGAGCGCGATGAGGGCGGTGCGTAGGCGCTGCACCGCCGTCACCATCTGCCCCACCACGACCAGGGCGGGACCGACCGCGGCCACGAAGATCCCGGTGTTGACGATGAGGGATTGCGTAGCCTCGTCCAGGTTCACGAACCACTCGACGGCGGAGCGGGCGCGCTGCACCATCGCGTCCAGCGTCGGCAGCAACGCCTCGCCCACCAGGTCTGTGACCTGCTCGAACTCCTTGCGGAGCGCCATGAGCTTGCCGGCGCTGGTGTCGGTCTGCGCGGCCATGAGGCCGAAGAACCGCCCGCCCTCGCTGGTCAGGCTGATGAACGCCTGCTCGATGTGCTCGAACCCGACGCGCCCCTCCGACACGAGGGACCGCACTTGGTCCTCGGTGACGCCGAACTGCTTGGCCAGCTCCTGGATGACCGGAATCCCTCTCCCGGTCAACTGATTGATGTCCTCCATGAACAGCCGACCCTGAACACGCGCCTTGCCGTATATCTCGGCCAGTTCGTCGATCGACATGTTCACGCCGGCCGCGATGTCGCCAAGCATCCCGAGAGTCGGGATCAGCTCTTCCGCCTCGAAGTTGAACGCCGCGAGCAGCGTTGTAGCCTTAGTAAGATTGGGCCACGCAAACGTGGTCTGAGTGTCGAACTCGTACAGCTCCTCGAAAACAGCCCGGGCCCTATCTGCGTCCCCGATGAGCGTTTCGAGAGTCTTCCCAAATACTTCCAGCTGCTGCGCGGACCTGACGCCGGTGGCGCCGAGGACGGCGAGGGGGGCGGTAACACCGACCGACAGCACGCCGCCGAAGCGGGTCATGCCGCCGCCGATGCGGTCCCACAGCGTCTCCTGCGTCCTCAGTTCGGTCGTGACGGCCGCAAGCTCCCGCTTCACGCGGGTCAGTTCATCGACAGTGCGACGGTACTCCGCGCTGTTGCGGTCCTGCGCCCGCGCGGTCCGCTCCAACTGCTCCGCCTGCCGCCTGAGTTCGTCGCGGTAGTCGCTCAGGGGCCGCAGGCCAGCGCGCGCCTCAGCACCAATCCTCTCTAGAGCTGAGGAGAACGGCTTTAGCGCTCGCTCCGACTCCCTGCCGGTGCGCTGACTCTCGCGCAGCAGCCGGTTCAGTTCGGTGCGAAGCTGCCCACCGTCCGCGCGGAGGGCGATGATGAGTTCCTCAACTACGGTCGCCACGTCTGCGTCCTTCTATGGCTGAAAGCCGACCTCGGTGAGCAGGTCAAACACGTCTTGGGACACGAGGCCGAGACCCAGCGCAACGCGGATACTGCGGTCCACACCGGGGCTGACCAGCGGCCGGCGGTCCTCAACCGGCCTGCCCCACGGAGGCAGGAACACGGTCACGTCGTTGCCCTTGTGACCGCCCATCGTCCGGGCGATCAGAAACGCCACCTGCGCGTCAGGCCACGCCGACTGCATGTGCACGGTCGGCAGGTGCCGCAGCAGGTTACGCATAGTGCTCAGGGGTAGGCGCGCGAACCCGTCGGGCGTCAACCCCGGGTAAGCGCTGCACAGCAGCGCCTGCGCTAGTCCCCAATCGAAAGGCTCTTGATCGCCGTCATGAGCCTGCCCCTGCGGGCGATCACCGCCGCTAACAGGCTCTTCGTGAAAGGGGCGAGGAGTTCGTTCACCGCCTCCTCGAACGCGGCCAGGTCACCGATAGGCTCGCGCATGAGAGCATCCACGTCCACCGCCTCGCCCAACCGGTGCCGGATGAGGACGGCGACACACGCGACGTTCTGCTCGACCGCCGACTGTGGCGGGTCGTGCAGGATGCGCTCCAACTCGATCGTCTCCCCTACGGTGAAATCAGATACAGGGATGTCCCGCCCGAGAACGCGCACCGTCTTGCGGGGCGGGAGCGGGACGGCTTCAGCGCCAGTTGTCTGCTTCATCTCTGAACTCCTAGGGTTACATCAAGATATGCCCCCACCTTGAACTGAGGCCAGACCACCCTCACAGGCCGACGCTTGCCCTCGTCGTCGACCAGGTCGCCTCGCAGCGTGCGAGCGCGGGTGTAGCGAGTGACGATGAGGAGGGGAGCCACGATGGACTCACCCTCCTCAAGCACGTCGAACCCCACAACTCCCGGCTTAGCACGACGGCCAGAGCGAGGAAGTTGCAGGGCGAGGATCATGCCCACTCGTACAGCGCAGATGCCGTGAACGTCACAGACGCCTCAGCGACGCCGGACTCATTGAAGGTGATAGACAGGTCGCTGATGAACCCCTTGTAGCCCCACGTCTTCTTCGTGGTGCCGTCGATCGCGGTCGCCTCCAGCTTGAGGTACGCGATCTCGTCCGCGTTGTACAGCTCCTCCAACTTCACGAACCCGGCGTCGTCCACGACAAGGTTAGTCGTGAACGAGACAGACACCGTGCGGCCGTCCGTGATCTGCTCGTTGATCGCGGACGCGGCGGTCTCGAAGTCAGTGATGGTCTGCGTGCCGCGCGAGTCGTTGATCTGAATCTGATTCTTCGGCCGGCCGATGTTCACGGGCGACTCAGGAGTGCCGGGGGTCGACTCACCGGCGACGGACAGCTTCACACCAGAGCGACGAATCAGCTTCTCAATCGACATGCTTGCCTCCGAAGGGCGCCACCCTTATGGGTGGGTAGAGGGCTAAGAGTTTAGTAGAGGCCTGAGAAGTCGGCGGTGACCCCGCGATACCCGTTGTCCGTCTGGGTAGGGTTGACCTGCCTCAGCTCCCAGGAGGGATCTGTGCCCTCGAGGATAGCGGCAGCGGTGACTAGGTCATCCAGACACGTTGCGATGCTCGGGGACCAGCATCCTACCTGCAACCTCACAGTAGAAATGACGTCGGTGAAGTCGTATTGTTTCGAGTCGACAACTAGGTCCAGGATGATGCATCGCTCTGGCAGGATGACCTTCCCGTCCCGGACGGGGATGGCGTCGCGGATGTAGGTAGGGACGACGGCGTTGAGGGCCTCCCGCGCATTCTCAAGGGCCTCACGGAGCGTCACTTGGCCTCCCTCCTTCTGCAATCACTCGCTTGAAGCGTTCGACCGCGACTCGCATGAAGGGTCGAGCTGCCATATTGCGGGTGCCATACTCGAGGAAGCCCGGGTAGTATGGCTTGCCCCTGAAGGCCTTTGGGTCAGGACCGACGTGAGCGACCAGGTTGGCCTCGTCCATCATCACGATTCTAATCGACTCCTGCAGTCGACCGGTTTGACGGGCGGGAGGATCCCCTGGAGCTGAACGGGGGTTCACAGGGCCCATGTTGAGGCCTCGACCTACGCGAGACTCTTCCAGCACACCGTAGATCTCGGCGCGAAGCGCGTTGGCACGGGTGCGGAGGATCCGGCGTGCGAGTCGGTTCATGCGCTCTTCAAGCTCAGGTGGCATCGGTCATTTCCGCTTCAAGGATCGTGCCTCGGGGCGTTTCCGTCACCGAGTGCAACCGATAGACCTTCCCGGGGGCGCGCAAACGTGTCCTGAGAGGGTCCGCAGGGAACCCCCAAGGAGCCACTATCGTGTGGGTGACTGCGACACCTCGAAGAGCGCCTTGGGAGCGCACATAGGCGCTCGCCGGAACCACTGTCACGTCCACAGTGCCATCGGGACTCCACGTCTCGATGGCCTCACCCAAACGGTTCTCCGTGAGCGTCGACCGCTCGACAGTCAGTCGTTCCCGCGGGCCTACCATAGGGCCTCAACGATGCGTGAACGGCCGGTGGAGGGTGGAACTCCGCCAGCGTCGCGAATCATCCGGTCTATCGCTGAGCCGCTTCGCAGGATAGCGGCAGCGACTTCACGGGGTTGGGGTAGCTGACCGGAGAGGCCGGCCACACCGTAGGAGAGAGCCCTGCGGGGGTCGTTCTCGACCAGGGCAGCAGCGACGACGTGCGGGGCGTACAAGCGAGTGCCGTCAGGCGCGGTGGCGGAATGCAGGGCGAGCGCCCCCTTGATCTCCTCGTCGCTGTAGCTGCCCTCCGGGTACACCCCGGCGTCGTTGGGGACGTCCCTGAGCGTAGCGCGGACCCAATTCAGAGCCCATGCTTCGCTGGATACGTTGGGCGTTGCTAGGGTCCCGGGGTCGTAGGTCCGCGCCATCGCTTACCTCCGGCGTCGCCTTCTGGGGATGGGCTTTTCCGCTTCCTCCTCGTCTTCGAAGTCGTCCTCGGGCTCATCCTCGATACGGAAAGCGTCTGGTCGGGCGCGGAACCAGACCAGCGCTTCCTCGTCGTCGACTTCAGCCACCCCCCGGAACACGCCGTCCACCCTCTCCTCGCGAAAAGCCTGCCCCCGAAACACTCCCATGTTGTAGTTCAGGGAGATGACCTTAGCCATCAGGTCGTCTCGAGGTCGGTGATCTTGCCGTGCAGCCACTCAGGGCCGTGGTCCAGACCCAACTCCCCGTAGATCTGATACTTGTAGCTTGCCCCGGTCCTGGCGAGCTCCTCACGGAAAAGCACGCCCTTGCCCGGAATCTCCGTGGCCACCAGCCCGATGGCATCGAAGTTGACGAGAGCGATCTGGTCCTGCGGCATATCGTGCTCGAGAGCGAAGTTGAGCACGCCGAAGGTGGTGTAGACCGTCCGGACGCGGATACCCCCGATGAAGCGCTCCGAGTCGACCTTGATCTTCTCGGTCCGGAAGAGCTCGTTGAGCTTCCGGAGCTGCGCCGTGTTAGCCAGCGCGATAACGTTCTCGCCGTCCGCGATAGCGCCCGAGTCAACCATCATCGCCATCACGTCGTCGAACAGCTCAAGCGAGAGCGGACGAGGAGTCCCGCCGTTGTCAACGACGTTGGTAGTGATGGCCGGCAGCAGTCCACGAGTGCGCCGAGGCGTGGTGTTGTCGACGGGCTTCTGGTAGGTCTGATTGAGGAACGACCAGTTGAGGTTACGCGCGATGAACTCGAGCTTGACTCCCGTCTGAAAGTCGAGCTCCGACTGGACCGGGTCGATAGCACCACCCAGGTTCACCCCAGACAACTGCTGGGAAGCACCCTCCTTGGTGTAGGAAACGACCACGGACTCCTGAACAATCTGGGTCACGTTGGTCATCTGCGAACGCACGACGCCGTTGTGGTCCGGAGCGTCGGCGCCCTCAAGGCGAGCCCTGGACGCCCTGTGGTCCGGAATCTCGAACTGCTGACCCACCGAGAACTCGGTCGACTTGATCGGCCGGTAGGAGTTGATCCCCCCAATCATCTGGAGGAATGCGTTCGGGCGCTGGCCCTTCTCGAACAGCTCCCCGATGAAGTTGGGAAGGTCGTAGGTGGTGGTGTTAGTGTGAGCCATCTGTTGTTATCCCCTCTTGCGTAGCTCGTTGAGTCGCGTCTGGATAGCGACACGCTCACTACGAGTGCGTGCCTTGCTGAGCAGCTCTTCCAGTTCGGCGATAGTTGTTTGCGTCGAGCGCAGACTACCGCCAGCACCGGTCGCGGGTGGAGTACCGTTCTGCTTCGGAGCTAGCACAGGGAAGTCGGCGAGCAGAGCGTCCACATTCACAGAGCCGTCCTCAGCAACGTACTTGTCCCTTGCCCGCTCGATCTGGAAGAGGGCGTAGTTGACGTCCGTTACCCTGGGGGCAAGGACGGCTTTCAGCTCGGCTTGTATGCGGGCAGCTTCAGCCGCTTCGGCCTTGGCCTTCCACTCCTCTACCTCGAGCTTAGCTCGCTCCACAGCATCGAGCGTTGCCTTCTCCGCCTCGGCGCGGAGTTCGTCCATGATCTCCTTGCGGATGGACTCCCTCTGCTTGGCAAGGCGTTTAGCAACCATCGCGTTCACCTCATCCTGAGTGAACATCTTAGGCGGCTTCTGCGATGGCTGATCCCCGCCACCCATGCCCTGTGAGGGGCTGGGCTGTGTCTCCTGCGGGTCGGGCAGGTCCTTATTCTCCTCAACCATGATACTACCTCCTGCTACTTACTATACCGCGGCAGTTCGCGGTACGTTGTTACTATGGTGAGGCCCACACCCTAGAGCGGGTGGGTGGGCGGTAGACCGTTCCTAAGCCCTGAACCGTTTGTTCGAGATCGGCCTGAGTTACGTCTCTATGGTAGGCCAGGGCATGGCCACAGTTGATCCACTCGCCGGGGTCAGTCACCCGCTCCCAGTCCCGGGGTCCGTACACTTGGGCACCGGCGTTCTTGCCCCCAGGGAGGGTGAAGAAGTGCTCCTCTGGGATGACGACTCCCTCAAGCGCGTCATGCCAATCTCGATGTTCGGTTCTAGGCCATGCTCTTACCCACTCCTTCCACTCAGCTTCGGCGAGTGTGGCCACTTCCCGGGCAGCATCGTCTTGCCCCTGCCATACGGACTGTTCTCCGGCTTTCAAAACATGCTGCCGGAGCTCAGCTACCGTAGGTTCGGCTTCGAGGATTCGCTCAAAGCGGTTGGCTATCAGGTCACCGTGCGCCATCGCTGCATCTCGCCACTCACGGACCGCGCGAGCGTTGAGCGAGTCAGGCGCACCCAGGATCGTTCCATGTACTATCCAGCCAGTTTGCTTACCAGTCAGATAAGCACCAGCGAAAACCTGGACCAGTATACGTTGAACTAGCAACGTATACCCTGCCTCGATAAGCCTCTCGAGTACTCTCCTCTCGACATCCCGACGCACCCGAGGCAGCACCTTATCGAGCGCACGGCCGAGGGCTGGAAGTTCACCCCTCGCCACGGACTACTCCTCGCCACCGCTGATGAGCGCGTTGAGGTCATTGACACTCACGCGCCGCTCCTGCCCAGAGATCCACTCCTCCAGCTCCGCATCGCTCATGTGCGGGTAGTAGGGCTGAAGAGCGAGCACGGCTGCCCGGAAGGGGATGAGACCGGCCTGATAATCGGCGCGCGCCTGCTCGGAGATGATCCGTCTAAGGGGCTCACGATTGATGGTCACAGAGACCCTAGGAGCCTCCTCAGGGTCCAGACCAATCAGCTCAGCTAGGTCCCTCACTCCATCGCTAAGCAGCTTGCTGATGAGCGAAGCGTAAGTCGTTGCATTGGCCACAGCAGTGGCGTTCGCTTGATCGAGAGCCTCCCCAGAAGGGAACGTTCCTGTGGTGATCGAGGAGATAGGAAGCTGAAGGTCACCACGAATCCGCTCGTAGAGCCGGTCGTGCAGGCTGAAGAGGCCCTCGAGGTTGGGTGGCTCAAGCCTACCTATCTCTGCTTCCATGCTGTTCGCCACCAGAAGAGTCTCCGGGCCCACACCTTCTGCCGGCACGTCCCAATCACCCTTCATCCACTTCAGTGGGGAGGCATTGGCGTCACTCGCACGAAGCTCGCGGAGCTGCTGAGCAACTTCAGCCTTCAAGAGCGGCAGAGCAGTCTGAAGCTCGCCGATAGGGAGCCCAGCCTGGTCTCTGTCGAAGATGGCAAACCGCGGCATCATCTGGTCAAGGAACTCGCGAGTGGGACGGTGACCGATGGTGGACGGACTCCGCTGATTACGCCATTCCCAGATAGTACCATACCTGGGATTATCCGGGTATGGCTCATAGATTCTCAAACGATACCGATTACCACTCGCTTCGCTGAGAGCCTGGAACCAAGCGACGGGGGCCCCACCAGCGTCGTCCTCATGGTACAGCGGTTCGAGGTAACCCCCCAGTTTCTGCAGTCGAGGCTGCCCAAACTCTGGCTGGTATGCCCATACTCCCGCGATACCGACAGCACAGAGGCTCTTGAGAGCATCCCTAGCCATCATCTCGAGGTCGATCTCCTCGAGTCGACTATCGATGTTCCCCGGGTTCTTCCCGCCCCAGTTGACTGAACCGATGGCGCTGGTAATCTTGTGTTTGATGATACGGGGGCCCATCGACTGAACCTGCCGAATCAGCCTCTCCCACACCTTGCGAGCGGGTTCGTTGACCCTTGGGGCCAACTCCGTCTCTTCAAGGACCTGCTTACCATCCGCCCAGTCGAGGAGCGTCGCAGCAAGGGCGACCCGCTTCTCAACGTTACGCAGCTGCTCCCGTATCCACTCTGTCTCGAGGTTTATCAATGTCGTTCCCTCAAGCAATCATCTGCACCGCAGCGCGAGCTCGGTCGGTGGGAGGCTTAGCACGATGATACAGGGCGCGATGAAGAGCAGCGAGAGCGTCCACGATATCGTCGTGAGCGTCCTCATGCCCAGTGAAACTCGAGAGCTCAGACTCGAGCACCGGGGCCCAAGGAGCGTTGCGAGGGATAAGGATCTCGCCACGATTCCAGGCGGTGGCAGCATCCACAGCGCGAGAGAGCTTATCGGTAGTCGCGGGGAAGGCATCGACCCGGATGCCCTCTCGCTTGAGCAAGAGCTCTAGACCAGTCTCCGTCGAGGAGCGGAACCAAGCGACGCGGTCGATCCCGCGAGCCTTCATCATGTTGATGTAGTGGCCGGGCTCTTGCTGGTCGCGGAGCATATCGGTGAGGTAGAGACGCGAGCCCTCGGGCGTGGTGTAGAGCCGCCCGGAGAGCGTGACAGAGAAGTCGGCCGACGTCTTGCGGGTGTAGGCCGCGTCGAAGCCGTGAGCCTCGCGGTATGGCCCGCTAGGGAGTTCTGTGTAGTAAGTGCTCGGTCCGAAGACATAGTCACCCTTAGCGACGGGCCGGCACATATACAAGGCAGACCAGTCCTGCGGCAAGAGGTGAGACCGCTGCTGCTCTAGCCACTCCAGGGGACGATGCTCAGGCCACAAAGCCTCACCCTTGTCGTTGATTGCGGGGAGCTCGATTATCTCCCATCCGCCCTGCTTCGCCAGACGTCCGATATGGTCGTCAAGATGCCAGCGGGTACCGATGATAATGATTGAAGCACCGGGGTGGACTCGAGTGAAGGCCACAGAAGAGAGCCAGTCGAACGCCTTGTCGCGAATGATTTGTGAGTTGGCCTCTTCACGGTCCTTCAGCAGGTCGTCCACAAGCAGGATCCCATCGACCCCATAACCGGTGAACCCGCCACCACGGGACGTCCAATGGATCCCCCCACCCTCGGGTGTTATCCAGGAACTGACTGCTGCTCGAACAAGGTTGAGGTTGTGAGGTGCGGCGTAACGTTCAGCGATACGACTCTGATTATCAGTGAACGACTGAGCATAAGAGACGTAAGCGTTACGCTTCCTCGGGTTTCTGAGGAGGTGTCGAATAAGACCATGCAGCGCTGCGAGCGACTTCCCGTGCTGAGGCGGGACGGAGATGAGCGCCCTTATCTCCTCCCCGCGCTCGGCCCTATCGAACAACGAAAGGAAGGGCGCGAGGTGGTACGGGTTCTCTAAGCCCTCAGAGTGAGCGATGAACTCCCCAAGAGGAAGCTCACGGGCGCGACGCAAGCGACGCCTACGGAGCAGCTCGGCAGCTGCCTCCTGCCTAGTTATCCTGGCCTGTAGCAATCTTTAGCAGTTCTTCGTCAGAAAGTTCGTCGATATCCTTGGTAACTTTCACTTCGTGCTTAGTAGTCCACCTGGCCTGTGTCTGCAGGTAGAATTTCTGCGCACGGAAGTCTCCCTGCCTTGCTTTGGAGAGTAAAGACTGCGCCACAGCACCGATGGCACGGGCTCTCCCTCTCTCATACGCGGCGCGGACCTCTTCTGACAAGAACATCCGCTCACGTAAGGTACGCTCATGGATCCCCAGGTAATCGGCGATCTGCTCGAGAGGAAGGTAGGCTGCAAGTTTCTCTAACTCGTGCAGTTGATCCTTGGTAAGCAGGACATTCTTCCTCTTCGCCCCACCGCGTTTCTCAGGAGGGACCCGACGATCCGTCTTGCGCGGTTTGCGCTTTCTCTGACGGATGCGCTGAACCCGCTCCTCGTCGAACTCGACGTAGATATCGTTGTTATCCTGAGTTGCCATTGAGATAGTTCCAGAGCTGCATCAAGTGCGGCCTAGCGATTAGGAACTGCACGCGAGTCGGTTCCTTCGCCCACAGGTAGTCCTGAAGAGCCCAGGCATCGGGGTCTCTGCGATAGACGTCCATCAGCCATCGCTCGACAAGCTCCCAGCGATACTCCCGGCCACGGATGCGGATAACGTAGGTGTTACGGTCGTCAAACTTCCTCTTGTCCGGAGAAGACGGGTTGTGGGAGTGGAACACAGGGCCAATCCTGTAGACCCGGGACCGCAGAGCTTCACCAACCGATAGGGCTATATCGCCGCCTCGGTGTCGACGGTGCCGTCCACTCCAAGGTGAACTTCTGCCGTCTCGAAGCGTTGTCCGCAGCTTTGACAACGGTATGACCGCTTTATCCACTGACCTATCTCCGGATGGCGCAAGAAGAACTTACGCTTAGGTCGCGTGTTGAGAGATCCACACCACGGGCAGCCCACTCGTCGATAAATCGAAGAGGCCAAACGTGGCATGATACCCCGATTATACCACCCTTGCTATAGGTTGTAAAACAGTTGAACCTCGCCTGATTTCTCTGACAATTAGGGCGCTTTTACACCCGATACCCCGAAAGTGCCCCTCGGGGATACGTCTGACCCCTCCCAGAAGAGCCTGAGAGGGCCCTAGAAGGCCTTCCAGCCCCCACCCCCAAGGGTATACTCCGGGGTACCCCTTTGGAAGCCCTTGTAGAGCGTCCTAGAGCCTCGGCCGTTCTCTCGCAGATCACAGGGCCGGACCGTCTTCGTACAGCTGATTGCTAAGCACGTTGGCATAGGCCTTGGCCTGCTGGTACTTCCGCTGCGCAAAATCGATCAGCCACAGGTTCCCTCGACGGCTGCCCCGCTCTAACAGAGTTTGGCACCGATCCCCGACGTTGTCCAACTTCTCAAGCATCCCTTCCTTCCCCAGCGCTTCTCTAACCTTCGCTACCTGTTCGTGATTGATCTTCACCATCTCAATCATCCTCCATCCTCGGGTTGTTCGAAGAGGTAGAGCCCCCACCATTCTTCCTCCACCTTCACATCCTACCACCACGGCCCTAACCTTGTCAGGTCCATTCTCCTCCACTCCACACCCACGCCTCCTCCCGCCACCCCGGCCACCTCCCATATCGGGTTGTTTCGCGTCTGGATTTCGCGTCCCAACTCCCCGGGGTTCGTGCATTTCGCGCCCCCCACATATACCTAAGGTATATGTGTGGGGGGGACGCGAAATCCACGAACGTCCCGGTTGGGAGAGTCGCCCCCCCTGTGGTTTCGCACCCCATTTCGCGGGGCGCGAAATCCTGCGAAATCCCGGCTAGCACGGGTTTCTTGCGCCTTTTGCCCCCCTGTGATTTCGCGCTGATTTCGCGCTGCGCGAAATCCAGATCCATTATCGGTTCGCGTCTGGATTTCGCAGGATTTCGCGCTATTTCGCGCTCCTGCGAAATCCACGCGAAATAAGCGCGAAATAGCGCGAAATCCCGTCGAGCACGGGGTTTCTCGCTTCTTCCGCCCTCCTGTGGTTTCGCACTCCATTTCGCGCAGCGCGAAATCCAGAACCGTTATCAGTTCGCGCTTGTTTCGCACTTGTTTCGCGCCCCCGCGACTATTTTTGCTTACCTTAGTTTAGCTCTCTAAACGATCTTTGCTTACCTTAGTTCAGGCTCCGAGACTATCTTTGCTTACCTAAGTTTAGGCTCTGCTACAACCTTTGCTTACCCTAGTTCAGGCCCCGAGACTATCTTTTCTCACCTTAGTTCGGGCCCTATACTCCGCTTTTTCTCAGTTATCGATCCACTCGTAGGCGTCGCCCACCCGACGTACTAGTCCCGCTTTGACAGCCTCCTCGAGCGCCGCGTTCACCTGGCGTTTGCTCAGTAGCGTATCGTTCATCGGGTGTTTGAAGATCTGATATGGCAGCATCGGTCTGCCCTCAGACTCGAGGATCTCCGCCACTATGTTCCGTCTCACTGTGGTCTTCTGGTTGCGGTCCACCTTCGGTTCGTGGATGACCCGGTATGTCGGATCTCCCCACTCACCCACCTCGAGTTGCAGATGGTACCGTGGGAAAACTCCCGCAGCGCGAAACTCTCTCTCGATCGAAAGTAACGGTCTTGGGTCGTCCTCTGCTGTTTTCACATCGATATACCAGGCGCTCTCAGTCCACCCGTGAAGCGTTGTCGAGCCCAGCATCCGCTGGCCCCCGCGCCGTGTCGTGCCTTGTTTCGCCTTCCCCATATGGTGAACTATGATGATGCTAGTCTTGTGGCGCACGTTGACGTCCATGAGCCAAGTCAGGACGGGGTTGAGCTCTTGTGCCGAGTTCACGTCGCCAGAGAATAGCAGGTAGAGCGGGTCGAGGATGGTGAGCACCGGCTTGACCTCCGCGATATGCTCCTCTATCAGCTCTCGGTCCACCGGGTCAAGCAAGTTGAGGACTTGGTTGTTGATGTATTCGATGGGCAGTTCCGGCGGGAACTCGACGTGCGGGAACTCGACGCGACCCGTGAGACCCTTCGAGAGCTCGATCTTCTCCGACCGGTCGTTGATGATCCACTCGGCGTTCTCTGCCTGAATCATCAGCACGGGGCCCGGGGTCAGCACGGGGAAGCGGTCAAGGAAAGGCTTGCCTGAGGCCACAGAGAGCGCGAGATCCTGTGCCAGGAAGCTTTTGAAGCTCTTGGGTTCACCGGCTATCATGCCTCGAGAACCTCGAGTCCACCAGTCCTTGACCATCCAGGCGTGGCTGCCGGCAACCTGTGCTCTGAGGACAGAGTGTGGTAGACGCACAACTTCCCTGGCTCGAGACGACTCCGCTAGAGGGTCTTCATCGACCTCCATGCGTTTGATGCGGTTCTCGAGCGCGGCCGCGATCTCGAGACGCAACCGTTTGAGCTCGTCCCGACGACCTCTGTACTTGTTCCACACCGACCCGCGTAGTAAGATCTCTATATCCTCCGGGTCGACGTCTGCAGCTGTGAGCTCATGCACCAGTCGCCAGAGCACATCTGAACGTTTGCCTTTGGTCGCCGTGGGCGCTGTGAGCAGACGGCGAGTCTTGGGAGGAATCTTAGTCAGGTTCCTGCTGAGCGCCTCGCGCCAGCTGCGGCCTGTGAGCCGCGATTCCTCCGGCTCGGGCAGACCGAGGTCAGACGATATGACCTTTTCGTCATTATGTAGGAGCTTCCCCCGCGGTGCTCCGGGGTACTTGTAGTTCCGTGTCCCCGGTACTCTCAGTACCTGAGTAAGATCCCAGCCACTTTTGTCGGCCCCTACATGATATGTGAGGTTGCGATTGAGCCGCTCTGCTTGGTCCGGTGGCAGCTCCTTATCGAGCTTCCAGAGGCACTGATATCTGCCTGGTGATGACTGCCATAGGATCGATGGGGAAGGGTCGAGGTCGTCAGGGTCGAGGTTGTCGAGGTCAGCCCACAGGAAGCGGGTGCCAGCAGCGGCCTCTTTGACCCTGCGCCGCCGGTTGAACTTCGTCGGGCACCAGTAGAGGTCGGAGCCCCTAGGCCTCTCCCTCAGCCATCGGATGGCATCATCGATAGAGTCGGTGACATAGTCCGACCATCTGCCTCGATGTTTAGCGGCGACGGCGACATATTCGCCTGGCTGTGATTCGAGAACGGATCGGAGGATGTCATCTCTCACCTTTGCTCCTCGCCACTGAGATTCTTTTCCTACAATACGTCGGGTTTCGCGATCTGGTAAATAGGGGTCTGTGCATGAAAGAACAGTCGTTTACAGAGTTTCACCCCTCGGGTTATAGTCCTGTGAGGAGGAACTAATGCTGGTCATTCTCGAAGGTCCAGATGGCGGAGGGAAGAGCACCCTGGGCACGTACCTTGCCTCTCAGACCGGGCGGCCACTGCTGCACTCACCGGGGGTGACGCAGGGCGAGCTGGAGATGAAGGCATGGGCGCTCAGGATGCTCACGTCTCCGCTGCGGGACAGCCTCATTCTCGACCGGTTTCCGTTGGTCAGTGAACTTATCTATGGCCCGGTACTGCGTAACAGAGCGCTGATATCGAGGTATCACCCGCTGCACACTGCCTGGCATCGCATCCCGACGACTCTCATCTACTGCCGCCCCCCAATCGACGTTATACGTGAGGCCGTTATCGCGAAGAGCGAATCTCAGCAACTCTTAGCGAACCTGCCCGATATCATCAAAAACTACGACCAGCTCATTTCTGAGTTGGTGCTTGCGCATGCTCAGGGGACGTCTAAGATCCTCGTTCACACTTTCGATTACACTCGGGATAGTATGGACTTGATAGTCGATGCGATACAGCCCGCAGGTCAAACCTCGCGCGAGCACCAGCCAATGCTGTTCAGAGAGGAGCATTTCAAGTGAGGCTGGAACGAATCTTCGAACAGCAGGAGAAACTCTACCACTCGTTCGCTCCTGTGGTCCTCAATAATGGCCTCCCTCACGCCTCACTCCCCTGTGACCTCGACGACCCACAGGTGCAGGCACAGATCAAGCTGACGTTGTACGCTTTCCTTGAGGAGTTGGGGGAAGCGGCCGAAGCTGCGATAGAGGGCGCCGACCTCGAGTTAGTACTGACGGAGTACGTAGATGCCTTCCACTTCCTGGTCGAGGTCTTCATCCTGTGTGGTATCGGCCCGGACGAGCTGGTGCCTGAGTCCCTCCAGTTCGCACCCGGAACGCGAGCTCCGGTCGACCTGCTGGACGCCTTGTTCAGCTACGCTGAAGCTCTCTTCCCCACGGGCACCGATGCTCTTCCGTCTTCGATTCTGCTGAGGACCCAGCTTTTCGCGACTAAGCTAGGGTACGTGTTGAAGAACAAGCCCTGGAAACAGTCCCGGCGTAAGACTGACTTGCAGCAGTTGAAGAAGGCAGCCCAGGAGCTAAACTTCAGCTTCCTGCAGCTCATCATTATCGCCGGTATGTCCCCCCAAGACCTCTACGACCGATATCTGAGTAAGCACAAAATCAACGAAGAGAGGATCCGGAGTGGCTATTGACCCTACAACGTTACCTTCACTCTACGAAGCGTGGTACCGCCTAAACCTCGACATGGCGAACGCCCCGGATGGTACGGGTGTCTTCATGCCTATGCTCGCCATCCAGGACATGAAGATGGAGGCTTGGGGGTTCGGCCTGCCTGACGTCACCATACCCTTGATGGGTGTTACCGGTACAGCGGATAAACGAATCAAGCTCCTCGAGAAGAGGTATGTTCAGCCGGAACTTTGGGATCATTGCATATCGGTCATCCGCGCAAGCCCCCGGCTGACCAACGCCCCCCGCACGGCACGCACAGCGAGGAACCTAAACCCCGTCCGCACGAAGCCTTCTAAGCTAGCGTCTCAATCGATCCTCCTCTTCCGGCCGGGGAACTATCAAGAGGGCACGGCACCTGATGGTGGCGGCTGTCTCATCGCCATCGTCCTGACCCGGTTCGACAAGTACAATGGCATCCACGTCTTCTCCCGTGCTAGCGAAGTTGGCAAGGCGCTCCTCGGTGACCTCTACTTCGTGCGTCACCTGGTGAGAAGGGCAATCGCTGAGTCCGGCCTCGAGGGCTGGAACGAAGAAGAGCTCCACATCCGGTGGACCGCTACGCAGGCCTCTCAAAGGACTTACTTCACGCCGCTTGTTCTGCAGGGCTACGGCGGGGACCAGGCTGTGTATGACTTCTATGCCAAGCCCGAGTCGAACCGCTGGGATCGTTTCCTCAAGCGATACTTCTGGGGGAACACTCTGTTCCCCGAGAGGGAGAAGTGGGGTCAACGCCGTCGCTATGGCAAGCTCTTCCTAGCCAACGCTGAGTTCGACTGGCATGAGATCGGGGAGAAGGAGGGATGGTTCGACTTATGGGGTGTGGAGAGATGAAGTGGTATCGGGAGGTTTGTTGAAATGACCCTTCCACGACTCATCTGGAGCGACCCCCCAAGCGAGGGGAAGAAGTACCTGAAGTACTCGCCCCTTGTCGAAGCCTTGAAGGAGAACCCTAACCGCTGGGCTTGTTTGAGGAGAAACCCCAAATCCTCGCCGATGAAGAGCCTCTACAGGGTACTCAATAACGAGAGGTACCAACGCATCGCGGCCCCGTATCGCCTCGAGGTAGTTGTGAGACGAACCCCATCAGGTGACTGGGGCGTCTGGGCGCGTGTCGTTGACGAGCGTTAGTTCCGCTATATTCAAGAGCGTCAGGGACATATTAGGATCAGTTAGCAGGAGTTACTTATGAATACATGGCTTTTCCAGGCAATCTTACTCTTCCTGGCCATCGTAAGTGTCACTGGGGCTCTTTACTACTCAGAGGTCAAGCGCCGGCAACGGGCGGAGATCATACGCCGGTTCCAGGAGCTGTTAGCAAAGATCAAGGAGGAGGAGGGGGACCAGCCATCATAAGCGATTGGAAGCCTCAATGAGAGTGTTCGGCAACTTCAGGGACGCGGACGACTGGGTACGCGACCTGCTGCGGTACCGTGCGCACCGAATCAACGCCGGCAAGTGGCAGGGGATGAACGTCTCGGGGAAGCCAGAGATGGACCACTTCGAGGTGCTCAACCTGAGCTTCTCGTTCCCCATGCCCGCCACCGTCGAGAAGGCACAGGCAGATATCAGGCCACACCTCCCGTGGGCTGAGGACCACTTCCAGGAGAGGGTGTTCGGGGAGCCATTGAACCCCGGTGAGCAGTACAAGAACTGGCCGTTCTACAAACACCGTCCAGAGAACGACAGGTTTCGCACAGAGGGTGAAGGGCCGCTAGTCTCCCCGCAAGCTTGGGCATATCTTGCTGGCCTCTTAGACGGAGAGGGCACTATATACCGAAACCCCAAACGACGGGGATACCGAGTGATGGTTTACCAGAAGGACCCAATGGTACTACATAGGCTGGTGGACCTATTCGGGGTCGGTATGGTGAAGAAGCGCGACGGTGGAACTAAAGTACTAAACGGGAGGGAGTACAACAATGTTACTTACTTCTGGCAAGTAAACAAGAGGGTAGAGGTAGTATGGTTGCTTAGTAACTTACTACCGTATCTTGTTATCAAGCGTGAGAGCGCCCGGGAAGCTTTAGAGTTTATCTCCCAGCTTACCCCATCTCCGAAGGGGAACCCTCCCGCGGACACCCTCTGGGGCCGGTCGTGGGAGCCTAGGTTCACTCACACGTACATGTCGCGGTACTGGCCCAAATTCGACAACGGAGAGAAACTTCGGGGGATGATGTATGAGGCCGGTGACCTCAACGACCTAGTCAACCTGCTAAGAGCAGAGCCCTTCACTCGACAGGCTTACCTTCCAGTCTGGTTCCCAGAGGACACTGGTGTCGTTCACGGGGGCCGTGTCCCCTGCACCCTAGGGTATCACTTCATCCTCCGGGGTGGGTACTTACATACCACTTACTATATACGTTCCTGTGATTACCTCCGACACTTCAAGGACGACGTCTACATGACTGTCCGGCTGGCACAGTGGGTTCACGAGAGGCTGCAGGACCATCCAGTATGGAAAGAAGCCCAGCTAGGTCGGCTTATCTTCCATTGCGTTTCGATGCATATGTTCGCCGCCGACCGTAAAGCGTTAGGGTGGGATAAGGAGGTATGATGGCCGAAGTTATCCCCAAGAAGCGGTTGACACGAGACGAGATGTATCTTGCAATCGCTCACGTTGTGGCTCAGCGCAGCTCGTGCCGTCGGGCACAGGTGGGGGCTGTAGTCGCTGACGAAGCAGAGATCTACGGCCTAGGGTACAACGGCGCTCCTCGAGGTCTCCCCCACTGCACAGCAGAGACGTGCGACCCAGCCGGCAACAAGTGCCAGTCGACCGTCCACGCTGAGGTCAACGCCATCCTGAAGGCTGGCTTACGTCCCGGAGCCACCCTCTACGTCACCCACTCACCTTGCCTCGAGTGCGCGAAACTCATCATCAACTCTGGCATCAAACGAGTTGTGTTCTCGCAGTATTACGGTTCAGTATGGGGATTAGACCTCCTGAGGGCCGCCGGTATAATCGTTACTCCTTACGAGGCTGAAGTTGAATGAAGAAGCTTTCAGACCTGCCGCGCAAGAGGAAGATCTACCCCCTCGGGAAGTATCGGCCTCGCATGGTCGAGGGGAACGACGACCTTGACTCTTTCTTCGAAGAGCTTAGCAAGTCGACCATTCAGAGCTTAGACATCGAGTCCACGGGGTTGTCTCCGTTCGTCAAGGACGCTCGCATCATGACACTCCAAGTCGACTTGCTGCCGCAGCGCTCGACTTGGGTCCTGCCCATCGCTCACCACGAGAGCCCCTGGAGACACGACCAGGGCAAGCACCTGCTGGCAGAGGTGCGAGCGGCGATGCCTAAAGAGCCATACGTTGTCGCTCACAACGGCAAGTTCGACTCCCTGTGGCTGAAAGTAGTTGGGGGCGTAGAGATCGATATCGACTGGGACACGATGCTCGCTGCCCACCTGCTCGACGAGAATAGAGTGAGCGGCTTGAAACACCAGGTCCAATACTTTTTCGGGGTGCCCGACTGGGACGTGGACACCAAGGTCAAGCAGGGTAAGGCTCGCCTGGTCGACCTGTTCCAGTACGCCGCCCGGGACGCCTACTACACTCGTGAGCTGTTCCTTCTGCAGCAGAAGCTTCTTGCCCGCGACAAGCGGCTCGAGGCTCTCTTCCATGAGCTCGTTATGCCCCTGTGCAACATGTTCCGCGATGTCGAGGCTCACGGGGTCTATGTCGACCGTTCACGGCTCGAAGAAGTGAAGGAGTTACTTGAGCAAGAGTACTCCTCTACAATGGCTGAACTCCACAAGTACCAGCCGGGGCTGAACGTCAACAGCCCCAAGCAAGTGTCTGAGATGCTCTTCAAGCGCCTTGGGATGTCCCCCCTGGACTACACCCCCACGGGGAATCCTGCGACGTCTGAGAGCGTCTTACAGCGCCTCTCAGAGCACCACCCGGCGCCCCGTTTGATCCTGAAGGCGCGCGCTGCTTCCAAATTTCTGGGCACGTTCGTCAACTCCTGGATGGATAAGCTCGACGACCGCTCGAGACTACACCCACACTTCAAGCTCCACGGGACCGTCACCGGTCGGCCATCCTGTGAGGAGCCGAACCTGCAGCAGGTGCCTCGAGACCGACGCATCCGCTCCCTCATCACAGCACCGCCTGGTTGGGTCTTCGTCGAGGCTGACCAGTCACAGATCGAGCTCCGTGTGACCGCCATCGAGTCCGGCGACCCGGTGATGAAGCGGATCTTCAAGGAGGGCGGGGACATCCACTCGACCACCGCTCAGGAGGTCACGGGGATGGGCCCGAAGAAGGTTCCCAGTGACGTCTGGAAGGACGCTAGGAAGAAAGCGAAAGCTATCAACTTCGGCTTCGTCTACGGGATGGGCGCTAAGAAGTTCAAGGACTACGCTCGAGACAAATACGAAATCATGCTCTCCGACGCCGAGGCTCAGGCCTTCCGTGACCGGTTCTTCCAGCTCTATCCTGGGCTCGAGCGCTGGCACCGCCGGCAGATTCGCAAGGCACAAGCGGTGGGGTTCGTCCGCACCAAGCTGGGTCGCAAGCGGCGGCTGCCGAACATCCACAGCGACGATAACTACCTCCGTTCAGAAGCCGAGCGTCAGGCGATCAACTCGCCGGTGCAGGGGCTGGCTGCAGAGATAACGCTCGCGGGCGCACTCGAGATTCATGAGACGTTCCCACGGACGGTGGTCAACATCGTGGGAACTGTCCACGACGCCATTCTGATGGAGGTCAAGGAGGAGTACCTCGAGGAAGTACTGCCGAGGATCAAGAGTATCATGGAGAAGCCAGTCATCCTCGACCGTCTCGGTGTGAAGCTCCCAATCCCGCTAGTGGCGGAAATCGCCGTCGGACCTTGGGGGGCGGGGGAAGAATGGCACGGGTAGTTAGGCTGTTTTCGTCCCCCTCTGTCGGAGGATATAGTGGGGCATAGGAGGATAAGTGGATACTGTCATACTCTCGCCATCTAAGATCAAAACCTGGCAGTTCTGTCACCAGGCTTTCCATTACAAGTACGACCAGAACCTCCGCCCTAAGCGGAAGGTAGCGCCATTATACCGAGGCGTCATTATCCACGAGATTATCGAAGCGTACCACCGGGGTAACGATTGGGAAGAGGTTTTCGAACGATACGAAGCCGAGTTCAATAAACTGTATCGGGAGGAACGCGAGGAGCTTGGTGAGAACCTCATGGACGAGATCTGGCTTATCGTCCAGGGTTACTTCCACCGATGGCAGTCCGATCCTCTAAAGTACATCGAGATTGAAGAAACGCTCGGCCCGTTCGAGATAGCCAAGGGCGTTTATCTGAAAGGCAAAGTAGACCGTATCGCCATCGACCAAGACGGCGTTACCTGGGTGGTCGACACGAAGACCAAGCGTCACTTCCCCGACGAGTTCGAGCGACAGATGAACCTGCAGGGTATGATCTACATCTGGCTCGCGCGCCAAGCTGGCTACAACCCTGTGGGTATCATCTGGGACTATGTTCGCACGAAAGCCCCGGCTGTACCGGAGCAGTTGAAGAACGGTACTCTGTCGAAACGCAGGAACATCGATACCACTTGGGGGGTATACCTGTCAGAGATCGAGCGGCTGGGGCTGGACCCCAACGACTACCTCGATATGAAGCAGGCGCTCCAGGGCAAGGACGACGACTTCTACCTCCGCGTCCGGCAGCCCATCAACGACCTGGCGGTAGAGGTAGCTATCGACGTTGCTCGAGAGCAGGGTTTCAGGATCCTCGAGACTCGTGATTACCCTATCCGCGAGTTCAACTGGCAATGTTCCCGCTGTGAGTACCGACGTCTCTGCTGGGCCGAGATGGTAGGCCTAGATGCAGACTTCATCCGCCGGAACGAATTCGTGGTCGAGGTAAAGGAGGAAGATTCGGAGAATGGCGAAGATTAGGCGACGGATCAAGAGCACAGAGGGAGAGTCTTCACAGGGCCCACCGGCAAGCCGGTTCGATGAACTGAGGAGTCGTATCCGACCTGTGTCAGAGATCGATAATGGGCTCAAGATTCTGCTATATGGTCGCTCCGGTACGGGGAAAACGACCATCGCTTCTACTTTCCCACGTCCTGCGTTACTGCTGGACGTCCGCGAGGAGGGTACCGACTCCATCTACGACGTTGAGGGCATCCAGGTACTCCCTGTGAAGAGCTGGGACGATATAGAGTTGACTTACTGGATGCTCGCTACTCAGCCGCACGATTACAAGACCGTTATCATCGATACCATCTCGATGGCACAGGTCCAGTTGGTGCGCGATATCCTCGAGAAAGAGGGTCGTGAAGCGATGAGTCAGCAGCTCTGGGGAGAGGTTTCGGGGAAGATGCAGACTGTCATCCTGGGCTACCGGGACCTCCCGATGAACGTCGTTTTCCTAGCTCACGACCGGATCCGCGAATCGGAGGAGGGAGAAGATGATACCCTAGAGCCAGAGGTTGGCCCGGCGCTCATCCCGTCGGTAGCGAAGACGCTCAACGGAGCTGTCTCCATCGTCGGGAACACCTACGTCGCCGAGAAGGTGACGCAGACCAAAGGCAAGATCAAGCGCCGCATCGAGTACCGCGTTCGACTGGGCCCTCACGCCTTCTACACCACGAAGGTCCGGAAGCCCAAGGGGTATAGGGTCCCGAGCTACGTCGTTGACGCGACGTATGAGAAGTTGCTCAGGATAAGAAAGGGAGAGTACGATGGCACAGAGGAGTAAGATCGGTAGGGGCAAGATCATCAGTGTCGACTTCACTGGGGTTGAGTCTGGCGGACGTCGCGTTCCTCCCGGCGAGTACGTCGTCGAGGTGGAGAAGGTAGAGCAGGCGGAGTCGAAGAAGTCCGGCAAGCCCTACCTCTCCTGGGAGCTGAAGATCGTCGAGGGTGACTTCAAGGGCTCAAAGCTCTTCCACAACACGTCGCTCCAGAAGCAGTCCCTGTGGTCTCTTCGCATGATGCTCGAAGCGCTGGGCATCGAAGTTGACGGCCCGATGGAGCTCGACCTAGCTTCCTACAGAGGCTTGCGCTGTGGGGTCGAAGTCGACCATGAAGACTACGAGGGCAAGCTTCGCCCCCGCGTTGTAGAAGTCTTCCCGCTCGACGACCTCCTGGATGAGGACGAAGACGAAGAAGAGGACGAAGAAGAGGAAGACGAAGAAGAGGAAGACGAAGAAGAGGAAGACGAAGAAGAGGACGAAGACGAAGAAGAGGACGAAGACGAAGAGGGCGAAGACGAGGACGACGAGGAGACTGACGACAAAGAGGAAGAGGAGCAGCCCGTTCCCCGCCGTCGTCAGCACCGGGCCCGCAGGTAATGGCTAGAGGGCCTGAAACCCGGCTCCAGCGTAAGATCCGGGAAGCGCTCACCAAGCGCTTCCCGGACATCTTCCTCTTCAAGGTTCACGGTGGCCCGTATCAGTCATCGGGGATCCCTGACCTGTGTGGCTGTCTCAACGGTCGGTTCATCGGGATGGAAGTGAAGGTGGGGAGTAACAAGCCCACCGAGTTGCAGAAGCTGACACTTGAACGAATCGCTCGCGCCGGCGGTATTTCCGGCGTTGTTCGATCCGTCGAGGAGGCTTTGCGTCTTGCCGAAAGTGCCGTCCAAACCGAAACCTAAACTGGAAGAACTTATTCGCACCAAGCCGTTCTCGTTCCAGGTGCAAGCGTTCCTCCGTGCTCGACGCCACAAGAGATACGCGCTCTTCATGGAGCAGGGCACAGGCAAGACTCTCGTCGCCATCGGCCTAGCGCTCTACCATCGCAAACGCAACCGAATCAAGCGCGTCCTGGTTGTTACGCCTGATTCTGTTATGGGTGAGTGGATACGGCAGTTTAGGGAACATGCTGCAGACCCCTCTGTGCGCACTAAGATGCTCACAGGGCGCTTAGACGAGCGCCGACGTTGGTTATCCCGCCATAACAGCGATGGACGCTTCCTGGACGTTCTCATCGCCAACTATGTCTCTTTGCGCGAGCTGACTGACGAGCTAGTGCGCTGGCGTCCGGACATGGTCATCTTAGACGAATCTCAGAAGATCAAAAACCGTAAGACCAAGCAGTCCAAGGCGGCCCATCGGCTGGGGAAGGTAGCACGCTACCGCTACATCCTCACGGGCACTCCAGTTAGCGAGAGCCCCCTCGACCTGTGGTCTCAGTATCGTTTCCTCGACCCCAAAATCTTTCCCGAAAGTTACTATGATTTCCAGAACCGATACGCGATTATGGGCGGGTTTCAGCGCAAACAGATCAAGGGGTATAAGCGGCTTGAGGAGTTCGCCGCCAGGGCCCACAGTGTCGCCTATCGGGTCACCAAGGACGAAGCGCTCGACTTGCCGGGAACGCTCGATCAGATTCACACGTTCGAGCTGTCTGCTGAAGAGCGACGCCACTACCGCGCCATGCACAAGGACTTCTTGCTGCGCTTCTCACAAGGCCATGTCGTGAGCGCCCCTCTTGTGCTCACGCAGATGGTGAAGCTTCAGCAGATTGCGAGCGGGTTCGTCATCGATGAAGAAGGTCAAGTCGTCAGCTGGCCCTCGAGCAAGCTTCGACTCCTGGGGGAGATCCTCGAGGATATCCCGAGTCACCGCAAGGTGGTCATCTTCGCCAAATTCATCTTCGAGATCCAGAGGATTGCGGACCTGTGCCGTAAGCTGAAGATCCCCGTGGGAGTTATGCACGGTGAGACGAAGAATCGTCAGGAGCTTATCGACCAGTTCCAGAACACCGACAGTCCCCGCGTTATGGTCCTCCAGACCTCTGTCGGGGGCCTAGGCATCACTCTGACGCGAGCCTCCTACGCCATCTTCTTCTCGATGAGCCACTCCTTCGTCGACTACGACCAGGCACGGGCCCGGGTTTACCGGATCGGGCAGACCAATAAGGTGACGTATATCCACTTGATAGCACGGGATACCATCGAGGAGGATATCCTCAAGGCTGTGCAAGAGAAAAGAACGGTGGCAGACTTGGTCACAAATATCTTACGTAAGCAGGTTAGGTTTCTTGATGAAGATTAGCTGTTTTCAATGTCGAACTTTTCATATAGTATTCCCTAGATGACTGAGCGGTGCTCTCTCACCGACCTGGCTATCCGCTTTGGGTGGCGCAACTATCTGGGTGAGCCCGATCCAGAAGTTGTGGGCAGGGTCATCGAGCACGAGCACCTGCTCGGGAATCTCCCGGTTGGCCGACGGGATTCCTATGTCGTGGGTAGCCCCGAGCTGGACGCTATCATCCGGATGTTTGTCCAGTTCGAGCGTTCCCGCGATAGAGTCGATGAAGACCGGCCAAGACGTAAGCGAAAGAAAGGGAGGAGAATCATCATGGCGACGGTTGAGGCAGCGACCCGCAAGAGCAAGCGCAAGGACCGGGGCGTTCAGGAGGGTGAGGTTGTGACCCCAAGGGTGACCCGCCAGGCGCCCGAGAACATGGTCACGATCCGGGACCTCGCGAAGGAGTTCGGCTATCAGCCGCAGTACCTTCGCAAGCTTCTTCGGGATGCTCGTGAGGCCGGTGACTTCGAGCACACTCCCCGCACCCGTTACCAGTGGGAGAGGGACTCTGCGGAGCTCGACGCCGTTCGCAACTTGATCCAGCGTCACGTCGATAACGTGGCCGCTGCCGAGCTCGAGGGGGACGACGAGGATAGCGACTCCGACGAGGATCTCGACTTCGACGAGGAGTAACTAACACCTCACTCCCCCTCCAGTCGCTGCCTGCCATGCGTAGGCAGCGACTTTGTCTAGGAGCCGTCATGAACCTGCCGCACCTGACCCAGCTGCTCCGACAGCGAAGTTAGTTCTCCTATTCGTCTGGGGGCCAAAGCGAGATATAGTCCTGCATGGACCTTTGGGCAGCGCACAAAGTTGGAATACCCTTCTTCATCGTGGCTGTGGGAGGCTCGCTCATCGTGATGATCTACGACTGGGCCGCCCCTCGAGTAAACGCCTGGTGGAGAAGGCGTCGGGGACGTGGAGCCTAGGGGGGGGGGGGGTTTACAACTTCTCCGACTTCTCTTATACTCCTCGCATGGAACTGAACGAGAAGCAACTCACCCTCCTTACCCACACCGACGCCCGCGTTCAGGAGCTCGCCCGCCGCCTCTTCGCTGAGCGCCTCGCTCCTATCCGCGAAGCCGATTACTACGCGCTCGTGGTCGAAGCCACCGGCGGCGAAGAGAACTTCTGGAAGCAGGCCGCGGAGAAGGCCCTTCGCGACGCCGAAGCTGCCATCGCCAAGCAAGACGCCGAAGCCCGCACCATCACCCCCGCCCGGGCCCGTTACAACGCCCTCATCAAGGCGGGGGTGAAGCCCTGCGTCCGCTGCGGCGGAGCCGGAGGCGCCCAGAAGTGGCCCGGATTCACCTGCTACCGCTGCGGGGGTAGTGGCATCGACCCCCGCCAGCCGAAGAGGAGGAGGAACTGACATGGCTTACCCCAACGAAAGGATGCCCAGGATGGAACTTAGGGAGAACGGCCCCGACAGCTACGACGTTTTCATTCGCGGTCGCTACGTCGGCCGGATAGACCGCTACGACGATTTGCCCCGCACCGACGGCCACACCTGGAAGGCCATCCCGCTGCGGGAGTCGCATCACGCCTATCCGGCAGGCATCGGCACGGGCCGCACGGCGTGGGAGGCTGCACAAGCGTTCCTGCGCTAGGGATCGAGGGGGCGCGGCTCATCCCCGCGCCCCCAGACAGGAGGAGAAGGAGCTGACATGGCTTACCCCAACGAGACCAGCAGCCTTGAGCATCCCGATGCTCTCCAGCAACTGTTCCCCTTCAAGGTCGTCCGCACGTCGTCGGGGACGTCCGTCACCTGGTCCCTCCACAGCACCGAGCCGGAGGCTCAGGCGTTCGCACAGCGCCTCCGGGAACTCAACTCCGACACCAACGTCCACTTCGAGGTGAAGCAGCGTGCCTAGGGACCGTGTCCGTCTCCCCCGCCGTCGCGCCGACCCACGGAGCCTTCAGGCGCTCATAATCGCCTACCTCGCTGACCGCCGGGGTGCTACCCTCAGGCAGATCGTCCAGGCCCTCGGCGACGACTACTGGGTCCTGTGGGACGCTCTCAGCAGGCTGCGCGACGCTGGCCTCGTTCACCCGCCGATCCGCGAGGGAGCCATCGGTCGACCGTCCGGCTCCCCGATCCGCTATCGCCTCAGCTACACTCAAAGGCGCCGCCTGCACAAAGGCGCTGTCAGCAAAGGAGCGTAACACATGAAGAAGCTTTCCCTACTCCCGCTCGTAAGCCTTGCCCTGCTCGCCCTTACCCCCGCCGCCTTCGCACAGGACTATCCCGACGGCTATCCCCCCAACCTGTTCCGGAACGCCCTGCTGCAGGATATGCCGGGGTGGTACGAGATCGAGTGCCCCCTCGACGTCTCCGACTTCTCCGAAACAGCGACAGGGATAGCGTGCGCAGTCTTGCCGCGGTCGCCCGATAGCGCGCGACGCTGGCTCGACACCGAGATCCTGGGGTATAGCGACCTCAAGACGGTTACGCCCTGGAGCCGCGGTGGTGCTTCATGGACCCGGGCCATCCATGCTGAGGGGGTAAACCAGCTCATCATCATCGGGCTCACTGACATCGACGATTATGAGACCCTAGCGGTATTCATCTTCTATCCGCCAGGATTCCTCTCAAACGAGTAGGAGCAGCCATGATGCACGACCTCGAGATCCTCAAAATTCGCTACGCTCGCGCGACGTCACAGGCCAACGCCGTGCGTTCCATCTTCAACCAGCAGCGCTACGAGGGCCAGTCCTACCTGGGACTGGCCCTCATCCATTTCAACCTCGAGCGATTGACGGCCCAAAGGGCCCTCGTTCAGGCTGGGGTGCTCCCCGAGCGGGTAGCGCCTGAGCACTGGGACCTGGGATAGAACTAAGGAGTCCTGAGACGCCCAATAAGGGCCTCCAAGCATGCCCCCTAAGGGTAACCCTTAGGGGACTAAAACTTGGGCACTTTTGGCCCTATAAGGCGCTGTAGGGCCCGATAAGCGCTTCGAGGGGGTATAACGGCGGGGGTCACCGCCTCGAGGGCCCCGCGCTCCCAGATACGTTCGTGACCGTGGCGGAGGGGGTTTACAAACCACCTTAGCTCTCTTATATTGCTCTCATGGATAAGAACAAGCTCCACATCACCAGCATCGACACCCGGCCCTTCGCCCGCGACGAGCGCGCCAGCCGCCCCCGCATCTACTTCTTCCCCGAAGGCGAGACCGTCCGGGAGATCCTGCGGAACCGACACGACCGTCCCCACAAGGTCTATCGCGAGTTTCTGCCCGAGGTCCTCCGCTCACTGGGGCTGCCCGAAGACGCCAAGGTCAGCTGGTCCCAGAAGGCTGGCTGCCCCTGTGGCTGCAGCCCCGCCTTCATCGTCAAAGACCCCCGCCTGTCCGGCTACCGTCGCCACGTCTACGTCACGCTCTCCGAACGGGGAGCGTGACCCCCTCCGGGGAGGAGCCCACTGTGACCGACCAACGGTTCTGCCCCGTGTGCCAGGAAAGCGACAAGCCCTCCCGGCTGTCCCCCGCTCACAGCGACGAGCTGCCCGAGCAGGCTCTCCGCTGTGAAACCTGCTACGCCGCCTTCCTCCCACACATGGGGGAGCTCTACCTTGTCCTCCACAGGCCCTCGGGGGCGCGACTCGTCCCTGTGAATCGCTGGCTAGCACGGGGAGAAGCGGCACTCGAGGAAGAGGGGGTTTACAACTTCTCCGACTTCTCTTACAATTCTCCCATGAGCAACGAACAGAAGACCAATACGAAGCCTGTCAACCCCAAGCCCTCCCGCGCGCCCCGCAACCAGAAGCCCCTCACTAAGGAGGAGAAGATGCCGAAGTCCAAGGAGACCAACGAAGCCCCTCAGCCCGAAGTTCGCGAGAAGCTCGAAGGGAGCCTCACCCCCGCCGACCTGGCCGCTGAGTTCAACCTCACGCCGGCTCGCCTCCGCGCTATCCTCCGCCAGATGGCGGCCGACGGTAAGCTGCCTCCTCACGCCCGCCGCTCCCGCTGGCTCTGGCACCCGGAGCTCGACGCCGAAGAGCTGAAGACGATCCGCGACCATGTCTCCGAGCTGCAGGCTCCGAAGCCCGAGGAATCCGACGAGAAGAAGCCCAAGAAGGGTTCCTCGAAGAAGCCCTCCAAGTAACCAAACGAAAGAGCCCCGGGCGCCGAACCCGGGGCTTCTTCTTGGATTGTGTGGGCTAGGCCAGACGCGGTCCCCAAATACGCCTAAGGGTAACCCTTAGGGGGGTGTCGTCAAAGCGCTTATACGGCCTCTCAGGCCCTCTTAGTTCTTACCTGATACGCGCTATCAGGGGTCACTTGCTCCTTTTGCCCCTATGGAAGGAGACGATGCCTGTTAGAACTGATCCCGCCAGCATCAGGCCCAACGACTGGATTATCCCGGAGTTGTTGTTCAGTCGATCTGCGAGCGCCGTTAGCTTCTCCTCGATGCGGGCGACTGTCTCGGGCACCGTGCTGAGTCGGCTCACATCCTGCTCGAGTCGGCCCAGTCTATTCTCGACGATGGACAGACGGACCTCGAGTGTGGGCTGGGTAGCTGCTTCCTGGGCCAAAGCCCCTGCAAGCAAGACGAAGGGAACAACCAACGCAACGAACTTTTTCACAGCTCCTCCCAGACCCTTGGTCACTCAAGCCGGTGGACGCAGCGTGCCCGCGATGAACATCAATAGGCAGCCTGCTACGAAGCCTAGCACTGCTGCCAGGATGGTGCGCCTCGATTCCTTATTCACCCTCAGCCTCCAGTTGATCAGGTACAGCGAACACCAGGTAGACGCTGCTTCCGGTGCTCCTTCGCCAGCTGGCGTTGGCAACCACTCCTTTGCCTGTGAGCCCGATTGTCACGGGCTCTGTCACGTCACCGAGGCGACAGTCGAGCTGAGTCCCGCCGACTATCGTGCAGGTGGCACCGTCCGGCGTCGAGAGGAGCGCCAGGTTCTCACCTTCGGCCCTCACGATGACCCCGACAGCAACCTGCTCACCTGGGTCGAACTTGAGACCCTGGTGAACGTAGGAGAGCGTAGCCCCATCAGATCTGGTGATAAGGTCGGTGACGACCTCGGCCACAGGGGCACAGGATGTCACCAGAAGCGCGAGAAGAAGGACCCTAAGGGTAACCCTCATAGGTCCTGCCCCATGAGCCCAGCGGCCCTTACAGCACTCAGCAGACGGGCCTGGAGATTAGCCCTCAGGTCGTCAGTGAGCACCGCCTTGCTCTGGGCGAACTCGGCGATGATGGGAGCGACCGCGGTGATAGCAGCTGGCAGCTTGGCCGGCCCCACGAGCGCTCGGAGCTGTGCGAGGATGAAGTCGAGGATCTGGCTAGTGGCCTGACCCGTGTGGATGTCGAGGGTCTGCTCCCCGCTGGACAGCTTCTTGGCACCGTAGTTGAAGACTGCGACGCCGGTCATAGCTGTGAACGCTAACCCTAGACCGTACAGCAAGCCACCCCACGGACTGGGGTATGCAGCGACTGTCGGGTGGGTGAGCATCCCGAACATCTGGAGGGCTACGCCACCCAGCATCCCTATCACAGCCGTAAGGATAGCGACTCGAACGGGCCCATCGATGCTTGACCCCCACTTGGTCTGGCGAATCATAGCCACGGCCCCTATAAGTGCGGTCAGCGCTAGAGCCGGGTTCTCCCCCCATCCAACTGGGTCGAACACGAACTCATCTTGGGCCATCGCCCGCCCCATCGCCAGCACAACTGTGGCGATGAGCAGAAACCTCCAATGCTTACGGACGAACTGCATCATTCTTCCTCCTCCGGCGCCTCGCGAACGTCGAGCTTCCAGGACCCGTCCGGCCGACGTGTGCGCGTCGCTAGGTGCGGGCCGTGCACCGCCGGTCGCCGCGATAGGGCGGCGGCTATCGTGGTCACGCCCTTTGCAACCGTGGGACTGTTGTCGACTAGCACCACGTGCCAGCCGAGGCGTTCGCGCTGTGAAGGCGTCCATAGGTCGAACTTGTCGAGAATGGCCACGCACTTCTGGAACGCTTTCGGGTCAGTCGCCCACTTGGCGGGGCCGATGAGGAAAAGGCCTGTGAGCCACCCGAGGGGGTGGTCGGCGTGCTGCACCGCCCAGGGGTACACCCGGGCGGCGATATCGGCATAGTCGCCGACCGCCTCCCGCCAAGACGGATAGCGCCGGAACCGCGCGAGCTCCTGGACGTTCACCCCGTCCCGGACCTCCCACGTGGGCATCTCGACGAAGTCACCTTGCCAGTAAGGCGTGTACTGCCCGGTGGCCTTGACGCCCCAGAGGTTGTTGGCCTTGAGGGCGAGGCCGGACTGGCCGAAGGCGCTCTCGTTCGCGGCGTGCGCCGCGGCCGCCTCCGGGTTCACCCCGGGCACCTCAGCGGCGAGGGCACGCACCTGGGCTATGAACTGCGTCTGCGTCACACGGTCTCCCTCCCAACGAGGAAGCCCCCGGCGATGGACCGGGGGCGTAGGTCGTCAGGTGGTCGCGGCGCCTACCGGCCCCCGTCCGGGTCAGGGGCGCGCCGCTTCGGCGGCGTGGGCATCGCCGCACGCGCCGGGCCCCCGAGGCGCTCGACCTCTTGGGGCAGGTCGCGTAGCGCCTGCCTGTAAGCGGCCCACTCGGCCCTCTCTGCGGCGGTTAGCGGCGCGTCAGGCAGCTGCGTCCAGTCGGACTCTCTCAGGAGCCGGTCGCGTTCGGCGCGGAGGGCGGCCAGGGCGTCGGCCTTCGCCTTCGCCTCTAGGTCGGCGCGACTACTCCACGTGAACCGGGCCACTGTCCTGCCTCCAGTCCAGAACGGTCACGGTGAGCAGGCCGTCCACGCGCTCGGCGGCGAGGATCGGCTGCACGGGTAGGGTCGTCTCGATTGTATCGACGTCCAGCTTCCCGTCGGGTGTGCCGGTGAAGTCGAACACGTCCACGGTCACGA